>Ga0105046_10009625_pt1 | contig 15096 bp, 19 predicted proteins | sample MAT03_FD_78385 | JGI IMG/M metagenome (GOLD analysis project Ga0105046, IMG submission 78385) | Freshwater microbial communities from Lake Fryxell liftoff mats and glacier meltwater in Antarctica - MAT-03 (megahit assembly) | ecosystem: Environmental > Aquatic > Freshwater > Ice > Liftoff...
CCCCGGCACCGCACCTTGGCCCGTAAGCCGCAGATGGGCAAGGCATTATCATCCCCGGCCCCGTTGGGCCGGTGGGTCACTCTCCGTGAGCATACCCGGGTAATTTCTCGCGAGTGCCGAAGGTCTTTTTCCTCACGGTGATTCACCTCGATCTGCCACCGGTCGAAATAGATTTGCAGTAACTAGTTGACCGAACTGCGCAGGTCGCTGGTGAGCAGGTAGGCCGGATCGCGGTAGTACAACCTTTTACTCTGGTTCTTACGATACGGAGTGGGTGCAATGACGATCAAGCGAAGCGGCCGCTTGCCAGCGCCGCGCTGCCAGGGCACATCGGCAACCTCTTTATAGCGAATGACACGCCGCTTGCCGCCATAGAAGATTTTCGTGGTTTTCCAATCGCGGCTGTCGTCTTTGCGAATTTGTTCGGGAGTGAATTTCCCGGTCCCATAAAACCGGCGTGACCCGGCCTCGGCGCGAAAACACAGCTTGCATCTTTGCGCGCCCGCACCAGCAATACCGATCGCTCCGGAATCTCTCCAAAGCAGGTGCGATTACAGAAGCTGCCGTCGCCAGTGAGCACCAGTATCTTTTTGTCGCCGCCGGCCGCATCCAGTTCCTGCCGCAGTTGTTGGCCCATCTCGACAAAGCTGCGGGATAGATTCTTCTGCTTCACTGCTTCCTTATACTGTTCCTTCTCCGCCTCGCCAGCCTTCTTGCCCGGGCGCTTGACGCGTGAGACTTCCTGGAAGCGAATCGGCAAAGCCCGTGTGCCGACCGGAGCGTTACGGTGTAGCGGCACCAACAGCGAAGCCTGCAAGAAGCGTAAGCCCAGCACCAGATTGACGTGAAACGGCGGCGACAAGGGATCGCGTTGATAGAACGCCTGGGGAATCGACCGGCCCGTTTTGCGCCACTTGGTATCGTCAATGGCCAGGCCGACCAGGCGTTGGGGGCAATAGGCCAAAGCCTTTTCGAGAATGGGCCGGAACAACTGTTGGGGCTCCCAATGGCAGCGCGAGTGGAGGAAATACTCCGCGCTCCAAGAGCTGTTCTGGCCGCCGTTGGTCCAGATGATGCGGGTGAGGCAGCGCCGCCCCAAGCAGACCAGCGATCCCAGGGCTTGGCGTACCCCGCGAACAAAGGTGCGCTGTTGGGGAAAGACACTCCGCCAACCGGCGGTAATGGCGAGGAATTCCGAGAGCAGGGTCATCGGGCCGCCTCCCGTAACGAGAAGGTGTTCTTTTCGGGGCGGAGGAAGCGATCGCCGCGAGCTACTTTTTTGGTGAGCGAGGAGACCAGGCTTTCGCGATCGACGGAGACGCCAAACTGGAGTTGGATGCGCTCCAGAATGACGGAGATGTGCAAAGGGGAGCGGGCCTTCTTGAGTATGTCGAAAGCCATGTCAACCTGGGAGACTTCTACGGGGGCGCGGCACGGACGGAGATGGCTCGCCGTGGCGGAGACGGCGGACCGCCCGCAGCTGAGCATCCAATGTCGCTTCAAATATGCCTAGGATGAGATCTTTGGTTTCATCGTTCATGGAGGTCTCCTGAGCATAGGGCTCAGGGAAAGTACAGAAGACTAGGGTCGGTCTGTCAATACAGTTTAAACAAGGACTGACTTACTTGCGGGAAACGGCATTGCCCCACGGCGCTCGGAGGTCCAAAACAGTTTGCCGCAAAAATGTAGAAACTCCAGGCCTCCGGCCCCGTTGGGCCGGTGGGTCACTCTCCGTGAGCATACCCGGGTAATTTCTCGCGAGTGCCGAAGGATTGCCTCAATAAGCCGGCTCTTGGTTGGTGGATGCGGTGAGCCGCAGGTCGAGCGAGAGCGATGCGAAGGCGAATCAATCGGCGTAGGAGTGAAACACCCCGGCCCCCGTGGCGATCTGAAGTTTTGAGGAACACGCGCACAACGGACACGCTTCGGCACGGCGGGATTGCCGAGTTACTCGCCAGTTGGCGTCGTGTCTGGGCGCGGCTGGGAGTTGCCGGCGTGTGCAAGGAGAGTGATCTGTGACAGGGAATCGGTTTGTGGCGCTGGCGCCGGTTGTATTGGCGTTGTTGGCAGGAAGTTGCACCCGCTCCGGCGCAGAGGCGAAGAGCGAAAAGCCGGCGGTGGTTTACGCTACTTCGGCTGTTTCCCATCCCGACGATGGCCAATGGTTGATGGCTTCGAAGGATTACGGTAACAATCGCTTCAGCGGGCTGGAGCAGATCAACGCCGGCAACGTTCGGAACCTGAAACTGGCCTGGTCCTTTTCGACAGGCGTCCTGCGAGGCCATGAGGGAGCGCCGCTGGTTGTCGGCGACACGATGTACTATGTCACGCCGTTTCCCAATATTCTTTATGCGCTCGATCTAAAGAATGGAGGCGCGAAGAAGTGGGAATATAAGCCAAAACCGCCATCGGCGGCGCAGGGTGTGGCGTGCTGCGACGTAGTCAATCGAGGCGCGGCGTATTGGGACGGAAAGATCGTCTACAACACGCTGGATGCGCACATGGTGGGAGTGGATGCCGTGACCGGAATGGAGCTTTGGCGGACGAAGCTTGGCGACATCAACCAAGGCGAAACGATGACGATGGCGCCCATTGTGGTGAAGGGCAAGGCGATTGCGGGCAATAGCGGCGGCGAATTTGGGGTTCGCGGCTGGATAGCCGCCGTCGATGTTTCCAACGGCAAACTGGCGTGGCGCGCGTATAATACCGGGCCCGATGCCGATGTCCTTATTGGCCCGCGTTTCAAGCCGTTCTATGCGCGCGATCGCGGAAAGGATCTGGGGGTTACGTCCTGGCCCGCCGAGCATTGGAAGATCGGGGGCGGCTCCGTTTGGGGTTGGATTTCTTACGATCCCGAACTGAACCTTATCTATCACGGCACGGGCAATCCAGGCCCGTGGAACCCGGATCTACGGCCGGGAGACAACAAATGGACGGCGGGGATTTTTGCGCGGGACGCCGATAACGGCGAGGCGGTGTGGGCCTATCAATGGAGCCCGCACGACCTGTACGACTACGACGGGATCAATGAAAACGTGTTGCTCGATCTACCGATCAACGGACAAACGCGGAAAGTATTGGTGCGGCCGGAAAGAAATGGCTACCTTTACGTTCTGGACCGGCAAACGGGAGAGGTGCTTTCCGCCGACAAGTATGTCCACATCACGACTTCCACTGGCTTTGATTTGAAGAATGGGCTTGTGCTGGAGGACAAATCGAAGACGCCTGGAACGGGGCGCACGATGCGAAACTTGTGTCCCTCCGCTCCGGGCGGGAAAGATTGGCAGCCATCTTCGTGGTCTCCCCGGACGCGGCTGCTGTATATACCGCACAACAATCTTTGCATGGATATGGAGGGGGTGGAGGCGAACTATATCGCCGGAACCCCGTATGTGGGGGCCTCGGTGAAAATGTATGCCGGGCCGGGAGGAAATCGGGGCGAATTCAGCGCCTGGGATCCGGTGCGGCGACAGAAAGCATGGAGCATTAAAGAGAAGTTTCCGGCGTGGAGCGGCGCGTTGGCGACGGCTGGCGATGTGGTTTTCTACGGCACCATGGACCGGGACTTTAAGGCAGTGGACGCGCGCTCCGGCGAACTGTTGTGGCAGTTTCGAACGGGTTCGGGAATAATCGGGCAACCGATTAGTTTCAAGGGGCCGGATGGGAAGCAGTACATCGCGATCGCCGATGGTGTGGGGGGCTGGGCCGGGGCGATTGTAGCCGGGGGGCTGGATCCGCGGGATGAAACGTCGGCGTTGGGATTCGTGGGAGCGATGAAGGATCTGCCGGCACATACGAACCAGGGAGGAACGATCTATGTGTTTGCCCTGCCGTAGGTGCTGGTGGATAGCCGCGGCGTTATTGGGTTTGGCAATCGGGGGCTGCTCCCCGCCGCAGCCGCGCGGGGGAGTTCCATTAGGAAACATGGTGGAAGGGAATCGCCAGAGCATCCTGCAGCCGGGGCCGCCACGACCGGCGCGAGCCGTGCGTAATCCTTTGGCGGGAGACGCGGAAGCGATTGAGGCGGGGAAGCAGCTTTTTAGCCAGTTCAACTGTGCCGGTTGTCATGCGGGCGGGGGCGGGGCGATCGGTCCGGCACTGATCGACGATCAATGGATTTACGGCAGCAGCGGGGGGAACATTTTCTGGACGATCATTGAAGGCCGTCCACAGGGAATGCCATCGTTTGGAGGCCGTATTTCTGAAGACCAGACGTGGCGGATTGTGGCGTATGTGCAGTCGATTGCGAAGCTGACGGAGGAAGAAAAATCGGAGAAGGCAGGGATCCGATGAGAGTTTCGCTGGCGGCGGCTTTGGTTGCGATGGGGATGGCGGGCGCCGATGCTCAAACTCCGACGCCGCTGGCGGAGAAGGGCAAGGAGGTATTCCTTCGCGGTCCGTGCGCGATGTGCCACACGGTACAAGGCACGGCGAGCCGAGGCCGGGTGGGACCGGACCTGACGCATTTCGCCAGCCGGAAAACTATTGGAGCGGGAACGCTGCCAAACACGCGCGGGCATTTAGCCGGATGGATTCTGAATCCGCATAATTTAAAGCCGGGGACAAAGATGCCGGCGACGGTTCTGGAGAGCCAGGATCTCCATGCGCTGCTGGCATTTCTGGAGACGCTGAAATAGCGGGGATTATGCAGAACACACTTCCACTCCTGTGTCTTGTTTTCTCCGTGGTGTTGTGGGGCTGCCTGAACAGCGCGGCGCGGCCGGCCGCGCCCATAGCCGGCGGTGATGCGGGAAAGGGAAAGCTGCTGGCGGCTTGGTATGGGTGTGGGAGTTGTCATGAGATTCCCGGGTTAGCGGGAGCTACCGGCCAGGTTGCCCCGCCACTGCAGCGCATAGCGCGCCGGGCCTACATCACGGGCAGCGTGCCGAATACTCCGGCCAACATGATCCGATGGATTCGCAACCCGCGCAAAGTGGACGCGCGCACGATCATGCCCGTGATGGACATTTCCGAGAACGACGCGAGAGACCTCGCGGAGTTCCTTTACACGATGGATTAGGAGAGGACAAAATGATCACACTCGAAGAAGCCAGAGCGGTTATCGCCGCCGCGGAAAAGTCGGCGACGGCGATTGGGCAGCCGATGAATATTGCCGTTGTCGATGGCGGCGGCAACTTAGTTTCACATGTGCGGATGGATGAAGCCTGGATTGGAAGCGTCGATATTTCCATCAATAAAGCCTGGACGGCGCGGGCCTTTGATATCGAGACCGGGGCGCTGGGCAAGAACAGTCAATCCGGCGATCAGTTTTTTGGAATCCACGCGAGTAATCAGGGCCGGGTGATGATCTTCGCGGGCGGGATTCCGCTGAAGCGCAAAGGTAAAGTGGTGGGGGCTATCGGGGTCAGCGGGGGATCCGGCAAGCAGGATCAGACGGTAGCCGAGGCCGGCGCGGCGGCGTTCGCCTAGCGAAGGTGGGGCCGCAGTAAGAGGCGGGCGGCGAGCCAAAGCGCCCCCGCCATGTATGCGATGCCGCCGGTGGCGAGCATGATGACTCCGCCCAGGTGTTGATCGAAAAGTGGGTCGAGGCCATCGCCATGGTGGCCTGCATAGAGGGGACGCGGCGACAGGGCCAACAGTGCGCCGAGGAGTGTCATGTGCATGAGCGTCAATAACAATGCGGCGATTCCGACTGCTCCCCGCTCGATCCTGCCAGCCGGTTTGCCTCCAAAAATCGAAATCCATAACAGGAAGCCGGAGAAGAGAAATGAGGCTTGTTCCGCGGCCATGACCGAAGCATTGCTTCCAGCGCTATTGTGTAGCAGTGGCATGTGCCAGAGCCAAACGACGGCGAATTCAAAGAGCGAGGCGATTAGAGGCGAGGCGCAGCCCGGCCAGCGCCGGAGCGGATCCCAGGTTCCGCCGGCCAAACCCAGCGCCAGCAGCGGAGCGGCCACGGCTACTACGACCATGTGAATGGTCATGTGGGCATAGAAGGCATGGCGCCCCAGGTTCGCGAGGGGTCCCCACCATACTCCGGCGAGGAACGTGATTCCCAGTAAAAACAAGCCGGGATGGCTCATAGGCAGTTCTGAACGAAGAGCAGGCTTAAGCACACATAAACTACAGCCACGGCGCTCAGACTGGAAAGTAGAACCGTGGCCGCTCCCAGGAAACGATGGCGGTCCTCCGCGGTGTCTTGATCGAAGCGGCGCTCGCCGCCGTCCGCGTCGAAGGGAGGAGATCCGCCCTCCAGCTTGTATTTTCTCCAACCGATTTTTCCAATGAACCCGATGCCCACGAGGGAAAGCAGACCGAAGACGACGATCCATATTCGCAGCGAATTCACGCTGTCCGCGCGATTCTCCGTGGAACCGCACCAAACGGCCGCCACGATATAGCTCACCAGAAAGTGGGCGGCCCAGATGGAGGGAGAAAGTACGAGGAGCCAAAGGCTCTGGTGCTCCTCCGCTGCCTCGTGTTGCGTTTCGTGAGTCATCGAAGTAAGGGAAAGCCGGCCATAATAGCGACCGCCGCCACTACCGTTATTGCAACGAAATGCCAGTACAAGGTGACGTTCGAAATATCGATATCATAGCGGCCGCTCATCCGGCCGGCGAACCGCCGGGCGATGCAGTAAAGCTGCATGACGATTCCGGCGGCGAGATGCAGGACCGACCAAATTGCCAGAAGCCAAACGATGGCGGGATACACATGCGCCTCCGGATTCATTCCGGCCTGGCGAGGTCCGGCGAGCAGCGCGTAACTTCCAAACGCAGCCAGGAGCACCGCGGCTCCCATTCCGGCATAGAATGCGGCCGGCTGTTCCCGCGAGTTCCAGCGCCGGGCGAGAATAGTCAATCCCCACGCCCCGAGCGATGCCAGAAGTCCGGCGACGGGCCAGACCACGCCGGGTCCGGCAATCGATGCGGGCGGAAAGTCTTTGTGTAGTGTCCAGTAGAAGAAATAGCCGAATACTAACGACACAAATGCGGTCAGGTCGGCCAGCATTGTGATCATCATTGCCCACCAGCCCACCGACGATGGGCCGGAGACATACAGAGGCAATGTAACTCCATGACCGATTGCCTTCGTCTCCTTCTCGGGGATCAATGCCGATCCGTGCCAAAGCCAGTAGAGAATGCATCCTAAGGCGATCACTCCGCTAGCGGCCATAGGCCAATACATCTTGAAAGTCGGAAAGATGAAGACACCGCCGAGGAAGACGGCGGCGATCAGAGTTATGAAGCTGGGTCCCGGGATGCGCAGGCACTGCTCGGGTTTTGCGTCGATAATCGAGGTGACCAGCATTTCGCGCTTTCCCTCCTCCGCGTCCGGCATGTAGAAGCGTCCTTCGTCGACATGTTGAACGAAGTTGGGTTGATCCCACAGCGGGTAACGGCTGTCAATTTCCGGAATTGAACGCACGCCCCAGGGTTTTCCCGGCATGTCCTGTAGCCACTCCAGACTTCCGGCCTCCCACGGATTCCGAGGCGAGTCCCACTTCTTCCCTTTGGGCCGGAAGACGTCCCACATCAAGACGCCGAAGCCAGCGGCCAGCACGGCCGCTCCGATCGATGAGACGAGATTCAACTCTTCCAGTCCGATTCCCGCGGGATAGGTATAAACGCGCCGGGGCATGCCGCGAAGACCGGTGAAATGCATCGGCAGAAATGTGATGTTGAACCCGCAGAATAGTAGCCAGAAAGCAACTCTTCCGAGGCGTTCGGAAAGCAGTTTTCCATTCACGAGGGGGAAATAGTAGTAAGCAGCGGCGATGACCGGAAAGATTGTTCCGCCGATCAATACGGAATGGAGATGGGCTACGACGAAATGGGTATCGTGGGCCTGGAAATTGAATGACGCGACGGCGACCATGACGCCGGTGAGTCCGCCAATGACGAAAGTGGCCAGGCCCCCGGCGATGAAGAGCATGGGAATGGAGGGGCGCAGCCGGCCTACATAGACGGTGGCGATGAAGCAAAAAAGCTGCACGCCGGTGGGGATGGCCACGGCTTGCGAGGCGGCCGAAAACAGGGCCAGCGTAATGCCCGGAAGGCCGGTGGTGAACATGTGATGCACCCACAGGCCAAAACTGAGAAATCCCGTTCCAATGGCTGAAAGAACGATCCACTTGTACCCGACTATCGGTGTGCGCGCAAAGGTGGGGACGATCATGGCTACTAGGGCGACTGAAGGCAGGAAGATAATATAGACTTCGGGATGCCCAAAGAGCCAGAACAGATGCTGCCATAGGAGCGGGTCACCACCGCGCGCGGCATCGAAGAAGGGCCAGTTGAAGGCGCGTTCCAACTCGAGCAGCATGCTGCCGGCGATGAGGGGTGGAAAGGCGAATAGCACCATGACGCCAGCCACAAGCACATACCACGCGTACAGCGGGATCAAATGGATGCGCATGCCCGGGGGCCGGCATTTCAACACGCCTACGATGAGTTCCACGGCGGCGGCAATGGCCGAAACTTCAATGAACGAGAATCCCAACAGCCACATGTCGGCACCGATGCCCGGTTGATAGCGGCTGGTCAAGGGCGGGTACATGAACCAGCCTCCGGTGGGCGCCACATTAAAAAAGATGGAGCCGCAAAGGAAAACTCCACCGATCAGAAAGGCCCAGAATCCAAAGGCGGAAAGACGCGGGAACGGTAGTTCGCGGGCGCCCATCATTTGCGGTAGAAAGAGTATGGAAACGGCTTCGAAAATTGGAATGGCGAAGAGAAACATCATCACCGAGCCGTGAAGCGTAAAAACCTGGCTATACATGCCGGGACTTAGGAAAGTATTGCCGGGCACGGCGAGTTGAATACGCATTAAGAGCGCCAGGGCGCCTCCGAAAAGGAGAAACAGCAATACCAGCGCGGTGTACCAGATTCCGACGATGCTGTTATTGACCTCCGACCAGTAGCGCCAACCACGGGGCTGGCTCCACGCTTTCAGCAGGCGCGCTTCCTGGGCTTGCCGCACTTCGAGTGACGGCGCCTCCGCCAGCGGCTTTGGATCGTCAATCAAGGTTCACCATCCCGTTCCATCTTGTCCAGCCATTGCCGGAATGTGTCCTTCGGCACGACGATCGCCTGGAAGGCCATGTTGGCGTGGCCGATGCCACAGAATTCCGCGCAGACACCGCGAAATGTCCCCGTCTGCGTAGGGTGCAGTACCAGACGGTTCACCCGGCCCGGCATCACGTCGAGCTTTCCGCCTAAAGAGGGGATCCAAAAAGCATGGATCACATTGTTGCTATGCAACCAGAATTCCACCGGTTCCCCAACGGGCAGGCGGAGCTCATTTGCCGTTTCAAAGGGTGGCCTGTTGGGGGGCGCGTATTGAAATCGCCACCACCACTGTTCGGCATGCACATGAATTCGCAGAGTGTTCGCGGGGACCACAGCGAGGAGGTCCGGTAGCATAGATAGCCCGGTAATGAGCAAGATCGCGAGCACGACAGAGGAGAAGGCGGCGCCTCCGGTTATGATCCGGTTGCCTTGGCGAGTTCGGTCGCCCGGGGCGCGAGTTTTCGATGCAAAATAGGCCAGCGCCATTACGCCCACCCAGATTATGGCGGCTCCGGCGGTCATCCACCAGAACAGATCCGCGGTGCGCCGCGCTTCGATGCCGGCAGGACTGAGGGCAGCGATGATGGGGAGATGACGAGCAAGCATTCAGTCCTTGCCCCTCCCTGGGCCGATCGGAGCAGAAACCGGCACCCTAAACTCCCGTAGAATGCCGGCGATTTCGACGCGATTCTGCTTCAGGCGGCGATCAAGCTCGGCCTTCAGTTTGAAATCCCCTTTGCGAACTCCCATCCCGATGTCGTAATCCAGCGGAGATTCGGGCAAGTCACGCCTATCTGCGATGGGGGACAAATAAAGCGGCACCGTTTGCCGAACGGCGAAATATCCGGCCATGGGGCCCCAGGCCACGGCAAGGTCGATTTCGCCGTCGGCGACAGCCCCGACGATCCTTGCCGGCCCATTTGAAACGAGATAGTCGCCGGTGACACGATATCCTTTGACATCGACGATTCCTCGTCTGGCCAGTTCATGCGCGGGCGGCGTATTCGCGTAGTCGTCGCCGATAATCTGGACACCGAGACGCATGCGGCGTAGGGCAGGGTCATCGAAAGACCAGGGAGGGTGTGGTGTCCGGCCGACAAAGACATAGCTGGACCTATAGTATGGATCCGTTGGCAGGAGTCCCTCCACCGATGTCGCGATCCCGGGAATGACATCGCACAGGCCGGCCGCGAGCGCATTCCGAACGAAGCCCCGCCGTTGGGCCCACCAAACATATTCCAGCGGCTGTTTCAGTTGGACTGCTATCAGCGCAACGATTTTATTTTCAAAGCCTTCTCCGCGATTATTGGTGAAAGGCAAGTTATTCGGATCCGCGCATACGCGTAGCGGAGGCGTACCGGTCACGGGTGGGGAACCACCGCGATGGCACCCGGTAAGGAGCGCCGTAACGATGGCCCCAAAGAGGAAGATCTTGGACCTTGCCATAGAGATGAGCTTTACAAGATTGCGGCGCAGGGACAGCTTGGGTGCGTTCGGGTCTCGCCCCGCAATCAGGAGAGTCTCTCGACCGGAGTAGAGTTACAAAAGCCAGCTACACATTTTTGTGTGATCGGCGCGTTCAGGAGTAGATCCAATGAAGCTCTGGATCCAAGGAAGTTCGTACTTCGATCGCCGCTCGGTTTTGCGCGCCACGTTTTTTGGGGATCTCGAGCGGGCTTTGGTGTTGGCGCCGATACAAAAACTTCGGCACGATTGGCGACATTCGCGTCGCGAAGCGGCCGTGGAATTCGCATTGGCGCACACATCCACATGGGCGTCGACGCGAGTCAGACAAAGGCCGTTCCGGCCTACGCGACAGGACAACCTCGGGAGCCGTCTACAGGAACATGAACGATGGAAGACCTACCTTGTCAGATGACTCTTCGGACCGATTCGAACCCGAGGGTGGGGCTACCGGCAATATTGGCCACACCCGCTACTGTGCCGGCCACCACGGGCCTGCTTCAGGGACACTGCGCACTTCGGCTGAGGAGAGAACCACCGTGAGTGTGACGGGAAGCGGAGATCATGCACGAAGTCCTGCATGAAGCGCGTGAGCCAGACGTCGCGTACATCCTCTCGAATTATCGCAAGGCCACCGAGTTCGAGGCTGGCCCGCCACCTCGCTTCCGCTTGTGTCAGACCGGAATTCACGAGATCACCGACGCGGTAAGAACTTCCTACGCCGTAACGACGCGCAGTTCGACGCGGGCGTACATTTTTTCGGCTTGGGCGAAGGTCGGGAAAGAGATACCGGGAAGGGCGGCGGAGGCGGTGCCGCAGGCGACGCCCCAGCGGATGGCGTCGTCAAAGGAATGCGCTTCCGAGAGCGCCCAGACGAAGGCGGCGGCGAGGGCATCGCCGGCTCCAATGGGGCAGACGGCATCAATATGCGGGGGGACAGCTTCGACAGTTCGAGTGCCTGACGCGCCGACGGCGCCGCGGCTGCCGAGCGACATTACAGCGGATTCAGCGCCCATGGCGACAATTCTTTGCGCGGCTTCACGGAAGTGGGACTGGGTAATGAGGGCGCGGTTGAGCAGGCGCTCCGCTTCGGCCTGGTTGGGTGCGACCGCTGTGGGACCGGCGTCGAGGCCGTGGAGCAGGGCGTCACCGTCGGTATCGAGCAGGGTTTTTACTTTAGCCTTCTGGGCGAGGCGGATGAGGCGGGCGTAGAAATCGGGCGGGACGCCGGGAGGGAGGCTGCCGCAGAGCATAATCCAGGCCGCGCCTTCGAGGTTTTCGGCGACGGTCTTTTCCACCCGTGCGAGTTCGGTGGCCTGAATGTGGGGACCGCGTTCGTTGAGTTTTACGGCGAGACCCTGTTTGTCGACGATGGTCAGGTTGGTCCGGATGCTGTGTCGAATGCGGACGAAGTGAGTGGGGAAGCCGGAATCGGCGAGGAGTTCTTCAAACCGTTTTCCGGTCTTGCCGCCGGAGGAGGCGATGGCGGTGGTAGCGCCGTTGAAAGCGTGGATAACAATAGACGCGTTAATGCCGCGGCCGCCGGCGGTCTCGTTGGTGGAGAGAATATAGGCGCGGTCCTCAAACACGAGCCGATCTGCCTGGACGTTCCGATCGATGGCGGGATTGAGCGTAAGCGTAAGAATCAAGCCCATATCATAACAATCAGAAGACAATCGCGCTGGTGGTAAAATGGCGAATGGGGTCAAAGAAGCACCTGCTGCCTTATGCGGCGCTGATTGCGGTCTGTTTCTTCTGGGGAACCACGTATCTGGGCATTCGCATGGCGCTGGAAAGTTTTCCGCCATTGTTGCTGGTCGCCCTGCGATTCCTCATTTCGGGCTCGATTCTACTGGGCTGGGCACGGTGGAAAGGCTGGGGAATGCCGGGCGGGCGGGAGTTGATTCGCACGTGCCTCTTCGGGTTTATGCTGCTGGGCGTGGCGAATGGCGCGTTAACGTTTGCAGAGACGTGGATTCCGTCGAGTTTGGCGGCGCTGTTCCTGACGACGGCTCCGTTCTGGCTGGTGGGCATGGAGGCGTTGATGCCGGGCGGCGAGCGGTTGACCGTAGCGATCGTGCTGGGGCTGGTGGTGGGGTTGGCCGGAGTAGTAATGCTGGTTCTTCCGGGAGACGGGGCGCTGGTGATGGGGCCGAATTTGTGGAAAGGTTTCCTGGTCTTGCAGGTGGGTTCGTTCTTTTGGAATACGGGTTCCATTCTGCAGCGACGATGGCGGGCTACGACGCCTCCATTACTAACCGGGGCGTTGCAGCAGATGGCCGCGGGACTGGTTTATCTAGTGGCCGCTTTGGTGGCGCCGGAGAGGCCGGTTACGCTGTCTTCGACAGGCTTGGCGGGGCTGTTGTGGCTGGTAACGTTCGGTTCGATCGTGGGATACAGCGCCTATATCTACTCGCTGGAAACGCTACCGGTGTCGCTCGTTTCGATCTATACGTTCATCAATCCAGTTGTCGCGGTGACGCTGGGGAAACTGTTCTACGATGAGCCTTTCGGACGGAAAGAGATCACGGCGATGGTGATCATTTTCGCGGGCGTGTTGATTGTAAGGTTGCGATCTACAACCTTTTCAGGGCTTTCGCGGCTGCTGCGCCGCCCAGGATCATCGGCAGCGTGAAGGCGATAAACATGACTCCGAGCATAAGAACCATCGCTGCTCCGAAGGCTTCCGGAGACTGCATGATTTCGGTGATCTGCTTGATGGTGTCGGCAGGGGCATTTGACTCCTGGAGTTGCTTTTTATAGGCCTCGAGGAGGCCGCCCTGATCCCGTAACAGCAAGATTGTGGCGGTGAAGAAGAGCATCCAGATTACGTAGAAGAGGACCCCGGTGATCCAACCGAGGCGGGCTCCGGCGGCAACGGTGAGGATCTGACCGGTGCGGCGGGAATAGAAGATAACGGCAAGGAAGCCGCCGCCGAGCAGAACGGCGAGTTTGAGGGTCAATCCGGGCGCGCCGCCGACCGGGAGGATCATTAGGACCCAGATGATGATGGCGGTGTAAAAACCGGCGCGAACGGCGTCGGCATTGGCAAAGCTGATCAGTGCAGGCGTTTCGGGAATGACGGCGGGCGCCGCGGAGACGATAGCGCGAAGATCATCGGCGGAGTGCTCAACGCCGGCGCGGTAATCGAACTCGGCGTTATACTCGGGTTCCGGCGGAGGATCGGCGAACTGAGGCTTGCCACACCGGTGACAGAAGCGGGCGTCGGCAGGCAACTGGGCGCCACAGGTACAAAAATCAGCCACGATTTCAGTGTGTCATAAATCCGCCGTGTTACGTTGGAGACAATGTCTTCCACAACACTGCTTGTTGTATCCAATCCGAGCGCGCCTTATCTGAAGTGGCTGCGCGAATTGCCCGCCGATGTGAACTACGTAGTTGGAAATACGGTTGAGGCGCTGGCGCCACTGGGTGAGCAGGCCGATGCGATGCTGTATTGCATGGGACCGGGATTGCCATTGAAAACGGCTTGGGAACTGGCGCCGCGAGTGCAGTGGGTGCATTCGCTGTCGGCAGGACTAGAGAGCCTCTTGTTCCCCGGGCTGGCGGAAAGCACGGTGCCGATGACGAACGGCCGAGGCGTGTTCAAGGAGTCCTTGGGCGAGTTTGTGGTGGCGTCGATTCTGCACTTCGCTAAGGACTTGCGGCGGATGGTAAGGAATCAAGAGGCGGCGCGGTGGGAACAGTTCGACGTTGAGATGGTGGCGGGGAAGACGCTGGGCGTGATTGGGTATGGGGAGATTGGGCGGGCGGCGGCGGTGCGGGCGCATGCGCTGGGGATGAAGATTCACGTGATCCGGCGGCGGCCGCAGTTATCGGATGAAGATCCGATCGTATCGAAGAGTTTTACGATTGCCGAGCGCGCGGAGATGATGGCGGGTTGCGACTATTTGTTAGTGGCGGCGCCGTTGACCGAGGATACGCGGGGGCTGGTGGGGGCGGGGGAACTGGCGGAGATGAAGCCGACGGCGGTGGTGATCAATGTGGGCCGGGGACCGGTGATCGATGAAGAGGCGCTGATCGCGGCGTTGCGGAACGGGGCGATCAAGGGCGCGGCGCTGGATGTGTTCGACAAAGAGCCGCTTCCGGATGGGCATGCGTTTTGGGGCTTGTCGAATGTGTTGCTGAGCCCCCATTGCGCGGATCATACGGCGACGTGGACGGATGAGGCGATGCAGTTTTTCCTGGAGAATCTGGCGCGGTATAGAAGCGGACAGCCGCTGTTGAATCTGGTGGATAAGAAGAGCGGGTACTAGAGTTCGAGCACGCCGGCGAGGGGCAGCTCAATGCCCGTCGATGCTGGGCGCAGGACGGCGGTTTTGACTTCGCTCCGGCCTGCGCCCGCGGTGGCGGTGAGGAAAACGCAGAGATCGGGGATACGGACTCCACCGTGGACGGCCATGCGTTTACGCTCCCCCGCCTGGTTCGGGAAACAATAAAAAAGGGCCGGCAATTGCCGGCCCTTTTTTATTGTTAGATTTTGACTACGCCACTTTGCGGGCGAGTGAGGATTCCATGTCGACGGTCGCGACTTTCACTTTGGAGGCGATACCGATCATCTGGAGGAAACGGATTTGCA
>Ga0105046_10009629_pt1 | contig 15094 bp, 13 predicted proteins | sample MAT03_FD_78385 | JGI IMG/M metagenome (GOLD analysis project Ga0105046, IMG submission 78385) | Freshwater microbial communities from Lake Fryxell liftoff mats and glacier meltwater in Antarctica - MAT-03 (megahit assembly) | ecosystem: Environmental > Aquatic > Freshwater > Ice > Liftoff...
AGTCGCACTTATTTTTCAACCGAGGCGGGGCGGGTCGGCGGCGTCGGATAAATCTTGCTGATGACCTTGATTTGCTCGTCGTAGTCGACGGGCACGGCCGTGAACCCTTTGAGTCTCCAGGTCGAGAGCATCGGTTTACCGATCGCATCCGTCGAGGCGTTAATCAGCGCCCTCTGGAATTTCTCGATCGTTCTCGGGTCGAGCTCACCCTTTTTGATGGCGATGCACGTGTTCGGGATCACCTCGGACTGGCACAAAATCTTGAGATTCTTGAACTTGCCAGGGTAAATGTTCTCGTAGATCTTGAGTTTGAGCCCGTCCATCACCGTGCAGGCGGACTTGCCGTCGATGACGTCCTGAACCGCGTCGTCGTCTGTAATGGCCTTGATGGTCTCGGTGAAGGTGGCGCCCTTCATGTGCAGTTCTTTTTGCTTGGCCAGGTAGAGCTCACAGTAGTCGCGGTGGACCGGCGGCAGGGAGATTTTCTGGTTCTTGAATTCGCCAATGTTCTTGGCTTCGCAATCCCACTTGACCAGAAAGAAAACCTGGACCGGTTGCATGGGCGAAGCCACGGCGATCGGCATCAGGTCCGGGTATTTCTTCTTGGCCCAGGCGAATTCGTGTCCCTGGAAGACCCCGAGGTGAATTTTGCCTTCGTTGATCTTGTCGGCCAGCATCATGCAATCTTCGGGATATTGCAAGTTGCCGTCGATGCCGGTGTTGGCCTTCATCATCTTCTTGAAGGGAGCGGCGCCGAGGTCAATGAGATACTTGGGAATGCCCTGGAACAGGCTCTTGGGCATGCCGATCTCGACGATGGGAGGCTCCGCGGCTCGCGCTGATCCCGAGAGCGAGAGGCCAACAGCGGCCAGGCCAAGAACACCGAACATGCGACAAATGACGCTCACAACGACCTCCTTGAATTCGGACTCAAACGTCCATCCAGGAACTTTGTTTCCAACTTGAATCATCGGCCGGGATAATTGACCCGGATGCCGCCGGCGGTAATGCGTTCGATGTTCGCCAAAGCGGAGATCCGCTGATAAACCGCTTCGTTGTACGCCGCCTGGCCCTTGGCCGCTTCTTCTTGGGCTTCCAGCAACTGTTGAAGGGCCGTTGCCGTCGTCACTTGATCGCCCGCGACTTCCTTGAGCGTCATCAGGTTCGAGTTTGCCGAGTCCGCTTGTTTCTTCGCCTTCTCCATCGACAGGCCCGCATAGTGGTACTCGATGTAGGCGTTCTCGGCCTCGAGCGCCACCAGGTTCTTGGTTTTCTCCAGCACCGCTTCGGAACGCGTGGCCAGAGCCCAGGCTCGCTCGGATCGCGTTTGCCGGTTGCCGACCATCATGGTGGGCATTTCGGGGCCGATGGCATCGGGGCGATAGTCGCCATCTTTGCTCCCCGATGGAATCGTTCGTGCGTGAATGTCGCCGCCGGCGGCGAATGTTTGCACGCGGAAGCGGAACCTCACCGACCATTGCGAATAGGCCTCGAGGCGAGTCACATCCGAAGCCAGGCTTGCCATCGTTACTTCCCCACGGCGTTCTTGGGCCAAGTCGATGATCGATTCACGTTTCATTGCAATCTTGGCAAAGTCGGGCAATTCCTCGTCCGCAGGTTCGAAGATGTAGTTATAATCGACGCCCATGGCTTCCCGAAGTGCGGCCTGGGAGCGTTCCACCCCGGACTGCGCTTTAATGAGTAGCAATTCGCCGCCAGCGAGCCGGGAGACCATGCGATTCAAGGTGATTTTGTTAATCTCCTTGTTTCCGCCTTCCTTCGCGTTGACGATCTTGTCCACGAGGTTTCGATAGTAATCGACAAATTCGACGGCTTCTCTCGCGACCTTCACCTGTTCTTTGGCATAAACCACCGAATAATAAGTCCACACGACCGCCTGGGTAACATCGTGTGTGGCCTGTTCCAATTCCGCCGTGGCGGCGCAGACACCTGTCGAGGCCTGCTGGCGGCGGAACTTGAAATCCGCGGAGAGAGCCCCGAGCAGGCGGGCACTTTCGAGACCCCGCTGGCCCGCCTCGGCGGAACTGACACTCGCGCGGAGTGCCGCCAGTTTCGGCTGTTTCTCATAGGCGATGCTTAAGCACTGCCCCAGGTTTAACTTGGGAAGCGGGTTCGTTTCGATTTTCGGCGCAATGTCGTCGCCTATTCGCGCAACCGGTACGATTGGTTGAGCCGCGGTTGTCCCAACCGTCGTTAATAAGATGGCCATCGCCCAAACGACTTGGCGACGAGGTAAGATGGGAGAGATGAAGCGCATTGGTATTCCTCGAAGGCGCGTTGATCGAGCAATGCTCATCCTAAGCCATGCGGCAACGCCATAAGATTATCGAACTATCGGTTCATCGGCCTGTTCGCCGTGCGCACTGGACGATGACTCCACTCCTTCAGTCATTTTTTTTCACATAGGTTAGAGAGAGAAGGGCTGGGCAAACTGTTCCGGTTGCTGCTCAACCGCACTGCTTTCCTAACAAGATTCTTCCTTATTTCGTGCAGGAGATCGCACGGTGCACGAACGATGCAGTCCAGCCGTGAGTCGAGCTATCGAGTCGGTTCTCGCTCCGGGTGAGACGTCTCTTCTTCCAAGCCGTTTACTGGCAGCACTGCTCGACGATGAAGACGGCCGCGCCGCTGTACTCTTGCGTGAGCACGGGCTTATTCGGGAGCAGGCGCTTGCAGTTTTGGCCCTTAACGAATCTTCCGTTACCCGAAGTGTCGACCGCCTACTGGTGGAAGCTCGAAGCTTGTCGCGTGAGCGCTCATTCGAAGGGACCGTCACATCCGAGTTCTTTCTTCTCTCGCTTCTTCGAGAAGACATGGCCTTGCGTGACCTGCTCGTATCGGCCGGGCTCGACCACGCCCGCTTTGAACATGCGATACTGGGCGATACCACTACGTTGACCGTGGGTGAGACCTTTATTCTCCAAGAACCTGCCGATCGTCAGTCGGCCGGCCGTATTCTCGATGTAAATGCCAACCGTGCTCGCGAGTCGCTCCGCATCTTGGATGACTACGCCCGCTTCGTCCTGGACGACGCTTGCTTGACGCGAGAGATCAAGCAGTTGCGCCATGACCTGGTGGCCTTGTTAGAAACTCTGCCGGAGCACGTGTATCTCGATTTGCGCGAAACCGCAAACGATGTCGGCACGAACGTGAGTGTACCGGGCGAGATGGAGCGATCGTCGCCGCGCGACGTGGCCCGTGTGAACGTGAAGCGTTTGCAAGAGGCCCTGCGCAGCTTGGAGGAATACAGCAAGACCTTTAATCCGATTCTGGCGGAAGGTCTCGAATCCCTACGCTACCGCGCGTACACTCTGGAAAGGGCGATCTTGCGCGGGGCGGACGCCCGAAAGATCCTGGCCGACGTTCAACTGTACGTGCTTCTGACCGGTGCACAATGCACCGCCGCACTCGATTGGACGATCGCCGAGGCCGCGGCCGGTGGCGCGAAGCTCTTCCAGTTACGCGAAAAGGATCTCGACGATCGCCGATTGTTGCAGCGAGCCCGTGAAGTGCGTCGCTGGACGCGGGATTCGGGCGTGTTGTTCCTGATGAACGATAGGCCAGACATCGCCCGGCTTGCGGAAGCCGACGGCGTGCATCTCGGGCAGGACGATCTCCCCGTGCACGAAGCTCGGCGGATTCTGGGGTCCGAGGCAATCATCGGGGTCAGCACCCACAATCTGGAACAGGTTCGTCAGGCCGTCATGGAAGGGGCAAACTACATCGGGGTGGGGCCGGCGTTCGTGTCGACGACGAAACAGTTCGAGCGACCGGCCGGTCTTGATTTCGTGCGGGCCGCCTTGAAAGAAACATCGCTGCCAGCGTTCGTCATTGGCGGTGTGAACGAACGAACCATTGACGCCGCCGTGGCCATTGGGGCGAACCGCGTGGCTGTCAGCGCCGTGATCGCGCAATCCGATGATCCGCGCTTGGCGGCTCGAATACTTTGTGAAGCGTTGGCGGAACAACCAAAACCCGATCCCGGCGCTTGAGCAAGGGAACCTTACCTATGCAAGACTCGTCCTCTGCTCCGTTCGCACAACTCCTTTCCCTCATCGACCGCACCTGGGGGTTCCGGGCCTTGCGCCCTCTGCAAGAGCAGGCGATGCAAGCGGTTCTCGCCCGGCGTGATTCGCTCGTCGTCATGCCCACGGGCGGCGGCAAATCCCTCTGTTTCCAGGCCCCTGCCTTATTGCGTGAAGACGAAACGACAATTGTTATCTCGCCGTTGATTGCCTTGATGAAGGACCAGGTCGATTCGTTGCGAGCCGCCAATGTGCCGGCCCGTTTCGTCAACAGTTCCTTGACGCCCGACCTGCGGCTGACCACCTTCGAGGAGTTGAAGGCACGCAAAGTTCGTTTGCTCTATGCGTCACCCGAACGCCTGATGGTCCCCGCCTTTCAGACATTTCTGCACACGCTGGGTGTGAAGACGTTCGCGATCGACGAGGCCCACTGCATCAGCCACTGGGGGCACGACTTCCGACCCGAGTACCGGCAACTAGCTTCGGTGCGAGCGATGTATCCCGAGGCGACGTTCCACGGATACACGGCCACGGCAACGGAACAAGTTCGAGCGGACATCGTCGCTCAACTGGGGTTGCGGAATCCCGAACTACTGGTTGGCAACTTCGATCGACCGAACCTTTGTTACCGGGTCATCCAGCGTGTAAATCTACTCGAACAGGTGCTGGAAATTCTCCGCCGACACAAGGGCGAGGCCGGCATCATCTACTGCATCCGCCGAGCGGACGTTGACGAACTGACGGCCGCGTTGAAAGAAAACGGCATCGCGGCTCAGCCGTATCACGCGGGCATGCCGCCCGAGAGCCGCAAGAAGACTCAAGAAGAGTTCCGTTCCGAGAAATGCGACCTGATCGTCGCGACGGTCGCCTTCGGGATGGGCATCGATCGCTCGAACGTTCGGTATGTGCTGCACGCGGGCATGCCCAAGACGATTGAGCACTACCAACAGGAAGCGGGCCGCGCCGGGCGCGATGGTCTCGAGGCGGAGTGCGTTCTCCTCTTCGGAGGCCGCGACCCCGTTACATGGGAGAAAATCATTGAGAAATCCGCCGAGTCAGCGGATGTCGCCCCTGATTTTCTGCCGAACGCGATCGCTCATATTCAGGAGATGGCACGCTATTGCCGGGGTTCGAAGTGCCGGCATCGCGTCCTCGTCGAACATTTCGGCCAACGTTTTGAATCCCCCAACTGCCGGGCGTGTGACTTATGCCTCGATGAATTTGACGAGGAACCGCAGAGCCAGGAAATCGCCCGAAAAATATTATCCTGTGTCGCCCGAGTCAAGGAAGGGTTCGGCGTCGGGCAGGTCGTCCGCATCCTCATGGGCGAGATGGACGAGAAAGTTACCAAGTATCGCCATGAGCAGCTCAGCACCTTCGGCCTTCTGAAACAGAACAACGTCGGACAGATCCGCGACTGGACCTATCAACTGATCGATCAAGGGATGCTCGACCAAACCGAGGGTGAGTATCCCATCCTCAAATTGAATGCACTTTCCTGGCAAATCTTGCGGAACGAGAGACAGGTCACGCTGCGGAAGACGGACGCGCGCAAGAAGACCAAGAAGAGCCGGGCCGAGGAAACGTCGTGGGAGGGGATCGATCGCGACCTGTTCGAACGCTTGCGCGAATGGCGGAAGGCGGCGGCCGACATGAAAGATCTGCCCGCCTACGCCGTGTTCGGCGATCGCACGCTGCGCGAATTGGCGGCCGTCCGGCCGAGCAACGAAGAGTCCCTGCGTCGCATCCATGGCGTCGGTGAATCGAAATCACAAACCTATGGCAGCGAAGTCCTTGAGATCATCGCCAGCGAGTGCCGGGATCGCGGCCTGTCACTCGATAATTTTGAGGCCGCTCCCCCGCGTACCGAAACGGCCGAGATAAAGCCTGTCTCGGATCGAGCTCATCTCTATTTCTCTCATTTCCGCAAACGGGCGACGCTCGAACAAGTCATGCAGCGAACCAGTCGAGCGATGTCGACGGTCGTGAAGTACCTCTGCGAGTTCATCGAAAGTGAGCGCCCAGCGAGCATTGATGACTGGGTTCCCAAAGACCATCAAACCCGCGTGATGGCCTCAGCCAGGAAGTTAGGCTCGCTCTTCTTCAAGCCGATTTTCGAAGATCTGAGCGAACAGGTTTCCTATGATTCGATCCGCATCACGGTCGCGTACTTCCGAGCTGACCTTGAGAACTCCGTACAACAAACATCGTAAATCGTAGGGGTCAGTTCGGGCAAATTGGGTAAAATGGAGTTGAGAAGGTCGGCAAAGTGTTAGACTAGTTGTTTGCGGCCACGACCCACGCCACATGATTCAAGGAGTAGAATGGACGGCGCTCGCGAGTTTTTGGAACAGATCCGCACGTCTCAGGTCGTGAAGGGAAATCTGCAAGCCCTGATGCATATCCTGATCGGGCGGACCATTTCCCGGGAGGACGGGACCGTGCTTTCGCGCGGGATGTCCTGGAGACAACTCGCTGACTTGTTTCGCCTCGTGCGCTGGGACAAAGAAAGTGTCCGCGAGCTGGGACTCGACCCGGATAACCTACCGCCGCGCGATCGACAACGTTACTGGTACGTCGCCATTCAGGCCGCTCATGTCGACCAATCGGTCGCTTCCACCGCCGCGGATACGCTTATCCCCAAGTTGTCTAAGCTGGGCTTTGTGGTCTCAGGGTCGAAGCCCTGATGGTCGCCCGTGAAGCCCCTACGTACAGGGTTTCCACAGTGGAGCGATTGCCGCCGCCATTGACCTCACGTCGGCTTACTTCTATCATCTGACAAATACAAGGCTTCGATACTCTCCCTTCGCGGCGGCATCCCTGATTCGCCTGCGATGGAGTGGGTTTTCGGCTGATTCAGGAGCGACCCCGCATGAAGACGGACGAGCGGAAAGAGAACGAGACCAACTCCCTGCGCCACTGGGTCAACGGGGTCGTTGAGAAGTTCCAGGGCCGTGCGGTCTACCCAATCGTGGGCGCGATCGTTTTGGCGTTGGCACTCTTCTTCATCGTCCGCTACTACATCCTGAGCCGGGAAGCTGCCGCTTCGAATCGCTGGATGGAATTCAACTCGGCTGATTCGCTCAAGAAACTGACCGAGCTGATCGGCTCGAAGGACCATCAAGATCGTGGCACGTCAGTGGCGTCGAAAGTCGAACTCGCTCGAATCGCGCTCTATGCTGAGGGTATCAATAAGCTCGGCTCGTTGAATTCGAAGGATCGCGATGCCGCCGCGGCCAAGGTCGAAGAAGGCCGTGAACTCTACCTGAAATTGGCGAATGACCTCAAGGAACAGCCGGCTCTGCTTCAAGAAGCGTATCTCAGTTGCGCTCGCGCGGAAGAAGTTCTCCTGGGAACGCCGAAGACCAACAACTCGGCCGAGGAACGTGGCAGCTTCGACAAGATGATTGAGTACTATCGCAAGGCGGCCGCCGTCAACCCGGAGAGCGATGCCGGCAAGAGCTATACCGCCAAGGCGAATGAATTACAGGGCAAACGCGAAGAGATGGTCTCCTGGTATCGCGAATTGTACCGCCTGGGAATCACGCCTGATTTCTCAACGAAAAAGGGCAACCCGTTCGGTCCGTGATGTGCGGGACGTGTCGGAAGGAACAGTCGGTGAATGTCGAATCCGTCCCCTTGTTGCCTGAATCGGATGACGCGCCATTGCCGTTGCCTCCGCTTACGCGGAAAGCCCCCATCGAAATCGATGTGCGGATCAAGCAGGAAGGCACCCGCCTCGATCAGTGGTTGGCCACGAACTACAGCGATTTCAGCCGCTCGGAGATTCAGCGAGCGATCGAGGCCGGTTCCGTTTATGTCAACGGCCGGCCGAGCAAGTCCAGCTACAAACTCCGCAATAACGACCATCTTCGCATTGAACTTCCCGAATCGACGCACGCCCTGCCCGTTGCCGAGGACATCCCGCTCGACGTCCTCTACGAAGATGAATTTCTCGCGATCATCAACAAGCCGTCCGACATGGTCGTCCATCCCGCGAAGGGGCACTGGTCGGGCACGCTGGTGAATGCTCTCTCGTTTCACTTCAGCGAGTTGAGCGAAGCGAACGGCACCTACCGCGCGGGAATCGTTCATCGGCTTGACCGCGATACCAGCGGCGTTATCTTGATCGCCAAGGAAGAACGCACGCATCGCGAACTCTCAGCCATGTTCGAGAGCCGTCGGGTGTTCAAGGAATATGCCGCCATTACTTCCGGCGTGCTCGATCGTGACAGCGATTACATCGAAGGCCGCATCAAGCATCATCCCACCGAACGCATCAAGATGTTTGTCACCGACGATGAGAACGATGAGGATGCCAAGGACGCGTGCAGCTATTACGAAGTGATTGAACGCTTCCGGGGCTTCACGTTCTGCCGTGTACAACCGCGCACCGGCCGCACGCATCAGATTCGCGTTCATCTCGCCAGTGTCGGCTGCCCCGTCCTGGCGGATAAAGTCTACAGCGGCCGGGACGCCGTCACCCTTCACGATCTGGCGCCCGAGATTGTTCCGAGTGAAGATGGTCCGCTCATTCAGCGACAGGCACTTCATGCGTGGCGGCTGCGGTTCAAACATCCCCGCTTCGATCGCTGGATGGAGTTTGAGGCACCCCTTCCGAGCGATTTTCAACGGACGCTCGAAGCTCTTCGGCGTCATCGGTCCGCACACTGACGCCGTTTATTCCGCCTTCATCACATGTTCGTGATCGACGTCCGAGGACTCCAGGTATTCCGACGGAATGCAGCGGAACAGTTCCTCGACGCTCGTCTCGCCTCGCGCGATGGCTACCAAAGCCGCCTGTCGAAGACCGACCATGCCTTCCTCGATCGCCTTGGCCCGGATCACGTGCGACGGTTGTTTCCGCACAATCAGCCCGCGTATCGCACTCGAGATGGGCATCACTTCGAAAATTCCCAGCCGGCCGACGTAGCCGTCGGGACTCGTCGAGGACTTGGGATTGGGCGCGTAGATCTTCTCGCCTTCCCCGGGCCGGAGCATTCCCCGGACCTCGTTGAACATTTCTTCGAACATGGTGATGTCGACCGGGATGCGCGTCTCCGGGCAGAGGCGGCGAACTAACCGTTGGGAGACAATACCAATCAACGATGTCGCTAACATGTACGGTTGAATGCCAAAACCGAGAAGACTCTGCACGGCCGCGGAGGTGATCGGTGCATGCAGCGTGGCCAGAACGAGATGCCCGCTATTCGCGGCCTGGACGGCGATCAACGCGGTTTCCGTATCGCGGATCTCGCCGACCATGATCACGTCCGGGGCCTGGCGGAGCACGCTGCGCAAGAGTTCGGGGAAACCAACTTCAGCGGCCAAACTCACCTGCGATTGCCGAATGTTCTCCAGCGAATACTCGATCGGATCCTCGATCGTGTTGATTTTCCGTTGGCCGTTCGCCAGTTCGCGGAGGCAGTTGTAAAGCGTGGTCGTCTTCCCGGAACCGGTCGGCCCGCTCACGAGGATCAAGCCGCTCGGTGCATTCAACATCCCCAGCAACGAGTTCAGATCGCGCTGCAGCATGCCGAGATGCTGGACGGAAAGAAGTTTATTGTCGCGTTCCAACAACCGCAGGGCGAAGTCCTCGCCATGCAGCGTGGGAATCGAGTTGATGCGAATATCAATGCCGCGACCGCCGGGCGCGGTGAATGCCCAGCGTCCGTCCTGGGGCCGCCGTCGTTCGGTCACGTCCATCTGGGCTTGTGTCTTGATGTAGGCCAGGCAGCGTTTGCCGAACTCCGGCCCCACGGTGGCGACGGGCCGCAACAATCCGTGCCGACGCACTGCCACCTCGAGATGCTCTTCGTTGCTGGCCAGGAAGAGATCGCTGGCGCCGAGACCGATGGCGCGGGCAATCAAGTCGGAGACCATTTCCGGAGGCGTGGATTCGACGGTCTCCGCGAATGGAAGATTTTCCGCGTCTGTCTTGGATGGCGGGCGTTTGCTCATGGCGTTCTCACGGGCGACTCAAGGAGTCGAGTGGCCGCGTCGTGGTCCGCGGCACATTCGATAATGCGATCGATATGCACCAGGCTTAACACCTGCAAGATCAGCGGCGGAATCGAATGAATGATGAAGCGATGCTTGTTCTGAACAAACCGTTTGTGGCAAGTGATCAGCCAGCCGATGCCGGACGAATCGATCATCTTGGCCGTTTCCAGGTTTAGCAACAAGTTGTTCGCATAGGGCGTGGCGCCCAGCACGGCCGCCAAGGGGTCGACCTCGACGGTGAACATGTTGAAAATATCCCCCGTGGCGCCCACATGAATGTGCGTCGGTGTGTAAGCAAGTAGGGATAATTGCATGGGGCCGCTCCTTGTGGTGTTGCTGAAAGATTACGAACTGAACCGCCCGTTGACGATGGTCGCTTCTTACGCCGGGCGGTCAAGCGTGACGAGGGCGACGGCTGCGATGATGAGCAGGAAGGCGACGCCCGTCTTCCAGGTGGGGGCTTCGCCCAAATAGAAGAAGATGAAAATGGTGAACACGGTGACCGAAATGACTTCCTGAATGATCTTGAGTTGCGTGGCCGTGAACTGACCATAGCCATACCGATTCGCGGGAACCTGCAGGGCGTACTCGGGCAGGGCGATCATCCAGGAAATCCCGATCGCCAGGACAAGCGGGACATTCTTGTACTTGAGATGGCCATACCAGGCGATCGTCATGAAGAGGTTCGAAAGAATCAGCAGAAGGACGGTTTGCATGAAGTTCTTTGCTCTTTGGCGAGTGTCGAGCCGTCAAGCCGACGTGGAAGTTTTAAACACGTCGGCTTGACGGCTCGACACTCGCCCAATTTCCTACTTCATCGGCACGATTTCAACCTTCGCACGCGGCTTCATTTGATCGAGAACCGCTTCCTTCAGTCGGGCCTCGTACACTTCCTTGACCGCGTCCTTGACCTTGTCATCTTCGAACTTGGTCGCCGGGCCATCCTTGCGGCCGACCACGACGATCAGGTGGCAACCGAAGGTAGTCGTTACCACGTCGCTGATTTCGAATGGCTTGAGCGCATAGGCGGCCTTCGAGAATTGTTCGACCATGCTGCCATAGCGCGGGAACCAAGGGAGTTCTCCCCCCTCGGCCTTTGACGGGCAAGTCGAGATCTTCTTGGCCACTTCGCCGAAGCAATCTTCGATCAACTGCTGTCGTTGTTTTTCCTTGGCGAGGTTGTCGGCGTCGGCCGGCAGTTTCGCCATGCCATCCGCGATTTCTTTTTGGATCTGGGCTTTCAGTTCGAGCAACTTCGCAGTCGCGTCCTGCCGGGCCTTCGGGTCGGTGCCGGCGTCGATGAGGATATGCCGGGCCCGGAGGGTCGTGCCGTTGAACGCCTCGGGCATGTGGTTGAAGAGAGCTTTCAACTTCACATCCGTCGCCTGCATGTTGACGAACTTTTCCCAGCGCAATTGATGGAAGATCTGCTCTTTCAACTCGGCTTCGGTGAGCTTCATGCGTTTGAGCATCAACGCGAAGTCTTGATCGTGCTTTTTGACTTCTTCCTTGAAGGTCGCCAGATGCTGGTCGACATCCATCGGCTCGACGGCCACCTTGAGTGCCGCCAGATACTGGTCGATGACCGCGTTATCGACCAAGTATTGAACCACTTCCTGCCGGGCCTTGGTGCGTTCGTCCTCCGGGATCGACATCAGCGCCCGCTCGACCGCGACTTCATAGATCGGTTGGCCGTTGACGTTGGCCGCCACCGAAGGCATCGGCACGGCTTCCGGATCTTTTACCGTGGCAGGTTGGGCAAGCGCGGCGGACGCGAGAGCAAACAGCGACAGGACAATCCCCATCGAACGAATCGAGTGCGGCATATGCGGCCTCCATGCAAGAAGCAAATCACTATCCCCATCATGGGAACGCCGCGTATAACCAAATTCATGACCCGAGTCGAGGCGAAGATTATTACCGGCAAAGTTTCGTGAAGCCCCGACGTGAAGGCCTTGCGAAGCGGAACGCGTGGGGCGATGTTGATCGAAAAATGGCAGCCCGAGGGCGAATGGTGCGGCAAGAACATCGCCAGATTTGTCAGCGGCTGGCCGTCGTCATCGCGTTGCCATTGGCGCCGTTCTGGCTGCTGTTCGCCGCTTTCAATTATCCGTTGGCCGAAGCTTCGCCTGGTTTCTCGCCGGTGGATTGGTCATCGTGAGCTATTGGCTCTATCCAATGCACATCAAGTTGTTCCTCGGCTCGCTGCGTTTGCCGGCACAAGCGGCGGGGATGGTAGTAGTGATCCTCGGAAGGGCGGCGCAGCGATCCGGGTGACCCGAGCACCTGATTCTAGTCTTGCAATTGCGTCACTCTGTCTACCGTTTCAATCTACATTTGATTTGCCCGAAACAACGTGTACGATGATCGAGTCTGCGTGCCCCGAGGGACTCGACGATGCCGCTACGAGATCACTTCACCGAACCAGTAGACTTTCGTCTCAAGTGGGAATCGTTCCATTCCTACTGGGCGGTGTCGATCGGCAGTCTGTTGAACCGGGTGCTGCCCAAGCGGTTCCATGCCGCGGTGCAACAGCATCATGGCAGCCGCATTGAAGCGGACGTGTTGGAATACGATCTGGGCTCGAACGCCAGCACGAACGGCACGGGCGGAGGCGTGGCTCTGCAAACCTACGCGCCGCCCCAGGCCACGGGAGTGTTGAACGCGACCTTCCCCGACGAAGTCGAGGTGCCGATTGTTGACCTCGAAGACAGCGACAATCTAGTGGCCGTCATTGAACTGGCGAGCCCGTCGAACAAGCACGATCCCATGGCTCGGCGAGCTTTCGCGGGCAAATGTGCCTCCTATCTCTCGAATGGCGTGGGCTTGATCGTCGTCGATCTTGTGTTCAAGTCACATTTCAACTTGCATGATGAATTGCTGGCGATGATCGTTCCGAAATCAACGCCAAGCTCATCCTGGAGTTACGCCGCCGCCTATAGGCCCATCCGCCGCGACGACACCAACCAGATCGACTACTGGCTGAATTCCCTGGCTGTCGGCGAACCATTGCCGACGTTGCCTCTCTGTCTGAAAGGCTGGGGAAGCATTCCCCTCGATCTCGAAGAAACCTATCAAGAAACCTGTCGGCTGAATCGGATCGTTTGAAGAACAAGGAGTCGTTCATGTCCGCGGATAATGCATCTTTCGCCACTCGAGCCATCCATGCGGGACAAGAGCCCGACCCGGCGACCGGCGCGACGATCGTGCCGATCTACGCCACGTCAACCTACACGCAGGCGGCGCCGGGGCAGCACAAGGGCTACGAGTATTCGCGCAGCGGCAACCCGACGCGCACGGCGCTCGAAACGTGTTTGGCCTCGCTCGAAGAAGGCGAACGCGGGCTGGCCTTCGCTTCCGGCTTGGCCGCGACGACCGCTGTTTTCGCCGGACTACTCAAGCCGGGCGATCACGTCGTTTCCTCGGCCGATCTCTACGGCGGAACCTACCGATTGCTGGAACGCGTCTTCAAGCCGTGGGGGCTGACGGCCGACTACACCGACGATGCCTCCTCGGTTGGGTTCGAGAAGCTGATGACCAAGGGCACCAAGCTCGTCTGGATCGAAACGCCGACGAACCCGCTGCTGCAAGTGCTTGACATCGCCGCTCTCGCCGAGGTCGCTCACAAGCATGGGGCTCTGTTGGCGGTCGACAACACCTTCGCCTCGCCTTATCTGCAACAACCGTTGAAGCTCGGTGCCGACATCGTCGTCCATTCCACGACGAAGTATCTGGGCGGCCACTCCGATGTTGTCGGCGGGGCGATCATCGGCAAGAAGGACCTGCTGCAACCCGTGGCCTTCTACCAGAATGCGGCCGGCGGCGTCCCCGGTCCGTTCGACGCCTTTCTAACTTTGCGCGGCCTGAAGACGCTGGCCGTGCGCATGGAGCGTCATTGCTCGAATGCGATGCAGATCGCCAACTGGTTAACGAAGCAGCCGGCCGTCGCGAAGGTGTACTATCCGGGCCTGCCCGATCATCCGGGACACAAAGTTGCCGCCAAGCAGATGCGCGGGTTCGGCGGCATGATCTCGTTCCGCTTGAAGGGTGGAGCGGAAGCCGCCAAGAAGTTCCTGACGCGCACGAAACTCTTCAGCCTGGCCGAGAGTCTCGGCGGCGTCGAATCGCTGGTCTGCCATCCCTCCACGATGACGCACGCCAGCATCCCGGTCGCGATTCGCGAGGCTCGCGGCGTCGACGACGGCCTCATCCGCCTCAGCGTCGGCATCGAAGATGTTGAGGATCTGCAAGGCGATTTGCGGGTCGCGATGGAAGGGTGAATGAACGGCTTCGGTTGGCAATCGGGCGGTCCTATCCCTGTCATCTCCCAGCCGAGGTCATAACACAACAACTAGATTGCCAACATCCTCAATCGAAGGGAGGCGTGGTGAAAGAATTCGACTATGCCGCACCGGTTAACCTAACCGACGCCGCAGTTCTGCTTGCTCAGTACGGTGCTCGGGCCCTAGCCGGCGGCACCGACATCATCGTGCAGATCCGCGAGAACCGCCGCGACGCGGGGCTGGTCGTCGACCTCAAGAACGTCGCCGAGCTGAATGTGCTGAGCTTTGATGCCAAAAAAGGCTTGATCCTCGGTGCGGCCGTGCCGTGCTACCGCGTCGCGGAGCATCCCGAGATTCGAAAGCACTATCCGGGGCTTGTGGATGCAATCTCGATTATCGGCGGCGTGCAGATCCAGAGCCGAGCCAGCGTAGGCGGGAACCTCTGTAATGCCTCGCCCGCGGCGGACTCGATCCCCGCCCTGATCGCACTGGTCGCCTCGGCGGTGATCGCCACGGCGAGCGGCAAGCGCGAAACGGTCCCGGTTGAAAACTTTTGTACCGGTCCCGGGCGATCGATCCTTGGTCCGGGTGCCGTGCTCGTTCACCTGCATCTGCCGCCACCCGCGCCGAATTCCGGCAGTGCGTACCTTCGTTTCATCCCGCGCAACGAGATGGACATCGCCGTCGTCGGCGTCGGCGTCGCGTTGACGCTGAACGACAAACGGACGGCCTGCGTCTCCGCCCGGATCGCTCTTGGAGCGG
>Ga0105046_10009630_pt1 | contig 15093 bp, 7 predicted proteins | sample MAT03_FD_78385 | JGI IMG/M metagenome (GOLD analysis project Ga0105046, IMG submission 78385) | Freshwater microbial communities from Lake Fryxell liftoff mats and glacier meltwater in Antarctica - MAT-03 (megahit assembly) | ecosystem: Environmental > Aquatic > Freshwater > Ice > Liftoff...
ATGCCGATGGACGCGCCCGGCAGCATGAAGCCGCAGGAATACTCCGACATCCTGGCCTACTTCCTCAGCATCAACGGTTACCCCGCCGGAACGACGGAACTGGCCGGCGGCGAAGAGGCCATCAAGGCCGTGACGCTCGACGTCAAGAAGCCCTAGCCTCGAGCGCGATCGCGCGCGGCGTAGCATGCTCCGATGACGCACCAGATGCTCGGCTTGCATCACGTCACCGCCACCGTGGGCGGGGCCCAGGCCGACCTCGACTTCTGTCTCGACCTGCTCGGCCTGCGGCTCGTCAAGAAGACGGTCAACTTCGACAACCACGACGTCTACCACTTCTATTACGGCACCGAGCGCGGCGCGCCCGGCACCATCTGGACGACGTTCCCCTACCAGGACCGGGGCGTGCGCGTGGGCACGAAGGGCGCCGGCCAGGTGGTGGCCACGGCGTTTTCGGTGCCAGCCGGAACGCTCGATTTCTGGCGCCGCCGCCTCACCGCACGCGGCGTGACCGCGCGCGACACCGAGACCCGTTTCGGCGACGAGGTGCTGCGCTTCGACGATCCGTCGGGGCTCTGGTTCGAGCTCGTGGCGAGTCGTGACGACGCGCGTGCGCCGTGGACGGGCAACGGCGTGGGCGAGGCCGAGGCTATCCGCGGGCTGCACAGCGTCACGATGGTCGTCCGGTCGCTGGCGCCGACCCTCGAGCTGATGACCAGCACGCTCGGCTTCGCCGTGGTCGGCCAGGCCGGGAACCTCACGCGGCTGGCCGCAGGCGGCGCGGGCGCCGGTCACGCCATCGACATCGTGGTCGACCCCGACGCCACCCCGGCCATCAACGGCGTCGGCACGGTGCACCACGTGGCCATGGCGATTGCGACACCCGAGGAGCACCTGCAGCTCAGGGCCGACCTGGTGTCGCGCGGGTTGCAGGTGACCGAGGTGCGCGATCGCTGCTACTTCCAGTCGATCTACTTCCGCGTGCCTGGGGGCGTGCTCTTCGAAGTGGCCACGATCCAACCTGGATTCACGGTCGACGAGGAGCTCGCGTCGCTTGGGCGAGGCCTGAAGTTGCCGCCGTGGGAAGAGCCGCACCGGCCGTCGATCGAGGCGAACCTTGCGCCCGTCGAGTACCGCTGATGGACCCGCATGCCGGGCAGCCGGTAGTGCAGGCCGGTGCTCCACTGGGCGCGGCGCCGGTGGTCGGGATCCTGGTGCACGGTCGCAACGCCGGCCCGGCCAATATCCTGGATCTTGTGCCCCGACTGGCGCGGCCGGCCGTGACCTATCTGGCGCCCGCCGCCGCGGGCCGCACGTGGTACCTGCACAGCTTCCTGGCCGAGATCGCGACCAACGAGCCGGGGCTGTCGTCGGCGCTCGGCGTGCTCGACCGACTGGTGGCACGCGTCGAAGCCGCCGGGATTGCGCGCGCGCGGATCGTGCTGCTCGGCTTCTCGCAGGGGGCGTGCCTGACGGCGGAGTTCGCCGTGCGGCACGCGTCGCGTTTCGGCGGCGTGGTCGTCTACAGCGGCGGCGTCGTGGGACCGCCGGGAACGTCGTGGCCCGAGTCGGGCCGCTTCGACGGCACGCCGATGTTCTTCGGCTGCAGCGACCGCGACAGTCACGTGCCCGAGCCGCGCGTAACAGAGAGCGCCGAACTCTGTGCCCGCATGGGCGCCGCCGTCACGCGCCGGATCTATCCAGGAATGGGGCATCTCGTGAACGACGACGAGATCCAGTGGACGCAGGCGCTGCTCGACACGCTGCTCACTTCCCGGACTTGAGCTGGTCGGTCGTGTCCTTCACCACGTCGTCGAGCGCCTTCGACACCCCCTTCTGCACCTCGGCCTCGCTCGGATCGCCCACACCCGGCATGCCGCCCAGACCGCCGAAGCCCATGGCCATCGAACTCATGGCCATCGACCGCGGGTCGAAGAAAGTGGACCCCATCGCGCCCATGCCGCCGCCGCGCGACAGGGCGAACATCGGGTTCACCATGCCCATCCCCATGCCCATGCCGCCCATGCCGCCAAACGCGCTCATCATGCCGAAGCCACCGAGGCCCATGTAGAGCTGTCCGGCAAAGGCCGCGATGCGCAGCGCCGACGAGAGACTGAAGCCGCCGCCGTTGTCGGCCTTCACGTCGCCGGCCGCCTCGATGGTGGCCGTGCCGCCTGTGGGATAGAGGCGAAAGGTCATCCTCACCGCTTGCCGATCCTTGGGCGGGCCGCCGCCGGTCATGCGCGAGACGCCGCTCAACTTGCCGGGTTTCGATGTCTTCACCTCGGTCACCTCGGTGGCGAGCACGTAGTCGCATTCGAGCCGTGTGGCATCGGCCGTGCCATGCACCGTGCCCCCGAGCGGCACCGCTTCGAACGACTCCTTCGTGAACTTGGCCACGAACTCCTGACGCAGCGCGCGCATCTTCAAGGAACTGCGCCCGGACGTGTTCACCGGCTCGAGCACGCCGATGCGCGTGACGCCGGCCGCCTTGAGGGTGGCCGTGCTGGTGCCGTCGGCGGTCGAGCCGAAGAGCACGTCGCCGAGCGTGCTGCCGGTGGCCAGGGCTGGCGCGAGTTCGAGCGCGCTCTTGGCTTCCACGTAGCCGGCCGGCACCTCGAAGAGGGCCCGGTCGAGCCGTGAGATGGCGAGCGATGTCACCTCGGCCGTGGTGGTCGACGACCCTTGCTTGTCGCCGTCGCCGCTCAGGTTCGTGGTGACGGTTTTGACCGGGAAGCCCAGCGTGACATCGCCTACGACGCGCGTGTCGGTGCGGTCTTGACACGCGTCGCTGGCGGGGACGGATGGCTCGGGGGTGGCTGGCACCGTGCGGCCGCAGCTCGACGCGGTCTTCGGCAGGTCGACGTACCACGCGTCGATCTCGGTGCGCAGGGGCGTCTTGTCGCACACGTCGCCGGTGGTCTGCCGGGTGACGGTGGTCTTGATGTGCCGCGCCTCCAGGCCGAACATGGTCTGGCGCTCGAGCGTGTCGGTGAGGGTGGTGGTGATGGTGACCAGACCCGCCTTCGGCGGTGCGCCCATCTGGCCCATCGCGCCCATCTGACCCATGCCCCGGCCTGCGCCGGCCGGGGCGATCGGCATGCCGCCGGTTTCGACGAAGCCCGCCAGCGGTGACTCGGCTCCGACGCCGCCACCCAAAGCGGATGCAATCTCCGCGCCGTAGGGTGTCAGGCCCAAGGACGACGTGAGTGGTGCCACCGTCGGGGCCGCCGCCGGATCGGGCTGCACGCGGTAGCGCTTCGCTGCCAGGCTCACGAGCACCGTGCGCTTCAGGTCGCACTGGCCGATCGATACCAGCCCGGGGAACTCCACGCGCTGCCGGCCATCCGAAAGGTAGGTGGTATTGACCGACACCTGGGCGCCCTGGGTATACGAGGTCACGACGGTCACGTCCGAGGGCGGCGCGACCAGCACGGCCGGAACAGGCGCGGTGGCTGCCACTGGCGGCACGGGTGTGGCGGCCGGGGCGGCGGGCTTCCTGGTGGCCGGACGGGGCCGCGTCTGCGCGACGGCGGCCGGTGGACCGAAGCCGACGGCAGCGACGAGGACGGCGACGACGATCGATCTGACCATGCTGAGCGCCTCCAGGCCGGCCGGGTGGCTGGCACTACTAGAAGACGCGGCGAAAGCGCTACGGAGGGACCACGTGGTCAGCGGGGCGGCGGCCCGTTCTGCACGGCTCGGTGCGCCGTGGTCCCTCGGCGCGGCTGCTTGCGCGTATTGCAATATGAGATCAAGCAATCCGATGAACAGTCCAGCGCGCGGCAGGCGTATTTCCGTGGCGATCGCTCAGGCCGTGTTGGTCGGGGCGACAGTGGTGGCCGCGATGCAGGCGTGCACCGACCTACCAGGCGCTCGGCGGACCGAGGCCGCAGCGCCGACCAGGCCATCGATCGGCTACGGTCAGTTGCCGCTCGCCTTCGAAGCCAACCAGGGCCAGAGCGACGGGCAGGTGAAGTTCCTCGCCAGAGGCGAGGGCTACAGCCTGTTCCTCACCGCGACGGAAGCTGTGCTCAGTCTGCGCGCGCCCGCACCGTCCTCCACCGTGGTGCGCATGCGGCTCGTGGACGCGAACGCGCAGCCGACCCTCACCGGGCTCGATCCGCTGGCTGGCACGAGCAACTATCTCATCGGCAACGACTCCGACCGATGGCGACGCGACGTGCCGACCTACGCCCGCGTGAAGTACGCCAGCGTCTATCCCGGCATCGACCTGGTCTACTACGGCAAACAGCGGCAACTGGAGTACGACTTCGTCGTCGGCCCCAACGCCGATCCCTCGAGGGTCGCGCTTGCCTTCGACGGCGTGGACACGCTCTCGATCGACCCCGAGGGCAACCTGATCCTGCAAACGGCCCACGGCGCGCTCACCCAGCAGAAGCCGGTGCTCTACCAGGACGTCGGCGGCCGGCGGCACCTGGTGGATGGGCGCTACGAGCTCCGGGCAGATGATCGCGTGGGCTTTCACGTGTCCAGCTATGACCCCTCCCAGCCCTTGGTCATCGACCCGGTGTTGTCGTACTCCACCTATCTCGGAGGCAATGGCAACGACGTCGGCCACGCGATCGCCGTGGACAGCACCGGCAACGCGTATGTCACGGGCGTCACTAGCTCCACGAACTTTCCCAGCGCCAGCGGCGGGCCGATCCAGCCGTCTTTGCGCGGCAGCGACGACATGTTCGTCGCCAAGCTGAACGTCTCCGGTACCGCGGTCGTCTACACCACCTACCTGGGTGGCAGCGGCAGTGAGATTGGCCGGGCCATCGCCGTCGACAGCACTGGCAACGTGTACGTGACCGGAGAGACGAATTCGCCCACCCAAGCCGGATCGGGCAACATCCCCTTTCCCCTCGTCGGACCCATCCAACCGATCTACGCTTCGAATGGCGACGCCTTCGTGACCAAGCTCAATGGGGCGGGCACGGCCATCGTCTACAGCACGTATCTGGGCGGCGGCGGCGTCGACCGCGGCTATGGCATCGCGGTGGACGGTTCTGGCAACGCCTATGTCACCGGCCATACGAACTCGCTCAACTTCCCGAGCGTCGCGGCGTTTCAGGCACAACACGGTTCCCCGGGGAGCTACGACGCGTTCGTGGCCAAGATCAACGCCGCGGGCAGCGCGTTGGCTTACAGCACGTATCTCGGCGGCAACGGCAACGAATTCAGCATCTACGGTGGCGCGATTGCCGTCGACAGCGACGGCAATGCATATGTCGGAGGCACGACGGGCTCGTCGAATTTCCCCGGCGCCGGCACGAGCACGATCCAGGCCGTCGTCGGCGGCGGGACCGGTGACGGGTTCGTCGTCAAGTTCAACACCGCGGGCAGCGCGCTGCTCTACAGCACCTATCTGGGCGGCACGACCTATGACGCGGTAAACGGCATCGCCGTCGACGCCGCTCGGAATGCCTATGTGGTCGGCTACACCGACTCCTCGAACTTCCCCACCGCTGTTCCGCTGCAGGCGTCGCGCAACGGTGCCGGAAACGACGCGTTCGTATCCAAGCTCAACGCCGCGGGCAGCGCCTTGGCCTACAGCACGTACCTGGGCGGTAGCGGGGGAGACGTGGCCTACGATGTCGCCGTAGACGGCGGCGGCAACGCCTTCCTCTCTGGGTGGACGACGTCCTCGAACTTTCCCACAGCCGCGCCGCTGCAGGCATCGCACACCGGATCGGGCGACGCCTTCATCAGCCAGCTCAACGCCGGGGGCAGCGCATTGGTGTTCAGCACCTACTGGGGCGCCAACTCAGGGGCCGAGCATGGCTACGGCATCGCGCTCGACGGCGCCGGCAACATCTACCTTGCGGGCGAAACGAATTCGACCAACTTTCCCACTACGCCCGCCGCCTTTCAGCCGGGTCTGGGCGCCTTCTCGGATGGCTTCCTGGTCAAGATCGCCACGATCCTCCACCCGCCTACGAACTTCACCGCCACGGCGATTGCTGGCAACACCGTCACGCTGTCGTGGACGGCGCCGATCAACGGCATCACGCCCACCGGCTACCTGCTCGAGGGCGGCGTGTCCCCCGGCGAGGTCCTGGGGGGGGCAGCGACAGGAAGTACGGCGACGACCTTCACGTTTGCGGCGCCGACCGGCGCGTTCTATCTTCGCGTGCATGCGGTAGCCGCGGGCGCACGGAGCGTCGCCTCCAACGAGATCCGGATCCTGGTCAACGTGCCCGCGCCGCCGTCGGCGCCGGCGAACCTGCTCGGGCTGGTCAACGGCTCGTCGCTGCAGCTGGCGTGGAAGAACACGGCCGCCGGAGGGACACCGACGGGACTCATCCTCGACGTGACGGGGTCCTTGGTCGGGTCGCTGAGCCTGCCACTCACGGAGGACTTCGCGCTTGCGGGCGGCGTTCCGGCGGGCACTTATTCGATGTCGTTGCGGGCGGTCAACAGCACCGGGATCAGCGCGTCGTCGAACAGCGTGACGCTCACATTCCCCGGCGCCTGCAGCGGCGCACCCGCGCCGCCCACGAACTTCGTGGCGACACCCGGCGTGAACGCGCTCAGCCTGACGTGGGGACTTCCCGCCAGCGGACCTGCGCCCTCGGGCTACCTGCTCATCGTCTCGGGCGCGTTCGTCGGCAGCGTCCCGGTCAGCGGACGTAGCATCGCCGGGGCCGTCCCGGCCGGCACCTATACGCTGAGCATCGCCGCGACGAATGTGTGCGGTAGCAGCGCGCCGTCGCCGCCCGTGACGGTCACGATTCCGTAGTGCGACGACGCGGTCTTCGCCGGCTGGGTGGCTGGCACTGGAAACGCGGCAAGCCGTGAGATTCGGCACCTCGAGCGTCGGAGGTGGCCGGCACGGCGTATGCTGTCCTCAGATGAGCGGCCCAGAGGATCCCGACGGGCACGACGTGACCGTGCTGCTGCGTGCCTGGCGTTCCGGCGACGCCGCCGCGCTCGAGTCGCTGATGCCGCTCGTCTATCGCGAGCTGCACCGGATGGCCGGGCGCTACATGTCGGGTGAGCGGTCGGGGCACATGCTGCAGAGCACGGCCCTGGTGAACGAGGCGTTCCTCCGGCTGGTCGACCAGCGCGTGGACTGGCAGAGCCGCGCGCATTTCTTCGCGATCGCGGCCAGTGTCATGCGGCGCATCCTGGTGGACCATGCCCGCCGCGCTCACACCGACAAGCGCGGCAAGGCCGTGGCGCCCGCGTCGCTCGACGCCGCCGCGGCGGTGGCCGCGGCGGCACCCGGAGTCGAGGCGGTGGACGCATTGTGGCTGGATCGCGCGCTGCAGAAGTTAGAGACGCTCGATCCCCAGCAGGGACGGGTGGTCGAGCTGCGCTTCTTCGGCGGACTCAGCGTGGAGGAGACGGCCGAGGTGCTGGGCGTGTCGCCCACCACCGTGAAGCGCGAGTGGGCGATTGCCAAGGCGTGGCTCCTGCAGGCGCTGGAGCGAGAGGCCCCGGCCCCCTCCTCTGAGTGAGCCGACGGGGAGCTGCAACATGACCGACACCGAGCGCTGGCAACAGGTGAAGTCGCTGGTGGCGGGCGCTCTCGATCAGGACGGCGAGGCCCGCAACGCGTGGCTAGCCGCACAGCCGGCCGCCACCGACGTGCGGCGCGAGGCGCAGGCGCTGCTCGACGCCGAGGCGCGCGCCGGTCAGTTCCTCGAGAACGGCGCCCTGCACGGCCCCGGCGCGGCGGCGGCCCTGCGGGCGGCCACGGCCGTGGATGGGCCGCCCCGTGTCGAGATCGGCCAGGTGCTCGGCGCCTACCGCATCGAACGCCTGATCGGCGAAGGGGGCATGGGCGCGGTTTATCTGGCCTCGCGCGCCGACGACGCCTTCGAGAAGCATGTCGCCATCAAGCTCGTGCGTGCCGGCGGTGATTGGCCGGTGCTGGTCGAGCGGCTGCAGCAGGAGCGCCGGCTGCTGGCGTCGCTCGACCACCCGAACATTGCCCGGCTCATCGACGGCGGGGCCACGAGCGACGGCGTGCCGTACGTGGTGATGGAATACGTGGACGGCGTGCCCATCGACGAGTACTGCCGGCGCACCGGCGCGGGCGTGGCCGCGCGTCTGGCACTCGTACAGGTGGTGTGCGAAGCGGTGCACCACGCGCACCGCAACCTCGTCGTGCACCGCGACATCAAGCCCGGCAACATCCTGGTGACGGCCGACGGCGTGCCCAAGCTGCTCGATTTCGGTATTGCCAAGGCGCTCGACAGCGACCGCAGCATGCACACCGTCACGGGCTTCGGCGCGATGACCCCGGACAGCGCGAGTCCCGAGCAGGTCACCGGTGCGCCGATCACCGTAGCGACCGATGTCTATGGCCTGGGCGTGCTGCTCTACCGACTGCTCGCCAACCGCGTGCCGTTTGCCGGGGCGACGAGCGCCGCAGCGCTGCTGCGCGCCGTGTGCGAAGACGATCCCGAGCCGCCGAGCCGCGTCGCCGGCGCGGAGCGCGTGCCACGCGATCTCGACCTGGTCGTGCTCAAGGCGCTGCGCAAGCGTCCCGAAGATCGCTACGACAGCGCGCTCCAGTTGTCGCACGACCTTGGCCACTATCTTGGCGGCCGTCCCGTCGTGGCTGCGCCGGACTCGCTCGCCTATCGCGCGGTCCGCTTCGTGGCCCGCCATCGTCTGGCCACGGCCGCTGGCGTCGCCGCGGTCGTGGCCGCCGTCGTTGGCGTGGGGGCCGTCATGTGGCAGGCGCGTATTGCCGATCGCGAGCGGGTGCGGGCGGAACGGCGCTTCGAGGACGTGCGCCGGCTGGCCAACTCGCTGATCTTCGAACTGCATGACGCGATCGAGCCGCTGCCGGGCTCCACGCCGGTGCGCCGCACGTTGGTGGCCAACGCGCTGACCTACCTCGACACCCTGGCGGCCGAGACGGGCGACGACCTGCGCCTGCAGCGCGAGCTGGCAGCGGGCTACGAGCGCCTCGCGTCGGTGCAAGGCCGGCGCGGTGGGGCCAATCTGGGGGATCAGGCCGGCGCGGCGATCAGTCTCGGCAAGGCGCTGCAGATCCGACAGGCGCTGGTCGCGAGGCCGGCGCCGGATCCCGCCGACATCGTCGCGCTGGCGAGCGTGCACGAACGGCGCGGACAGATTGCGGCGTCTTCGCAACTCCAGTCAGCGGCCGCGCTCGAGGGGCTGCAGTTGCTCGACCGGCTGCCAGCGGCGGCTGCGACGACCCTCGTGGCGCGCGCCTCGCGCGCCGCCTTGCTGTGGAGCGTGGGGGTCAGTCTGGCCGACCGGCAGGACTACCCGGCGGCAGCGGAGCACTACCGGCAAGCCACCGTGCTCTACGAACAACTCCTGCACGACGCCCCGCCGGCCCGCCAGGCCGAGGCCAGCCGTAGCCTCGCGATTGCCTACAAGACGCTTGGCGCCGTGCGCTGGGTGCTCGGCGCGCGCGAAGACGCGATGGCCGACTATCAGAAGGCGCTCGCGCTCGACGAAGCCCGGCTCGCCACGCAGCCCGACCACACCACGTGGCTGCTCGACGTGTCGTTCAGCCTGGCGTCGCTGGCCCACGCCAAGCTCAACACCGGCGACTCGGCCGCGGCGCTGGCGCACTACCAGCGGTCGCTCGAGTTGCGGCAGCGCGCGCTCGCCGGCGATCCCCAGAACGATCAGGCGAAGGATGCCGTGGTGCGCGGCTACCGCACCGTGGCGCGCGTGCTCGACGTGCGTGGCGAATCGACAGCGGCGCTGGCGGCCTCGGCGCAGGCGGTGGCGCTCGCCGTGTCGCGCCACGACGCGCATCCTGACGGCGGCCGCGCCGGAGCGCTCATCGACGCCCTGGCCGACGACGTCGACCGGCGGCGGTCCGTCGCCGGCCGCGTGCCCGCACAGGCCACGCGGCTCCGGAAAGAGGCGTGTCAGGCGATCGATCGGATCGTGCACATGCAGCGCGACATGCTGGCGCGGGGCGCGACCCCGGTGCCCGGCCCCGCCGCCGACACGATGACGCGCGAGCAGCGCAGTTGTCGCGCCGGCCCCGCCGCGTCCTGAGTGGGTGCACGCTCGGGTGTCGCTGGTGTAACCCCGCGTCATTCGCTCTTCGCATGCGTTGAATCTTTTCGATTCGCTGCCTACACTCCGCATCATCATGGACAGTCGACTCCGTCCTTCGCTCGCACAGCCTCGCTCCCCGCTCGGCCCCTCCGCTCGGCCCCTCCGCCAGTGTTCGTCCTCGCAGGTCTGCCGACAGCAGACGCACTCCCAGCAGTTCCAGCAGCAGTTCCAGCAGTAACCCCACTCCCTCGCTCCCCAGCAGGTTCGTGACACCGGCCGGCGTCTGACGCCGCGCCCGACGTGTCGTGTGGTATCGCCGAGGAGGCGCCCAGTGAAGTCGACGTGTGTGTTCGTCGTGTGGCTGTCGTTGTCTCTTCCGGCGCCCGTGGCCGCCCAGAACATGGGTGCGGTACGCGCGCTGGATCCACCGTGCGCGGAAGCCCTCGACTACGGGCACGATGGGTCGGAGGCGTTCCGCGACCTGGTCGCCGAGATCGATACCTTCCGCGTGATCGTGCACGTGACGACCGGCGACACGGTGTTCTTCGGCATGGCCGGCACCACGCGGCTGGCCGGCGTGGTGGGCGGCTGGCGCTACTTGCGCGTGGTGCTGCGGTCGCATCTGTCGCTCGAGGAGCGTGCGTCGGTGCTGGGGCACGAGCTGCAGCACGTGCGCGAGATTGCCCAGTCGTCGGCCTCGACCCAGCAGGAGGTGCGCGCGCTCTACGACGACATCGGCCGGTCGGTGGCGGGCGTGCACGACGCCTTCGAAACGGTCGAGGCGTCGGATGCCGGTCTGCGGGTCTTGCGCGAACTCCGCTCGGCGGGCAAACTGGCGCGTCGTGAGGCCGCGCTCGCGCGGCGGCCGCGGTAGCCCAGTGCAATAGCCGGCAGCGTCGGCTGCTGGCGCGCGTGGCGCGAACCGAGATCGTATTTAATGGATCTTATGACGCGTGTTCGATCGGTATCGCTGGCCCTGTGCTCGATCGTCCTGCTTGCCGCGTCTGCTGCCGCGCAGTCGCCCGCCGCGCCCGGCACCCTCACGGTGGTGCGCACGGGTCCGGAAGGGGCGCTGGCCACGTTGGCCCAGGCCAACGAGATCCGGATCGTGTTCTCGGAGCCGATGGTCAGGCTCGGCCGCATTCCGTCCCCGGTCACGGCGCCGTTCGTGCGCATGGTGCCGGCCATCGCGGGCAGCTTCCGCTGGTCGGGCACGACCATCCTCATCTTCACGCCCGACCCCAAGCAGCCGCTGCCCTACGCCACGGCGTATACGGTGACGGTGGAGGCGAGCGCCGCCGCCGTGAGCACGCGCCGGCTGACCCGCGCCGTGACGTTCCGCTTCACGACGCCCACCGTGAAGCTGCTGCAGACCAACTGGTACCGCCGCGGCGGCACGGTGGCCGGCAACATGGTGGTGCTGCTGCGCTTCAACCAGCCGGTGCGCGGCCGCGACATCGCCGCGCATCTCTCTGCCGCGCTCTCGCCGCATCCCTTCACGCCGCCGGCCTTCACCGCGGACGAAGAGGCGCGGCTCTCGGCGCAGAACCCGGCGGCGCTTGCGGCCTTTGCCGCCAAGGTGGCGGCGGTGCAGCAGGTGGCGTCGAGCCGGCAGGCCGTGCCGCTGCAGCTCACCACGTCGTGGGATCGGCAGCGCTTTCCGGCCTCGCCGGATCTCGTGGCCTTCGAGACGGCCGCGCCGGTGCTGCCGGAAAGCGTGGTCACCGTGTCGGTCGGGCCGCGCGTGCCATCACCAGCGGGGGCGGCCACGCCGGGCACGGCACAGTCCTACGACATCGAGGCCGAGCCCGCCTTCTTCCTCGATGGCTTCGAGTGCCGCGCGCAGTGCAACGGCGACGATCGCAACGCGCTGCAGAGCCGTGCTGACATCACGGTGAGCGCATTTGCCTCGGCCCTGCGCGTGGTCGACATCACCGCCGCGGCGCCGCTGCCCGTGCGCAAGCCGGCCGTCCGGCCGGCGCGCGGCGAATACGCGTCGGAGTCGAGCCGCTCTCTCACGCTCGAAGACGCGGGTTTCACGGCCCAGCCGCCGAATCGCAAGTACGCCGTGTCGGCCCCAGCGACGCTCAAGTCGGAAGACGGGCAGACGCTCGGCTATCCGTGGGTGAACGTCGTCGACAACTGGCACGCCACGGCCTTCACGAGCTTTGGCGACGGCCACGGCGTGTGGGAGAAGGACGGCGGCCCGCAGCTTCCGTTCTACGCGCGCAACCTGCGCACCATCACGCAGTGGGTCTTCACACTCGATCCCGCGCAGCTCATGGCCACGCTGCAGCAGCAGCGGTCGAACAACTCCAGCCTCGCGCCTCCAGGCGACGGCACGGCCCGGCGGCTCACCGTGACGCCCGACCGCGTGCAATCGCACGGTCTCGACCTGACCCCGGCCCTCACGGCCGGCACCGGTCTCGTGTGGGCGGCCGTGCGCGACGGCGACATGCTGGCGCGCACCCGGCGCACCACCGGGGGCGCGACGGCCACGCGCGCGTCGCTCGTGCAAGTCACCAACCTCGGCATCACGGTGAAGGACAGCCCGCAGAACACGCTGGTGTTCGTGACGCGGCTCGACACGGGCGCGCCCGTGGCAGGAGCGGCGGTGTCGATCGTGCGCACCGACAACCAGACGTTCTGGCGTGGCACGACCGGCGCCGACGGCGTGGCCATGGCGCCAGAGACGCCGTTGCGGAGCCCCGACAACTGGTACGAGTTCGCCTTCATCGTCACGGCCGAGAAAGACGGCGACATCGCGTACGTAGGCAGCGACTGGAACGAAGGGATCCTGCCGTGGGATTTCGACACCGACGTGAACCTGTATGAGCGCGACCCGTTGTTGCGCGGCAGCGTGTTCACCGACCGCGGCGTCTACAAGCTCGGTGAGACGGTCACGTTCAAGACCATCCTTCGCCAGAACACACCGAGCGGCGTCCGCCTGCTGCCTGAAGGCACGCCCGTGCTCATCAGCGTGCGCGACGGCCAGAACAAGCTGGTCGACGAACGCACTGTGCCGCTTACCGCGTGGAGCAGCGCGGAGTGGACGTTCGTGCTGCCGGCCGAGGGCACGCTCGGGGACTACTCGGTGCGCGCCATCCTCGAATCCGACCGCCCGAAGCCGCCCACGCCGGCCGAGCGCGCGCCCAGCGCCGAGCCGAGTGCCGAGGACGACGACTTCGTGCGCGACGAGCGCGCGGTCAACGGCTCGTTTCTGGTGGCGGCCTACCGCCGGCCCGACTTCCGGGTTGACGTCACCCTCACGGGCACCGGTCCGCTCGCCGGCGATCCACTGAACGGCGTGGTGACGGGTCGATATCTCTTCGGCGCGGCCATGGGCGCCAAGCCGGTGACCTGGCGCTACTCGAAGTCGCCAGGCTTCGGCGCGCCAGATGCGATCACCGACACGTACGGCGACGACCGCTGGCTGTTCGTGGGACAGACGTCGCGTCAGGGCGAGTACCGCGGCCGGGCCGACCTGCGCAGCGACGAGGGCACGCTGGCGGCCACCGGCACGCTGCCGCTCTCGCTCGAGACCGAGCGCGACGCGGGCATTCCCTACATCTACTCACTCGAGGGCGACGTGGAAGACGTGTCGCGTCAGCACATCGCCAATCGCGCCAGCCTCACCGTGCATCCCGCGCCGTGGTACGTGGGTATGCGGCGCCCGTCGTATTTCCTCGAGCAGAAGGCGGGCCTCGCCACCGAAATCGTGGCCGTCGGCCTCGACGGCACGCCCACCGCCGGCGTGCCGGTCGACATCACGCTCACGCAGGTGCAGTACACGAGTGTGCGCCGCGCTGAAGGCAACGGCTTCTACACCTGGGACACGCAGCGCCGCGAGGTGCCCGCCGGCTCGTGGAGCGTGACCACGGGCGCCGAGCCCGTGCCCCTGGCCATCCCGTTCGCGAGCGGCGGCTACTTCATGCTCGAAGCGCGCGGCCGCGGCGACGACGGACGCTTCGCCATGACCCGCACCTCGTTCTACGTGCTGGGCGAGGGCTACACCGCGTGGGAGCGCTTCGATCACAACCGCATCGAGCTCGTGCCCGAGCGGCAGACCTACAAACCTGGCGACACGGCGCGCATCATGATCCAGTCGCCCTGGGAGCACGCCACGGCGCTCGTCACGACCGAGCGCGAGGGCGTGCGCAGCCACCGCCAGTTCGCGCTCACCTCCACGCAGCAGTCGATCTCGGTGCCGATCACCGACGACGACATCCCCAACGTGTTCGTGTCGGTGCTGCTCGTGAAGGGCCGTACCAACGCCGCGCCCACGAACGCCTCGGCCACCTCCGCCACCGCCGATACGAGCGATCCGGGCAAGCCGTCATTCCGACTGGGCTACGTGGAGCTGAAGGTCGAGGACCGCGCCAGGCGTCTCACCGTGAACGTCACGGCCGATCGCGAAGAGTATCGACCGGCGTCGAGGGCCACCGTGCGTGTCGACGTGAAGGACATGACCGGCGCCGGCGCGGCCAGCGAGGTCACGCTCTGGGCGGTGGACTACGGCGTGCTGTCCCTCACCGGCTACCAGCCGCCCGACGTGTCGGGCTCGGTCTACGTGCGCAAGTCGCTGCAGGTGTTCAACGCCGACAGCCGCCAGCGCATCGTGTCCAGGCGAGTGCTCACGCCCAAGGGCGGCAGCGAGGGCGGCGGAGGCGGCGCGGATGCCGGGGCGGGCACGCTGCGCAAGGACTTCCGCGTGCTGGCGTTCTGGGTGGGCTCGGTCGTGACCGGCGCGGATGGCCGCGCCAGTGTCGACATCACGATGCCGGAATCGCTCACCACCTACCGCATCATGGCAGTGGCTGGCGACCGGCGCTCCCGGTTCGGCTCGGGCAGCGCCGAGGTGCGCACCAACAAGCCCGTCACCCTCACCTCTGCCTTCCCGCGCTTCCTCGCGGTTGGCGACCAGGCCCACTTCGGCGGCGTGGTCGGCAGCCAGCTGGCGGCCGGCGGCACGGCCACCGTCACCATGAAGTCGCTCGACCCGGCGGTGTTCACACTGACGAGTCCAGCCGAGCAGCGGGTCACGGTGGGCGCCGGAAGCACCGTGGAGGTGCGCTTCTCTGGTGC
>Ga0105046_10009633_pt1 | contig 15091 bp, 12 predicted proteins | sample MAT03_FD_78385 | JGI IMG/M metagenome (GOLD analysis project Ga0105046, IMG submission 78385) | Freshwater microbial communities from Lake Fryxell liftoff mats and glacier meltwater in Antarctica - MAT-03 (megahit assembly) | ecosystem: Environmental > Aquatic > Freshwater > Ice > Liftoff...
CGTTGCGCGACCCGAAGATGCTCCTGGCGAACAAGCCCGTGGGCGTGGTCGCCGTCGGTGCCTTCCGCAATGGCGGTCAGGAGATGACCATCGAGCAAATCCAGGCGGCGATGCTGTGCTTCGGCATGATTGCGGTGGGCGGCATTGCGCCTGCGTTTCAGGGTGCCACGGTGCTTTCGACAAAGGATGACATCAGCGCCGACGAGTTGGGATTGGACACGGCGAAGAAACTCGGTGCGCACGTCGGGGAAATGGCGTTGCGGCTGATGCCCAAGGAAGCGTAGCGCGGCCGGCCTCATCATCCTGGCGGCGGCACCTTGCACGGCGATGGTGTTTGTGTGGTCCTATCTCACGGATGGCGACCCGGCCTACACGCTGGTCCAGGTGGCGGTGAACGACCTCATCATGCTGGTGGCCGTTGCGCCCATCGTGATGTTTCTCTGCGGCGTGGCCAATGTGGTGGTGCCGGCGAAAGTGCTGATTACTTCCGTGGTGGTATTCATCGTCATCCCGCTGACGGCCGGCTGGCTGACACGCACGGTGCTGCTGAGATCGCACGGCAAGGAGTAGTTCGAGCAACGGTTCCTGCCTAAGTTTCATCCGGTGATGATATGCGCGCTGCTTGTGACGCCGGTACTGATCTTTGCTTTCCAAGCAGAGAACCTGACCCATCGCAGGTTCGCCGTGCTGCTGATCGCGGTGCCGATCATCATCCAAGTCTATTTTAACTCCGGCCTGACCTATCTGCTCATGCGCTGGCTATAGGTGCCGCACAACATCGCATCTCCCGGCGCGCTGATCGGGGCAAGCAACTTCTTTGAGTTGGCCGTGGCCGTGGCCATCACCCTGTTTGGACCCACTTCTGGTGCTGCCCTGGCCACCGTCGTTGGCGTGCTGGTGGAAGTGCCGGTGATGCTTTCCGTCTGCAACTTGTGCAATCGGTCGCGCCGCTGGTATGGCCTCGGATGAACCGTAAGTATTCCATCGCAGCCCTTGCCGACGGCACGGCCAGCCACGTGGGACAGGCGTCGCGCCTGTCTCTAGATTCATGCGTGATCGTCACTAAAAACTAACCGTACCCGAATCTCGCGCACGCGGAACAGGGCTTGTTTTAGAAGGGGTCAGAGACAGGCGCGACGCCTGTCCCACGGCATCGCCGCGGCTGAGAGACTTGCGGCAGCACTTCACCGAACCGCAGGCACCGGGCGAAAGCCATCCAACCAATGGCGCGCGGAAAGCCACGGGTGCCGATATAACATCCGCGGCCCAGCAAAGCGCATCACTGCCCGCATCTGTTCCCGGCGCGCGCGCTGATAGCAATGCACCGGGCACTTCACGCAGGTCGGTTTCTCCGCGCCGAACTGGCAGCGATCCAGCCGGACGGCGGCATAGTCCAGCAGGGAACGACACTCGGCGCACAGTCCTTGCCCGCCACCGTGCTGGCCCTGGCAATAGATCCGCAGCATGGCACCCACGGTGGCGAATTCGCGAGCCAGTCGGGGCTTGGTGAAATCCACTGCCGCGGCGCTGACTTTGGTTGCGCCGGGCACCGAGGCAGGCGGAGCCGAGCAGATCGTGGTGGTCGTTGTCACGCGACGAACTTGGCTGAAAGGCGGAGCGGCGGCTTTGACGCCGGTCAATCAACGCCCCGATTCTCTCGCCCTGGCCCGCCGCTGCTTACTTCTCTCGAGTTCACTTCGCCGGCTCAAAACTGGAACCAGGGATTGGTCCGCATTTCCGCGAAGCACTGGGGTAGTGTCAGCCGTTGGTCAATGACCATCCACTCGTCGTTGTGCCGGCGGGCCCAGATGTTCCAAGAGTCGGGAGCGAAGTAGCCCAGCCGGGCAAACGGGGTGTCGAAGCACGGGTAGAGCGCGTTCGGACCGGAACAGGCATACGTAGCAATAAAATGGAGATACGCCCCGCGCCACCTGGTCGAGAAGCCCACGATGTAATTGCCGAGCGGATTCGGTGGCGGCGGTTGGAGCGTGGGCCGGTAAAACTCAGCGACAAATTTGTCAGCTTCAGCTTGCAGGCTTTGCTTCTGCCACTTCGTCAGCTTGCATTTGGGTGGGATGTTAGTCGGCATCCAGGCGTAACCTCTTGGCATATTATTTTCCCGGTTCGTTTTGCTTTCGACCGCCTTCCACCAAGGAGAGCGATGGATAGCGGTTGCGGCAGAAATGGCCTTTGTGGCACCGCAGCAGAAACGCCAGGGCCAGCTCTGCGGGCAGGCGCCGCAATTGAAAAGTTTCCACCAACGACGCCGCACCGTGCTCGCGGACCAGCCGATCGACAAACGCTGGACTGACCGCGTGGTCCGTGACGAAGTGGGCTAGGGCGTCCCGTTCGGCGTCAGACAAGCCTTCGCCCTGCTTCCTCAGACCTGAGAGGACGTGATTGAAACCGAGCATGTATTCCTGGCCTTCGTGCGCGTTGTAAAACGCGCCGATGCCCTGGTCATGGTCCAGGAATGCCCTCGGAAAGTGCATCGGGGGACGCGGTTGGGTCAACCCGCGCTCTTTCATCAACCGGCGGACCTGCTCCTGGTCCACTGCGCGCCACTGGGCCTCCAGGCGCTGCTGCTCTGCCGCCGCCAACGCCAACCCGTCCGCATACACCACCAGATCGCCACCGTAATAGCCCACGAAGTCGTCGTACTGTTTGCGATTGGCTTCCCGCGCGGCGGCAGCCTCGGTGGGACAGTAGCGGTAGGCGATGCCGGAGTGTTTTTCCAGCATCTCCCGCCGCAGGTTCGCCTCCTCATGCTCCGGGAGGTTGGGATAGGGGCGCTGGTGGCCCGACCAATACCACTCGCCGCGCCAGGGCGTCAGCGCTCCGCGCACCACCATGCCCGGCTGGAACGGGCAGTTCGGCACGTTCATGCGGACGGTGTAAAGCTGGCCATTGACCACGTTGCGCACCGTGATGAATTCCGTTTCCCCGTCGCGATCCTGCCGCGACAGCACCCGATAAAGCGCGAGGTGCCGCTCATACCAGGTCCGCAACGTGGCCCGGTCTTCGGCGGACACGTCCAGCGCCCCGGCCAGGATGTCAATCGCCCCCAAGCCCGACCACACGGTGCTCTCCTGACAGATGAAATCGTCTATCACGCCGACCGTCGCCCCTTCCTTTCGGTCGGTGACCGCTTGCGCGAACAACAGTCGAAACAAATAGGACTTGGTGCCCAGCCAGATGAGCTTGCGCTTGATGTCCCAGCCGAACTGCGAGGAGCCGGCGAGGAAGTTCTTCACGCCGGAATCCACTGGCGTCCCGGCGAACCGCTCGGCAAGGAACTTTCCGGCCACTTCCGCAAGCGCGAGCAAATTGGGATGCGCCGGACTGGGCATCACCTCCAGATTCATCCACAGCGTCCAGAGCAGATGGTGAATCCGCCGTGGATCGAACCGCTCGATTCCATTCATCGTGTCGACGCCGACAGTCAGCGGGAGCGGCGTGCCAAATAGCTCCCGGTTGTGGGCTTCCAAGCTCCGCCACAGCCCGGCGTCGGTGTAAACGTCTTCGGCAAACTCCACCAGCACCACCGCCAAATCGCCCAAGGCCGCTTCGGGCCAAGCCACAGCGCGATTGGCAAAGTCGCGGTGAGTCTGCTCCAGCAGTCGGCGCAGATCGCGCGCGACGTTACCCAGGTGTTTGTCCGCCCGCCCCGCCGGACTGGGCGGGCGATTGGCGCGCAAGATTTCTGTGACGGCAACACTCATGAATCTGGGTTGAGCGTACTGTTTTCAGTAACCTGGACAAGCGTTGTCATGGCGAGCCAATTACGACTCAGGCCCCGCTCACTTGGACTGACCTTGGTCGCCCTTGGCAGTCGCAGCCTGGCTGACCTCGAAAGGAACTGCCGGCAGTGCCCCCAACTGGAAACCACGTCCCGCAGCGGCAGGCCGGGCAGTCTTGCCCGCGCGCACCGCCGAGGCGGTGAAAATGAGATTCCCCTTCAGTCCGGCCTTGGCCGTGGCGGCATCGCCTTCCACTGTGATTTCTAACCCGCTCTTGTTGAGCGCGACGTTCTTGATCGTGATGCCCGCGGGCGGATCGCTCAGGGTAAATTGCAACCGGTCCATGAACGGGCCGCGCGGGAAGCCGACCTGCACGCGCGCCGTTCCGCCCGCGGGAATCATCAGCGGCGTCGGGCTGAGAACCTTCACCGCGCCGCGCTGCGCGAAGCGGCCACCGACGGACACCTGCAACTCCTGGGCGGGAACGAGGTGGCGATAAAAGAAGGCCTGCATCAAGTCATCCGCCGGAACCACCGGACGGACCACCGGCTTGCTGGCGATGACGGCGCGGCCTTCAAGCTGAAGCTGGAACCGCTCATCCGCTGGCACCGCCGGCCCGGCAAGCGTGGCTTTCACGGAGTCCTGGCCGGCTTGAATTTTTCCGCCGCTGAGGGTGAAGCCGGGCGGTGCGTCCTTGAGAGCGAGCGTGATTTCGTTGGTGAAACCGTCCCGGCGCAGCGCATGAACGGTGACCGCCGCGCTGGCCCCGCCGCGCAGATTCAGCGCGGAAGGCACGAGGCGAAGCGCGAAGTCTGGTTGCGGCGGGCTGACGCGCAGGCAGTAGGCGTACTCTGGGCCGCCTTTGCCCTGGGTCTCGCCGAGGCGCAGAAAGTAGTCGCCGTCCGCGGGCAAGGTGACGGCGATGCGCGCATCCGCGTGATGAGTGTTCAGGCCGGAGCCTTTGTCCTCAGTGTCGTCGTCGAAGGCGAGTTGCTTGCCGCTGGCGTCGCTGAGAGTCAGCACGGAGTCGAGCGGCGAATCCAACCGGCGGGCCATCACCTCCGCCACCAGCGTTTGACCGGCCTGACCAGTAATTTTGAAAACATCTTCGTCGCCAGGCTTGCCGATGCGACCGTTGATGCTAGTGGGCCATTGAATCGGCTGGGCGTTCCCGGCTGATTCGTTAGGTTCGCGTTCGGATGAAGAGGGTAATTCGTCCACCCAGAAACAAGCGCGGTTCGCAAAGTTGTTAGTGGTTACTTGAAACTCATGGATTCCCGGCAAAAGGTTATGCGCGTCGAATACGGCCCGGTTAGTCGGCAAATTCCAGCCGGTAAGTTCCACCTCGGTGAGCTGCCCGGCCGGGCCGCCGAGCGGATGGATGCCTGTGACAAATGGCAGTTCGCCGAGCGTGATGCGATAGACAAAATCCTCGCGCCCGCGATAGATCGCATCCTTGATCTCCAGCACATAGTCGCCGCTGGCCGGAAGCGTGCAGCAGAGGACGGGATCGGGGTGAAAGCGGAAATCGTCGTTGTAAGCCACCTCTTTACCCTTGGCATCGTAGAGTGTGAGCGCCGCTTGAAACCAACCGGGCACGGCGTCGGCGATGTAAGGAATAAGTTCACGGGCGCTGACGGCGACGACGAGTTGCTGGCCGCTCCGCGCGGAGAACCGGCAGCGTTCCACCACGCCGGGCATGATCTGACCGTTGACAGTTGCGGGCAGGGCGATGCGCAGCTCATTCGTGCTGGTGGGGGTGGCCTTGCCGCCCAACTGTTCCCGCAGCCGGTCGAACTCAGGATTGGCGGCCTTGGCGGGGGCTTTGGAAAATTCCCGCAACTGACCGACCTGAAATTTGAGCGGATTGGAAAGCGCACCCGAAGTGCCGAGTCGCATCTCGCGGTCGCCGAGGGCGGCGTCCGGGCCAATCGTCACGCGCCATGTCGCGACCTCGGCGAGGGCGGGCGCGGCGGTTCGATTGGGCGGATTCTTGAGCATCTTCTCGCGGATTTCCGTCAGCGACTTCTCATCCGCAGCCGTCCAGGCATTGGTGGCATTCGGTGCGATGGTCTCGCCGCGGCGCGCGGCTTTCAGCGCGGCCTGCTTCTTGTCCTGCAACTCGCGCGCTTTGTCGCGGAGAGTGTTGAACACGCCCTGGTTCATCGGCTTGTGGAAGTCCACCAAGGTGGCGTGAAGGTCATCCCCGCTGAAGGTGATATTGGTCGCTGTTTCGAGAAACTGCCCGCCGACGTCCACCTGGAAGCTCGACCCTTGCCGTCCGCCCGCCGGAAAGACATAGCCGATGCGCGGGGCGGTCTGCCCGAAGGCGGGCAGAGCGAGCGTGAGCAGCAGAAGGATTGCTGCCGAACACGCCAACCGCGACGGCGGGTAAGCGCTTGCAGCACAGTCCTCCGGCCCGGCAGCAGTCGGACAGCTTGCTGGGTTCGCGCCGGGCCGGAGGCCGGCGCTCCGAGTCGCGGTGAATCTCAGAAAGCTCATCATCGCATAGCTCACATGATTTCCCTCAGCAAACCGCCGGATTTCACACTGTCTGCCGCGGTCGGCATGACGTGGACCAACTGACCCTGCGGATGCGGCAGCTTCGCGGTGGGGTCAATGCCTAGCAAGGCATACATACTGCCCAGCAAGTCGCCGGGATACACGGGGCGATCTTTCACCTCTTCGCCGGTGGCATTCGAGGCGCCCACGACTTGGCCGCCCTTGAAGCCGCCGCCCGCGACGACGGCCGAAAACACTTTGCCGAAATGATTGCGTCCGCCATTCCACGGCGCTTCCCATTGCACCCTGGGCGTGCGCCCGAACTCTCCGCTGACCCATACGATGGTGCTGTCCAGCAGCCCGTGGTCGGTGAGATCCTGCAACAAGGTTGCGAGACCCTGGTCGAGTTCTGGCAGCTTGCGGTTCATGGTCTGGAAATGTTGTTTATGGGTATCCCAGCCTTGATAGTTGATCGTGACGTAGGGCACGCCCTGCTCGACCAGGCGACGGGCCATGAGGCAGGACTGACCAAACGTGGTCCGGCCATAACGCTCGCGCAATTCAGCCTTCTCCTGCGCCAGGTCGAACAGCTTGCCGGCATCGCCGAGGATTAGTTCATAGGCTTGGTCCTCGGACTGGTAAAGCGTCTTGAGTGTCGCATCGCCCGGCATGGTCCGGCCGAGCGTGTTGAGTTGTTGCAGCAAGGCCCGACGGCCGCGCTGGCGTTGCTCGGTGACGCCTGGAGCGACGATGCCTTCGACGGCAAAAGGAGTCTTGGCCGGGTCGCCGCCGGTGGCGAAGGGTTTGTATTTGCCGCCCAGGAAGCCGGCTTCCGAGAAGCGCCCCTGCGGCTGCGTCAACACGACGTACGGCGGGATCAAACCTTGGTACCCCGCGTCATAGCCTTTGAACAGTGACACCACCGCGCCGGCACTGGGGAAGACGTCGCGGCCGCCGGAGTTGCGGCCGGACTGCACCATATAGGCGGCGGTCTCGTGGCTGTTGTTGCCGTGCGTCAGGCTGCGGATGAGGGAGAACTTGTCCGCTTGTTTCGCCAGGGTCGGGAGCAATTGCCCGATGCGGATGCCGCTAACATTCGTCTCGATCGGTGCGTCCAGCGACCCGCAGAACTCTCGGCCCGCCTCCGGCTTTGGATCGAAGGTGTCAATGTGGCAGGGGCCGCCCCAGAGCCAGATCTGGATGACCGACTTCGCCTTGGCTGTGGGAGCCGCCGCGAAGGCGCGTGTGCCCCAACCGTTGAGGAGGAGCAGTCCGCCCGCGCCGAAGAGACAGCGCCGCAGGGCGTCCCGGCGGGAGAGGGGCGTGCCGAGGGCTGCCAGCACGCGCGCGGCGTCTTTGGCCAGCGACATTTCAACGAGGTGTTTGCTCATGCTTTGCCTTTCAATTATGCACTCAATGCCGGTAAAGAAACTCCGCACTGTTCATCAAGGCCCAGGCGAGGTCCAGCACCGCCTCGCGGGCTTTCACGCGGCCAGAGGACGCATACGCCACGACGGCTTTCAACTCTTCCTCCGTCGGATACCGCGAGAGGATGCTGAGATAGATGAGGGTGGCGACTTCGCGCGGCGGTTGCTTGGATTGCGACTGCACCGCGACCATCCGGCTCTGCTCGAGCTTGCGCTGGATCTGGGTGGAGTTGAGCAAATGCAAACGCTGCGAAGCCGTGATGCGACTGTTGCGTTCCGCTTCCAGGCCGGTGTCCCGCGACGGCCGGCCGAACAGTTCCAGAAAGGGGCTGGTGATGCTGCCGTCCGGCAACGCGATGGCTCGCGAGCCATCGGGGATGAAGGTGAATGGCTCCGGGATGGCGCTGGAATACTTCTCACTGGAGCTGGTCAGTTGGTTGATCGCATCTATCAACACCTCCGCGTCCAACCGGCGCACCGGATAACTCGCGAAGTTAGTGACCGCCGCCGGTGCTGCGCTGCCCGAGATCGAGGAGAGTTGGTAAGTCTGCGAGTTGAGGATCAGCCGAAACAGTGCCCGCCAATCGTAGTGCGCCGCGACCAACTCATGCTCCAGACAGGCCAGCAACTCGGGATTGCTCGGCGGGTTGTCGGCGCGAAGGTCGTCCGGCTCGTGAATGATGCCCTGGCCCAGCAGCCACGACCAGACGCGGTTGGCCAGGTTGCGAGTGAACCAGGGATTCTCCGGCGTGATCAGCCAGTCGGCGAACACTGCGCGCGGATCCCGGTCGGCGGGCAACTTCACGCGCTCGCCTCCGGGGAAAGTCGCCTGGCGCGCGGCTCCGAGATAGGCGGCCACGTTGGTTCCTGCGGGATCATTGAAGATGATTTCCTCCTTCCACTCGGAGGTGGACTTGAAGCCGACCTGGGCAAAGAACGCGGCCAGGCCGTGGAGTTGGTTGCTTGGCCATTGCTCCGCGCGCACGCCCATGAAGGTCAGTGCCACCGTTTGGGCGATGCCTTGCGGATCGTGGTTTTGCATGGCGCGGTAGAAGTTCACCGGCGGATCGCGGAAGTTGCTGCCGCTGGCGGTGAGCAGCGCGCGGGCGAATTGGTCGTAGGGCTGGTTTTCCCGGATGCTGGCGCGAATCCAATGGTGATACGCCTGCGCCGCGTTGGGCCAGAGGTTGACGGGGAACTCCGCCTTCACGCGCAGCAGGTCACTCCACTTCATCGCCCAGTAGTCGGCAAACTCGTCGCGCGCGAGCAAGCGGTCAATGAGATCGCGGCGCTTGTTCGGGCTGCGGTCCAAGATGAAATCCCGCGCTTCGAGCGTGTTCGGCAGCGTGCCGATGACATCGAGGAAGACGCGCCGGACGAAGACCGCGTCCGAGCACGGGGCCGCGGGCGGGATGCCCAACCGATTGAGCTGAGCGAACACCAGGCGGTCAATCTCGCCCGGCGGCACAGGCGCAGCGTCACCCTCGAACGGGGACGCACCAAGCGCCACGGCCACCCCCGGCAGAGTAACCAGGCAGAGCAGGGCCAGAGAGAGGCAGTTTTTCATGTCGCGCAGCGCGAGGCGGGAGGCGGGGCAAAGAAGTTGACGACGAACGAGGCTTCCGACGTCAGAAGTGCGCGTCCGGTTACAGGTCAGAAGGTTTCTTTGCTGTAACCGGCCTTTCTTACCTTGCCTCTATGCCGCCGACTGGCCTGTGATCAACGACCCTGAACCAAACCGGACCGCCATGCCTGCTGAAGTCCCTGCCCCGCCCACTCAAACCTCTGCCCCGGCCGCCGAGGCGCGGATTCACCGTCAGCACAGCCCGGGATTGAATGTAATTCGCGTCATCTCGACGTCGGTGACGGAGTTCCACGCGACCTTGACCCCGCTCCCCGGCGAGCCGTTGCAACCGCTCCTCGCGCGCCTGGCGGACACTTTGAAACACGCCAACGCGACGGTCGTGCGCCTGCTCGCCTTTGGCTCCGTGGCCGCTGCTGGCCCGACGATGACCTTGCTGCGCCAGGCACTCCGCGATCCCGAACTCCCCATCACCTGGATCGAAGGCGCGGCCTGCGACGGTCAACCGCTGGCGGGCCTTCAACTCCAGGCCATCGCCGGCACGGAGGTGGAGCGCGTCGGCCACGGCCCCGGGCATGCGCGCCTCTGGACCGACGATGCCGCGCGGCATTGCGTGCTCAGCCAGTTGGGTCCGACGCGGGTTTCCGCCTCGCGACCGGAGCAGGCGCGGGAAACCTTTGAATTGCTGCAAGCCGCGCTCGCAGAAGCCGGCATGGCCATGAACCACCTCGTCCGCACCTGGTTCTTCCTCGACGACATTCTGGCCTGGTACGATGACTTCAACCGTGTCCGCAACGACTTCTTCGCCCGCTCCGAACTCCGCCCCGGCAGCGTCCCCGCCAGCACTGGCGTCCGTGGACGCAACTCCGCTGGCGCCGCGGTGGCGCTCGCCGCGTGGGCGGTGCAACCGCTCGATCCCGCCGCCGACACCGTGCTGATTGTCCCGTCCCCGAAACAATGCCCCGCGCCCGCTTACGGCAGCGCCTTTAGCCGCGCCGTGGAAATCGGCTCGGCCGTCGCGCGCCGAGTGCTGGTCTCGGGCACTGCCAGCATCGAACCCGGCGGTCGCACCGCGCACGTCGGCGACGCCCGCGCGCAAGTGGAGCTTACGATGGACGTCGTCGAGGCCATACTCATCTCGCGAGGGATGTCGTTTGAAGACGTCACGCGGGCGACCGCCTACTACCGCCTCGCCGCGGACGCACCGCTCTTCGCCGACTGGCTGGAGCGCCACGAATTGCGCCACCTGCCCGTCGTCCACGCGTGCTGCGACATCTGCCGCGACGACTTGCTGTTTGAGATCGAAGTAGATGCCGTGCAGTCGTCGTGTTGAAGCGACTTTGGCTCAACCTCGCCGGAGCAAACACACTCCCCCTCGGCGCGAATTCGCCCCCCGGAACCCCAAGCCGACACCTGAACAAACCGGGAATGGCTGCGGCTCACCCCGCATTCGCCAGCGGCTGCGCGGAGATTTCCAGCATCCGCTCGATGGGGCGGCGGGCGCGGGCGATAATGTCCTTCGCCAGTTCCACCGAGGGGGCGCGGCGGGCCATGCAGTCGCGGAGTTTCTCGAGCGTGTTTAACTTCATGTATTTGCACTCGCTGCAACGGCAGTTGTCCGTCGGCGTCTTCATCACGTCGAAGATCGGCGCGGGCAGAAACTCCTTGTCCGGGCACTCACGCCGGAGCCGGTGAATGATGCCAGACTCGGTCACGATGACGAAACGCTTCGCCGGGTTGGTGCGGCAATAGGTGATCATCTTCTCGGTGGAGCAGACCTCGTCCGCCAGCGCACGAACTTCCAGCAGGCACTCGGGGTGCGCCACGATCTTGGCGTCCGGGTACTGCTCGCGGGCGCGCTGGAGGGCGTCGCGCCGGAACTCGACGTGCGCGTAACAGTTGCCCTGCCACAACGTCATCGGGCGACCGGTAATCTCCTGTACCCAGGCGCCCAGATTCTCGTCGGGCACGAACAGCAGGTCGCGGTCAGCGGGCGCGGCGCGGACGATCTTCTCGGCGTTGCCGCTGGTGCAAATGACGTCGCACAGCGCCTTCACCGCGGCGGAGCAGTTGATGTAGGCGATGGTGTAGAAGCGCGGGTTCGTGGCCTGGAGCGCGGCAAGTTGCTCGGCGGGACAGCTTTCTTCCAGCGAACAGCCGGCGTCCTTGTCCGGCAGCAGGACGAGCTTGTCGGGGTTGAGAATCTTCGCCGTCTCGGCCATGAAATGCACGCCGCAGAAGACAATCACGTCCGCCGGCGTCTTGGCGGCCTGCTGCGAGAGGCCCAGTGAATCGCCCACGTAATCCGCCACGTCCTGAATTTCCGGCACCTGGTAATTGTGCGCCAGGATGACCGCATTGAGGCGGCGCTTGAGGTCGCGAATTTCGGCGGAAAGCTCCGCCTGACGCTCCGGCGTGAGCGGACGGCTGAGGGTCAGGCGCGGCGCGGCGTAAGGCTGCGTTTCGGGGGTGGCAATCATGCGCGCAGGCTACGGGGCGGGAGGTGAAATCCGAAGGCCGAAATTCGAAGGCCGAAACAAATCCGAAGCCCGAAATCCGAAGGCCGAAACTCGCCCTTCCTGTCACGCTGCGGCGGGATACAATCACCGGAGCGTCGTCCGCGGCGGATGGGCAAGGACTCTCCTCAGCCGTAACGGAGCAGTCGGAGCGCGGCTGTCTAAGCCGCCGCCGCGTTCGCAAGCTGGTGGCACCGGGGTTTTGTCACCGCCCCACCGGCGCGTTCACGCTCACTATTTAGTGGTCGTGAGGGCTCGACGAAGTTGCTGGCTTGTCCCTTACTCCCCGCGGCTGCGGCTGCGACAGCCGCGCTCCGCAACTGTATGGATACGGCTCAGAGCCAGCCCGCGCTTCGGTGTTGAGATTTCGGGTTTCTTTCGGACTTCGGATTTCGGCCCTCGGATTTCCGCCCTCACCCCACCTCCGCCAGCACCCTGCCCACCTCCGCACAACTCCGAGCCGTCCACGTAGCATGGCCCAGTTCCTCCGCCGCGTGCGTATTGGTCACGGCCACCACGCGCATCCCGGCGGCCAGGGCCGCGGCCACGCCCGGCTTGGAATCTTCGATTACAACGCATGACTCCGGCGCGACTCTCAGCCGCCGGGCCGTCAGCAAGAACACATCCGGGGCCGGCTTGCCGCGCGCGACTTCGGACGAACTCACCACGACGCGGAAGTGCCGGCGGAGTCCTTCGATGTCCAGCACCGCTTCGATGACCGGGCGCTCGGAACCCGAGGCCAGCGCCAGCGGCCAGCGGCGGGCGAGCGCTGCGACGAGTTCCGGCAACCCTTCGAACAATGGCTGGTGTTCGCGCACCAGTTCCACCACCCGGTCGCGCTTGAGCCGCACCAGTTCATCCAGCGTCTGCGCGGGGCGGAAGCAAACTACAAAATCCTTCCAGAAATCCTGGTCCGAGCGGCCGATGTAATCCGAGATTTGCAGGCCGGGCGTGGTTGGAAAGCCAATGCGCGCCAGGGTTTCCGCCAGCGCCTGTTCGTGCAGCGGCTCGCTGTCCACGATCACGCCGTCCATGTCGAAGATGATCGCCTGAACCGCCGGCGCGGCGACGAGTGGAGGCAAGGTCACGGCCACAGTTTCTCCGGATAGGTTCCCGCCTGGATCAGTCGGCGAATGCTCTCCATCACGACGCTCCGGTCCTCGCGATACGTCACGCCGAACCAGTTCGCGCTGGTCGGGAGCACCTTCACCTGCGCGGTGCCCGTCTGGATGAGCGAGTTGACCGCAAAGGGCAGATAGAATTCCGCCTTGGGGTTGGCAGCATTTTCCCTGAGGAACTGGCGAAAGCCCTCGTCCAGGCGCTCGAAAAACGACGGTCGGAAGCCCCAGCAGTTTAAGGAAACCGTCGCGCGCGCCGTGAGCGGGCGGAACGAGCCGTCGGCCTCCCGGTTGCGCGCGCCGTCGGCGGTGCGCTCGATGGCGGTCAGTTCCTGCACGGATTGGAGGCAGCCCGCGGCGTCCACGGTGCAGACTCCACGGGCGTTGATGCCGTGTTCCGACAGCGTGCGGCCCAACTCGAAGCCGACCATCGCGTAGGTCTCCAGGCCGGCGGCGGCGGGTGGCGTGAGGAAGCCGGCGAGTTGCCGGTAAGAGTCCGCGCCGTAGAAATCGTCCGCATTGATCACGGCGAATGGCTCGGCGACTTGGGGCCGCGCACAGAGCGTCGCGTGCCCCGTGCCCCAGGGCTTGGTGCGCCCCTCCGGCACCGCCAAGCCGCGCGGCAGGGAGGTCAATTCCTGGAAGGCGTAGCGAACCTCGAGGCGATCCTCGAAGCGACGGCCCACGGTTTCCCGGAAGGCGCGCTCGATGTCGCGCCGGATGACGAACACCACACTGCCGAAGCCGGCGCGGCGGGCGTCGAATACGGAGTAGTCGAGCACGACTTCACCATGCGGGCCGACGGGATCAATCTGTTTCAAGCCGCCGTAGCGGCTGCCCATGCCCGCGGCCAACACCACGAGGGCGGGACGCTGGGGGGGGGCGGCGTGAGCGGAGTCGGTCATCGTAGCATGTGATTGGGTTGCGGCACGGGAGCATGGACTTTGCAACGGCGGATTTCCAGCCCAGGAAGGGACGCGGCTGCGGGCGAGGTCGCCCGCGCTCGCCGCCCCCCGCCAGAGATTGGGCTTGGCCCGCCGCCCCGCGTCCGCATCTTTTCACGCATGACTGTCCCCGCTGCCCTCCACCCGTTCCTGGAAAGCCGCCTCCCCGCCGCGCTCGACTGGCTCCGCCGCATGGTAGAGATCAACAGTTGGACCGACCACCGCGACGGCGTGAACTGCGTGGGCCAACTCACCGCGGAAGCCTTCGCCGACCTGGGCTTCACCGCGGAAAGGGTTCCCTCCACCAATCCCGCCTGGGGCGATCACCTCGTCCTTACCCGCCCCGGCACTGGCCCGCAAAGTGTGGCCATGGTGTCGCACCTCGACACGGTCTTCCCGCCCGAAGAAGAGGCGCGCAATAACTTCCACTGGCAGCCCGAGGGCGACCGCATCTACGGCCCCGGCACGCACGACATCAAGGGCGGCACCGTGATGATGTGGCTGGTGCTGGAGGCGCTGCGGGAACTTGCGCCCGCCGAGTTTGCCGCGACGACTTGGAAACTGTGCTTCAACTCCGCGGAAGAATGTTTTTCCCCCGACTTCGGCGAGGTGGTGCGGCAGCGATGCAATCTGGCCACCCTCGCGGCGTTGGTCTTCGAGGCCGAGGGGAGGGAACAGGGTGTCCGGCAATTGGTGGCCGCCCGCAAAGGCCGGGCCGCCTGGCGCGTCACGGCGCGCGGTCGCGGCGCGCACGCCGGCGGACGCCACGCGCACGGCGCCAACGCCATCGTCCAGCTTGCGCAGACCGTGCAGCAGCTCGCAGCCCTCACTGATTACGCGCAAGAACTCACCTGTAACGTCGCGCGCATCAGCGGCGGCTCCGGCCTGAACCGCGTCCCGCACGAAGCCGTGGCCGAGGGCGAGTTTCGAACTTTTGCTCCCGAAACCTACGCGCGCGCACGCGCCGCGGTGCTGGCGCTGAACGGCCCGGGCGCAGTGCGCAGCGCGGACGACGGCTACGCCTGCGAGGTCACGGCTGAAATCCTTACCGAAAGTCGCCCTTGGCCGCGCAACGCCGGCACCGACCGCCTGCTCGCCTGCTGGCAGACCGCCGCCACCGCGCTCGGCCAGCGCGTGGCGAGTGAGCACCGCGGCGGCCTCAGCGACGGCAACCTGCTCTGGGACGCGCTGCCGACGATGGACGGTCTTGGCCCGTGGGGCGAAAACGACCATTGCTCCGAGCGCAGTCCCGACGGCACCAA
>Ga0105046_10009634_pt1 | contig 15088 bp, 14 predicted proteins | sample MAT03_FD_78385 | JGI IMG/M metagenome (GOLD analysis project Ga0105046, IMG submission 78385) | Freshwater microbial communities from Lake Fryxell liftoff mats and glacier meltwater in Antarctica - MAT-03 (megahit assembly) | ecosystem: Environmental > Aquatic > Freshwater > Ice > Liftoff...
ACGCACCCGATTGAGCCGCACTGGCGCACGCTGGCGGCGTTGCTCCTTCTCGCGGGCATGAGCCCGCAGCGTCGTCGCGCCTTGCCAGCGCACCCCATCGCGGCCCACTCGGGCGCGTCCAACTGCGGTTTCTAGGATGATCGCCCGGTGACGCCCAAACCCAACCCCGCCCTGGTGACCCGGGACGCCGCGCGGCGCCTGCCCCGCATCGCGCTGCTGCTGTTTTGCGCCGCTTACGTGCTGCCGGGCCTGTTTGGGCGTGACCCCTGGCGCGGCGCCGATCTGAACGCCTTCGGCCAGATGCTGGCCATCGCCGAGGGCCGGGCGCCCTGGCTGGCGCCGGCCCTGGGCGGTGTGCCCACCGACGCCGCGCTGCTGCCGCACTGGATCGGCGCCGCCGCGATCGTGCTGGGCCGCGGCTGGCTCGACCCGGCCTTGGCCGCACGCGTGCCGTTTGCGCTGCTGCTGGTGCTGACGCTGGTGGCGGTGTGGTACGCCAGCTTCCACCTGGCCCGCAGCGATGCGGCGCAGCCGCTGCCTTTTGCCTTTGGCGGCGAGGCCGCGCCGGTGGACTACGCCCGGGCGATTGCCGATGGCGCGCTGCTGGCGGTGATCGCCACGCTGGGCCTGCTGCAACTCGGCCACGAGACCACGCCCGAGCTGGCGCAACTGGCCGCGGTGGCCTGTCTGCAGTGGGCGTTGGCCGCGGCCGCGCACCGCGGCTGGCTGCCGCGCGCGGGCGTGCTGATGGCCTTGCCGGTGTTGGCTGCCTGTGGCGCGCCGGCCATGGCCGTGGCGCTGGGCCTGGGCGGCACGCTGCTGTGCTGGCGCAGTGCAGATGCGCGCCTGAAATCCCTCTCGCCCTGGTTGCTGGCAGCCGCCGTGGCGGCCGCGCTGCTGGCCTGGCCCACCGGCAGCTGGGCCTGGCGGGTGGCGCCGGTGATCGAGGCCGGTGTGCTGGGCCGGCTGTGGCTGTGGTTTTTGTGGCCAGCCTGGGTGCTGGCAGGGTTCACGCTGTGGCGCTGGCGCCGGCACCTGGCGCAACGCCACCTGGCGATCCCGCTGCTGGGGCTGGGTGTGGCGATGGTGGCTTGCGTGGCGATGGACGGCTCTGATCGGGCGCTGTTGCTGGGCCTGCCCGGCGTGGCGCTGCTGGCGGCGTTTGCGCTGCCCACGCTGCAGCGTGGCACCACCGCGGCGATCGACTGGTTCTCGGTGTTTTTCTTCACCGTCAGCGCCACCACCATCTGGCTGTTCTACGCGGCGATGCAAACCGGCTCGCCGGCACCGGCGCTGGCCACGGTGCTGCGGCTGGCGCCGGGCTTCAAGCCCCAGCTGTCGGTGCCTGCGCTGGTGCTGGCGGTGCTGGGCACGGCCGCCTGGCTGTGGCTGGTGCGCTGGCGCACCGGCCGCCAGCGCGAGGTGATCTGGAAGAGCTTGGTGCTGCCCGCCGGCGGCGTGGCCCTGTGCTGGCTGCTGCTGATGACGCTGTGGCTGCCGCTGCTGGACTACGCCCGCAGCAACCGCCCGCTGGCCGAGCGCCTGGTGCGCCATGTGCCGGCGGGTGGCTGCATTGCCGCGCCCGGCGCGCCGCCGTCGCTGGTGGCGGCGCTTGAATTCCACGGCCGGCGGCGGGTGGACGCCACCGCTGGCGCGGCACGAGGCGCCTGCCCGGCGCTGATGCTGGTGCTGGCGCAGCGCGGGCCCACCGTGGCGCGCAGTGCGGCACTGGCAGCGAACGCCAGCCGCGGCTGGCAAGAGGTAGCGCGTGAGCGCCGGCCCACCGACCGCAACGAGCTGGTGGTGGTCTACCGCCGTCCGGCGGTGGCGGAAAACTCGGCGCGGCTGCCACCGCCGGTGGACGCCAGCGCCGTGCCGGCCTTGCTGCCCGCCGTTGCACCTGCACCTGCACCGGCACCTGCACCGGTACCCGAGGCCGCCCCGGCGCCCACCAGTGCAGCGCCCGGGGTGGCACCGGCCACACCACTGCCGCCATCGCGCTGAGCCCCCAGCGGACCGCTGCGCACCCGCCCTGCCGGCAGCAGAATGCGAAAGCGCGAGCCCTTGCCGGGTTCGCTGTCGATCTCCAATGAGCCGCCGTGGCGCTGCGCCACATGTTTGACGATCGACAGCCCCAGCCCCGTGCCGCCGGTGTCGCGTGAGCGGCTGCCGTCCACCCGGTAAAAGCGCTCTGTGAGGCGCGGCAGGTGCTCTCGGGCGATGCCGATGCCGCTGTCGCGCACCACAATCTCACCACTGCCGTCGGCATGACGCAGCCAGGCCAGGTCGATCTGGCCGCCGTTAGGCGTGTAGCGCACGGCGTTGTTGGCCAAGTTGGCCACGGCGCTGAGCAGTTCGGGCTCCAACCCGGCAACCTCGATCGGTTCAGGCATGTCAGCGAGGGCCAGGCTGTGCCGGCCGCCTGACAAGGTGCGGGCATCGGCCAGCGCCCGTTGCAGCACCGGCGCCAGCGCCACCCAGCGGTCGGCAGGCGGGCGCGGGCTGCCTTCGAGCTGCGCCAGGGTCAGCAGGTCGCTCACCAGCACCTGCATGCGGTCGGTCTGCTGCTGCATCAGCGTGAGCACGCGGCCGCGCTCGGCCTCGGTCAGCGGCAGGCTGGCCATGGTCTCCACAAAGCCGGCCAGCACGGTGAGCGGCGTGCGGATCTCGTGCGACACATTGGCCACGAAATCCCGCCGCATGGCCTCGGCGCGCAGCCGCTCGGTGACATCTTGGGTGATCAGCAGCTTCTGGCCGTCACCATAAGCCCGCACCACCAGTTGCAAGCTGCCCTGGCCACCGGGCGCAGTGAGGTTCACCGGCTCGTGCCAGGCGCCGTCTTGCAAGTAGCCGACGAAGGCAGGCATGCGTACCAGGTTGGTGATGGGCTGCAGCCGGTCGCGGCGGGCATCCAGCCCCAGGTGGTCTGCGGCCACCGCGCTGCACCAGACGATGTGGTCGGACTCGTCGAGCAGCATCACGCCGTTGGGCGAGGCCTCGATGGCGGTGAGGAATTCATCCAGTTGCTGGCGCTCTGCCGCCAGCGCCTGGTCACGAACCCGCACCGCCCGCTCGATGCGGTATCCCAGCTCGCCCCACAGGCCGGTATCGCGCGGTGCGTCGGCTTGCAGGTCGCCGCGCAGCCAGGTCATCAGTCGGGCTGCCCGTACCACGTCCAGCAGCAGCAACCCGCCCAGGCCGACCAAGCCCCCCACCAGCGCGCCGCTTTCGGCCAATCCCAGCGCGGCGCCGGCCAGAAAGCCCAGCCCACCCCCCAGCGACAGTGCCAGCAACGCAGCCAGCAGGCGTGGCAGCAGCCAGGCCATGGGTCAGGCGGTCTCCAGACGGGCCATCAGGGCTGCAACAACGGCACGTGCTGGGTCAACCGGTAGCCGGCACCACGCACGGTTTCGATCATGCCGGCCGCCTGCGCCGGCGTCAGCGCCTCCCGCAGGCGCTTGACGTGCACGTCCACCGTGCGCTCTTCGATGAACACATGGTCGCCCCACACCCGGTCAAGCAACTGGGCGCGGCTGTGCACCCGCTCGGTGTGGGTCATGAAGAAGTGCAACAGGCGGAATTCGGTGGGGCCCATCTTCAGGTCGACATCCACACCTTCCACACGCCGGCTGATGCGCCGGGTAGACGGGTCCAGCCGCAGGCCGGCCACTTCCACCACGTCTTCCAGTGCCTCGGGCGCCTTGCGCCGCAGCACCGCGCGGATGCGGGCCATCAGCTCATTGGTGGAAAACGGTTTGCTGAGGTAGTCATCGGCGCCGGCATCGAGCCCGGCCACCTTGTCGCTTTCCTCGCTGCGCGCGGTCAGCATGATGATCGGCAGCTCTCGGGTGCGCTCGGCGGCGCGCCATTGGCGGGCCAGCGCCAGGCCTGATTGGCCGGGCAGCATCCAATCGAGCACCACCAGGTCGGGCAGCACGGCATCGATGGCGCGCTGTGCCTGTTCGGCCGTGGCGGCGATGGTCACTTCGTGCCCGGCGTGGCGCAGGTTGATCGAAATCAGCTCTGCAATCGCCGATTCATCCTCGACCACAACTATTCGGCTCATCTGGGGCTCCTGACGGGGGCGGTGGTTGGCTCAGCGAACCAGGCTTTCGACCGTGTCGACCGGGTTGTGGCGCACGTCGGTGCCCTTGACGATGTAGATGATCTGCTCGGCCAGGTTCTTGGCATGGTCGCCCACCCGCTCGATGGCCTTGGCCACGAACACCAGGTCGATGGCCGACGAGATGGTGCGCGGGTCTTCCATCATGTAGGTGATCAGCTTGCGCATCAGGCCGTCGAATTCCTGGTCGATCTGGTCGTCATGGCGCAGCACCTCGATCGCCGCCTCCACGTCGAGCCGGGCAAACGCATCCAGTGCCTTGCGCAACTGCTTGGTGGCCAGCTCGCATTCAAACGCCAGGTCACCCACCGGCAACCGCAGCCGGCTCGACATGCCCGAGCTCAGCAACCGCTGCACGGTGCGGGCGATGCGCGCCGCCTCGTCGCCGATGCGCTCGAGGTTGGCGATGGTCTTGGACACGGCGATCAGCAGCCGCAAATCGCGTGCGGTGGGCTGGCGGCGGGCGATGATCGACGACAAGTCGCTGTCGATCTCGATTTCCATCATGTTGACGCGCTCCTCGGTCTTCAGCACCTGGGTGGCCACGTCGGCATTGAAGGTCGACAGCGCGTACACCGCCTGTGCCACCTGGGATTCCACCAGCCCGCCCATCTCCAGCACGCGGGTGGAGATGCCTGAAAGCTCGTTGTCGAACTGGGTTGAAAGGTGTTTGTCTGTCATGGCTTGCTTCTGGTGAATCAACCGAACCGGCCGGTGATGTAGTCCTCGGTGTCCTTGCGCTTGGGCTTGGTGAACACCTCGGATGTGGGGCCGAACTCGATCAGGTCGCCCAGGTACATGTAGGCGGTGAAGTCCGAGCAGCGTGCCGCCTGCTGCATGTTGTGGGTGACGATCAGCACGGTGTAGTCGGTCTTCAATTCGTGGATCAACTCCTCGATCTTGCCGGTGGAGATCGGGTCGAGCGCCGAGCAGGGCTCGTCGAGCAGCAGCACCTCGGGCTTGATGGCGATGCCGCGCGCGATGCACAGCCGCTGCTGCTGGCCACCCGACAGGCCCGAGCCACTCTGGTCGAGCTTGTCCTTCACTTCGTTCCACAGCGCGGCTTTTTTCAGCGCCCATTCCACCCGCTCGTCCATTTCCACCCGCGGCAGGGTTTCGAACAGCTTCACGCCGAAGGCGATGTTGTCGTAGATCGACATCGGGAAGGGCGTGGGCTTCTGGAACACCATGCCGATCTTGGCGCGGATCAGGCTGACGTCGAGCTTCTTGTTCAGCAAGTTCTCGCCGTCCAGCAAGATCTCGCCCTCGGCCCGCTGCTCGGGATACAGCTCGAACATGCGGTTGAAGGTGCGCAGCAGCGTGCTTTTGCCGCAGCCCGACGGGCCGATGAAGGCGGTGACCTTCTTCTCGGGCAATTCAAGGTTGATCTTCTTCAGCGCGTGGAAGCCACCGTAGTAGAAGTTCAGATTGCGCACCGAGAGCTTGGACTTGTCGGTGCTGGGCGTGTCAACGCGGGTGTCCATGGGGGAGTCCTCGTGGGGTCAGTGCTTGTTGCGGAAGAACACGCGCGCTGCGATGTTGAGCAGCAGCACGCCCATCGTGATCAGGAACACACCTGCCCACGCCAGCTTCTGCCAATTCTCATACGGGCTCATCGCGAACTTGAAGATCGTCACCGGCAGGCTGGCCATGGGTTCGCGCAGGTCACTGGTCCAGAACTGGTTGGACAGCGCGGTGAACAGCAGCGGTGCGGTCTCACCCGAGATGCGGGCAATCGCCAGCAGGATGCCGGTGATCACGCCGGCGCGGGCGGCCTTCAGCGTGACGGCCGAAATCACCTTCCACTTCGGCGTGCCCAGCGCGTAGGCGGCTTCGCGCAGCGCGTTGGGGATCAGGCTGAGCATGTTCTCGGTGGTGCGGATGACCACCGGGATCACGATCAACGCCAGCGCCAGGATGCCGGCCAGGCCGGAAAAGCTTTTTACCCGGGCCACCACTGCCGAGTAGATGAACAGGCCGATCACGATCGACGGCGCCGACAGCAGGATGTCGTTGATGAAGCGGGTGGCGCCGCCCAGCCAGGTTTTCTGGCCGTATTCCGCCAGGTAGATACCGGCCATCACGCCGATCGGCGTGCCCAGCAGCGTGGCCAGCCCGGCCATCATGATCGAGCCGAAGATGGCGTTGGACAGGCCGCCGATATCGGCCTGCGGCGGCGGCGTCATCTCGGTGAACACCGCCAGGTTGATGCCGCCCAGGCCGAGGCGGAAGGTCTCGAACAGGATCCAGATCAACCAGAACATGCCAAAGGCCATCGCCGACAAGGCCAGCGTCAGCGCAACGGCATTGGTGCGCTTGCGCCGCTGGTGCATGGCCACGCGGCCGGCTTGCTGGGCGGCGGTGAAGCCATGCGCGGAGGCGGGGGCAGTGGTGCTCATGTGCGGGTTCCTTCGCCCTTGCGCAGCTGCGACAGCAGCAGCTTGGACAGTGACAGCACCACGAAGGTGATGAAGAACAGCACCAGCCCGAGGTAGATCAGCGAGGCCTGGTGCAGGCCTTCCCCGGCTTCGGCAAACTCGTTGGCCAGCGCCGAGGTGATGCTGTTGGCCGCCTGAAACAGCGACAGTGAATCCAGCTGGTTGAAGTTGCCGATGACGAAGGTGACCGCCATCGTTTCACCCAGCGCGCGGCCCAGGCCCAGCATGATGCCGCCCACCACGCCTGCCTTGGTATAAGGCAGCACCACGCGGGAGACCACCTCCCAGGTGGTGGCGCCCAGGCCGTAGGCCGATTCCTTCAGCAGCGGCGGTGTCACCTCGAACACGTCACGCATCACCGAGGCGATGAACGGGATCACCATGATCGCCAGGATGATGCCGGCCGACAGGATGCCGATGCCCACCGGCGGGCCCGACACCAGCGCGCCCAGCACCGGCACGCCCTTGAACGCGGCCTGCAGCGGCTGCTGCACATAGGTGGCCAAGATGGGGCTGAACACCAGCAGGCCCCACATGCCGTAGACGATGGACGGCACCGCCGCCAGCAGCTCGACGGCCACGCCCAGCGGCCGCTTCAGCCAGCCGGGCGACATTTCGGTGAGGAACAGCGCGATGCCGAAGCTCACCGGCACCGCGATCAGCAGCGCGATGAAGGACGTCATCAGCGTGCCGTAGATCATCACCAGGCCGCCGAATTTCTCCTTCACCGGATCCCAGTCGGTCGACCACAGGAAACCGAGGCCGAACTCCTTGATGGCCGGCGCGGCGCCTACCAGCAGCGACAGGATGATGCCCACCAGCAGCGACAGGGTGAGCCAGGCCGCGCCATGCGCCAGCACCGAAAACAGCCTGTCGGCCCAGGGCGCGACACGGCGGCGTTCAGGTGGCTTGGAAAACGGCATCACACGTTCGTCCGGCTTGTAGGGGTTGACAGGAAGGGTAGCGGCCACGGGGGTCTCCACGGTACTGGGGAGGTCACAGGGGGCGGTTTGCACCGCACCCCGCGGCGATCACTTGAAGGCGATGGCCTTGCCGGCGCCGTCCTTCAGATTGTCGGTCCACGCCTTGCGCACCAGCGCCTTGACCGCGTCGGGCATCGGCACGTATTCCAGGTCGGCAGCCATCTTGTCGCCGTTGTTGTAGGCCCATTCGAAGAACTTCAGCGAGTTGCTGGCGTTCACCGGCTTGTCCTGCAGCTTGTGCATCATGATGAAGGTGGCGGCGGTGATCGGCCAGGCGTCCTTGCCAGGCTGGTCGGTCAGCACCTGGAAGAACGTCTTGTTCCAGTCGGCGCTGGCGGCGGCGGCCTTGAAGTTCAGGTCATCGGGCGGCACGAAGACGCCGGCCTTGTTCTTCAGCAGCACGTAGGACATCTTGTTCTGCTTGGCGTAGGCGTATTCCACATAGCCGATCGAGTTGGGCAGGCGCTGCACAAATGCCGACACGCCCTCGTTGCCCTTGCCGCCGGCGCCGATCGGCCAGTTCACTGCCGTGCCCTCGCCCACTTTGGCCTTCCACTCGGCGTTCGCCTTCGACAGGTAGTTCGTGAAGTTGAAGCTGGTGCCCGAGCCGTCGGCGCGGCGCACCACGGCAATGTCGGCGCCCGGCAGCGGCACGCCGGCGTTCAAGGCCACCAGCGCCGGGTCGTTCCACTTGGTGATCTTGCCGAGGTAGATATCGGCCAGCAGTTCGCCGGTCAGCTTGATCTGCCCTGGGGTGATGCCGACGATGTTGACCACAGGCACCACGCCGCCGATGACGGTGGGGAACTGGATCAGGCCGTCCTTGGCCAGTTCATCATCGCTCAAGGGCGCATCGGATGCACCGAAGTCGACCGTCTTCGACTTGATCTGTTTCATGCCGGCGCCCGAGCCGACCGACTGGTAGTTGATGCGTGCGCCACTGGCCTTGTTGTAGGCGTCGGCCCACTTGGCGTAGATCGGCGCGGGGAACGAGGCGCCGGCGCCGGTCACGTCCTGGGCGGAAGCCAGCACCGGAAAGAGGGCGGCCGACACAAGGGCGGCGCGGAGGAGCATGGAGGTCATGAACAATGGCCTTTCAGAGGAATGAACGGGCGGCAGAACGCCGATCACTCACTGTATGCAGGCCATGTGACAGCGGCATGACCGCTGTCATATTTCAATTTCAAGTCATGCAACCGTCACATCCGCGCCTGCTGCCTAGACACAGGTCAGGCCTTGGCGACTGCCACCAGCCGCTCGGCACAGGCCAGGCCCTGCGCCGCGTCACGGGATTCAACCATCACCCGCAGCACCGGCTCGGTGCCCGAGGCGCGGATCAGCACCCGGCCCTGGCCCGCCAGTTCAGCCTCGACCGCGCGGGTTTCAGCCGCCAGCCGGGCGTTCTGCGGCCAATCCTTCAGGGCGGCCAGGCTGGCCAGGCGCACGTTGAGCAGGGTTTGCGGAAACAGCGTCACACCCGCCAGCATTTCGGCCAGCGACGATTTGGCGCGCTGGGTGGCCTGCAGCACCTGCAGCGCGCTGACGATGCCGTCACCGGTGGTGTGCTTGTCCAGCGCCAGCAAATGGCCCGACCCCTCGCCGCCCAGCAGCCAGCCGCGGGCGGCCAACTCTTCCAGCACGTAGCGGTCACCCACCTTCGCGCGCACCAAGTCGATGCCGCGGGCCTTCAAAGCCAGCTCGACCGCCATGTTGGTCATCAGCGTGCCCACCGCGCCCGGCACGGCCTGGCCCTGGGAAACCCGGTCCATCACCATCACATAGAGCAGCTCGTCGCCGTTGAACAGCCGGCCGTGGCGGTCAACCAGTTGCAGGCGGTCGGCATCGCCGTCCAGCGCCACGCCGTAGTCGGCGCCGTGCTGGGCTACTGCGGCCACCAGGGCCTGCGGCGAGGTGGCGCCGAACCCGGCGTTGATGTTGGTGCCGTCGGGGCTGCAGCCAATGGCCACCACCTCGGCACCCAGCTCATGAAAGACATCGGGCGCCACGTGGTAAGCCGCGCCATGCGCCGCATCGACCACGATCTTCAGGCCGCGCAGGGTCAGGTCAGAGCCGACCGTGCCCTTGCAGAACTCGACATAGCGGCCGCGGGCGTCGCGCAGCCGGCTGGCCTTGCCCAGGTGAGCCGAGTCGGCCCATTGCGGCGTTTCATCCAGTGCGGCCTCAACGGCCAGCTCCCAGTCGTCGGGCAACTTTTCACCCTTGGCCGAGAAAAACTTGATGCCGTTGTCAGGGTAGGCGTTGTGCGAGGCGCTGATCACCACGCCCAAATCGAGCCGCAGCGCCCGGGTGAGGTAGGCCACGCCCGGCGTGGGCAAGGGGCCGGTGAGCATGGTGTCGACACCCGCCGACGACAGCCCGGCCTCCAGCGAGCCCTCGATCATGTAGCCCGAGATGCGGGTGTCCTTGCCGATCAGCACCGTGGGCCGCTTGATCGTGCGGCGCAGCACGCGGCCCACGGCATGGCCCAGCCGCAGCATGAAATCGGGCGTGATCGGGGCTTGGCCCACCGTGCCGCGGATGCCGTCGGTACCGAAGAATTTTCTGGTCATGATCTCTTGTCCCTGTTGTTCGTCATGTTTGCCTGCTGGCCGCCTTGCCAGTGCGCTCAGTCGGGCAGCAATCCCGCAGCCTGCCACACCTTCAGCGCATCCACCGTGGCTGCCACATCATGCACACGCAGCACCCGCGCGCCCCGCTGCACGCCGGCCAGCGCTGCTGCCACGCTGGGCACCAGCCGATCAGCCACTGGCCGGCTTGTGAGCGCGCCCAGCGTGGATTTTCGGCTCCATCCCAGCAGCAGCGGTTGACCCAGCGCCAGCAAGTCGGCCTGGCGGCGCAAAAGTGCCCAGTTGTGCGCGGGCGTCTTGCCAAAGCCGATGCCGGGGTCGAGCGTGATGCGGTCCAGGGCCACGCCGCTGCCCTGCACCGCAGCCAACCGCGCCCGCAGCCAGGCCACCACGTCGTCCACGCCATCGCCGTTGTACTGGGGCGCCTGCTGCATCGAGCCGGGTTCGCCCTGCATGTGCATCAGGCAGATACCGCAACTGGCATGCCCGGCCACCGTTTCCAGCGCGCCAGACCGCGACAAAGAACGCACGTCATTGACGATGTCGACACCCAAATCCAACGCGCCAGCCATCACCTCGGGCCGGCTGGTGTCCACCGACACCGGTACGCCCAAGGTCACCGCATGGCGCAGCACCGGCAGCACGCGGGCCAACTCCTCGGCCAAATCGGGCACAAGCGCGCCCGGCCGGGTGGATTCACCGCCGATGTCGAGGATATCGGCGCCCTCGCGCAGCAACTGCTCGCAGTGGGCCATCGCGGCGGCGGGGTCGCCATGCCGGCCGCCGTCCGAAAACGAATCTGGCGTGACATTGACGATGCCCATCACCTGCGGGCGGCTCAGGTCAATTCGAAATCGGGTGGTCTGCCAAAACATGGTGCGGGACTCGTGGCGTGACACGAAGGGCTCTGCAGGTTCGGCATGACAACGGGGCCCGCAGGCCCCGTTGTTGATTCAGCTGGACAGGGCCTGCGGCGTTGATCCGCAGCGCAGGATCAGGCCGCCGCGGCCGGCGCGCTGTCAGCAGCCACCGGGCCGCTGCCGCTGGCCGGGCCTGAGCCGCCACCGGTGCGGGCGTTTGGCGTCCAGTCCTTCGGTGGGCGCGGTGGCTTGCCGTGCATGATGTCCTCGATCTGCTCGGCGTCGATGGTTTCCCATTCAAGCAGCGCCTTGGCCATCGCGTGCATCTTGTCGTGGTTGCCCTCGATGTGCTTGCGGGCGATGGTGTACTGCTCATCGATGATGCGGCGGATCACCAGGTCGACCTTGCGCATGGTCTCTTCCGACATCGTGGTCGTCTTGGTCACCGAGCGGCCGAGGAAAATTTCACCCTCATTCTCGGCGTAGACCATCGGGCCCAGTTCGTCGGTCATGCCGTAGCGGGTAACCATATCGCGGGCAATGGCCGTGGCACGCTCGAAGTCATTGCTGGCGCCGGTGGTCATCTGGTTCATGAACACCTCTTCGGCGATGCGGCCGCCAAACAGCACCGAGATGGTCGACAGCATGCGCTCCTTGTCCATGCTGTAGCGGTCGCCTTCGGGCAATTGCATCGTCACGCCCAACGCCCGGCCGCGCGGGATCACGGTGACCTTGTGCACCGGGTCGGTTTTGGGCATCAGGCGCGCCACCAGTGCGTGGCCCGATTCGTGGTAGGCCGTGTTGCGGCGCTCTTCCTCGGGCATCACCATGCTCTTGCGCTCGGGGCCCATCATGATCTTGTCCTTGGCCTTCTCGAAGTCGACCATCTCGACCACGCGCCCACTGCGGCGCGCGGCGAACAGGGCCGCCTCGTTGACCAGGTTGGCCAGATCGGCGCCTGAGAAGCCCGGCGTGCCACGCGCCAGGATGTCGGCGCGGATGTCCTGGCCGATCGGCACCTTGCGCATGTGCACGTTCAGGATCTGCTCACGGCCACGCACGTCGGGCAGCGTGACATAGACCTGCCGGTCGAAGCGGCCCGGGCGCAACAGCGCCGGGTCGAGGATGTCGGGCCGGTTGGTGGCCGCCATCACGATCACGCCAACGTTGGTCTCGAAGCCGTCCATTTCGACCAACATCTGGTTCAGCGTCTGCTCACGCTCGTCATTGCCGCCGCCCAGGCCGGCACCGCGGTGGCGGCCGACGGCGTCGATTTCGTCGATGAAGATGATGCAGGGCGAGCTTTTCTTGGCCTGCTCGAACATGTCGCGCACGCGGGCTGCGCCCACACCGACGAACATCTCGACAAAGTCAGAGCCCGAGATGCTGAAAAACGGCACCTTGGCCTCGCCGGCGATGGCCTTGGCCAGCAAGGTTTTGCCGGTGCCCGGGGGGCCGACCAGCAGCACGCCGCGCGGGATGCGCCCACCCAGCTTCTGGAACTTCTGCGGGTCTTTCAGGAAGTCGACCAACTCCTTGACCTCTTCCTTGGCCTCGTCGCAACCTGCGACATCGGCGAAGGTGGTCGAGTTGTTGGCCTCGTCCAGCATGCGCGCCTTGCTTTTGCCGAAACTGAACGCGCCGCCCTTGCCGCCGCCCTGCATCTGCCGCATGAAATAAACCCACACGCCTATCAGCAGCAGCATCGGGCCCCAGCTCACCAGCAGGCTGACCAGCAGCGACGGCTCTTCGCGCGGCTTGACGTCGAATTTGACGCCGCTGTTGATCAGGTCACCGACCAGACCGCGGTCCAGGTAGGTGGCGGTAGACCGGATGCGCTTGTCGTCATTGGTGACGGCCAGGATCTCGGTACCGCCATTGCCCTCTTGCAGGGTGACTGTCTTGATGCGCTTGGCGCGCACCTCTTCGAGGAAATCGGAATACCCGATCATCGAGCCCGAAGACACCCCGCGGTCGAACTGCTTGAACACGGTGAACAGCACGAGTGCTATCACCAGCCAAACAGCAACCTTCGAGAACCATTGATTGTTCACTGCGGCTCCTTAAGCCAATTCATTCGTACACACCAAGTCACCTGAAGACCCGCCCGCCGCGCTGTTGCAAACGGGCATCGTCTTCCGTCCGACCTGGCGGTATGTGGGGCCGATTCTAGACGAGTCAAGCCCTGCGCCATGACGGCCACTGGGGCCATGAAAGGGGTGGTTTCGGGGTGAATTCACCCCATCGCCGCAGCCCGGCTTATCCAACGTCAAGGCTATCTCAGACCGATGCCGATCAGAAAGGTTTCAGACGATTTGTCACGCGAGGCCTTGGGCTTGATCGGCTTGACCACCCGGAAATGCTGCTTGAACAAGTCAACCAGCTGGCTGTAGCCGTTGCCGTGGAAGACCTTGGCCACCAGCGCGCCGCTGGGTTTGAGGTGGCTTTGCGAAAATTCAATCGCCAGTTCGACCAAATGTTCAATGCGCGCGGCGTCCGATGATTCGATGCCCGACAGGTTGGGCGCCAGGTCCGACACCACCACGTCCACCGCCCGGCCGGCCACCAGGTCATGCAACTGCGCCAGCACCGCGTCCTCGCGGAAGTCACCCTGGATGAACTGCACACCCTCGATCGGCGCCATCGGCAGGATGTCGAGCGCGATGATGGTGCCCAGCAACTCACCCACCGCCGCGCCGCCGATGCCCGCAGCCTTGGGCGCAAAACGGCGGCGCAGATACTGGCTCCAGGCGCCGGGCGCCGAGCCCAGGTCCACCACCACTTGGCCGGGCCGGATCAGGCCCAGGGTCTCGTCGATTTCTTTCAGTTTGTAGGCCGCGCGCGCCCGGTAGCCTTCGCGTTTGGCCAATTTGACATAGGTGTCGTTGGCATGGTCGTTGAACCAAGCCTTGTTGATCTTTTTGCTTTTGGAATCGATTTTCATGACAAGGCGATAATACGGGGATGCCTGCCATTCAATTGACACCCGCCCAACGCAAAGACAAGCGCGGGGACGCCCACCATCTGGACCCCGTCGTGCTGATCGGCGCCGAGGGTCTGACCGATGCCATCTTCAAAGAAGCCGAGATGGCGCTGGCCGCCCACGGCCTGATCAAGGTGCGGATGTTTTCCGATTCGCGCCCTGATCGAGAGGCCGCACTGGCCGCGCTGGCCGACAAACTGGGCGCCGCGCCGATCCAGCACATCGGCAAGCTGCTGGTGCTGTGGCGGCCGGTCGCCGAAAAAGCCAAGGTTGAGCGCGAAGGCGGCATGGCCGCGCCGCGCGTGGTCAAGATCCTGAAGTTCAGCAAAAACGGCCGCAACCGGCCGCAGATCAAAAAGGTCACCGTCTACGGCAACCAGCGGGTCACCGCCGGCGGCGAGATCAAGCGCGCCACGGTGCGGGTGACCAGCGTCAAGAAGAAGGCGCAGGATTGAGATGTCGGCCCCCGGGCTGCGGCTTACCGCAACCCACCCCCCGGAGGGGGTGCTCAGGCCGCTTGGGAGCGGCCCGGCGCTGGCCTGAGTTGGCGCACCCGGCCTCGGCGTACCGAAGCCAACCGCCGCGGGGGGCCCTCAGGCTACTTGGGATCGGCCCGGCGCTGGCCTGAGATCAGCCGTTTGGGCGGCCCGCCAGGCCAGCCCCAGCAGCAATAGCCCTTTGAGCAGGAAGAACACCACACTCACCAGGTGCAACTCACCGAAGCTCAGCGGGCCCTGTCCCAGCCGGGCCGCGGGCATCAAGGGCTGCAGCGCAAAGTAGCCTGCCACGGTGCAGAACACCGTGCCCAGCAACAACAGCATTTCGGTATTGATGACCGAGCCCAGGCCTGCCTCGCTGGCGGTGCGGGCGCGGCCACGCTCGATGGCCAGCAGCAACACGGCCAGCACCAGGCTCAGCCAGGCTTCCTGCCCGAAGATGCGGCCCACCATGCGGCCGGCGTCTGCGCGGTCCAGCGTGGCAAACACCGAAGGCGCGCCAATCGTCGCGATGCCCAGCAGCACGCCGGCCCACAGGCCGGGCAGGACTCGGCGCAGCCGCTCAAGCATGACGGTCAGCCAGGCCGGTCAGACGTAGCGCACGTCCACGATGTCG
>Ga0105046_10009635_pt1 | contig 15088 bp, 14 predicted proteins | sample MAT03_FD_78385 | JGI IMG/M metagenome (GOLD analysis project Ga0105046, IMG submission 78385) | Freshwater microbial communities from Lake Fryxell liftoff mats and glacier meltwater in Antarctica - MAT-03 (megahit assembly) | ecosystem: Environmental > Aquatic > Freshwater > Ice > Liftoff...
AACGGCGGGCAAGCAACCCGACGGCTACTTGCCCCTCCGACGGCATACAGCCGTTGGCGTCCAACAACTCCGGCAACCTGCTCCTGAGTTTCCTGTCCAGGGCTCCGAGCGTATCTGCTTCCGTGACCAAGCCCGGCACATCGTCCGAGGTAGCAACCCAGACCGCTGCCTCTTCGTCCCATTCCGCGCGCACAAAGTAGGGCTTGTTCATCGTGACATGATACGCCGCGCACCACACGCTGCGGCACGCTGCGGTGCGTGCAACACGAGAAGTGGCCTTTATCGGCAGTGCCGCGTGCCAGGCGCAGGCAGGGGTGAACGAGCGACCGGTCTGATCGGCAGCGGATGACGGCTCCTGGCCGAATGCGGGTACAGGCGACGCCGGACCGTGCGACTGCTCCCTGCCAGGCCTTGCCCGTCATTTCATTGTGGGCCCCAACGGGTCGACCACCGCGGGCAAGTTTGCTGCGTTTGCGGCCTTTCAATATGGCGGGTTGAAATTCTGGATGACGACCGCTTGAGGTCGCCGGCGAAGAACGACTATGTGATGGCGCGCCATGCCAAGACAGCCAGTCCGAAACCCTGCTCGGGGCGCGGAGCCGTGCTTGCAACGGCTCGCTTTCCACCGACTATGGACAAATTTGCGGGTAGTCGGTGGAATTCTCATAAAATCAACAACTTGTGGCCTACCTCAAGTCTGATTTCATCCCTTTTCGGTCCGATTCTGGGCAAATCATTGCCAACCTCGAAGCGGCCTACGACCAATGGCATGAGGCACGACAGACTTTGGCGTCTCTACCCACCTCGATGTTTTGGCAGACCAAAGGCGGTGCTGACTATCTCGCAGTCAAAAACGGCGGCTACGACAGCGCTACTACCAAGGGCGTGCGCTCGGCAGAGACGGAGGCTCTTTACGACTCCTTCGTCGCTGAAAAGGAGCTGGTCAAGCAACGGGCAGCCGAAGCCGATGCCCTCATAGAGCAGCGCGCTCTTCAATATCGAGCTCTTCGATTGCCGGTGATGCTGGACAAGCAAGGTGAACTGCTGCGCGCGTTGGATGTCGCGGGGATGCTGAGAAACGACCTTCTTGTGGTCGGGACCAATGCCTTTGCAGCCTATGAGGCTCTCTGTGGCGTGAAATTTCCAGCGGGGAATGAGCCTACCCAGGATTTTGACTTGGCCTGGTGCCGAGGCTCGTCCGCATCGCTTGCAAGGTTGGTACCGGACTCCGATGTCGAAGGCCGCAAGTCTCTGATGGCGGTGCTGCAGTCCATTGACTCCACTTACCGCTTGAACTCCAAGAAGCCCTATCAAGCAGTTAACAGCGCAGGCTACGAGGTCGAGTTGTTGGCGGCGCCAAGTCGAGCGCCCCTGCCCAAGAATGAGGCCTTCGAGCCGATGGTTTCGTTGGTGGAGCAAGAGTGGCTGTTGCGCGGGAAAGCAGCATTTGTGGTGGTTGCGACCCAGCGGCATCGAGCCTGCCCGCTCTATGTTCCGGACCCCCGATGGATGGCCGTTCACAAGCTGTGGCTGGCCAAGAAGCCAGAGCGAAATGCTCAAAAGAGGCCGAAAGACGCTCGACAGGGCCAAGTGTTGCTCGATGCCTGTCGCTATTTCCTGACGGATGCGTACCCGCTGAACATTGACTTCGTGCTTGACCTCCCTGAAGAGCTCCGCGACCTGTTCACTGACTGGGCGCAAGGATCCGGGTACGAACCACCCAACACGTAGCCGTGCATATCTCACGGCACATCAATGCGCCACAGCGCTAGAAATCCAGAGCGTTTAGAAGCAGGAAAGGACCTGCAAGCTGGTCACTGGAGAATCGTGCGAGGCAGGTTATCGAATCTCTGCTCCTGCCGAGCGCTGCGGGATCGCGTGATCGCCTACGCCGTACCGCTGTGACGCCCGGGCCCGAGGCCGATCATGTGCTGCTCGCCCACCGTGGTGTGCGAACAGGCCCTAACTTCATGATGCCCATTCTTCACCCCGCATCATGAAGGTTATTTCACGTTAAGCAGGCCAGTGTGTGGGCATGGAGCCCAGCCCCGCGCGCGGGATCAGCCAGCGCAGCGCGGCAGCATTGAACGCCGGCGCATTTTCTATATTGCTGAGGTGTCCGGCATCGGGTAACACGGTGACCGGTGCATCGCCCATCTTGGCGGCCATCTCGTGGTGCATCGCCACCGGTGTCAGCGTGTCGTACGCGCCGACGATGAAGTGCGCTGGGCACCGGATGGCCGAGATGTCGCCCAGAACTACCTGGTCGACCGTGGCCTGCAGTGACTTGATGTAAGACTCCTTGTGCAGCGCGGCGATGCTGTCGACTAGCTGCTGCAGGTGTTCGGGGCGTGCTCGTGGGCTCACCAGCGACCGCGCGACCGCATCTGCAATGTCGCGTGGTTCCTTGCCGGCCAGTAGCGGTGCGCGTCGGCTGTCGACAAAGGCCTGGCGCTGCTCAGGCGAAAACGCCTCGAATCCCTCATGGGTGTCGACCAGGGTCAGCGTTGCCACCCGTGAAGGATGCAGCAATGCAGCGCGCATAGCGATACGTCCACCCATGGACAGGCCGACCAGATGCGCGCGCGGCGTGCCGAAGTGGTCGAGCAGGCGCAGCAGATCGTCGATAAAGTCATCGAAGGCCAGGGCCTCGGCATAGTCGTCGCTGGCGCCGTAGCCGCGCGCGTCCCATGCGGCGCAGGCAAAGCGCCTGGCAAATTCCGGCAACTGGGCGCGCCAATTGCCACGGTTGCCACCGATTCCGTGCATGAAGACGAGCAGCGGGCCCTGGCCCAGTAGGTCGGCCGCAATGCGTGGTGCGCCGGGTACGAGGTAGGGTGCCGCTATGTCGTGCATGGTCATAGTCCGAGGTAAGCCGTCTTGACGCGTGGATCGGCCGCGATGGCGCTGGCCGGGCCCTGCGCGGCCACACGACCGTTCTCGATCACGTAAGCCTGCCCGGCGACGTTCAGCGCCTTGCGCACGTCCTGCTCTGCCAGCAGCAAGGTCAGGCCGCCTTCGACCAGGCGCGCCACCAGGTCGAAGATCTGGTGCGACATCAGGGGAGACAGGCCGAGGGTCGGTTCGTCGAGCAACATCAGGCGCGGTTGTGCCATCATGCCGCGGCCAATCGCCAGCATCTGCTGTTCTCCGCCCGACAACGTGACGGCAGCCTGGGCCTCGCGTTCAAGCAGGCGGGGAAACACGTGGTAGACGTGGTCCAGGCTGGCCTGCCAGTGCGCTCGCGCGCGCGGGTTGATGGCACCCAGGCGCAGGTTCTCGCGCACGCTCAGGCTCGGGAACACCATGCGCCCTTCGGGCACCAGCACCATACCGGCCAACACCCGCTGGTCGCACGGACGTGTCGTGATGTCTTCGCCCAGCAGTCGCAGTCTGCCACGCTTGACAGGAAGCAGCCCGGCCACGGTTTTCATCAGCGTGGTTTTGCCGGCACCATTGGCGCCCAGCAACGCGGTGATACCGCCGGCCGCAACCATGACCGACAGGCCGTGCAGGACTTCTGTGGCACCGTAGCCGCCAACCAGGTCGTCGACCTCGAGGATGTTGTCGCTTTGCGTCGGCGGTGCCCTCATGCCTGCTCCCCGAAATAAACGGCCAGCACGTTGCGGTTCTCCGCTATCGCGTCGGGTGTCCCCTGGGCGATCAGTTCGCCATGGTGCAACACGACGATGTGTTCGCATAGTTCCATCAACGCGCGCATCACGTGTTCGATGACCAACAGCGTGAAGCCGCGGGTGGCTTGCAGGTGGCGCAGCGTCTGCAACATCTGCGCGACCTCGGTCGGGGTCAGCCCCGCCATGACCTCGTCGAGCAGGATCAGGCGCGCGCCAGTGGTGACTGCCCTGGCGATTTCCAGCCGTTTCTGACCCGACAAGGTCAGCGTCGAGGCTAGCTGGTGCGCCATCGGCGCAAGGCCGACCTCCTGCAACACGCCATGTGCCACCGTGTCGGCGCGTTCCCGGTCGTGGATCTGGGCCTTGCCGAACATTGCGGCGGTGCGCAGGTTTTCCAGTACCGTGAGCATCGGGAACGGCTTGACGATCTGGAAGGTGCGTGCCACGCCCAGGCGGCATACCTGGTCGGCGCGCAGGCCGAGAATGGATCGGCCATCGAAGCGGATGTCACCCGAGGTCGGCTCTACGTTGCCGGCGATCAGGCTGAACAAGGTCGTCTTGCCGGCACCGTTGGCGCCCATGACGCCAATGATCTGGCCTTCGCCGACCTCGAACGAGACGTCGCGCAGCGCCACCAGGCCGCCGAATTTTTTCCCCAGGCCCTGCACGGTCAACAGCGTCTTCATGCTGCGGTGTCTGCGGGTGGCCGCGCGCCGGCTGGCGCCCGCTTGCGCTCGAACAGACCAAGCAGGCCGTTGGGCACGACCAGCACGAATACCATCAGGATGGCACCCAGGATAACGAGGTAGAGCAAGGGCGCGTTGACCCACAACATCTCCGAGAGTAGCGACAGGAAGATCACGCCCAGAAGCGGGCCGCGGGCGTTGTCGCCGCCACCGAGGATAGCCATCGCGATGACGGTGACCGAGATCATCGGGTCGAACACCTGTCCGACGACGAAATAGGTCGAGCGCAATGCCATCACAGCCCCGACCATGCCGGGAATGGCCGCGCCGAGCACGAAGGCGATGAGCTTGTAACGCGCCACCGGCACACCCAGCGTCTCAGCCGCCTCTTCGTTTTCACGCAGTGAGCGCAGGCCATGGCCGAAGCGCGAACTGCCGACCCAGGTCAACATGGCCACCGAGACCAGGGCCAGGGCGAACATCGAGAAATAGATCACCGGCAGGTCCGGCGCGCCGAACAGGATGCGGCTGGCCATGCCCAAGGCCGACTCGATCCAGGTGATGGTGTACTTGACCAACTCGGCCAGGCCGAAGGTCAGGATCACGAAATACGGGCCGCGCACGCGCAGCACCGGCAGGCCGACCAGGGCCGCCACCAGGGCCGCAAGCAGGCCGGCTCCGAGGATGGCCAGCGGCAGCGCAATCTCTTGCCAAGTGACGACGACCAGGTAGGCGCCGATGCCGTAGAACACGACATGGCCGAGCGACACATAACCTGTCATCTTGGACAAAAGGCACCAGCTCTGCGTCAAGGCCAGCCACATCAGCAGAGTCAGGCCGATGCCGACGATGTAATCGTTGGCGACGAATGGCAGCACGGCCAGCGTCAGCAGGCTGCAGCCCCATAACAGGGCCCACCACAGGTTGGGGCAAAGGTCTTTCATCTGAAACGGATCAACGGGTCGTTGCGCGCCGCGCAAACAAGCCGTTGGGAAACAGCAGCAGCGCCGCGACGAACGCGCCATACAGCAGCACCGAGCGCATGTTCGCCGAGGTCAGCGCAACGCCATAGGTTTCGATCACGCCGAGCAGCAGCGCCGCCAGCAGGCCGGCCATGGCGTTGCCCAGACCGCCCAGGATGATGACGATGAAGCCGGCAATCGTGAATGGAAAACCGGAGAACGGCGAGAACTGGCCCAGCATCGAGATCAGCACACCCGCCAGCGCCGCAGAGCCGAATCCCAGGATGAAACTCAGGCGCTGCACGTGGTCGACGTCGACGCCAACGATGTGCGCTGCCTCCCGGCGCTCGATAACGGCGCGCGTGGCCAGGCCGAACACGCTGCGGCTCAGAAACAATGCCACCGCGATGCAGGCGGTGCCGGCGACCAGCAGGGCGGCCAGGCGGTTGCCGGTCATGGCTACGCCGCCAAGGTGGTAGACGGTGCCTAGGTAGTTGTAGGCGCGGTTGTTGGGCGTGAAGACGAGTGCCGTGGCGTTCTGCAGGATGATGGACAGGCCGAAAAAAAGCAGCAGGGAGTTGCTCTCGAGCCGGGCTGCGCTGGTGCCGTCGCCCCCGGAGAGCAAACGCTGGAAAATACCCCGGTACAGTGCCCATCCCAACAGCCCGCCAAGGCCTGCGACCACCGGTGCGGCCAGCAGCGGCGGTATGTCCATCAGCGTGAATCCCCAATAAGCACCATACGCGCCCAGCATCACCACGTCGCCATGGGCGACGTTGAGCATACGCATGGTGCCGTACACCAGGTTCAGCCCCAGCGCGATCAGCGCATAGAGCGAACCGGTGACCAGGGCTGCAAAAAGCAGCTGCCCTGACAGCAGGATGTCGAGCACTGCCATCGCTGCCTTACCAGCCTTTTTTGGCTTCGTACTTCGACGTCGCCATCGAGGCCGGCCACACGATCTGCAACTTGCCCTTCTGGGTCTGGACGAAGGCGGTCGGCGTGATCACGTTCTGCACCCCGTCGAACTTGACCTTGCCATTGATGGTGTCGAACGTCTGTGTGCTGATCATCTCGCGCATCTTGGCCTTGTCCAGACCGGTCTTGGCCACCGTGGTCTCAAGGATCTCGAGCGACATCCAGGCGAGGGCCGAGTTCAGGTAGTCCGGGTCTTCACCGAACTTCTTGACATAGGCATCGTAAAAGGCCTGCGAGCCCTTCCATTCGGCCTTGGGCGACCAGTGTGCGATCGTCAACACGCCCTCGGCGGACGCGGGACCTACCGCCTTGGCGAAGAATGCGTCACTGGGGCCGATGGCGATGAACTGAAACGGGTTGTTGAGACCCAGTTCCTTAGCCTGCTTGGCATACAGCACCGAGTCTCCCGGATAGGCCAGTGCCAGCACGGCGTCGACGTTGGCCTGCTTGACCTGGGTTAGCGTGGACGTCATGTCGGCAATGTCCGGCGGGTACTCTGCCGAGACTTTGACCTCGATGCCGGCTTTTTTCAGTTCCGGTTCCAGGAAGTTCTTGATTTCCTTGGTGAACGGCAATACGTTGGACAAGACGGCCACCGACTTGACGTTCTGGCCCTTGAGCATGGTCGCCAGTTCCAGTCCGATCCGGTCCGGAATGGCTGAGGTCGGAAACCAAATATAGCCCGGCTTGACCTTGCGCAGCGCGACCGAGGCCGCCGTATTGCCGACCATCGGAAATTTGAACTTCTCCAGCACCGGGGCGATCGCCAGGTGAAATGGCGTGCCCCAGGGCGCGAGCAGCAGGTCAACCTTGTCGTCGGTGATCAGCTTCTCGTAGATCCGCACCGCCTGGTCGGGTTTGGACTGGTCGTCATAGGTGACGAATTCCACCTTGCGCTTGGTCCCACCCACATTCATTCCGCCTTTTGCATTGGTTTGTTCACGCCACAACTCGTAGGTGTTCAGCTGCGATGGCGTCGCATTGGCGAGCATACCGGTGCGCGCCATGGAGAAGCCGATACGCAGCGGTTTGTCGGCCTGGGCCATGACCCCGCCCGATGCAAGTGCCAGAATCGTTGCCGCGATGCCGCCAACGGCGGTCCTGCGGTTTGTCTTCGTCAGTTTCATTTGTCGTCTCCAGGGATTGAGTAGGGAACAGGTTTACCGACCGGGCTCACGGATCCAGGCCGCCGCACGTGCCACCCAGGGTCGGGAGGCATCGCCGCAGGCGACACTCGCCTCGAAGTGGTCACAGTCTTCGAGAATCTCGACCTGCACCGGCACGTTGACCGCCTTCAAAGCGGTTTCCATTTGCCGGGCCTGGTTGATCAAGTGGGGAAAGTCACGGCTGCCGTGGGTCAGCAGAAATGGCGGGCAGGCGTCGGCCTGCAGCCGCACCATGGGTGATGCCGCCAACTCGGCCGGTCCATCCTCGACCGGGCCGAGGAAACGTGGCCGCTGCGCCATGCCGCTGTCGGCGCCGAAGTGGTAGACGCCGGACACCGGTAAGCAGCCGGCCAGCGGTTGCGCCTGCAGACCACGCTGCGAGCGCCACTGCGCGGTCACGGCCAGCAAGGCGGCATAGTGGCCGCCAGCCGAGTGGCCTCCGATAAAAAACCGTGGTTGGCCTGACGCACCGGTGCGCAGATTTCGGATTACCCAGGCCACGGCGTCGGCACAGTCCTCGAAGCCGGCCGGGAAAACGTGCGCGGGCGCCAGCCGGTAGCCGGCGCTGACAAATACGATGCCCTGGGCCAGAAGGGCTGGCGCCATGAAATACATCCATTCCTTGTAGCCGCTGGTCCAGCCACCGCCGTGGAAGAAGATCAGAACGTTGCTGGATGCCTGCTTCGGCCGGAACACGGCTAGAGACTGGTAAGGATCGGCGCCGTAGGAGAACTCCTCGCCGACCACACCTTCACCTAGCGCGAGGATGCGCTGCTGGTAGGCTGCGCCTAGCGGCGAGAGTGCGTCCTGGGCCGGGTAGTCCTGCAGCTTCATGGCGTCTTTCCCGCAGCCAGCACACCGGCCAGCACACGTTCACAGGTAAGCGGCAGCTGGCTCAGACGGGTTCCGATGGCGTTCGTGACCGCGTTGCTGATGGCGGCCGCAACGGTGTTGATACCGATCTCGCCGACGCTCTTGGCGCCGAAAGGGCCGGTCGGATCGTCCGACTCCACCAAATAGGCGTGCTGTTCGTCCGGCATTTCGGCAAACGTTGGAATCTTGTAGTCCATCAGGCTCGGATTGGCGAGTCGGCCGCCGTCCCAGACCAATTCTTCAGTCAGCGCATATCCCATGCCTTGCACCAGAGCACCTTCGATCTGCCCGGTGGCCATGATCGGGTTGATGGCCCGCCCGATGTCGCAGGCAGTCCAGGCGCGCGGCACGCGCACCTTGCCCGTCAAGGTATCGACCTCGACCTCGATCACCTGCGCGATGAAGCTGAAGATGCCGATCTGCGAGAACGGCAGCCCCGTTACGACCGCGCGTTTGGGGTCGACCGTCTTCTGGTCGAAGACCCAGCTGTTCGAGCCGATGATCGGGCCGCCGGCAGCCCAGTGCGCGTAACCCGAGACCTGCGCGAAACTGACGCCACCGCCAGGCACGCCCCTGATGCCGACGGTTCCGCCGGCGCGCAGTTCAAGGTCTTCGGTCGCGCACTCCATCATGGCACCGGCCAGTTTCTTGATCTGTTTCTCCACTTCGCCTGCGGCCGCCACGACCGATCGACCGGTTGTATAGGTGATACGGCTGGCGGTGGTGCCCCAGTTGTAAGGCGAGCCATCGGTATCCGGACTGGCGATGGCGACACGTTCGACCGGCAGCTTGAGCGACTCGGCACACATTTGAGACAGAACCGTATTGCTGCCTTGTCCGATGTCCACCGCGCCGGTATTGAGCAGCACCGTTCCATCTTCGAGCAGGCGCACGATGGCGCCGGTGGCCAGCAGGCCGCTGATGTGTGCCGATACGGCCACACCCATGCCTCGGCGCATCTCCGACGCCGGCGCCTTGCCATTGGCGGCACGGGCGGTTTGCCAGCCCGACGCCTGTTCGACCAGATCGAGACACTTTTCCAGGCCGTTGGAGTGGATCGCCTGGCCGCCGAACCACCGGTCGCCATCGCGCTTGATGTTCTTGCGGCGCAACGCAATCGGGTCCATCTCCAGTTTGTCGGCCAACGCATCGAGCTGCTGTTCGGACGCAAATGTGACTTGCGGCACACCGAAACCCCGGAACGCGCCGAAACGCAACTTGTTGGTATACGCCACGCGCCCATGGGCATGTACATGCGGGATGTTGTAAGGGCCGCAGTTCATCAGCAGGGCATAACCCAGAACACCCGGGCTGTCGTCGCCATAGGCTCCCCCGTCGAGCAGCAACTCGGTTTCACGGGCCACCAGCGTGCCGTCGCTCTTCGCTCCGGTTTTCATCCGCACGACGGCTGGGTGCCGCGCGCGCACGGTTTCGAAGTCTTCTTCCCGGCTGAGCACCAGTTTGACGGTCTTGCGGGCCTTGAGCGCCAGCAACACGACTGCCGGCTGCACATGTGCTTCCATCTTGTTGCCGAATCCGGCACCGATATGCGGTGTCTGGCAACGCAACTTGGCCATCGACAGACCCAGCGCTTCGCATACGTTGGCCTGCACGCGGAACACCGACTGATTGGCCGACCACAACGTCACGCGGCCCGATGCATCGATTTCGGCCAGTGCTCCGCAAGGCTCGATCGACAGATGGGCCTGGGCCTGGGTCCGGTAGGTGTGTTCCACAACCACGTCGCAGCCGTCCCAGGCCGAAGCGGCGTCGCCCTCGCGCAGCGACGTGCGCGAGCAGATGTTGCCCTGTGTTCCGGAGTCGAATACGGCGCTGTACGCGTGCGCGTCGTCGTGCACCAGTGGTGCGTCTGCATCGAATGCCCGCTCAGGGTCGAGCACGGCTGGCAGGACCTCGTAGTCGACCTGGATCAGCCGGGTGGCCTGGCGTGCAATGGCCTCGGTGTCTGCCGCCACGGCGGCGACGATTTCGCCGCAATAACGGACCTTACCCTTGGCCAGTGCCGGCTCGTCCTTGATGAACGCACCCATGCGGTGCTGCGGATCGAGGTCGTCCCCTGTGACGATGGCGCGCACGCCGGGCAAGGCCTTGGCTTCGCTCAGGTCGTAGGCACGAATCCGGGCGTGCGCATGCGGGCTTTGCAGGATGGCGCCGTACAGCATGCCGTGCCGGTAAAGGTCGGCAATGTACTGGGCACGGCCGGTGAGTTTTTCGCCGCCCTCGCGTTGGGGAATCGACACGCCGACGGCGCCCTCGTTTTCGCGTGTCTCTGTGTCGTTCCGCGTGTTCATGGTGTGACCACCTTTGCATGCAACGCGGCCGCGGCTTCCTGCACTGCCGTGACGATCTTGGTGTAGCCGGTGCATCGACACAGGTTGCCAGACAGCGCCGCACGGATGGCGCCGGCGTCAGGCGAAGGGTTTTGCTGCAGCAAGGCGTTGGCACTGATCAGCATGCCCGGAGTGCAAAAGCCGCACTGGAATGCGCCATTGTGTGCGAACGCGCGCTGCAGGGCCAGCATCGGCGCTTGCTCAATCAGGCCTTCGAGCGTGCTGATGCTGGCGTGTTCGCAGTTTTGCGCCAGACTCAGGCAGGCGCGTACGGTGCGGTCGTCGACGACAACGGTGCAGGCGCCACAGACACCCTGGTTGCAGCCGCGTTTGGCAGCGGTCAGCTGCATCTGGTCGCGCAGCACGGTGAGCAGGGTGTCGTGCAACGCGGCCGGAACCTGTGACTGGGAGCCGTTCACCGTCAGGGTGACCTGGCGTTTCGCAGACATCATGGTTTTTCTCCCTCAGTGGCTTCGAGCGATCGTATGGCGCGCAGCAACAGCCGCGGGATCAACTGGCGACGGTACTCGGCGCTGCCGCGTACATCGTCAAGTGGGTCGGCTTGCCGTTCCAGCAAAGCCCCGGCTTCGGTGATGGCCGCGCCGCTGCGGTCGGCGCTGAGCAGGGTATTGGCCGCGTCATTGGCGATCGGTATCGGTCCGCATGCGCCAACGGCAACGCTGACGCTGCCGTCGCCGAGTCGACACGCAGCTACCGATGCCGTGGCGTAGTCGCCGGCCACGCGGGCATGTTTGATGTAAACGCCTTGGGCACCCTCACCGGGGCGCGGCAGCACGACCGCGACCACCAGTTCGCCCGGCTCCAGCGCGGTGAGGTACCAGTCGACAAAGAACTCGCGCGCGGGCACGACACGTCGTGCAAAAGGTGACGCGATCTCCACTTCGGCGCCAGACGCCACAAGTGCCGGCGGGTAATCGAGCCCAGGGTCGGCGAACGCGATTGCGCCTCCGATGGTTCCCATGTTGCGTACTGTGACATTGGCAATCAGCGATGCAGCCTGCCGCACTGCCGCTGCCGCGCCCAACGGCAGGGCGTACTCCGCCGTCTCGCGGTGCCGGGTGAAGGCACCGATGCGAATACGTCCGTCGGGCATGACCGAGATGCCTTTGATCTCTTCGATAGATGCCAGGCTGACGAGGGCGGCCGGCTCGATGACACCGGCGTTGAGCATGGCCACCAAGCTTGCGCCGCCGGCCATCGGCCTGGCCTGCGGATCCTGCGCCAGCAAGGCGATCGCTTCGTCGACGGTATTGGGGTGGTAAAGACCTTGCAGCATGCTTATCCTTCGCTTCTTGCGTCGCTGTGCCGGCCGGTCAGCCAGGCCCAGATGCTTTGCCACCAGGAGCGGCGAGGGGCTGCCGTTGGCGCGGCTGCGCTCGCTATCGCCACCGGTTCAGCAGCCTCGGGCGGCGCGTTCGCTGCAGTCGCGGCGACGGCGCCCTCGGGGGAGTGTCCTGCGATATCCCCGAGCGCCTTTTGCAGATTGACGGCGAATTCGTCGCCCAGGTTCTGCGCCTTCTTTTTCATCATGCCCAGGGCGAAGCGGCCGAGTCTTCCGGTGATCGATACATCAGAGCGGTAACTCACCAGGGTCCCTTGTGCATCGGCAACCAGCGTGATCTGGCTGTCCGCGTGCAAGGTGCTCGCGCGTCCGCCTTCCTCGCCGCGCGTCGTGGCCCAGATGTTGTGGTCATCTCGCCTGGTGATCTCCACCTGCATGTTGAACCGGGCTTTGATGCCGGCCATGGCCATCACGAGGACCGCACGATAGGTGTTCCCGTCGATCGGCTCGATCGTTTCGCAGCCGGGAAGGCAGGACGCCATCAAGCGAACGTCGAACAAATGCTGCAACAAGACCTCAGGCGGGGCGGCGATGGTGAACTGTCCGTCAATCAACATGGCCCGTGACCTTTGCGTGTAGTACAAGCATTCAGCGGTCTTGACGCGGTACGACCATCTTCGGATCCACCAGGCGACCGTCCTCGACGACGACCTTGCCGTCCAGCGCCACGGTGCAATTGCGCATCGGCACATCGTAGTGGCCGCGTGTCGTGCGTTTGCCGCCGCCCTGGCTGTTGGGGCCGGTGGAGAACAGAAAGTTTCCTGGAAAGCTGCGTGCGGCGGCCCGGCTGTGCTCGGGCACATCGCCGTTGAGCGCTATGTTGTCCCAGCGGCACTGCGGATTCATTCCCCAGCCCAGGTGCGAAACCGCGTAGGGGTCCATGTCTTCGGGGTTGGTCTTGCCTTCGGCCAGCCAGTCGCGCATCAGCATCGCGTCGAGTCCGCCCTCGATGCGGGTGACATGGCCGTTCTCGATCTCGAGGTGAATCTTGTCCTGCACATACCGGCAGTAGGGCAGGATGATGACGTCGCCGGGCATGATGACGACGGTACCCGAGGCACTGCCCTCGTTGGGGAAGGTATGCAGCAGGCCGACACCCCAATGGTCAAAATGTCCAGGCTCATCGGCGAAGCCATACTGGCTCATGACGGGATATTCGCCGCGTGTGTAGGTCAGGTCGGTGCCGGCCTTGCTGGTGACATGGATGCTGCTGGTCTTCTCATATATGCCGTGTGCGTACATGAGGGCTTCTTTCAAGCCGGGGGGCGACTGCAGGTTGAGCAGATCGTCGGGGGAGTCGATCACCATCTGCACGCGCACTCCGTTGTTCATGACCTTCTTGAGCCAGGCCGCAAACAGCGGGATGTGGAAAATCAGGATCATGTCGGCGGCCATCAGCGCGTCCAGCGTGCCCTTGCATTGACCGATGGTGGGTACGCCGACCTTGGTCCAACCCGGAATCGAGTTGACCCGCATGTCGTAGATGTCGAAGCCCATTTCCTCGGCAGCTGCAAACGCTGCCTGGATGTATTCCAGACGCGTTCCCAGGTCGCTGACGACAGCAACGGTCTGGCCCGGACCAATTTTGCACAACTCGAACTGTTTGCGGAACAGATAGGTCAACTTGGCCGGGTTGACCAGAGGCGTTCTGACAGCGGATTGCATAGGTCTTCCTTAGCTGATGGCTTGCAAATCTGGCCATGATCTTAATCAATATTCAGCCGAATTTGTCGCCAGTCTATGGACTCGAATGAGTACTGTCAATAGCGAATACCATTTGCTTTTTAGTTGTTTTCGTCGCAGCGGAAAACGTTCTCAATAACTTGCGATGATCGATTTTCTGGAGAAAATTCTCTCACAAGTTGTTGAAATTAAAAGGAAAATCCGATACCGCAAAAGGCGCGATGCGAAATTTTATCTTCAGTGGTGTTCTTGGCGACTCGCAAATTTTGCTGACACAATGAGGCTGCATGCCCATCGGGCGAGCATCGAAAAGGGGGTACGGCCGATGGCTCAGAGAAAGAAGGATGAGGTCCGCGCAGCGATCCTGGACGCAGCGTTCACGCTGTTCAGCGAGCAGGGCTACAGCGAGACATCGATACCGGCGATCGCACGCAGCGCCGGCTTCTCCACCGCCAATGTGTACAGCTATTTCCCGTCGAAAATCGACATCCTGTTCACGCTGTACGAGGTCTGGCTACGTGAGCACCTTGACAAGTTCGAGATGTCATTGCGGCGCATCAAGGAGCCCGGCAAGCGCCTGGAACGGGTCTTGATGGTGCTGTGGCGTGAACTGCCGAGGGCCAGCAATGGATTTGCCAACAACGTGATGCAGGCAGTGTCGACCAGCGCAGGATCTGGCGACTACAGCCCCCGGTTGCGGATGTTGTTCCAGCATCGCGTGACCCAGTGGTTCCGATCTTGTCTGGACATCCCTGACGACGAAGCTGCCACGGTCGCGGCGGTGGCCCTGATGGCTTTCGATGGTTTCGCGATGAATGTGCATTTGCCGCACGGCGTGACCTTCGACCGAAAGATGGTTCGCCAGTTCGGTGGATTCCTGGCCCGGTCGAAAACCGTCAAACCCGCCTGAAATCAAGATTGGCGGTCTGCGCTTGCCGACAACCAAGCTGTCGGCCGGCGCCACCGGCCGCGCCGGTCTTACGCTGCGTTGACGGCGATGTTCTTGAACTCGCCTGAAGCGATCTTCTTCTGCCATTCGGCCGGCCCGGTGACGTGCGCGCTGGTGCCACCCGAATCGACCGCCACGGTCACCGGCATGTCGACCACGTCGAACTCGTAGATCGCCTCCATGCCCAGGTCGGCGAAGCCGACCACCTTGGCGCTCTTGATCGCCTTGCTGACGAGGTAGGCGGCGCCGCCGACGGCCATCAGGTAGGCGCTCTTGTGCTTGCGGATCGCCTCTATCGCCTCGGGCCCGCGTTCGGCCTTGCCGACCATGCTGATCAGGCCGGTTTTGGCCAGCATCATCTCGGTGAACTTGTCCATACGTGTGGCCGTGGTCGGGCCGGCCGGACCGACGGCTTCGTCGCGCACCGCGTCGACCGGGCCGA
>Ga0105046_10009636_pt1 | contig 15088 bp, 13 predicted proteins | sample MAT03_FD_78385 | JGI IMG/M metagenome (GOLD analysis project Ga0105046, IMG submission 78385) | Freshwater microbial communities from Lake Fryxell liftoff mats and glacier meltwater in Antarctica - MAT-03 (megahit assembly) | ecosystem: Environmental > Aquatic > Freshwater > Ice > Liftoff...
CGTGGCGATCGTGGTGCCGTATCGGCGGCGTTGGTTCGACTCGACGCCTCGTTGGCCTCGCTGCGTGATCGTGCGACACTGCGTGTGATGATGGCGACGGAGTACGTGGCGCATCACCCCGACGACGGTCGCGCGATGGCGCGCGCCGTCGTCGCCTGGTTCGACTCGCTCCCGCCCGCCGCGCGCGATGAGCCAGTAATTCGTGGTCAGGAGGCACATGCGCTCTTATTGGGTAATCGCAACGCCGATGCCCGCGCCAGACTGCGGCCGCTGATCGCCCAACCGACCGCATCGTCGACGATGTCGTTCGCGTTGATGGGGCTGGCGGGCGTGGTCGCCGCCGCTGACGGCGACCCGGTCGAGGCACGTCGATGGATGGACCAGATCGCCGCGCGCGCGCGGGCAATGACGCCGGCCGAACGCGGACTCTCGTGGGGCGAGTCGACCTACCGCCGTTCGATCATCGCTGCTCGATTGGGTGACAGCACGCTCGCGCTCACTTTGCTGCGTGACGCGCGTCGCGAGGGATTCGGCATGGAGCCATCCGTGCACGCCGAACCCGCGTTCGCCGCGCTGCGCCGATGGCCGCCGTTCTCTGCGGTGCTGGCGCCGGTGACGCGCTGAGGCACGGTGTTGATCCGGTGAGTACGTCGCTGGCGGTCGATGGTCCGACGGTTCACGGGAAGCTCCTGTGCTCCAGGAAATAATGTGAACGGAGGCACGATGGCGCCGCAGTGACACAGCGGACTCCAATGCATTTGACCGCCGCTACACCCGTGAGACACCAACTCGCGTCAACGTCTCTGGTGTTGCGGTGGCAATCGCGGTCAACAATTCCGGGACGAGCGGTCGAAGGTCGACGAGCCGATTCGAATGCGCGTGCCCGACAATGACGCTGAACGGCAGCGCGGGGATATTCTGTTGATGTGGGAGATCATTCGGCGCGGCTTGGGGCGAACTCGCCAATGCGACGCATCGACTTTCCTTGCCTACGCCTGAGGATTCGAATGCGCCTGACCGATGGCGGAGGACTTTCGCGTAGGCCGTCAAGCACGCGCCCGACGACCCGACGGTGCTCGTAGTGCGTGCGGGTGAGCTGCTCAGGACCGACACCGCCAAGGCGTTTGCGTTGATTGCCCGGGCAGCACGCCTGGCGCCGAAAAGTTCGGGAATTTTGATGGAGGCCAGTCGCTACTTGATAGGTCGCAACCTTCGCGACGGTGGTTATGCGTTGGCGCGCACAGCGCTCACGCCCGATCCCCGTTCGCTGCGCAGAACGAATGATTTGATGTGGATTGCCGACAGCCTGGGAAAATTGAACGACGTGTTTGCCTATGCCAGTAATCTTGTCGCGCTTGACTCGGCCGATCAGCGAGGCTGGGTTGCGAGAATGACGGTATCAAAATCTCGGGGAGATACGGCTGCGATCCGGAAGGACGTGCAAACGGCAATGCAACAATCTCGAGACGTTGGTCCTATGCTTTTGCAGTTCATGATTGGGGGTGGCATCGAATCAAACCGGCGTTTTCTGGCGCTGTCTTCCCACGAGCTGGGGATACGGGAATTTGTCGACAGCGCGAACTCGCATTTTAATAACAAAATCTTTGTTGCCGTCCGACTTCGTGACTCCGTGCGTGCCCGCAGTTACGCAGACTCACTGCGCAAATTGCTCTCTGAAAGGACCCAACGAGGGTCAACTACTGGTTCTGCTTGCAGGCGCACAGGGCATCGTTGGCGATCACGGAGCAAGTAGACGTTCCATCGATCAGGCAATCGCAAATGCACGCAGCGTCAGCAGGCTCGAACTTCCAAATGACGCATTGGATGGAACGCTCGTTGCAGCGTTTAGGCGCGCCTGGGCGAATCGGATACCGCCGTTCGATGGCTTGAGGCGACCCTGCCACAATACGCATCCGTGCGCGGCCTTCTGCTTGACCCTCGTCTCAGCTTACTCAGGGGCACCCCAGCGTACGAGCGCTTTCTGAAAGCACACCCGGAACAACTGCGGGACTCGGTGATCGAACCGCTGCCGATCACCACACCCTCACCACACCTCCACGCGCAATCCCGCAATGTCCGCAAAATCATTGGGATTCATCGTCACGAGCGTCGCCCGATGCACGAGCGCCTGCGCCGCAATCATGCGATCAAGCAGTTTCCGTCGGGAATAACCTGACTGCGCCACAATCTTTGCGTACGCGTTGGCCGCAACATTATCGAATGCCAGCGCAGGGATGGCGCTCAACACGACATCAAGGCGTGCGCGGCGTGTGGGCGCGTCGGCTGAGTCACGATACACACCGCCATCGAGTTCGACCCGCCAATTGAGATCAGCACCGCATCAGCGAGCGCGGCGACTCTCGCCGCAGTCGTCGCATCGCCATCGCGCAAATGGATCGCAACGTTGGTGTCGAGAATGTACGCCACTCCTTACATCCCTTCGCGTTCAGGCATGGCTTCAATGTCGCGCTGCTCAATTTCGCGGGCCGCCGGCAGCGCGTTGAGTCGCGCAATCATCTCCGGAATAGTGGTTGTCGCTGGGTAAATGGTCATGACGTCGCCAGATCGAACCAGCACCAGCTCGACATCTTCACCGTAGGCGACTTCCTTGGGCAAGCGAATCGCTTCGCTGTTACCACTCCGGAACGTTCGGGTTCGCGCAGCAGGCCTCAACATCTCCCAGTGAGGTAGGCAAACGCACTCTTGCAGCCACGGCACCCTCACCCATCCGCCAACATCACGTGCACCTGATATCGCGCAAAACTCGGCACGTCACGTAGCGTCGAATTCCACCCGCTCCCCAATTCGTTGTCTCCCTGATGGTCATCATACCCCCAGTCAACTGGCATCGTGATGTCGCAGGGCGTGTCGAAGTACTCGCACCCCTCCATCTGATCTTCATCATCAGCGAGGAGTTGTTCCAGCAGTTTCCGATCGACGTCGCTGACTGCAGGCGCGCTATATTGTTCGTGTTGCGTAACATTGCTGGCGCGCAGGCGCTGATTTTGCTCGCGCTCCTCGGTCCTGACGTGCTCGGCCAGCTTGCCTGCTGCCAGCTCTACTTCGCGCAAAGGCGGTGGCCAGTCGGGATGCTTGTCTTGAATGCCAATTTCCGCGACAGACAACGCGACGTTGTTCTCATCGCGCAGCACCAATTCAAACTGAGCAGTTTGATGCAGATGCTCGGCAACATCAGCAAACCAGTCGCAGTTCACGTACTCTCGATCTAACAAGTCATTGCCATCGGCATCCCGATAGTCACGATGCATGTACGCGCGCATGCAGTGCGAATCTGACGCGAGTTCTTCCATCAGTTCATCGCCGCGCGCATTCGGAAGAAAATGGCCCGAACGACACCGATCAAATCCCACGCCCCGAAACCCCAGGTCGGTGCTGCCGATCAGTTCGCCCCGGCTCCAGACAGTGTATTGCATGACAGCGTCTCCAGTGATTGATGCCGCAGCATACAGGGGCGCAAGTCGCAGTGCGTCATCAAATCATTGCGTGGCGTAGCAATTACGCACCCAAAGATCTTGCGGCATTACTCCCCGAACACATCGCGGAAATACAGCACGACGTCAATGACCAGCGGCGCGTGCTGCGGCAACGGCTGCCAGGTGACCATGACTGATCGAATGTCCGGATCGGCGGATTGTGGCGTCCAGTGTGTGATGGTACGTGACGTTGTGTCAACAATCCAATAGTCAGCGACATTCTCGTCCCGATACAGCGTCCTCTTTTGGGTGCGATCTGTACGCCGCGTCGACGGGGACAACACTTCCACTGCCAACAGTAATACGCCAACATCTGTAAATCGGTCAGGACGTCGACCATCGGACATGCGTGGCGTCGCAAAAAGATCGGGTTGAACCTCCCGCCGATCAGAGAATCTCACCGCCGCTGGCGCAACCAGCAAATTGACGCCGATGCGCTTGGCATAGGGCGCGAGCAGTAGGTACAACTCACCTACGGCATGCTGATGGATGTCCGCCGGCGCAGGCGTCACAAACAACTGGCCGTCAATGACCTCATACCGTCGCCCGTCATCAGGCAGATCGTTGAGCATCCCGGCGGTCCACTCAGTGCGAGTTGGTGACATGCCCATAGCGTACGCTCGGCGAGGAGGAGTTGGCAAGCGAACATATGCCGAGTGGACGGGGGCGGTGTCGAAGACGCGTCACCAATATCCCGCTCGACCAATCGTGCGAACGCATGCAGGCTGCCGAGGGGCCAGATAGATCCGTGAGCTGAGGCACACGAGATCGTCGTGCGCTTGCGCTGAGTGCCTCAACGCTGTAAACCCTAACACGGCTCGACCCCCGCACTGTTCTTGCCCAGGCGCGATCCGGTCGTCCCGTCGCAGCCTGGGCTGGCATTGAGCACTGACCTCATCGAAGGCGAAAGATGAACTTGTCGCTGCGTCGTCTCGTGGGTTTGTCGACTGCGATCACCGCGGTCGCATGGCCTGGCTCAATTCTGCCAGTACGTGACAGCAACGGTTCGGTTGCCGATCTCGTCATCATCGCCCGCCCCGCGCGACCCGATCCACGCGCAACGCCAGCAGCAGTGATTGTTGCAAACGACCATCGCAAGTCTGCGGGGGTGCTTCGCAATGGCGTGCTCACCGTGCAAATCGATGCGCGCACCGGCGAGTAGCATCCCGACCGTGACAGCGACCCGGAAATTGTCGTTCACGCGTTCGCCGAGCAGGACAAACCGTTGCAGATTCCGGGTCCGCTCATTCGCGTTCGAGCGGGCACCACAGTGCGGGCATTGGTTCGCAATTCGTTGGGCGCGAATCAGCTGATCGGGTACGGCTTGCATGCGACCGGAACCGCAACGAGTGCGCCCGACACGTTGCAAATTGGCCCCGGTGCAACGCGCAAAGTGCGATTTCAGGCAGCGTCCCGGAAACGTATTACTACTGGGGAACGACCACTGGAGCGACTAATCAGAATCGGCCCGGTATCGACTCGCAATAGAGCGGCGTAGTTGTCGTCGATGATAGCACGGCCACACGTATTCCGTCCGATCACATTTTCGTAATCGGTCTTGGGAGGAAGACACCGCGCAACGATGTCATTGCCCGCGACGATCTCTTGCGACTCGTGATGAATGGATGCGCCTGGCCGAACACGGAACGCCTCACCTACACTGCCGGTGATTCCGTCACATCCTTCGCAATCGTCCACTGGATGGAAGCGTCCCTCCGGCGCCATCTGCGCAACATGCCATGAATCAGGCAATGGACATGATGGGTGGTCTTGTTCTCGGCATCGAAGCAAAGGCCCGGCGCGGTGCGGCAACGGTGGCGGATGCAGTGAACGCTCGGAATCTGCACTTGGTCGTGCGCATATCGCGCCAGCCATGGCGCAAGGTGACGCATTTGTGGCGCGATTTACGTCGCCGCGCGCGGGCAACTTTATCTGCCATCCGCACGCTGACGAATTGCGGCAGCAACAAGCGGGTCTTTCTGGCGCAATTATTGTGCTCGAACCGGGGCAGACGTTCGATCCTGAACGCGGCATCGTACTGATGCTCAGTTCACCGCGACGGGAAGCCGATGCGGCGACGATATTCCTGAACGGCACCAACACTCCCGCGACGAGGGAGTGGCGAATGGGCCAACGTTACCGGCTGCGATTTGTCGACATTCACACTTGTCGACCGAGTACGACCGCGCGCCTGTTGCGCGATTCGACGCTGTTGACATGGCGCGCCGTAGCGAAGGATGGCATGGACCATCCGGCCGATCAGTCCACCATGCGTCCGGCACAGCAGCTCATGGGGAATGGAGAAACGTACGACTACGAATTCACGCCAACACAAGCCGGAAACATTCGACTGACCGTGTGGGCGCTGAACGGATCGTTGCTGGTGACGATGCCGATCAGCGTGCGCCCGTAGCGCCGTTGCTCCCGGCGCGCTGCGAAGTCGCAGTTTTGATACCGCTGCAGCTAGCCGATGCGTTCGGTGCGATTGTCACGCCAGCCCGACAACAACACGAGCGCCAGGCCAACATGAAACACGACTGCGGCCGCGATTAAATGCGTGAGTTGCCACATCACTACACTGCCAGCGGCCATCAGCCAACTGCTGGCGACGTAGCCGAGTGCAAGTCGGGGCCGTGTCGGGAACTGAAAGCACCACCACACGACTCCCATTGCAACGATGGCAATCGCCGCCTTGAGCAGCGCCATCATCCGGCGCAGGCGGGCAAGGTCGGCCGCGATCGGTGCGCTGGGAGCTGCACCGGACCACGCAATCGGCACCGCGACTGCGAACACGGAACCGATGACCATCCAGCGCCGCCAGATTACTCCGCGCGCCGTTATGGATTGTGCTGACGTATTGTCGACCGCACTCGGCGAACGTGAAGCGGGTGGGGCGAGTGTGGACGATTGCATGTGGCCTGACGGTTCGCGATCTGAAACGTGTGATACAGCGGTGGACGGGGCGAGCGTGGACGTTTGCATGTGATCGGTGACCTTTGGCGTAGTGTGGCAAGAGCATTGGGAATCAAGCCCGCCGCACCTCGGTTGCGCTCAATGATCGTGCACGTCCCGAAAATATCGTGCAATGTCGATGGTTAGCGGCTCGTGCGTGACTACTGGCTGCCATGATATCGAATCGGTGAGCACTTCCGGTTTGGTCGCGCTGGGTGTCCACCGTTCAAATGCGCGCGCGTCGGTATCGACAATCCAGTATTCGGCAACGCCTTCCTGCTGGTACATCCACCGCTTCTCGCGCCGGTCCGTGCGCTCCGTTGATGGCGACAACACTTCCACGGCCAGCAGCAAGATTCCGACATCCTCGAAGCGCGACACACCACGACCGTTGGGAAGTCGAGGGATGACCAGCAGGTCGGGCTGCACTTCGCGACGCCTGGAAAACGTCACAGCCATTGGAGCAAAATACGGATCGAGCCCCACCGACAACGCGTAGGGCGCGAGCAGCAGGAACAGCGTTCTGGCGGCACGCTGGTGCACAACCGCTGGCGCGGGCGTCACGTACAACTCTCCGTCGATAACCTCGTAGCGCTGGCCGTCGTCCGGCAGCGCGTTGAGCATCTCGACCGTCCAATTAGTGCGCGAAAGCGGCATACCCATAGCGTACGCTCGGCGAGGCGGGGTTGGCAAGCGAACATACGCCGAGTGTAGTCGTGCGAGGCGTGGAGTGCCGCATCGTTCTGATGCCCATCGCATCTCAGCCTTTCGACACGTTTTCATCACCATGTGCACGTGATCCCGCGGATCAGGGAGCAGTCATTCGTCCAGAGAGCTCCGGAAATATTCTTCAACATCAATCACCACTGGTTCGTGCGCCGCGCAGCGAGGGCTGATACGACTGCGGGACGCCACGTAGCGACGGATGTGCGTAGCGGCGATATCGGACCGGCGTCGACGTCAAGTACCGCCGTCGCGTTGGGGTTTGCGTCGAATTCCAGCAGCGCACGGACCGATTGTTCTGGTTGCCTGAAGGAGCCGACGGCTTCAAAGAGAACGGCGTGTTGGAAGGCGTTCAACGGGCGCTTGCAGCAATGCCTTGAGGGTGTCCAGCTCGCCATCACGGATCGCACGTGCGATCCGGTCCCGCGCTGCGTCTTCGAAAATGGGTTTGGCATCCTCCATTTTGTACCGCGCCTCATTTTGCGCGATACGTTGCCGGTCCTGCCATTTTGGCCAGACCTGAAACAACAGGATCGGCGCCGCGACCAACGCCACAGCCAGCACGGATGCTGCGTACTTGGTCGAGTTGTACGGGAGCAGGTTGAGGACCATCAACACCACCACCGCCACGGTGGCAAGAATATAAAATGCCTGACCAAACCCCCGAGTCGCCGCGTCGCCGCCCTTGGGAGGAGACAGCGCTTCGGCGGCCACCAAATCACCAAAAGGTCTTCTCGGGCCGCACGGCGTCGTTGGGCGATCACTGGCTGCCAGAATAGCGAACTTTTGAGTACTTCTGGTTCGGTCGCATCAGGAGTCCAACGCTCTATCGTGCGCGCGTCTGTGTCGACCATCCAATATTCGGCGACACGGTCCTGCTGGTACACCCACCGCTTCTCGCGCCGGTCGGTGCACAGGGACGTCGGCGAGAATACTTCTGCGGCAAGTAGCAAAACTCCGACATCCGTGAACTTTGACGCCAGCTTGCCGACGCGCGTTCGCGGCAATACCGAAATATCCGGTTACAATAGTCGACGTTTCGAGGACGCGACATCAATTGGCGCGAAAAAGCAATCGAGCAGCAGCGCCTTCGCGTACGGCGCGAGAATGAACGCGAGCGCTCTTACAGCGCGCTTATACACCAACGCAGCGTCGGCGTCACAAACGGTGCTCCGTATTCTGTCGTGGGCCGAATCAGTTCTGCGCCGAAACCATTTCCCCAGCTTCGCACGAGAAAGCGTGACCGTCTTCGATGACGCATCTTCGGCCGCCTTCTGATGCGCTGGGGTCTGGTCTTGCCCACGCAAGAAACCGTGTCCCGCGCTTTCGAAGACGTGATACTCGTGCGACTTGCCGGCTTTCACATCGCAGAATCGGTTCACGGAACCATAGCGATGCGGCGAATACCGTGCCCTCGCATCAGCACGGCCGTCTGGGCGTCGTGCCACAAGTTGCCCGCGATGATCGGCACTTCCGACATCACCTCAGACAGCACGGCCGCATGACGATCGGTGGGGACGAACATGGACAGCCTGGTGTGCTCAGACGCGCACGCGTCGGCCGCGTTCACCAGCCCGTTCATGTCGACGATAAGCACCTATCGTTCCTCCCCGACCCGGTAAAGCGCATCGCGGTCGGCCACGTCCACCAGCGCGCCTCCGGAAGCGAAACTCGGCAGGGGCGCCCGCTCGGTCACTTCCGATGGCCGCCGAAGCAGTTGCCGACGCGCGGTCTCGACGACCCCCTGAAACCATCCTTCTCCTAAGCCGTATAGGAGAAGACTATGGACGAAACCACGACCCTGCTCCCGGGCACGCTCGATGTGCTCATCCTCAAAGCCGTCTCACTCGGCAAGCTGCACGGATATGCGGTGTTGCTGCGCATCGAGCAGATTTCCGGCGGCGCCCTGCACATCCAACAGGGCGCCCTGTATCCCGCGTTGTATCGCCTGGAACATCAGGGGCTGATTGACAGCGTGTGGGGCACCTCCGAAAACAATCGCCGCGCAAAGTTCTACCGACTGACCGCGACGGGTCGAAAACGACTGGGTCTGGAAACGGCCAGCTGGAATCGCCTGGCCGAAGCCATTGGTCGCGCATTGGCCGCGACGCCGCAGGAGGTCACATGATTGGGCGTATTTGCGCCGGTCTCCGCTCGTTGTTCTCCGGCCTGCGCCGCTCGTCGCGGCTGGACGCCGAAATGAAAGAAGAGTTCACCCTGCACATTGAGCTACGTGCGGCCGATTTGGCGCGCAGCGGACTCAATCATACGGAAGCCCTACGACAGGCGCGACGGGAGTTTGGAATGATGGCGCATCATGCCGAAGATGGGCGCGCCTCGCGCGGACTCAGGCACTTTGATCAGTTTCGCGTGTCGCTGCTGGATTTCAAACTGGGACTGCGCATGTTGCTGCGGTATCCCGGGCTGACACTGGTGGCCGGATTCGCCCTGGCCTTTGCCATTTGCATTGGCTCGGCCACGTTCGAATTCCTCAATCAGATTATCAGTCCGTCGCTGGCATTTCATGAGGGTGATCGTATTGTGGCCGTGCGAAACTGGAACGCCGCGAACAACCGCGCGGACATGCACGCCGCTCACGATTTTGAACAATGGCGCAAGCGTCTCAGCAAAGTGCAGGATCTGGGCGCATACCAATCACTGGTGCGCAATTTGATCATCAACGGCGAAGGCACGCCGTTGGAGTTGGCCGAGATCAGCGCTGTGGCCTTTTCCGTAACGCGCGTTGCACCGTTGATGGGTCGCACGCTTGTTGCGTCCGATGAATTGCCCGGAGCCGCACCAGTGGTCGTGATTGGCCACGACATCTGGACGCGTCTCTTCAACAGCGACCAATCAATCGTTGGCCGGTCAGTGCAGCTTGGGCGAACGCTGACGACCATTGTCGGTGTGATGCCCGAGGGATTTGCGTTTCCCATTTCACACAGCCTGTGGGCGCCACTTCGGCTAAGCGCGACCGATGTCGTTCCAGGCGGCGGGCCCACGCTGCGCGTGTTCGGCAAGCTGGCGCCTGGCATTCGGATTGAAGACGCGCAGATTGAATTGAGCGGCCTGGGCAAACGATCATCAATCGATTTGCCGCTGACACACGAACATCTGCGACCGCAGGTTATGCCGTACACGCAATCGATCGTCAATTTGTCCGCGACGAACTCGACCCTGTTGATGTCCAGCAATCTGTTTCTGGTGTTGTTGGTCGGTCTGGTGTGCTCCAACGTTGCACTGCTCATGTTTGCCCGCGCCGCCACGCGGGAAGGCGAGATTGCCGTGCGCGCCGCACTGGGAGCAAGTCGGGGGCGCATTGTCGGCCAGTTGTTTGCCGAGGCACTCGTGTTGGGTATTGTGGCGGCGCTGGTCGGACTGGCGGTCACACGGTATGCGCTCCAATGGGGCCTCGGCATGATCGAAGCCGAGTTACTGAACGATGGTGGACGCCTGCCGTTCTGGGTGAAAGGCGGGCTGTCACCCATGACCGTTGTGTACGCGACCGGGCTGACACTGTTTGGGGCCGTCATTGCGGGAATTGTGCCGGCCCTCAAGGTGACACGCGGTTTGGGTGCGCGACTGAAACTCGCCACCGCCGGCGCGGGTGGTTTGCGATTTGGAGGCATGTGGACGGCCGTCATCGTTACTCAGGTGGCCGCGACGGTGACATTTCCCGCGCTTGCATTTTTTGTGCAACGTGATGCGGTCGAAGTGGAAACCGTGCCGGTTGGGTTCGCACCAAATCAGTTTCTGTCAACGCGCATTGAGTTTGATCGCGAGTCGCAGGTGCGGCTGCTGGAAGATTCCGCCACCAACGCTCGCGCTGATTTTCAACAGCGCTATCAGGCGCTCCGGCTACGGTTGCTAAATGAGCCTTCAGTTTCGGGCGTGACGTTTGCGAGCCGTTTGCCACGCATGTATCACGGTTGGAACCAGATCGAAGCCGATGGCGGCGCTGTTGCTCCTCGGGATGTTGCAATGGGCCATCGGGTGAGCCGTGTCGCAATCGCGCCCGACTATTTTGAAGTGTTGGGGGTGCCGTTGGTGGAGGGACGTGCATTCAATGCCAGCGACGCGTTGTCAACGGCGCGTGTGGCCATTGTGAATCGCACGTTCGTCAATTCGGTGTTTGGCAAGCGCAATCCCATCGGCCATCGCATTCGAGTGGTTGCGGCCGATAACGATGCCACAACGCCAGTCGATTCGGTGTGGTGTGAGATTGTGGGCGTCGCCCAGGACATGGGGATGACGTCGGATTATGGGCAGGCGGGCATCTATGAGCCAATCGGCGCGGCGGGATTGTTGCCCGTAGAAATGATCATTCATACGCGCGGTGACCCGAAGGTGCAGATGCCCCGTATTCGGTCACTGGCGTCCAGCGTTGACGCGAATTTGCGGCTGCATCAACTGCAACGGTTGGACGATGTCAGTGACGCCGAGGTGCAGTTTCTGCAGTTCTGGTTTCAGGTCACGGCCATGGTGAGTGCAATCGCGTTGTTACTGTCTTTGGCGGCCATCTACGCCGTCATGTCATTCGCGGTCTCCCGCCGCACGCGGGAAATTGGCATTCGAGTCGCACTCGGCTCGAGTGTCCAGGCCATCACACTGGCCGTATTCCGGAAACCGCTCACGCAGATTGGTATCGGCATTGTGTGCGGGGCCGTACTGGTTACCATGTTCAGCACGGTAGCAACCGGGCATTCGCCTTCGCTCAAGCAGGCGGCAATCATTCTTGCCTACACCGTTGCGATGACGCTGGTATGCGCGTTGGCGTGTATAGTGCCGACACGGCGAGCGCTCAGTGTTCAGCCAACGGAGGCATTGCGGTCGGAGTAGGCGGGGTGCCCGGTTTCCTCAAGCGCGTAGTGCTATCCCGTATAGCCTCACCAACCGACGCGGACTTGGCCGCAAGTTCTGCCCGGCCGCTCGCGCCAATCCATGCAGTGACGAGTGCAAACGCTGCCCGCTCGCGGCGCTTGAGGAGGCGCGACAGCGCGACGAGGCGCTCGTCATTCAACACATCGGCGAGGAAGAGGTTGGCATCACGATGATTGCCGAGCGCTTCCTGAATCGATGCGAGATTGGTGGCAAGCGCGGAAACAATTGGCGAGACGGAGACGAGCGGTGCGAGTGCATACCGAAGTCGTTTCGCGGCAATTCGCGCGAGGTGCATCTGGTCGCGCTGGTCAATTGCCGTGATTTGTCCGAGCGCCTCACTGAGCGCTTCGGCATGTTGTGCGAGAACCGCTACCGTCACCAACCCGAACGATTCCGGTTGGGTGTCGACGCTTGCCATGTAACGCGAGAGGGCCTTGTCGAGCCGCCGCGCTGTTTTGTCAAAGTCGCTATTGAGGACGCGCTGAAACTCCTGTGACGCGCGCCTCATGCGGCGTTTCAATCGCCTTTCGAGCCACTCCGGAGCAGCGGCCGATGCGCGTGCTCGGCGCTGAATTCCTTCGATTAAAGCCAGGCGTACCTCGACATTGCGGATTTCATCGGTTGCGGACGCGATTCGGCGAAGCCGACGCTCCAGACGGCGACTGACCGTGTCGCTGAGCGCCGGCCGATATGCCCGAAGCCAGGTGCGCAGCTTCCGCATCGCGACGCGGAAATCGTGCAGCGCCTCCAGGTCTTCCTGGTCGTCGAGCCGCTTCCTCTCCGATCTCACGTTGTCCGCAAATTGTCGCGCCATTCTCCGCGCAATAAGGGGGGCCGGGCTTTGCAGGTCGGCTTCGCCGAGGTTCATACGCCATCTCAATGCCGTGGAGTGAAACTGCGCGAGGTTGTTCGCGGTGCGGAATGCTTGATGGCTCGTTGTGCACGAGGATCAACCGGTACGGATACTTCGTATCGTCGTTACCACGTCGCGCAATTGAGTAGCGTGGCATAGTTCATCGACGGCGAATGCGGCTCACCAGCTTTCGCAGTTCGCTGTAGATCAACACACCGCTGGCCATCGCCGCGCACACCAGCCACTGGTCCAGCGCCAGCGGTGCCGTGCCGAAGGCGGTGTTCAGGAACTGCACGTGCACGACAGCCACCTGCAACAGCAACGAGAGCGTGACGGCACCCCATAACCAGCGATTGGCGAACAGTCCGGCGAACGCACTCGTGATGTCCGAGCGCGCGGTGAAGCAGGTGCACAGGCTGGCGAAAACGAGCACCGTGAAGCCTGCGGTGCGGGCTGTGGTCAGGTCGCCAGTACCGGAGATCAACCCGCCCGGCAGGTAGAAGTCCATCGTCAGCAAGGTCAGCACCGCAATCACCAGACCTGTCTGGATCACGCTCGACCACATGCGGCCGTCGATCAGTCGCTCGTTCAACTGCCTCGGCTTGCGACCCATGAGGTCGTCGCCTGCTGGGTCTACACCCATCGCGAGCGCGGGGCCTGAGTCGGTAATGAGGTTGATCCACAGCAGCTGGGTGGCCAGCAGCGGCAACACCACGCTGCCGCCGGCCCCGGCGTCTGTGGACTTCAATCCGATCACGCCACCTCCCACCACGCCGAGGAACACGGTCAGCACCTCGCTCATGTTCGACGACAGCAGGAAGCGCAGGAACTTGCGGATGTTGTCGAGGATGGCTCGCCCTTCGCGCACGGCTACGACGATCGTGGCGAAGTTGTCGTCGGCCAGGATCATCTTGGCCGCTTCCTTGGTCACTTCGGTACCTGTGACACCCATCGCGACGCCGATGTCAGCCGCCTTCAACGCAGGCGCGTCGTTGACCCCGTCTCCGGTCATCGCAACGATGTTGCCTTCGGCCTGGAGTGCGTCGACGATGCGCAGCTTGTGCGCGGGCGCGACCCGGGCGTAGACCGACGTGGTGCGCACGGCGGCGGCAAAGGCTGCGTCGTCAAGCGCATCGATCTCGACGCCCGAGAGCGCCGCTGAGCCCGCGACGATGATCCCAAGGTCGGCGGCAATGCGCGCGGCCGTTTTCGGGTGATCACCGGTAATCATGACGACCCGAATGCCGGCCCGGCGCGCTTCGCGGATGGCCACCGCCGCCTCTTCGCGCGGCGGGTCGATCATGCCGACGGTGCCGACGAATATCAGGTCGCGCTCCAGGGCCTCGGCATCCGCAGCGTCTTCGCCAGGCGCCAGCGGACGGTAGGCTACCGCCAACGTGCGCAGTGCGGCGTCGGTGAGGGTGTCGACGTCGGCCAGCAGTCGCGCCCGCAAGGTTTCATCCAGCGCGACGACCTCCATCCCCACGCGCACCTGGGTGCAACGGCCCAGCAGCACGTCGGGCGCACCCTTGGTGATCGCCATGAGCGCGTCGCCGTGTTCGTGGTCGCGTTCGATCGTCGTCATCAGCTTGCGCTCGGACGTGAACGGGATTTCGCCGACACGCTCAAACCGCCGCTCGCGCCGCTCGGTGACCGCGCCTTGGCCGAGCTTGCGCTCGGCCACCAGGAACGCGGCTTCGGTGGGGTCGCCGAGGATCTCCCATGCGCCGTCCGCTGTCTGGCGCAGATCGGCATTGCCGGCCAGGCTGCCGCCACTGAGCACCACAAGGGTTTCATCGCGCAACGGTCCGGCGGCCAGTTCGGCACCGCCGTGCTCGACCCGGCCTTCCGGCGCATACCCTACGCCGCTGATGTGGGTGTCGCCCGAAGCCGTCATCACGCGCTGGATGGTCATCTCCGAGCGCGTAAGGGTCCCCGTCTTGTCCGAGCAGATGACCGAAGCGGAACCCAGCGTCTCCACCGACGACAGGTTCTTGACAATGGCGTGGTGCTTGGCCATGCGCTGCACGCCGAGCGCCAGCACCACCGCCAGGATGGCGGGCAGCCCCTCAGGCACTGCGGCCACTGCCAGCGACACACCCAGCAGAAGCACGTTGACCAGATCGGCTCTGCTGCGTATGTCGGAGACAAGCAGGATGGCGATCACCACCACAACGGCGATGGC
>Ga0105046_10009638_pt1 | contig 15086 bp, 20 predicted proteins | sample MAT03_FD_78385 | JGI IMG/M metagenome (GOLD analysis project Ga0105046, IMG submission 78385) | Freshwater microbial communities from Lake Fryxell liftoff mats and glacier meltwater in Antarctica - MAT-03 (megahit assembly) | ecosystem: Environmental > Aquatic > Freshwater > Ice > Liftoff...
CGTATTAGAAGAGAGGGCTAGCCCATGCGCCTGATGACCCGCGCCCGCTACGCCCTGGCCCGTTGGGCGGCCAAGGGCATGAACTGGAGCTACACGCCGACGTGGGGGGCGCGCACCGTGCTCAACGGCGCGTTTCAGAGCCTCGTCGCCCAGGGCTACCAGCGTAACGCGGCCTACTTTAGCTGCGTGTCGGCGCACGCCTTCACCTTCCCCGAGCCCCCGCTGCACGTGTACGCCGATGAGCAGGAGCAAAGCCCGGCGCTGGCGGCGCACCCGCTGCGGCGTCTGCTGGCGCGGCCCAACGCCGACATGGACGAGGTGGCCTTTGCGAGCCTCGTCATCACCTGGGCCGCCATCGGCGGCAACTGCTACATCCACAAGGAAAGAAACCGCAGCGGCGCGGTGATCGGCCTGCGCCCGTATCACGACGGCGTGATGCGCGCCGTGCCGGTTGACGACCAGGACGGCATCGGCGACGCGTCCGGCTCCTGGGTCTCGCACTTCATGTTTCGCCAGCGTGACGGGGAGGAGGTTCAGATAGACAAGGCCGACGTGATCCATTTCCAGTGGCCCTCGGCCGACCCGCTGCATCCGTGGAAAGCCCAGCCGCCCATCGTCGCCGCCGCGCGCGAGGTGGACGCCGACAACGAGGCCACGCGCTACGTGTCGGCCCTGCTGCAAAACGACGCCACGCCGCGCACGGTGCTCACCCAGAGCGACCATATGGCGCTCACCCCAGACGAAAAGGAGCGGATGCGCGCCGAGTGGAGTGCGCGGCACGGCGGGGATCAGCGCGGCGGGATCGCCATCCTGGAGGCGGGGGTCAAGGTGGAGCGCCTCGGCCTGAACATGGCCGAGCTGGACTTCGCGGCCCTGCACGACATCCCCGAGCAGCGCATCTGTGCGGTGATGAAAGTCCCGTCGCCGGTGGCCGGGCTGGGCGACGACCCGACCTACGCCAATAGCGAAGAGGCAAGCAAGCGCTTCACCACCGACACGCGCGTGCCGCTGTGGCGCCGCTACGCCGGGGCGGTGCAGGCGGGGCTTGTGGCCGACTTTGGCGGCAGCGTCGTGGTGCGCCACGCGCTGGATCGGGTGGCGGCGCTGCAGGAGGACGCGGCGGCGAAGAGCACGCGCGTGTTTACCGGGTACACGGCGGGCCTGTTCGGATTCGCCGAGAGCCGGGCCATGCTCGGCGTGACGCAGGCCCCCGACCCGCGCGACCTGTTTGTCATGCAGCTGTCGCGCGAGCTCGTGCCGCTCGCCCAGCTCGCGGCGCCGGTAGCGGAGGCCATCACGGTGCTGCCGCCGCGCCAGCTGCCCGCCCCGCCGCGCGACGTGGCCAACGACCCTGCGGAGGATGCCGCGCCCAAGGCCCGGCCCGCCACGAAGGCCAGCGGCGTGCGCCTGGCCCGCGCGCTCCAGCGGGTGCGCCGGGAGGTGGCGGCGCGCATGGAGCCGCGCATCGACGCCGCCTTTACGCTGCTGGCGGATCGGGTCGCCGCCCGCGCCGAGGCGACAGGCAAGGCGCGCGAGACGAAGGAGCTGCCCGACCTCGCACAGCTGCTGCTCCCCGGCGACGGCCTGGAGCTCGGCGGGATCTTCCGCGTGTTCGTGCTGGAGATACTGCGCGCCAGCTGGGAGCTGTGGAACCAGGCGCTGGATGTCGAGCTGGCGTTTGATGAGCGCGACCCCGCCGTGGTGCAGGCCGTTGCCCAGAGCGGCGCCCGCATCGTCGGCATCACGGAGACGACCCGCGAGGCGGTCCAGGCGCTGCTCGTATTCGGGGCGGGCGAGGGCTGGACGATTGACCAGCTGGTGCGCGGCGTGGCCGACCGGCCCGGCCTGCGCGACGTGGTAGCACAGACCTACCGGGGCCGGGCCAGGACGATTGCGCGCACCGAGCTCGGCCACGCACAGGCGACGGCAACGGTTGAGCGCTACCAGGCGATGGGTGTGCAGCGGGTGACTATCCTTGACAACGGCGTGGAGGATAGCGACCCGGTATGCGCCTCGCTCAACGGCACGGTACAAACGCTGGCATGGTATCAGGCAAACCCGCTGCAACATCCCAACTGCCTGCGTGCGGCGGCGCCTTTTTTCGAGAGCTGAGAGCGACACATGAACACCACCACCACCCGCATTGATCTGCTGCGCCACGCCGAGCGGCTGCGGCGCGCGGCCCAGCTCCTTGAGGCGCACACGCGGCGCTGTGTCGTGGAGCACGCCCCGGCGCACGCGGAGGCGCTGCGCGTGGCGCGGGGCATGGTGCGCGCCGTGGTGGCCGAGGCGCCGCGCCGTCTCGCCAGCGAGGAGGAGCGCCACCGGCACGAGTGACCTGTCTGTCATGCCCCGCCTTGACCAATGTGCTATACTCTTCCCATAGCTGATGCGCCCGTGCTTGCTGGCACCGGCCCCGCCCCGTACCTGGGTTCTTACCCCGCTACGGCAGGCGGGGCTTTTTGCATGTCTCGGAGTTGCCCATGCCACTGGAGTACAAAGCACTCCCCGCCTTCACCACCGGGATCGATGGCCGCACCGTTACCGGCATCTATGCAGTCCACGGCAACGTGGACGACGGCGGCGACCGGGGCCACCCTGGCCTGTTCGGCGACGGCATGGCGGGCGGGCGCATGCGGGCGCGCTTCCTCTGGCAGCACGATAGCAGCCAGCCGCCCATCGCCAAGATTGACCGCATCTTTGAGGTCACAAAGGCGGATCTGCCCGCCGCCGTGCGCCTGTACGCCCCCGACGCGACGGGCGGCGTGGCCGTGCAGCGCACCTATCTCGACACGCCGCGCGCCGCTGAGGTGCTGGCGGGCCTGACCGCAGGTGCCATCACCGAGATGAGCTACGCCTACGAGGTGACCCGCTACGACCTCGAGGAGATTGCGGCGCGCCAGGTGCGCAATATCTACGCGGCCGACCTCTACGACATCAGCGATGTGAACTGGGGCATGAACCCGGCCACGTCCGCCGAGGGGTCAAAGGGCGCGCCGCTGTGTGTGGCCCAGCCCACGGCGCTTGCTGCCGTGGACGGGCTGGCGAGTCGCTGGGAGGGCGTTCACACCTTGCGCGTGGTCAAGGAGGGGCGGCGTTTCTCAGCCGGGAGTGTGAAGGAAATTGAGGACGCGATCGCCGCGCTCGACGCCGCAACGGTGCGCCTCAAGGCGCTGATCGCCGACCCTGAGCCAGAGAAGGCCAGTGCGGCGGCGGTGCGCGCGGCCCGGTGGGAATGGCAGCAGCGGCGTCTCGCCCTGCTCAATCTAGGAGCCTAACGATGTCAAGCGAGCAGGAGCTGCTGGCGGAGATCACCCGGCGCCATGAGGCGGTGCGGGCGATCTTCGACGACGCCGATCAGCGCAAGACCGCTGGCGGCAGCGAGGATCTGGAAAAGACCGACTACGAGACCGTGGTCGCGCACAACAAAGAGATCGAGCGGCTGGAGGGCCAGGTCAAGACGCAGCGCGACGCGCGCGAGCAGCAGCGCGTCGCGCGCGAGAGCTTCCGCCTGCGCGACGATGAGGCGAGGAAGGTCGTGAACGGCCTCGGCGCGGGCAAGGCGGGCGATGCGCGCGAGAGCAAGGGCGGCCGCGCGCAGGCGTCCGGCGACATCGTGCTCGACGACCAGGCATTCAAGGCGTGGCGCGAGGCGCTGTTCACCGGCGGCAAGTTCAGCTCGGCCAAGTTCGGCAGCAGCCCGCGCGTGCCGCTGCCGGGCGGGCTGAAGGCGCTGATCACCGGCCTCTCTGACGCCTCGGCGGGGGCGCTGGTGGCCGCGAGCTCCTTCTACGGCCTGGCCGCCCCCGGCGGCTACGCCCGCCCGCTCACCATCCGCGACCTGCTCACCACCGGCACCACCGACACCGACACGATTGAGTACGCCCTGGAGGGCGCCTTCGTGAACAACGCGGCCCCGGTGGCGGAGGCCACGGCCACAAGCGGCGCGTCGGGCGCGAAGCCCGAGAGCGACATGGTGTATGCCAAGACCTCGACCAACGTGCGCACCATCGCGCACTGGGTGCCCGCCACGCGCCGCGCCCTCGCCGACGCGGGCCAGCTGCGCATGTACATCGACATGTTTCTGCGCTACGGCCTCGACGAGGAGCTGGAGGATCAGATTCTGACCGGCGACGGCACGGGCGAGAACTTCACCGGAGTCATGAACACCACCGGCACGCAGGTGCAGGCGTGGGACACCGACATCCTGATCACGCTGCGCCGGGCGCGCACGAAGGTGCGGATCGGCGGACGGGCCACGCCCACGGCCTACGTGCTGAACCCGCTGGACTGGGAGGACATTGATCTGCTCAAGGACAACGAGGGCCGCTACTACTACGGCGGGCCGTCCATGCTCGGGATGCCGCGCCTATGGGGGCTGCCCGTGGTCGAGAGCGAAGGCATGACCGAGGGGTTTGCCATCGTCGCCGACTGGCGGCGCGGGGTGCTGCTGGATCGCCAGCAGGCGGAGATCCTGGTGAGCGACAGCCACTCCGACTTCTTCGTGCGCAATCTGGTTGCCATCCTGGCGGAGCTGCGCGCGGCATTCTTCCTGGTCAGGCCAGCCGCCTTCGTGGAGGTCGATCTGACGGCCTAACGGGCTCCTTGCACCATAGGCAAGGCGGGGCTGGCCCGCCTCGCACCAACGAGGCACGATGACAACACTTAATGGACGGGGTCTCCGCACGGTGGAGGCCAAGACTGCCAACTACACGATCACCGCGAACGATGGCGGGAAGACGTTCACCAACGCCGCCGCCGCCGCCGCAGTGGCCTTTGCACTCCCCGCCGCGACGGTGGGCCTCTGGTACCGCTTCGTCGTCAAGGCGGCGTTTGAGCTGCGCCTTGACCCCAGCGGCACGCAGACGATCAGCCTCCCCACGGGGGTGCAGCAGGCCGCCGGGAAGTACGTCGGCGCCGACGCGGCGGGCGAGCGGATCAGCGTGGAGTGCGTCGTCGCCGGGGCCTGGGAGACCAGCGAGGCGGTGGGCACGTGGACTGTCGAGCCCTAGCTGAGAGGAGCGCGGGATGACCTACCTTGACCCCGTTGCTGGCCGTGCGCGGGAGCGCGCCGCCGCCACTGAATCCGACGCCCTGCTGACAAGCATCCCGCTGGCCGCCGAGCCAAACGTCGTCGCCATCGCGGGCGGCGAGAGCCCGACCGAGGCCGAGCATAACCTGCTGGTCACCAAGATCAATGCGCTGCTGGCGAAGCTTCGCACGGCGGGCATCCTCGTCCCGTAGAACGCTGAGAGGAGCGCAGGATGACAACGACGATCTGGACTGCCGACCGGCGGCTCTACCTGGACAAAAACGGGCGTGTGGTGGAGGCGACCGACCCCACACGCAGCCGCCTGCTTGTGCCCACAGGCGGCACGCTGCCGCTCTCTCAGGCCGACGCGCTCGGGCTGCTGCCCGCGCCTGCCGTGCCTGTGGACGCGCCTGCGCTGAAGGGCAGGCAGGCACCGCCTAACAAGGCGCGCACGTTCGCTGAGGACACGTAGGCCATGCCGCTGCTCGCCGCCGAGACGGCCGCCGCGTTCGTGCGCAGCGACCTTACCGCATCCGAGCTCCAGGCGGTGATCGACCGCGAAGAACTGCGCCTGGTGCGCAGGCTCGGGCCGCACGGCGACGGCGTGACGCCTATCACGATCACGGTGGTGGGCTACGGCGGAGATCTGTTTCTGTCGCGCCCTGTCGTGAGCGTCGCCAGTGTCGGTGGAGCTACGAGCGGCTGGACGCTCTACGCCGCGCAGGGCCGGATCGGCGGGGGCTCGTGGGGCGGCAGCGTGGCCGTGGTGGGCGTGCCCGAGGACGACCGCGCGGATCGCACGGCGGCCCTGATCGACCTCGTGCGCCTGGCGGTTCAGCGCACCGCGCTGATGACGGAGAGCGTGGCGGGCGAGTATAGCTACAGTGCGCCAGACTGGGAGGCGGCCCGCGCCGCCATCTACCGGCGCCTGCTGCCGAGTGGAAGCTAAGGAGTGCGCGATGCCTGATTTTAACGTGACCGTGTTTGACGCCCGGCGCACGCTGGCCGACGCGCCAAATTTCACCGCGAACAAGACCGCCGCCACCGCGTCCAACAACTACTACATCCCTAACGACGGGCGCGTGCTGCTCATCGCCCAGGCGGGGGCGAGCGCAAACATCACCGTGGTAACCCCGGCCACGGTGGACGGCCTCGCCGTCACTGACAACGTGATCGCGCTGGCCAACGCCAACGTGCGGGTGTTTGGCCCGTTCCCGCCGAGCGTCTACAACGATGCGCAGGGCCGCCTGCTCGTGACGACCTCGGCGGCCTGCGACCTGCTCGCCGTGCGGGGCGGCTAGCCGTGATTGGCCAGCAGCTGCACCACCGCTGTGTTATTGAGCGCGACATGAGCGGCGCCGCTGGCGACAGCGTGCGCGACGGCTACCGGCTGCGCACGCCTGACTGGCGGGTGCGCGCCGAGGATGTGCGCTGCCGCCTGGTGAGCAGGTCGCAGCGCGTGCCTGACGGCGTGCTGGCCGAGGCGCCCGTCGTCACGACCTACACGCTGCTGATCGACGGCGACGCCGACCTGACGCCCACGCGCGACCGGGTGGCGCGCATCACGGATCGCACGGGTCGGCTGATTGAGCCAGGGCCGTTTTTCATTGGCGGGCGCCTCGTGCGCACCGGGGCGGCCGGCAGCCGCAGCCATACCAGCTACCAGCTGGAGCTGAGAGGGGGACGCCATGCGCCCGAGGGAACTTGATGCCCTGCCGTTCGTGAGCGTGCGCGGCGTGGTCTACGTGGAGCGCGTGGCCCTCGAGGCCGCGCTGAAGGCCGAGGCCGAGGCCGCCAAGGCGGAGACGGCCACCGAGCGCGTGCTGCCGCGCCCCGCCCCCAAGGACGTGCCCTCATGATTGCGCCGCTCACATGGAACGGCCCGGCCATCCTGGCCAAGGCCCGCGCGGGGGCCGTGGCGGGCCTGAGCGAGGTCGATCTGCGCATTGAGGCGGCGGCCAAGGGCGAGCTGTACCCTGGCCACGGCAAGCGGACAGGCACACTCCAGCGCGGCATTGTCGGCGAGCCCGCCGAGGCGGTGAGCCCGACGCTGGTACGCGGGCGCGTGGCCGTGAAGGGCGTCCGCTACGCGCGGGTGATCGAGCGGCGCTACCGCTATTTGGCCAAGGGCTACGGGGCCGTGCGGCCCCAGATCGCAGGCATCGTGAGCGGGCGTATCAGACAGGAGCTCGGCAGTGCTTGAGCCGATTGACCCGCTGGCCGCCGTGATCGCGTATCTGCGCGATCAGGTCGTCCTGGCCGCGCTCGTGACAGACCGCATCGCGGCCAGGCATGGATTTGCCGAGGTGGCCGACCCGAGCGAGGTGGGGCGTGGCTGGCCAACGCCTGCGCGGGCGCTCACGCTGCGCTACGCAGGCGTGGACGGGGCGCCAGACACCGCCGCGCGTGATGCGCAGGAGCGCGTGCGCCTGGAGGCGCGCTGCTACGGCGACGGCCCGCTCGACGCCGCCCGCGTAGCAAACCTGCTCACCGAGGTCTGCCGCCAGTTCGTGCGCCGCACCGTCCCGCTGCAGGCGAGCCAGGTAGCGCTGATCTACGCGCTCTGGCCGCTGGATGCGGTGACCGCCGAGTATGACCCTGACATTCGCTGTGATGTTGCGCGGCTCACGCTGCGCGCCTGGGTGAGCCGCACCCCGTTGTAAGGAGCACGCCATGGCCGGGAATACGCCCTTCGAACAGCTGGTGGGGCCGCTCACCTTCTATCTCGCCACCTATGGCACCGCCGAGCCCGCCGTCGAGAGCACGCCCGGCGCGAGCTGGGTTGAGCTCGGCTGCACCGAGGGCGATCAGACCTACGACGAGTCGGGCGAGCTCACTAAATTTTATGACAACTGCCACATTGGCCCGGTCAAGACCGTGCTGGGCCAGCAAGACCCGATGATCACCATGACGCTGGTGGGCCTGACGCTCGAAAACATCGCGCGCACGATCCGCACCGTCGGCGCGGTCACCGCCCCCACGGCGACAACCAAGCGGCTCGGTCTGAAGCGCACCGCCGCCCAGACCGAGTACGCGCTGCTCGCCAAGGGGGCGGCAGCCTCGCCCTACGGCAACCTGCCAGGCCAGTTTTTCTTTCCGCGCGGCGTATTCGACGGCAAGCTGGCCAAGACCTTCGGCAAGACCACGCGCACCGCCGTGGCAGTGACGTTCCACGCGCTTGAGGACGACCTGCAGGCCGAGCTTGACCGCCTCGGCTGGCTCACCGTGCAGACGAGCTAAGGAGCCGCCATGTCTGACGTATACGAGCGCAGCCGCGAGCTGAGTCTGGCCGACCTTGCGCCTGAGCGCCTGACGTTTTGGGATACCGCCTACGGCGGCGACGGGGCGCGGCACGAGTGGCGCATGCACGACGATATGGGCCTTGAGGAGCTCGGCGGCCTGCGTCGTATCCAGGACGAGCTGGGGCGGGGGTCGGCGCTGATCGGGCGCGCCGACGCCGACGCGGCCACGCTGGAGCAGGCGGCCGCAAAGATTAGCGGCGGGCTTGACGCCTTCCTGCATCTGATCCTCCCCGGCCTGTCCGCCGCCCGCCTCGCTGCCATCCCGCTGCGCGGGAAGCAGCACATGCTTCAGTGGTGGCAGGCGCGACAGGCGCCCGCTGAGGCGGGGGAGGATGCGTCCCCTTTGGCGACGGGGGCGGCGGCCCCCGCGACACCGCCGCGCAAACGTTCGCCCGCCTCGTCGCGGGCTACGGCCTAAGCCCGATGGCGCTCTGGCGTGACACGCCGCTGTGGGCGCTGCGCATCCTGGTGGCCGAGCTGGCCACGGTGCAGGCCGACGCCGCACAGCAGGCCGCGCAGGCCGCCGCCTTCCCGCATCTGAAGGACGGCGACCGGCGCGAGCTTGTCCGCGCGTGGCGCCAGATCACCCGCCCGCGCGGCGCCCCGCCCGCCGCCCCGCCCGCCGCCCGCCCCGATCCGCTGACCGAGGATCGCGCGGCGGCCGCCGCCTACTTCGCCGCTATGGGCGCGCGTGTGGTGCGCGTGGCGCCTTCGGAGCCGCCCCATGAGTGACGATCTCGGCACGGCTCGCCTCACAACGGAGGTCGATCTTAGCGGCCTTGAGAGCGGGCTGGGCGAGGCCGAGGCCACCACCCAGGGCCGCCTAGGCGGGCTGGCCGACACGCTGAAGGGCTCGCTTGGGCTGGCCTTCGCCGGGATCGGCGTGGCCCTAGTCGGCGCCTTGGCGGGCGTGGGCGTGGCCGCCGTGGACATCGCCTCGCAGTTCAACGACGCGCAGAACGAGATGCAGGCCCAGCTGGGGGTGACCGCCGACGAGGCGGCCGCCCTCGGCGACGTGGCGCGCGGCGTGTTTGGCAACAACTTTGGCGACAGCGTGGAGGATGTCACGCAGAGCCTGATCGAGACGCGCCAGCAGATGAAGGCGCTGAGTGACGAGGAGCTGCAGGGCGCGGCCGAGAAGGCGCTGGCGCTGCGCGACGCATTCGGGTTCGGGGTCGCCGAGTCCACCAGCGCGGCGAACACCCTCATGACGAAGTTCGGCCTGACCTCACAGCAGGCGTTTGACTTCATCGCGAAGGGGCAGCAGGAGGGGCTCAACACATCGGGCGACTTCCTTGAAACGATTGGCGAGTATGGCGGGCTGATGGCCGACAACGGCTTTGAGGCTGACGCCTTTTTCTCCCTGATGGAGAGCGGGCTCCAGAGCGGCGTGCTTGGCACCGATAAGGCAATCGACGCGTTTAAGGAGTTCGGCATCCGCATTCAGGCCGCCGGGGACGAGCTGGTCGGCCCCGAGGGCGCGCTGCGCGGGCTCCTCCCCGATGCGGAGATCAACCGCATCTTTGACGGGCTGGCCGACGGATCCGTGACGGTGGCCGATGCCTACAGCGCCATCGCGCCGGTGATGGCGGGCATGGATGATGTGGTCCACCAGAACGCGCTCGGCGTGGCCCTGTTCGGCACGCAGTGGGAGGATATGGGCGCGGATGCGATGCTGGCACTCAGCACCACCACCACCAGCATGGCCGACATGGGCGGTGCGACGGACAGCCTCAACGCGCAGTACAACAACCTCGGAGCGGTGTGGGAGGGCGTGTCGCGCGGCTTCCTGCTGGCCCTAGAGCCGGTCGGCGTGATGATCCTCGACCTTGCGAACGCCGCCATGCCCACGCTGCTCGCCGGGGCCGAGTCGCTGCGCGCGGGCATTGAGATCGCCATTGGCTTTATCGGGCCGTTCATCCAGGGCGCGGTGAGCTTCATCGGCGGGCTGCTCGGCGGCGAGGGCGCGAGCAGCCTGACGGGCTGGGGCGCGCAGTTCGAGGCGATGCGGGCGCAGATCGACACCGTGGTGCGCGCCGTGTGGGCGGTCGTGGGCGAGGTGATCGGCCTGCTCGTGAGCTTCTGGGCGGAGAACGGGGCGCAGATCAGCGCGGATACCAAGGTCATCTGGGATCAGGTCTACAGCACCGTGAGCGGCGTGCTGGCCCTGGTGTCCGGCATCGTTACCACGGTGGTGGGCGTGGTCGGCGGCATCCTGCGCACGCACGGCGACGATATTAAAGCGATCTTCATGCTGGCATGGAATAACATCAAGGCCACAGTGGAGATGGTCACCGGCGTGATCACGGGCATCGTGCAGACCGTCTCGGCGCTGATGCGCGGCGACTGGGAGGGCGCGCTGAACGGGATCAAGACAATCACCGACAGCGTGTTCAATGGGGTGAGCACCATCATTAGCAACGTGGCCGACACGATCAAGACCGTGTGGGCGAACAATGCCGACGCCATTAAGGCCAAGACCGGCGAGGTCTTTGATGGACTGAAGGGCCAGATCACGGGCGCGCTTGACGGCGTGATCGGCGCGGTGACCGGGCTGGCCGGGCGCTTCGCCGACGCGGGGCGGGCGCTGATCGACAGCCTGCGCGACGGGATCATGGACACGATTAGCGGCCTGATCGACGACGCCAGGAAGGCGCTACAGGCGCTGGCCGATCTGCTGCCAGGCTCTGAGCCAAGAGACCCGAGCAGCCCCCTGCGCGGCCTGGGGGCCAGGGGCGCCGCGTTCGCCACGAACTTCGGCGACCCGCTGCTGGCGGGCCTCGCAAGCCTCAACCTGCGCCCGGCGCTGGACGGGCTCGGCGGGCAGCTTGACGCGGCCCTCGGCGGCACGCTCGGGGGGGCGGCGGCCACGGCCAACGCCAGCGTTCAGGTAGGCATGGCCCCCGGCGGGGAGGCCTGGCTGCGCAATCTGATCCGTGTCGAGACCGTGGCGACGATGAACGAGAGCGGGCGCTCAAGCGTCGCGCGTAGAAAGCTCGGGTGAGGCGATGGCCAGCGATCAGGTGCTCACGCTCACGGACGGCACCACCACGGTCGATCTGTTGCGCGGCCCCGTGCGGGTTGAACAGGACGGCCTGGCGCTGGCGGTCGCCGATCAGCGCCAGAGCGAGCTCGGCGGCGCGGGCACCTGGGCGGATGTGGAGGAGTCGCCCGCGCTGGAGATTATCGCCGACGCCAGCGACACGCCCGGCGCCACATGGAACCGCATCCGCACGATGCTGGCCCAGGCCGCGCGGGTGCAGCGCGGTAGCGGCGAGGCGGGGGTGCGACTCCAGGTGCGCCCCACCGGCTCGCGCCTGAGCCCAAGCGTGATCTTGGAAAGCCAGGTGCTCGGCGGCAGCACGCCGAGCCTCGCTGCCTCCTATATGCGGCTGCTGGAGGGCGGGGCCGTCGCGTCTGCGGGTATCCGTCTCCAGCGGCGCGGGGCTTGGCTTGATCCGGCCTACGACGAGGTGACGAGCACGGCGGCGGCCTCGCAGCAGATCCAGACGCTCGCTTTCCCCGACCATCCCACCCTGAGCCCGCTCAGCTTGGGGATGCAGGCCACCAACGCGCCCGCGTTCCGCTTCCTCAACGGCATGGTGCTGATCGGCGCGGCGGCGTCCGATTTTACCATCGTGGAGGCCGAGAGCCTTGCCGCAACCAATTTTGTGAGCGTTGCGGACACGGGCGCGCGGGGCGGCGCCTACCTGAGCCTGATCACGGCGAGCGGGCCAACGGGCACGTTCAGCGCCAAGGTGACGATCCCCGCCGTCACTCGCGCCGACATCTACGTCATGATCAAAAATCCTACCGTGGCGGTGAGCCTCGCCGTCCAGCTCAGCCACCCGCGCTTTGAGACGTTTAGCCCCTCCGGCGCGCAGTTTGGGCTGGTGCAGGTCGCGCGCGTCATCCCGCCGCGCGAATTCTTTGCCCGGCCGGTCTACGTCGGGCGCGTGGAGAGCACCACCGCGCTGACCCGCCTTTGGCTGTATCTGGTCACCTCGACCGCAGCCGAGGAGGGACAGATCGACAGCATTATCATCCACCGCGACGCCGGGCCGCAGACGCGCATGATCGAGCTGCGGCAGACCGTCGGCTACAACAGTGGTGCAACCGACCTGAGCCCGCTGACGGTGCTGCACACCCCGCTCACCCGCCCGGCGCCGGGCGTGGTGCAAAGCGAAAACGGCGCGCTGTTTACCCCGATTGTGTCCGCAGCGCACTACGGCGACCCGGCGCTGGAGATGCAGGGCGCCACGCTGAGCGTGCTGCCGCTGTTCTGCCAGCCGCGCGAGACGCCGCTCGCCACGAACGCCAACGGGCGCTTCCTGCCGCGCACCACGCTGGAGCTCGCCGGGTCAGACATCACGTTTCGGACCACCGCCCGCCGCTTTCGGGCGTACCTGGCACCCGAGTAGCCATGCCACAGCGCTGTACCATCCACATCACGACCGGCGACGGGGGGCAGTTTGATCTGACGCCCTACGCCACGGCGTGCAGCTGGGAGCACGGGCCGTCCGGGCCGCGCGCGCTCACGCTCTCCGCCCCGCGCGCGCTTGCGCAGGCCATGGCGCTGTACGATGTGCAGGGGCCGCCGCCGGATGTCGAGGCCCGGCGCGGCGGGCGCACGGTGTGGCGCGGGCGGCTGGCCAGCGCCCCGCTGATCACGGGCCAGGACGGCAGCACGATCCGCCTGCGCGCCGAGGGCTACGCGGCGGCGCTGACCGATATCCGCCACACGGCGCTGTGGAGCAGCACGAGCGTGGCGGCGTGGGCGCCCGCCGACCCTACTGCGGGCGCGGGGGTTTCCAACGTGGTGAACGGGCGCTTTGCGCTTGACACAAACAACCGGCTATTCGTGGCACCGAAAAAGGGCGACCTCTTCGGTGCCACGGCAAACCCCACGGGCGGCACCGCCGTAGGCGGACTCGTGTTGATGCGTCCCGCCGCGAGCAGCCGCGCGCTTGAGTATGTAAGCTTCAACTACGCGGTCGTCGGCGCGGGCTGGGTAGCGGATCTTATCAAGCTAAACGACAATTTTACCATTCCCGGTACGCCGACGATTTGGGGCCAGGCGGGAACGGGGAGCGGCACGTTTAGTGGCGTTATTGCAGGAGGATGCGCTGGCATGATCCTGCGCTTCTCCTTTCCTGGTGTGAACGCGCTATTTGCGGGCGAGACGGAGACCTTTTTTGTAACGCTGACCAGTCTGCGCATCAACGGCGACAACGCTGCGACGATCACCGCAGGCACGATTGCGCGCGCACTGCGCGCCGAGATTGCGGCGGTCAATCCCGGCCAGCTCAGCAGCGATATCTCGCAGATCGTTGACCCTGGCCTGGATCTGACGGATGTGGCCTACGAGGACGCGACGGCGCTGGACATCCTCACCGCCCTGGCCGCCAAGGGCGACGGCGTGGGCACGATCTACGACGCGGGCGTGGATGGAGACCGGCGCCTCTTCCTGCGCCCGCGCGGCAGCGGGGCGCGCAGCTGGCTTGTCACCGTCTCGGCGCTTGAGCTTGAGCGCGCGCGCGACAGTGTGCAGAACCGCGTGTACGCGCGCTACCAGGACGCGAGCAGCCGCACGCTGCGCACGGCCACGGTGACGAGCGCGGCCAGCGTGGCGCGCTACGGGCTCACCCGCGACGGGGTGGTGAACGCCGACACGACCAGCCTTGCCGTCGCGCAGGCGATCCGCGCCGTCGCGGCGGCCGACCGCGCCGACCCGCAGCCCACCGCCGCAATCGCGGTGGAGCGCATCGCCGACCCCGCAGGCGGGATCGTCACCGGCGACGTGCCGCTGCCGGGCGACACGCTGATTATCCAGAACCTCGCGGCAAGCCAGGGCGCGGGGACTGATCGCGTGCGCGCCTTCCGTCTCTCAGAGACCCGCTACGACGCCATGACCGGCGAGGCGTCGTACACGCCTGAGGCCCCGCTGCCCACGCTCGACGTGCTGCTGGCGCAGGCCGGGCGCACGGTGGCGGTATAGGCGCCCATTCCGTCTGACTATCCGCGAGAGGAGAAGCCATGTCTGCCATTGACCCCTTCACGACCTACGGGGTGCGGCCCGAGAGCCCCGCCATCAACGCCGCCGCCGTCACGCCCAACGATGCCGCTGATCTGACCACCGCGAGCCGCGCGATCTACGTCGGCGGCGCGGGCAACCTTACCGTCGTCATGCTCGGCGGCGCGACGATCACCTTTACCGGCGTCGCGGCGGGCACGATCTACCCGCTGCGCGTGGCCCGCGTGCGCGCCACGGGGACGACGGCGACGGGCCTGGTGGCGCTGTGGTAGCAATTGGCCTTGGCCTCCAGATCGGCGCAGGGCGCGCGGCGGGTGGCGGTGCGGCGGATGTCCCGCCCTTGGCAGGCAACGGGGTCTGGCTGGACGCCCTGCGCCCTGGCACGCTGTTTCAGGACGCCGCGCGCACGACGACGGCAGGCGTGGGCGATCCGGTTGGCTCCTGGTTTGACCCGGACGCAGGGATCGGGGCGACGCAGAGCGGGACGGCGCGGCCTGTGCGGGCGGCGGCAGGGCTCACGTTTGACGGGGTAAACGACTTTCTTGACGCGGCGATTGGGGCGCGATCACAGCCCGAGACGCTGTACTTGGTGCTGCAAGGCACCGGCGATCCAGCAGTGGCGCAGACCATTACGGACAGCGTCGTTACGCTGAATATGGGCAGGCTCTTGACGGCGGATGGGGCGCCCTTTCGCCACCTTACCCTCTTCTCCGGCGCA
>Ga0105046_10009639_pt1 | contig 15085 bp, 11 predicted proteins | sample MAT03_FD_78385 | JGI IMG/M metagenome (GOLD analysis project Ga0105046, IMG submission 78385) | Freshwater microbial communities from Lake Fryxell liftoff mats and glacier meltwater in Antarctica - MAT-03 (megahit assembly) | ecosystem: Environmental > Aquatic > Freshwater > Ice > Liftoff...
AGTTTGATCGATTGGTATGCCGACGCGCAGCAGGTTCACATGATCAGCGTGGTTCATTGTGTTCGCATCCCTTGTGGTTCAGCCAGCATTGACACCCTGGCCTACTCCTACTATACTATTGGCATAACTATTCTGACTCACGAATACTCGTTGACTGGTCCGCCACCATCTGCCAGCGGCCGGCACGCTTCACCCAAACGCACATATAGCGCGCCGCATAGTCAAACGCTTCGCCGTGATTCACACCTTTGGCCGTCCAGCGCCCGATCACGATGGCGGTGTCGCCATAGATGCGCACCTGATGCTCATCGCTCCTGGCAGATGCCCAATGGCGCTGCTCGGATCGCAGTGAGGCCAACGTTTCTGCTTTGCCTACTACCGCACCACCGGGCTGGATAATTGTATAATCATCGGCCATCAGTTGGTCGATAGTGGCCAGGTCAAGCTGAAGAAATGCCGCAGTCCAGGCTTGTTCGGCTTGTAAGATTTCGTGGATGGCAACTTGTTCGTGGTTCATAATTTTCTTTCCTTCATCAACGGTTGTAGTGGGGAAGCATAGCCGAACTAGAACTGTTTGTCGAAACAGCAGAAGTAGCCGAACGTAAATTTTTTGCGCCCGCAGCGGCGCGTCAACGGCGTTGGGTGCAACAACATTCCGCCTTATAGGAAGCGGCCCTGACCAATATACCTGCCCGATATAGAGGAAAACCTATGAAAAGATTCAAATCACGCAGTGGTTATGTGTTCGCCATCATCTTGACCACCCTCTTCGTAACGGCTTGCGGCCTGTTTGGCGAAGAAGCCCCGCCCACGGTCCCACCCGAGCCGATCACCCTGCGTTACGTCACTTTTGGGGTGCTGGCCGCCGCCGAGGATGCCTTGATCAAACAGTTTGAGGCCGATCATCCCAATCTCAAGATTGACTCCGAAGAATTTCGTCAATCGCCGCTCCAATATCTCACGGATACCACACCGCCCGACGTGATCACGATTGCGCCCAGCCGTTGGCTCGATCAAGCGATTGAACAAAACCTGGTTACTGATATCTCTGACCTCTGGCAACAGGCTGGCTTTGTCGATGCCTACCCCGCCAATCTGCGCGCGTTGAGCGAGCGCGATGGCAAACAATACTTCCTGCCGATTGGCTACAACTGGAATGGTATTTACTACAATAAAGAAGTCTTTGCCCAATACAATTTACAGCCGCCACGCACTTGGGACGAATTTATGGCGCTGTGCGACACGCTACTGGTCAACGGTGTCACGCCGCTGTCGCTCAGTGGCAGTGATCCGTTTATGGCCGCACTCTGGATCGACTACCTGGATTTGCGGTTGAATGGGGCGGACTTTCACCGTCAACTGGGCAATGGCGAAATCCCATACGACGATGCACGCGTGCGCGCCGTCTTTGAGCTCTGGCGATCGCTGTTTAATCAAGGTTATTTTCTAGAAGATGCGCGCAACATGAGTTCGCTTACCAGCCTCATGGCAACCATCCGCGGCGACAAGGGTGAGGTGGTGAGCAACAAGGCGGCGATGGTGCTGAGCGGCTCACTCTATATGGACGATCTGCCCGCAACGTTTCGCCCTGAACTCGACTTTTTCCCCTTTCCTGCCATCGATCCAACCCTGCCTAGCAGCGAAGTTGTCTTCTCGATTGGCTACATGATCCCGGCCAATGCCCCGCATCGGACAGAGGCGCTTACCTTCTTGACCTACCTGGGTTCAGAGCAAGCCCAAGCCATCCTCTATCAGAATGCCAATTCTGGGCTCTATGCGCCAGCGCGGATCATGGACGGCGCTGGCGAATTACCGGTGACCGTGCAACAAGGCATTCAACTGGTGCAGAACAGTGAAACAGTCGGAATTCCTTACTTCTTAAGCATTGGTGATCGCCAACAATTTGGCTTGGATGACATCTTACGCCGGATCGTCAGCGATCCACAGGCGAGCAAGCCGTTTGATTTGGATGAACTGTTGAGCAAGTTGGAAGAGGCGCGGTTGGCACAGTAGCGGAGAGAGTAAGTGGTGATTAGTAATAGTCTAATCACCACTTAGCGCAATTTTTTCGCGCTTGCTCAACCCGCGTAAGCCCGCTATACTAACGCTCAACCGATCTAATATTCCAATTTTAACCATCCATGACCAGAAAGCAAGGCAAGCGATGACGCCCGAAGAAAAATTTATGTTCGATCTTGAAGGCTATATTGTAATTAAAAATGTGCTTACCCCGGCAGAAGTAGCCGAGCTCAACGCACTGGCCGACCAGATTTTTACGGCGAAAAAAGATCAGGCTGACCGCCGCACCAGCCAGGTTTCACGCTGGGGCGCACCAGCACAGGCGCTGATCGATCACCCCAATATGGTGCCCTATTTGCTCGAGCTGCTGGGGCCTAAATTCCGCATTGACCATGACTATTGCATCTTTATGACCAAAGGCGGTCGCGCCGGCGGGTTGCACGGCGGCGAAGGTGACCGTGAAGCCGATCACTGGTACAAATATCGCGACGGCGTTATGCGTAATGGCTTGACGGTTGTCACCTTCTTTCTCACCCATGCCAATGTGGGCGATGGCGGTTTTGCCTGCATCCCTGGCAGCCACAGGAGCAACTTCGTTGATAACGTGCCCGCCGATGTGCGCATGTTCGAACGCCGACCCCATTATGTCGTGCAGCCAGCGGTGGAAGCGGGCGACGCCTTGATCTTCACCGAAGCCTTGATTCATGGTACGATGCCCTGGGCCGCGGACCACGAACGGCGCGCTCTGTTGTATAAATTTAGCCCAGGCCACTCTTCCTGGGCATCTACTTATTACAATGCAGACGACTATCCAAACGTGACCGACCAACAACGTCGCATTATGGCTTCGCCCTCGGTTGGCAACCGGCCAAACAGTATCGCCGCGTAAGTAGAAATATTCGGTTTGATGTTGGTAAAGATCCGTAAACGGCAGCTGTCCCACTGCTTGTAATGCTGCGAGTGTGCCAGGCCTAGCTACGCCATCCTAACAAAAACCGCACAGTTCGTTGGCGGTCTAAAGTAACAAAAGGGGCATTCTTCTTTGAAGCGCTCCTTTTGTTGTCCAGGTCTAGAGTAGCCTGGCCATGAATATGGCCGGGTGATACGCTACTTACCCGGTGCGTAACATGAGTTACCAATTGACAAACGGCAGAAAGATGGTAGCCGTATGCACTTTCATTGCTTCGTCCCAAAATAGAGCTCTTTATCTATCTACTAAAAGCTAAAAATAGAAGAGGGAAGCAGTTAGATTGCTGCTTCCCTCTTCATTAAATGATTATATTCGCCAACCCGTTCTAAGCGTGGCTTTCAATTCCGTATTGTTCCCAGATATATTAGTCACCCGCCGGCGCTAGGCTAGGGGAGTGATTGTATGCATCAACACCATGCTCGGAGAGATCCAAACCTTGCTGTTCTTCTTCAGGTGAAACGCGCAGTGCATTGAGTTGCTTGAGCACGAAGAAGAGAGCATAGGCCATCACAAATGACCAGAGCGGGATGACAATCGAGCCAAGGATCTGCGTGCCTAGGGCATAGTCGCCAAAGATACCCGTCGCAATACCAGCCCAGATGCCACAGACGCCATGCACCGGCCACGCACCGACGGGATCATCAATCTTAAGCCGCTCAAGCAACTGCGTCGCCAGAATCATTAGAATCGCCGCGATGCCACCGATGATCATTGACGAAACATTGGAGACCGCATCGCAACCGGCCGTAATACCAACCAGACCCGCCAACATACCGTTGAGCATAAAGCCCAAATCCGGCTTGCCACCCATAATCCACGAAGCGAGCAACGCAACGACAGCGCCAGCACCGGCAGCCAGGGTAGTGTTGACCGCAATTAACATGACGGCGTCCGTATTACCCGCACCAACAAAGGCGAGCTGGCTGCCAGGATTAAAGCCGTACCAACCAATCCAAAGAATGAAGACGCCCAACGTCGCAATTGTGTAGTTATGGGGCGGAAATCCACTACTGCCGTTCTTGCCAAAGCGCCCAATGCGGGGGCCCAGCAACATGGCGCCAGCCAAACCGGCGAAGCCACCGACCGAATGCACAACCAACGAACCGGCAAAATCATGGAAACCCATTTGATTCAGCCAGCCACCACCCCATTGCCAGAAACCACTGATCGGATAGATAACGGCCGTGATGAAGATACTATAGATCAGATAGGCGCTCACCTTGATGCGCCCAGCCACTGCACCCGAAACGATAGTGGCCGCGGTTGCAGCAAAGGCAACCTGAAAAAGCCAATCTACTTGCGGATTAAGCACGCCGGCGCCAGCCGCTTCTGGTGTACTACTAATGCCAAACCCACCCCAGGCTAACCAGCCGGGAATTACATCACTGCCATACATCATGCCGTAACCAAAGAGCCAGAAAACGAGCATCCCAGCAGCAACATCCATCATGTTTTTAAACATGATATTGACTGCATTCTTGGCCGAATTGAACCCGGCCTCAACGAGGGCAAAACCAGCCTGCATAAAAAGCACCAATACAGCACAGATAAAAAGAACGATATTGTCGACGGCATAGGCAAGTTCTGCTGTCGAGACTTCGGGGTCTTGGGCATAGACTTTGACTGAGATCAGACAAAGGACTAGCGTGAGCGGCACAGCTCGTAAAAACCTTCGTAACATACGTCTCTCCTCGGTTAGTTGATTGCTGCAAAATCGATTTATAAAGATTGAATTGGAAGGCTTGCAAGTAATTTCACGAACCCTTACCAATAGTATTGCGACAGGGCCAGTAATTCAATGTACACATTGCACAATATTCGACATCTATCACCTGCTAAGTTTGTACACTTCAAGGGTGTGCAAGCATACGAATTGTCCATCATATACGGAAAATGGGGTCAATAAACCCCTAAAAGGTACGCAAAGGCCATTACATTTCTGCACCGTTGTGTGTCTATACAGGCTAATAGTATAAATATTGCACAACTGGTAAAGCTTCTCCCGCTATTGGCATTGTGAACAGTCCGAGCACAAGTATCGATTGTAGCTAAATATGCACAAGCAAAGCCTATACCTGACAAAGTGCCAGCTATGGCTGTTTACTAAATTTAGCCATATCAAATGTTAGCGTTTGGCGTATGTTGTTCAAGTGGCTGTCTATTGGAACACGGCACCACTCGCCCAGACTCTCAGCCGATGTAGGAATTTTATCTATAATCCCAAGCTAGCGGCATTATCCTGCCGCTCATGACCGTGGTGGCACCCGTGGTGGTTTACGCGTGCGCGCCGAGATCTCTTTCTTCTCAATCAAGACGGCGACGCCACATGCGGCTGGGGCGTGAATTACTGCCCGTCTTCCTTGGCATCGTGCTCTACCTCACCCTGGGTAAACCCATGGAGATCGTCGGCGCGGCGTGGTTGGCGGTTGAGTCAATGGCTAACAAGAAGGCCACAAGAGGAAGCGCGAGGCAAGGGCAAGTAATTTCGCTTCTATTTGGCGTCAGCTTTACGGAAGTAACAAACGATTAAGCACTGGTGATGGGCAAGATGATATTCGCCACTTTAGCACTTTTGTCGGTAAATTGTCAGGAAAAGTGGGACGAATCGCGTATAAACTATGGATGCTGCTTGTACTATACTCATAGGCGTCAACTTAAGCCGTTTCAACAAGTAGCAACGCAGGATATGGGGTAATTCAACCGAGTTGGGCTATCATTTCTCTCCTACGCACTGATTCCAAGCAGAAGCAAAGGAGAGAAAATGACAGCCCAAGAACCAACCATACAGGAAACGCTCAAGAAAGACCAAATTGTCTTCCAAGAGATTCTGTCCAACGACGAGTTGGATGCACTATTTGTCAAACACCATGTCCGAGATGAACGAAAACGAAAGCTCTTTGTGCGCTGCTTCTTCTGGCTCATGGTGTTTTCTGCGGGCGAACCATCACGCCGGGGATCCCTGCTCCAGTTAATTGGCTTCTTCTTGGGAGCCATTGACCTACTGTTTCCCGAGGCTGCAGTGACGAGTCTGTCAAAGACTGCGGTGAGCAAACGACTCCGAAACGTCAGTTGGTACTTGTTTCGGGGCGTGTACAACCACTTGCTCGACCGCTACAAACTGATTCTGCATGTCAAAGACATGCAGTTTTTGGGACAATTTACGGACGCTTTTGCTGTGGATGGCAGCGTGATTTCCCTCAACAAGAAATTGGAGGCGGTGTTCAAAAGTGTACATAAAGGACAATCCAGCCTCAAACTGAACACCAAATACTCCCTAAAGACGGCTGCCGTCACTAAACTGCAAGTGACTGAGGGCAAAAGACATGACAGCCGCTTCGCCTTCGTCACCAAGGCGGCCAATTGTCTCTATCTGATCGACTTGGGCTATTGGTCTTTCCGCTTGATGAAGCAAATCATTGATGCGGGCAGCTTTTTTGTCATGCGGCTCAAGGGCAACTGTGACCCGCTTATCGTCAAAGTGGCCGCCAGCGAACTTCAACATTGGGTGGGCCGCCGTCTGTCTGAAATCGACGATTTTCTGGCTTCACACGTGACTATCGGCGAAATTGACCTGACGGTTCAGTTGTCCAAAGCCAAGAAACCTTGTCTCAAGGACGACGATATCCGTCTGGTCGGTCTGTTTCATGAGGAGAAGTGGCGCTTTTATGTGACCAACATCTTTGAGGCCAGCTTCACTCCTCAATTTATCTACGAATTGTATGCTCAACGTTGGCAGGTTGAAATTTTCTTCAACCTCATCAAGAATGTGCTCAATTTGGAGAACATCATTTCCCAGACCAAAAATGGCATTATGATTGAAATCTACTCAGCGCTCATTCTCTATCTGTTGATCCGCATCGTCATTGCTTTGGCTGCCGAAAAAACAGGCCGTTCGATTCACGAATTTAGCTTTGAGCGCTCTTACAAACTGATTCACGGCTTTATGTTGACTCATTTCCATCTGTTTTTGCAGCCTTCCCTACAGGCTGTTGAACGCTTTTTCCAGAAACTCGTTGACATCGTGGCCGCAATGGGCTTGGCCGGCACTATACCCAAAACTGCCCGTCTCAGCAGTCAATTTGCTTAAGTTGACACCTATGGTACTATACTTATCTTTAGTATTGATTTGGTAAATCTGTCCGATAGGTAGGCGTTCAATGACACTACTGTTTTTTGTGCTTGGTATTGGCTTGTTGATCAGCGGCGCAGAAGCGCTGGTGCGGGGTTCGTCGCGCTTGGCCGCAGCCTTTGGCGTCTCACCCCTGGTTGTCGGTCTAACCGTCGTAGCCTTTGGCACCAGTTCACCGGAATTAGTGGTCACCGTCCAGGCTAGCCTGGCTGGACAAGCAGACCTGGCAATCGGCAATGTGGTGGGCAGCAATATTACCAATGTATTGCTCATCCTAGGCATCGCCGCGGTACTTCTACCCTTGACTGTGGCACAGAAGCTTGTGCGGTTGGATGTGCCGATCATGATCGGTGTCTCGGTTTTGATGTTCGTTCTGGGGCGGGATGGCACGATCAGTCGCCTGGATGGCACACTTTTGTTCGTTGGCATTATCAGCTATATTATCTTTTCGATCCGCGCCAGCCGGCGTGAGAGTTTGCAGATTCAACAAGAATATGCCGATGAGTATGGCCAACCATTGCCCGTCGATCATGGGCGCTGGTTCAAGAACATCATGCTGATCATTGGTGGTTTAGTCTTGTTGATCCTGGGCGCGCGCTGGATTGTGACGGGGGCAGTCGCCTTTGCCGAGGCGATGGGTGTCAGCCAGTTAGTGATTGGTCTGACGGTAATTGCCTTAGGCACATCGCTCCCCGAGATTGCGGCTACGGTAGTTGCCAGTCTGCGCGGCGAACGGGATATTGCCGTGGGCAATGTTGTGGGCAGCAACATCTTTAATATTCTGGCTGTTCTGGGCGTCGCGGCCATCAGCGCGCCCGCGGGCATCACAGTCTCGGCCACGGCGCTCGCCTTCGACATACCGGTGATGATTGCCGTGGCACTCGCCTGTTTGCCGATTTTCCTGCATGGGCACCGGATCTACCGTTGGGAAGGGTTTCTGTTTCTCGGCTATTACGGCGCCTATATCATCTACCAATTGCTCAACGCTTCGCGCAGCACCGCCTTACCGGCCTTTAATTCGGCCATGGGCTTTTTCGTGATCCCTTTAACTGTAGTCACATTGGGCATCTTAGTCGTGCGGACAATCCGTGACAGTCGGCGTACAGTCGCAGTGCGCTAAATCGTTGGCGTACTGCTTTAATATGCTAGCTGATCTTGAAAAATCCTTCATCCTTGCCCATGTTTGCTCAATTGAGCCGACAGTGCCCTGGCGCTCACGCTGGTATGTGGCGCTGTTTGGTACCGAGTAGATACAATTAACGGTGTTGATTTAGTGGCAAGGTAGGTAGCGTGCTATACTTGAGTACTCGGCTTCTGATTAGAGGCTGAAGTGGATAGGGAATCGGCCCGTTTTAACCGAATTTGGAGGAGGCTGTCACAAGATTTTGTGCTGCCTCTTTTTTTATGCCGTTTAGCGAATAAAGAGAAATAATGAATCAGAAGTCACTGATATTACCTTCCATTCATGCAGGCCAGATAGCATGGTTGGAAATGCATATTGGCATTATGGCCAGTAGTACGAGACGAGGAGGTGCCACATTGGATCAATGATGCCGAATCGCCAGATGATGCTTTGTGGTGGGGCTGAGATCAACCGTGAGATGCCGGTCAGTGAATTGGCGAATCTACGGATGAGATTACTCCAGCGGATATGGGTGGGAAGGATAACACCTACAATGAACTTTTATGTTTACGAGGATGATCAGACAAAGCGCGTTCGTGTCCATACCGGGAATTGCAAGAATTGTAACGAGGGTAAAGGTAGGAAGCCTACTCGTGATTCGACTAAAAGATGGCATGGACCCTATGGTACGCGAGCAGAGGCGCAGGCGGTTGCCCTACGCCTAAACAAAAAATACACGGCCACATGTAAAGTGTGTCTACCCTATAGCAAACAGATGTATTCCTGATTGCATGGTTGATGGTATACGATAAAAATAAGGAGGCGCTATGGAGCAAGATTTAAACTATTATGTTTATGAATTTGGCCCCAATAAGCATGTACGCATTCACGAAGGGGGTTGTGGGCATTGCAACGAGGGTAAAGGTAGGAAGCCTACCGAGCATCCAGACAGTAAGTGGTATGGCCCTTATGACACTCTTATTGCCGCGCAAGCCTTTGCCAAGACCCTAAAGAGAAAAAACACAAACACATGTGGTGTGTGTCTACCGGGTAGAAAGTTTTAATCCAAACCGGTTCTTAATAACAACATCGCAGTCTGCCCCGATAGCAATATGGAAACCGAGAATATTGGGTATAGGTGAAATGCAGGACAAAAGATCCAGCAATTTCACCTATACCACTATGATTAGGTTCATCTCTGTTCCCCTACAAACCCCTTATTCCTCGCCGTACAACCAAATACAATCAACCCAATTTCTGCGGAACCCTTTACGCCCTACTTACGTCAAAGAGATTGCGTGTTGTCTACTTCCCAAATATAAATAATCCCAATCCGCACAGAAATTCATATTCTGTGCGTTGCAAACACAACAAATACTACAGCTAAGCCGTCCTTGTCGATATGTTCAGCTAGTGTTAAGATAAACGCATGGAAACCCCCATTTATCTAGATTTCGATCTGCAAATTACAGCAGCTGCCAACGGCTACAGGGCACATGTCTTCAATTCGCCGGCGGGTCAGGCTACAGTAGATTTTCGCCTGCCTTTCACAGACACTGAACTTGAAGGTGCGCTCGGTCGCTTTCTTCAGCCAGCCAGTTTGGCCAGTCGCGCCTTCGAGCAGGAGACGGTCAAGCCATTTGGCACTCAACTCTTTACGGCGCTCTTTCAGGGCGAATTACTGGCCTGTTTCGGACGTAGCGTCGATGCTGCCCGCCGGCAAAATGCCGGTCTGCGCATCCGTCTGCGTTTCGCCGATACCCCCGAGCTCGCTCATCTGCCCTGGGAATATTTGCACGATCCCACAGCCAATCGTTTTCTTACCCTTTCCAGTGCTACGCCACTAGTCCATTATGTGGAATTGGCCGAACCAGTGCGCCCACTGGCCGTTGCAACCCCCTTACGGATACTGGCCGTCATCGCCAGCCCAAGCGATCAACCTGCACTCAATGTGGAGCAGGAATGGCAAAATGTGCAGACAGCCCTCAACCCATTGGTGCGCCGCGGCCAGGTCATCATCGACCGCTTGCAACCATCTACCTTACCCACGCTGCAAAGCATATTGCGGCGTAACGAATATCATATTTTTCATTTTATTGGTCATAGCACGTTTGACGAAGCCACCCAGGAAGGCATGCTTGTACTCACCGATGAAGCGGGACGAACGGCTCTGTTGAGTGCACGCCACTTAGGCCAGTTGATCCACAACGAGCCCACGTTGGCCCTGGCCGTGCTCAACAGTTGTGAAGGCTCGCGCACAGCGAAGGCGGATCCATTTGCCGGTGTCGCGCAGACATTGGTGCAGCAAGGCGTGCCGGCGGTGATCGCGATGCAATTCCAGATTTCTGACCCCGCAGCCATTCTCTTTTCGCAAGAATTCTATGCGGCCTTGGCCGATGGCTATGCGGTGGATGCGGCCAGTACCGAAGCGCGGGTGGCCATGGCAACGCGCCTGGGGGGGGCAGAATGGGGCACGCCTCGGCTCTTCCTACGCGCTGGCAGCGGCCATTTGTGGCAAATTGCCAACCAGATCACCGCTGGCAAACTGGGATTAGGTGAACAGATCCACCAGGATTTGGGTGTGCTGGCGAATTTGATCCAGACACCAGAGGTGCGCGCCACGGTGATCGCCTTTCGCACTGATTTCCAAGCCGCCGGTGAGCAGATTGACCTCTTAGGCAACTATAAAGAGTTGCACGATCTGTTGCACAACCTGGAATTTCTCTGCTACAATGGGCTTGTACAGGAGGCGCGGCGCTTTCCCCAGGATGAGACAGCGCTTGGCATCCTCACCGATCATGAGCTAACTTTGCAAGATTTAGTGCGCCGCCTACAAGATGTTGCGTCGCGACCGATCTTGCTCAGCGAGGAAAACGGTTGGATTGCTGAAGTTGTTGAAGCACAAAACCAGCTACAACTTGCACTGGAGCAGAGTGATGCCGAGTTGTTAAAACGCGCCATCTGGTTATTGCGCCGCGTGCTCTACCGCCACCCCACCCGCGTCAATGAGCGGTTAAATGCGGCCGCGCGCGCCCTACGCCTGGCCGCCATTGTGCAGGCCATGCACACCATTTTGGAAAAAGTACGCCAACAACCGGCCGACCGCACACCCGCGCAACGCGAGCGAGTTCAGCAATTTGAGAATGGTGTGCAAGCCCTAATGCTGCTGCAACAAAATCTTAGCGCCCGCGTTAGTCAGCATGACCGCTGGCAGGCGGTAGACCTGGAGTTACGGCGTATTGAATTGAGCATTGGGCAAGACCTGATGGAATTGGAAATCTCGTGGCCTGGCTTGCAACGTATGGTCGAACCATTGGCCCCAAGCGAGACAGAGAGCAAAGATATACCGAAACCACAAGTGGCATGGATCGCAGCTTTCCAGAGTGATCGCTTAGGGTTGGATGGTGCTTTGAAAGCACAAAACCCAGCGCGTGCCCGTCTCTACTTTCAACGCTTCCGCCGCCAGGTTGGCAATCGCTTTTACCAAATCGACACCGAGCTGAACGCCCTTTGCATGGACTTGCGTCAGGTTTGCGCGCCACTCGCTTCGATTTTACATGGCGCGGAATAAAAAGTAGGCCGTAGATGAGCACGGCAAAACTTACAATTTGCAGAAAATATTCATAGGACCGACGCAAAATCACAGAACTTACGTCGGCTGAGCTTGTCGAAGCCGGCTTCGACAAGCTCAGCCGACGTAAGCCTTATGTAAATCAAAGGTTCAACCATGAGCAGCAGCGCTTCCTCCAGCGAACGTTTTCCTTCATTGTCCGCGCTACGCGCCGAGCACAGCACCTTACTGCAAATCCATCGTAACGGAGGGGATGCGCCCGACATTTTAGACGCGATCCAACAATTTATTCAGCAAGGTAAGCGGACCGGCGCGCTGATTGACAGCGAGGAAGATCGCACGGTGGCACAAGGATCGCTCGACTATTGGTCGACCATTCTCTATCGCGCCGGCCGCCCCGATGCGGATATGCTGCTCGACGAATTTGATCCGATGCTCGCCCCAGAATTGCCTGATGATCTCTGTCCCTTTGTTGGTCTAGATGCCTTTCGCGAGCAGAATGGGGCGATCTTTTTTGGCCGCCAACGCTTAATCGATGTGGTGCTCGCCAAGCTACAAACGGAGCGATTGGTAACTGTGATCGGTTCATCGGGCAGTGGCAAATCTTCGCTTGTGCTCGCGGGTGTAATTCCGGCCTTGAAAGGCGGAGCAATCCCGGCAACAGAGGCAACACCCAGCAGCCAGGCCTGGCGCTATGCACCACGTATGGTGCCTGGATCAAATCCGCTGGCCAATCTGGCACGGCTGTTGCAAACGGCAGGCGAAGCGACGGCGGAAGCAGACAAAGGTCAGCTCTGGCGAGCGGAGCAGATCGAACGTTTGTTACACCAGAACGATTATCTAGTGCAGATGGTAAATGCCACCGATCCTACACCCGACAAAAATGCACCGGTGGTGTTGGTCGTCGATCAATTTGAAGAGACCTTCACCCTCTGCACCGATGAAGTTGTGCGTGTTGCTTTTGTGCGCAACTTGATGGCGCTAGCCCAAACGCCCGGATTGCGCCATACGGTCATCCTCACCATGCGCACCGATTTTGAGCCTCAGATCACCCGGCTGCCCGATTTTCAAGCCCGCTTCGAGAACGCGCTAGTGCGAGTCACACCCTTAAGCTCCGCCGAATTGCGCCAGGCAATCGAGCAGCCCGCCACCCTGATTGGGTTAAAATTTGAGAGTGGCTTAATCGAGCAATTGTTGCAAGATGTGCTGGGCGAACCGGCTGCGTTGCCATTGTTACAATTTACGCTTCTGAAACTCTGGGAAAATCGTGATCGCAACCGCATCACCTGGGAAGCGTACAAACGCCTGGGCGGTGGCCGATTGGCGTTGGCGCGCAGCGCCGATGAACTCTTTGCCAGCTTGATTCCCGAAGAGCAAGTAACGGCGCGCCGCATTCTACTGCGCCTGGTGCGCCCCAGTGAAGGGCTGGAAGTAACGAGCAACCGCGTGCGCCTGGCTACCCTATACCAGAGTGGAGAAGCGAGGGATCGGATTGATCGCGTACTTCAGAAGCTGCTTAACGCCCATCTGTTGCGGATCAGTGAGGGTGATACGGCGGCCGACACGCAGATCGAAGTGGCGCATGAAGCGCTCGTACGCAACTGGCCGCGGCTGGTGGCATGGCTGGATCAGGAACGGGCAGCCATTCTCGAACGGCTACGCCTGACCGAAGCGGCTGAACAGTGGGTAAAAGTTGGCCGCGATCCAGGGGCGTTATGGCGTGGCGCGCTGTTAGATGAAGCCCAAGATTATGTAGACCTGGACGAATTGGAAATAGAGTTTATGGAGGCGAGTCGCGCCGCCGAGCAGATCGCGGCGCAAGAAAAGGAAGCGGTACGCCAACGCGAGTTGGATCAGATCCGTGCGCTGGCGGCCGAACAAAAATTGCGCGCCGATATTGAACGTCAACGAGCGGAGCAGCAATCACAAGCAGCCGCCAGTTCGCGCCGTCTAGCCACCTGGCTCGCGTCGATCAGCGTGGTAGCCGTCATGTTTGCTCTTGCCACAACTTGGTTTAGCATGGCCGCCAATAGCGAGCGCAGCGCAGCCCAAGCAGCCAATGCCGAGGCGGCGCTACAAGTAGCAACCGCCAATGCTGCCAGCACGCGCGCCATCCAAGAAGCAGCAACGGCCGATGTAGCCCAAAACCAAGAGATGCGGCAGGCAACGGTCGTCTCTATTGCGCGCGCAACGGCTACGCAACAAGTTATCGCGGCGCAGACGGCGATTGCGCAAGCCGAACAAGAATCGGAACATAACAAAAACGCGTTGGATTATCTGATCCAAACGTTGCGCGAAGTGCTTGATGAAGTATCACCGCGTGTAACCCCCAGCCCCGGGCCCTCGCCCACTGGAATTTTGACTGGTACGGTTGGCGCGGCAGGAGCGCCAGCCAACAGACCTATTCCAAGTCAAGACAATACAGCGGCAACGCCAATTGCCCCTGCCGCTGAAGTGCTCGAAGATGTACAACGATTGCCTAGCGAACCGTTAACACAAACGTACATCATGACCGAACCACTGACGGCAGCGCTGACAGCTTCTGAAAACATAACAAACTTTGGCCGTGATCAACTGGATGCCATATTGCCAGCGGTGGAGGTTGATCTACTTGAAAGCCCACAAAATGATGCACGGGTTTTACAATCCGTGCGCGGCCCCATGCGTATGGCTGTGCTACAACTCACGGAGTCGACAAATTGGATCGAGGTAACGCTGTCAGATGGGTTGACAGGCTGGATTCCCGCCTGGATGGTGACTTATGAGGGTGACACTAAGTTGTTGCCTATCGAATTGCGCTACTTGGCCGTTTCTAACCAAGAAGATGTACCCTTTACCGAAGGACGAGTGATCGATTGGGGCGGCGCCCAAGGTGATTTTTTACTCAGTGATCCAAACAACGAACAGAGCGGTATCTTGTGGGTGACTAGCGGTACGGAGCTCACCCTCTTGTTTAATGTTAAGGGTTCAGTCAGCTATGGTAGTGGTGTTTGGTATTTTGTTACCTTGGTCGATCCGAACGGAGAAAATCATATCTGGCGAGGTTATTTGCCGCAAGAGGTAATTGAGGAGAAGAAGTGACGAAAAGTAATTAGTAACTCATGTTACGCACCTGGGAACGCCGGCATCCTGCCGGCAGCCGCCAGAGATGGCGGCGTTCCCAGGTGCGTAACATGAGTTACTAATTATAACTCGCGCTGAAAAAGATTAATTCATGCCTTCTTCTAACGCTTCCAGAGGAATGATCTGGGCATCTTCTGGGGCTTCGATCTC
>Ga0105046_10009640_pt1 | contig 15085 bp, 17 predicted proteins | sample MAT03_FD_78385 | JGI IMG/M metagenome (GOLD analysis project Ga0105046, IMG submission 78385) | Freshwater microbial communities from Lake Fryxell liftoff mats and glacier meltwater in Antarctica - MAT-03 (megahit assembly) | ecosystem: Environmental > Aquatic > Freshwater > Ice > Liftoff...
AAAACTTTCAGGAGAGATTAGAACCCTAGATGAAAAGGTGAGCGGTATTGGTAAACGCTTAGATAATCAAGAATTTATCAATCGGGGAATTTTGGTATCAGTGATTATTGCCTTAATGGGAGGAGCCGCCAAGTTGTTTGATATACTCCCCCTTAATAAAACATAGATTTACAAACAAGCTTAAAAGTAAACTCCATACAAAATTAATGCGATCGCTAGTGGCTATTTCTTGAAAATTAGCTGGAAGTGATGCTATAAATTAACTTTATCAAGTGCAAGATATGATTACAGCTGCTATCGTTTACATCTTAATATCAGTTCTGCTCATCGTGGCATCAGCGCTGATTTTTCTCAAGGCATTACGGTATCTAAAGCAGGATAACGGGATCAAGCGGACGGAGGTTCTATCTCCAAATTCTGAGAGTTTTGGCGAGCTTAAAAATCGAGAAGAAATTGTTGCCGAGCTTGAACGGCAGTTTCGGAGTAGCCCATCTGCTGATATTTAATTGTTTTGCTGAATATTAAATTAGAGGTTATGGGTAATCAATATCCTCAAGAGGCGTCGGGGTTTGCCGAACGGCGGCGACAGCGCAAGCAAGAACTACGTCAAGATTTCTTTAAAGATAAATCTCCTGCCCTCAAAATGGCATGGCGAATTGTGGTGTCTGCGGGCTTACTTGGTCTGGGCGTGTGGGTTGTGTCTCTGCCATTGTGGAATATAACTAGTCCTAATCAAATTGAGGTACAAGGAACTCGATTACTTTCAGCCAAACAACTAAAGGACAAAATTAAGATTGAGTATCCCCAATATATCTTTAAGTTGCGACCTCAGGCGATCGCCACTCAATTAGAAGCAAAAGTACCTGTTTATAATGTCGTAGTGAAGCGTTCTCTCTTTCCGCTAAGAGTAAGTGTGATCGTGCAAGAGCGTGAGCCTGTCGCAACTGCGAGCTTAAATGGGAAGACAGGATTTATAGATGCAAAAGGAGTTTGGATAGCGGCATCTAGTTATCCTAATAGTATTAAAAAGCCAGAAATACTTGTGGTTGGAGCTAATCAAAATGTTTTAGGAATCTGGAGAAAACTCTATAGTCAGATTAGTCGTAGTCCTGTAAAAATCTCTGTGTTGGATTTTCGCCTGCCCAATAACTTAATTTTAACTACGGAATTGGGGCTAGTGTACACGGGAGAATATACCTACAGCAAAATGGAAAAGCAAATTAAAATGTTGGATCGTTTGCGATCGCTACCTAAAAGCTCTGCCAAACTTAAATATACGCACATAGATTTAATTAATCCTGATTACCCTGTGGTGGATGGAGTGACTGCGCCTCTGCCCGATCTAAAACCAAATCCTTAGTTGTTTTTAGGGATATTTGAGGTTATAGGTAAAACTTTAGAAATTTAGTATTAATTTGATCAAAATTTGGCTGGCATTAATAGTTTTAGTTTTAGCAGATTCTGCTGGCAACTTGTTCCTAACTCGTGGCATGAAAGATGTTGGGGCTGTTTCTACATTAAATCCTCGTGAACTCTGGAAAGTCTTAGTAAAAGTTTTGAGTAGCCCACTTTTAAGAATGGGGATAATTTGTATGGCAATTACTTTTTTTATGTTTATTGCACTTCTAAGCTGGGCAGATTTAAGTTTTATCATACCTGCAACTGCCCTAACTGAACCAGTAAACATGCTGGGAACAAAGTATATACTCAAGGAAAAAGTAACAAAAGTGCGGTGGATCAGTACATTTTTAATCTGTGTGGGGTTAGTTTTAATTTCATTACCCGCCTAATTAATTACGGATAACCCTCTTTAAGGGAACTAGGCTGCGATCGTATAATCAACAAACCTGAGTTAGAAGATATCTAAATCTCAGGTAGACTCAGCAATTTTCAATACCAACTCTTTACTAAATTTAAGATCAGGAGATTTAGACTATGCTTGAACAGGGAACGATTAGCATTCATACCGAGAATATCTTTCCCATTATCAAGAAAGCTCTTTATTCAGAGCGAGATATTTTTTTAAGGGAATTAATCTCAAATGGAGTTGATGCCACTAGCAAACTGAAGATGGTCTCCTATGCTGGTGAGACCACTACAGAAGTTCCAGAGCCAGAGATTAGTATTACAGTTGATAAAGAAAAGAAGACTATTACTGTAACTGATAATGGCATTGGCATGACCGTAGATGAAGTAAAAAAGTATATCAATCAAGTTGCTTTTTCTAGTGCTGAAGAATTTATTCAAAAATATACTAATACCTCCAATGATAGCCAACAACAGATTATTGGACATTTCGGTTTAGGATTCTATTCGGCGTTTATGGTGGCTGCCCAAGTTGAAATTGATACTCTGTCTTACAAGCAAGGCGCAGAGGCGGTACATTGGTTCTGTGATGGTTCTACAGCTTTTACTCTAACTGGAAGCGATCGCACCACAGTCGGCACAACTATCACGCTAAAAATGCAAGATGATGCGGAAGAGTTCCTAGAAAATGGAGAACTTCGCCGTATTATTCGTAACTATTGTGACTTTATTCCCGTCCCCATTAAGCTCAATGATGAAGTCGTTAATCGCCAAAAGGCATTATGGAATCAGGCACCTAGTTCTTTAACAAAAGAGGATTATTTAGAATTTTATCGTTATCTTTATCCATTTCAAGAAGATCCTTTATTTTGGATTCACTTAAATACTGACTATCCTTTTATTATTAAAGGTATTCTTTATTTCCCTAAACTCAAAGCTGATATCGATCCCAACAAAGGGCAGATTAAACTTTTCTGTAATCAAGTATTTATTAGTGATAATTGTGAAGAAGTTATTCCAAAATTCCTTTTACCCCTCCGTGGCGTAATTGATAGCTCTGATATTCCGTTGAATGTATCTAGAAGTTTCTTGCAAGGCGATCGCAAGGTCAGAAAAATTCAAGATTACATTGCTAAAAAAGTTGGCGATCATCTTAGTAATTTGTATGCAGATCAACGGGAAGAATTCCTCAAATGTTGGCAGGATATTAGCCTATTCATGAAATTTGGGGCAATGAATAGTGATAAGTTCTACAGCCAAGTTAAAGAGATCATGGTCTATGCCACTAGCTTTATGGATTCTGAGAACAAAAGTGAATATGGCAATTACACTACTCTGCAAAAGTATGTGGAACGGAATAAAGAGCAACATGAAAATCAAGTCTTTTATACTTCCGATCCTGTTGCCCAAGGAACCTATGTGGATTTACACAAAGCCCAAGGTTTGGAGGTAATTACCCTAGATTCATTTATAGATAGTCATTATATTCATTTCCTCGAACGGGAATTTAGTGATGTTAAGTTCTCACGGGTTGATTCTGAACTGAGCGATCGCCTGATTAATCAAGATGCTAAAGCTGAGCTAGTCGATCCTAAAACCAATAAAACTAAGAGTGATCAATTACAGGAAATCTTTAGAGCAGCTTTACATAATCCCAAGTTGGTAATTCGGACAGAAGCTTTGAAGTATGAAGACCCCGCCTCGGCACCACCCGCCATGATTTTATTACCTGAGTCGGCACGGAGAATGCAGGAAATGGCAGCATTAATGCAACAGACTAACGCCCCCTTCCCTGAAGATCATATTCTCTTGGTGAATACATCTCATCCTTTAATGGAAAACCTGTTAAATCTAGATCATAGTGTCATTCTTTCTGCTACAGGGCAACCTTCAGAATCTAAAGAATTGGCTAATCTGATTTGCAATCATGTGTATGATTTGGCTTTAATTGCGCAAAAAGGCTTTGATGCTAATGGAATGAAGGCATTTTTAGATCGATCTAATAAGCTACTGCTCCATCTCGCTAGGGCATAGAAGTTTCACTCCTAAAAGTTTAGTTTTTAAGCTGCTATGCCCCAAGTTTTTATGCAAATTTTCCATAATGAGAATTGCTGTATTCTAAGATTCGACATTGCAATGTTAAGAATGCTATATTAGAGAGCCTAAAAATATCTATATGTAATCCCATGACAAAACGTACTCTTGGTGGTACCTCTCGCAAAAAAAGACGTACTTCTGGCTTTCGTGCCCGTATGAAATCTCACACTGGTCGGGCTGTAATCAAAGCTCGCCGTAGTAGAGGTCGTGTGCGCTTAACCACCGTTTAAAATGCTTGTAAATACTGATTATTGTGCTGACTGCTCCTAATCGTCTAAGGCGGCGAGAAGACTTTGCTATTATTTATGCTAAAGGCGATCGCTACCATGGAAAATACCTGAAACTTAGGGTTTACAATACTAAAAATCTGGAAGCTCAGGTTCAAATTGGTATTGTCGTCAGTAAAAAGTTCAGCAAAAAAGCAGTGGTACGTAATCGAATTAGAAGACAGCTACGCGAAATTTTTCGGACTTTTCTGCCACAATTAAATCAAGTCATAAATCAAGGTTTTCAAATTGTTATAACTGTTGTTACGGTTTCCTCTATACCCAACTACTCGGAATTGCAGGAAGATTTAACTAATTTACTTAACAAAGCGCAAGTTTTACAGAGTGATTATTCAGAAACAATGATAAACAACTAAACATGGAATAAAAACATGGCAGTTAAAGAAGAAATATTCTATGAGGGTGGTCCTCACATTGGAGACTTAATTATCGGGATCTTAGCGGGATTCTTTATTATTACAATTCCTGTTGCCGTAGGAGCGATCGTGCGAGCTTTATGGTTAAGATACAGTATTACTAGTCGTAGAATTACGGTTACTGGTGGTTGGTTAGGTCGGCAACGCATAGATATAGTCTATGCTGAGATTCTTAAGGTTGTCATTGTGCCTAGGGGCATTGGCAGTTGGGGTGATATGGTATTAACTCTTAAAGATGGTTCACGCTTAGAAATGAGAGCAGTACCTAATTTCCGTAAAGTATATGAATTTGTAGAGTCCAAATTAACTCTCAAAGCTCAAACTTCTAGCGGTGCTCTTGGGGCAGTTTAGAAAATAAAAGTCAAATTAACTATATGGATTTTGGTATAGGTTTTCTCTCAAATAACGTCATGTTGCCAATCTTGGACTTCTTTTATGGTAAGTTTCCAAGCTATGGGCTGGCGATCGTGGCACTTACGTTAGTGATTCGCGTTGCCCTGTTTCCTGTGAATGCTAACCAGCTTCGCAATATGCGGAATATGAAAATTGCTAATCCGATCATGCAAAAGCGGATTAAAGAAGTACAGGAGCGCTACAAGGGTGATCCAACAAAGCAGCAACAGGAAATGGGTAAGGTAAATTCTGAAAACTTTAAAGAGTTTGGGAATCCTTTGGCTGGCTGCTTACCTGCACTGTTGCAAATGCCGATTTTATTTGCTTTATTTGCCACTCTAAGGGGATCACCCTTCTCTGACATTAACTATGCTGTTAATTTTCAAGTGGCTCCTACTCAAATTGAGTCCCAAGCTTTTACAACTCCCACTCAAAATATTTACTTTGCTGATCGCGTTCATTATCCCGTCCAAGCAACTGTAACCACTGGGACAAACTTAGCGGTAGGGGCAGAAACCAAGGTAGCATTGCAAGCGGTAGAAGCCACTAAGATTGAAGGTTTTGCTGAAGTAAGCTCAAAGTTTCCTGAAATTGATCTGGCTCCAAAATGGCAGGTTACCAAAGGCGAAGGCATAGTTGAAGTTTTACCCGATGGCACTGTACGGGCATTAAAAGAAGGCGAAGCTACGGTGCAAGCTACGATTCCGGGGCTGGCTGCTAGTAAAGGATTTCTGTTTATTAAGGCATTGGGCGAAGTTGGGGTGTCTAATCCTGACGGAAGTCTCAAGTTAGATATTTTGGGGATGATCCTAGCGTTTGGGATTAGCCTTTATATTAATCAAAATATTTCTGGAAATAAACCTAGTGGCGGTGCGGATACTCAACAGCAAGATACGATGAATAAGATTACCCCAGTGATTTTTTCAGGGATGTTTTTATTCTTTCCTCTACCTGCGGGGGTTTTACTCTATATGCTGGTTGCTAATATTTTTCAAACCATTCAGGCTTTTATAGTTTCTAAGGAGGCATTACCTGAAAATCTCCAAAAATTAGCAGAGGTAGGTATTGTTTCTAGTCCCGAAGCGATCGCTCCAACTACCTCTAAGCCAGCTAAGTTACCAATCAAAGCTGAATCTAAAGTTAATAAAAATAAAGATGAAGTTAATTTACCTTTTGAGCCTGGTAATTCATCAAAAAAGAAAAAGAGCTAGTTACTCCCTTTCCAATTAAAGCTTACTGGTATTCGGGGGTGTGGGGCGGCGCTGACTTCTGCTAAATAAGGGTTTCTACCCCTTAACCCCATTTCAGTTAACTATATTCTTACAATAGGAAGGGAGTATGATCACCGAACCCGAGTTAAGGTCGCAGTCAGAATTAGGGGAAAAGTGGCTAACACAGCTACTAGAAATGTTGGGTTATCCTGCTGTAGTCAATATAGCAAATGAGGAAAATAACTCTCGTTGTGGCTGTTCCCTTGTGATTGATCATAGCAATTTCAGTCCCCATCAAATTCAAGCTCTAACTGGTGCTGATGGGGTCACTATTGATGCCCTCCAGCATTTAGCAAATACTTGCCTTAATGCTCATTTATCTTCTAGTGGGTTTTTCTATGTAATTGAGTTAAATGACTATCGAAAAGAGCGTCAAGTAGCTTTAGAGAAAATTGCCCAAGAGGCGATCGCTTATGTCACAGCACATCAAGAAGACTACTCAATTAAAAATCTATCTGCAGCAGAGAGACGACAGATACATATGTTTTTTGAAGACTACCCGCATATTGAAACCTTTAGTGAAGGTAAAGAACCGAGCCGTTTTTTGGTAGTGCGCCTGAAAAAATCCGAATAATTTCAATCTCTTTCAATCTAAAGTAGTGGGAAACTAATGGAAAAAATATATATTCCGCAATTAGCAAAAGCTGTAGATGCAACTGAGGTGATTGAGGTTAAAGAATTTATTAAAGACTTAGATACCCTTACTCCTGTGCAAGGGGTAGTTAAGGTAAAACATCAAGGCTCGTTTTTAGAGGTTAAAGCTGAAGCCTTTACGATTATGACTTTGACTTGCGATCGCACCCTGACTCAATTTAATCACCGCCTAGCCATCAATGCATCAGAGCTAATTTGGCTAGAAGAGCCTACAAATGGCAGAAAATACGCCAAAGAACAAGAAGTTGACTTGGAAGATCTACTAGAAACCCTGCCCCCAAATGGTTATTTTGATGTGGCAGTATGGCTATACGAGCAGTTATCTTTAGCAATTCCCTTTCAAAAAATTGCCCCAGATGCTCCTGAACTAGGGGTAATTTTGGATAGATCTGCCAGCAAAGACCAGAATATAGATAAACGTTGGGCAGCATTAGGAAGCTTGCAAATCATAGACTCTGACTAAAATCTGTAATTATAGTTAGTGATTGAAATCACCATTAATCAAACCTAAATTCACGAACTGCATTAGCGATCGCTCACAGTTTTAAACTCACAATCCAGAGATAGTAAACAGGTACTTTATACCTGAATATTAAAAAAATGATTGTGAAATTAGTAGATACGAGCAATATTGAAATTTCAGTTTTGGGACAAAGAATGCGGGCAATTAGTTATTTAGGTCAAGCCTTTGTGCCAACTAACTTAGCAGGGGAGATTAAACAATTAATAACTGCCTGCCGTCGTGATTTAGATATGGGATTAATGTCTATGGTTGTTGAAGAACAAAATACTTTTAGATTGTGGGCATCGGTGCCAAAGGAAATGCAAATCTAAAATTTTGGGAAAATTCTCTGGACTAATCATCACTTAGATCCCTAAAAGGTATGTAAAATTAACTAATTACATCAAATACATAGCAAGTTTTCCATGATCTACGAAATTTTCATGCCCGCTTTAAGTTCTACGATGACCGAAGGTAAAATCACTGCTTGGGTTAAATCTGTTGGGGACAAAGTAGAAAAAGGTGAAACAGTCCTAGTTGTTGAATCCGATAAAGCCGATATGGATGTGGAGAGCTTTTATGAAGGCTACTTGGGGGCGATCGCTGTACCTGCTGGAGAAACTGCACCTGTAGGAATTGCCTTGGGCTATGTAGCTGAAACTGAAGCGGAAATTGCTGATATTAAGTCTAAACTCGCTCAAAAACCTGAACCTGTTGTTGCATCTAATGGTGCTAGTGCTACTTCTGCTATTCCTGAATTGGTGGTAGTTAAAGCCGAAACCGTTATTAAAAGCGATCGCCTGATTGCATCGCCAAGGGCAAAACGCATTGCCAAGGAGAATAACTTAGATTTATCCAAAATTAATGGCTCAGGCTTAAATGGCAGAATTACCGAGCAAGATGTTACCGCCCTTTTAGAAATTACACCGACCAAAGTAGCAGTAAAAGCACCAGAATCGATTACTCCTGTTATAACTGCTCCTAAAGTTGCTTACACCCCTCAGCTTGGCACGACTAAACCCCTCACAACTCTGCAAAATGCTGTTGTTCGCAACATGAATGTCAGCCTAGGCATTCCCACTTTTCGTGTAGGATACACAATTACCACCACAGGCTTAGATGAGCTTTATAAACAAATTAAATCTAAGGGCGTGACTATAACAGCACTTTTGGCAAAAGCTGTGGCGCTAACCTTGCAAAAACATCCATTAGTTAATGCTAGCTTTAGCGATCAGGGCATAGTTTATAAATCGGATATTAATGTGGCGATCGCTGTAGCAATGGAAGATGGTGGGTTAATTACTCCTGTCTTACCCAAGGCAAACGAAAGCGATATTTATAGCCTTTCTCGCCATTGGAAATCCTTAGTTGAGAGGGCTCGGGCTAAACAATTGCAACCAGAGGAATATAATTCTGGTACTTTTACTATCTCTAACTTAGGGATGTTTGGAGTTGATCGCTTTGATGCTATTTTGCCACCTAATACTGGTGCAATTCTAGCTATAGGTGGATCTCAGCCTCAAGTAGTTGCAACAAAAGATGGAGCGATCGCTGTCCGTAACCAAATGCAAGTTAATCTCACTGCCGATCACCGTATTATTTATGGAGCTGATGCCGCTAAGTTTTTACAAGATCTAGCTAAACTCCTAGAAACCGATGCTCAATCTTTGGTTTTATAGAATCTGTTTCCTATAGCAACTCATAAGTAAGGGGGAATTATCCCCTTTTCTCCTAATTTCCAATAATTATCTATCTGCTAGCAAGATTAAGGATCACAAAATCAGAACGTAGGTAGGGACTTGGATCAACAGCTACCTTATTAATCATCACTTCAAAATGTAGGTGTGGACCTGTACTTCTGCCTGTACTGCCAACTTCAGCAATAATCTGCCCTTGGCTGACCTCCTGCCCTTTAGATACCAGTATGCGACTGGCATGAGCGTATAGAGTCAAAGTTCCATCAGGATGTCTTAATTCCACAAAATTACCGTACCCGCCATCGTCCCAGCCCGCATCATTCACAATGCCTTCTGCCGCAGCTAAAATCGGAGTTCCAGTCGGAGCGGCAATATCAATCCCCTTATGTAATGTTCTTACCCCTGTAACGGGATGAATCCGCCACCCAAAGGGGGAACTAATTTGACCTATGGCGGGCATGATAAAAGTAGTGGCAGTATTTTGAATGGCAGCCGCAACTGTTGTAGGAAATTGAATTGACCACCGACTAGGCGATTTGGCTTCCATGCGGAGGGGTTGCTGATCTAATAAATCTACATTAAAGTCAGGGGCAAATTCTACTACTAATCTTGTGGTAATAGAATCAAGCCGCCCCACTCTCAAGGATTGCACCATACTACCAACGTTGCGCCTTACGGTTGGACCTTCGTAGGTGGCACCCGGCAAATCAATTACTAAACGAGTTGGATTTGTGATAATTTGTCCCCTTGGTTCTACTTGAACTTGAGTTGTAAATTCTATGCGATTACGAACTTTATCTAACATAAATGTCTCTAGTCTATTTGCCTGAACGGCAGGTACAGAGACTATTCCTGCCCAAAAAATTACGGCATATCCTATGTTTTTTTTCTGAGCAAAATTGAGCATTATCCTGAAAATTAAAGTGTGAGGGGAGTTGCCAAGAATGTTACACCAAAACTTGCCCACTGAAAATCTATTTTAAAAATTAAATTTCTAATACTGCGAGTCAAATTTACTCAAATTTTAGGTTTATCTCATGAAAATCAACTATATTCAGTTCAAAACTCACTTTTAAAGTATCATTGCTTCTACGATTTCACCTTTAGGCACATAGGTTTGGTTAACTTTAAGGATTGCTAGTCCATTTATCCCTGCCCAACTAATTAAGTTGCCTGAACTATAGTTATCCACAGGCTGAAAATGATAGCTCTGCCCATGCCACCTTAAATATCCCCATAAATAAGTTTCTCTGCGTCCTTGGGCATGGAGATCTGCTAGGGCGATCGCTTTAGTATATTGAGGATACCAGTATTGAGAATTTGCCCCACTAAGTTTAGCGATCGCGCCATTTATAAATCGATGAAATCCTACCATAGTTGAAGCAGGATTGCCCGGTAGCCCAAAGTAGATTTGCCTATGATGATTTCGATCAAAAGTAGCTACGGTTAAAGGTTTTCCAGGTTTTATGGAACATGACTGAATATGGAGCTCTGCGCCTAGATTAATTAGGACTTGTTGCACATAGTCATAGTCACCCACAGAAACTCCACCTGTAGAAATAACTAAATCTGAATTAGCTAGGGCTGTTTGGATTATTTTTTCTAAATCTTCAGGGCGATCGCCAACTATGCCTAAAGGAATTGGGAGTGCGCCCGCTTGGGTAATCAATCCTGACAAAACATATTGATTGGAGTCAATAATTTGCCCTGATTGTAAGGAATTAGGTAATTTATTAAAAGCAACTAATTCATTACCCGTGGAAATAATGCTCACCCTTGGTTGACGATAAACTTGGACTCTATAATTTTGAGTTGCAGCTAAAATCCCAATTTCAGGAGGATTAAGTTTGATCCCTGATGGTAATAGAGTTGTGCCTGCTTGATAAAATTCACCTTTTTGGCGTACATATTCACCTGATTTGGGAATGATATTTAACTTTAAGCGATCGCCCCTAACCTCTACATCTTCCTGCATAACGACTGTATCTGCGCCTTGGGGTAACATTCCTCCCGTAAAAATTCGCATACATTCACCTGTACCGAGTAATACTGGTTGAGAACTGCCTGCGGGAATCTCCCATGGGGCGATCGCTAGTGTTGGATATTTCTGTAGATCCGCAATCCTCAGCGTATATCCATCCATCGCCGCATTATGCCAATAGGGAAAATCCACATTACTATGCACCTCCCTAGCCAAAATCCTGCCTAAAGCATGACCTAACTCAATTTCTTCAAGTTCCCTTAGAGGCTCTATTAGATTTAGGATTAAAGACTCAGCATCTTTGACTGAAATCATCTTTCTGCCTCCTTGGAGACTAATAGAGACTCATACTTTAGGCTTGAGCGATCGCTCGTTAGAGGGAATTTAGCAAAATATCAACTTTGTCAGTTCTCTCCCACGGTAAGTCCAAATCAGTACGACCTAAATGACCGTATGCAGCTAAATTTTGATAAAATCTGCCGCCACGTTCTTTGGGCAATAGCCTTAAATTAAAGGTCTTAATAATTCCTGCTGGTCTGAGATCAAAGTTTTCTGAAACTAGTTTTAGTAAAATTTCATCAGAAACCTTACCAGTACCAAAGGTCTCAAGATTAATGCTAGTAGGTCGAGCCACGCCGATCGCATAGCTAATTTGTACTTCGCACTTAGTTGCTAAGCCAGCCGCGACAATATTTTTAGCGACATAGCGACAGGCATAGGCAGCACTGCGATCGACCTTAGTAGGATCTTTGCCAGAAAAAGCCCCGCCCCCATGACGAGCATAGCCGCCGTAGGTATCAACAATAATTTTGCGCCCTGTTAGTCCAGAATCACCCTGTGGTCCCCCAATTACAAATTTACCCGTAGGATTAACCAAAAAGCGAGTTTCGGCAGTAGGCTTAACATTTTCATCTTCACCAAACATTGGGAGAATCACCTTTTGCCACAGATCAGCTTTAATAATTTCTTGGATTTTTTTCTCATCACTAATACCTTCTACGGAGGCAGTGTGTTGGGTAGAGACTAGAATTGTATCGATGCCAATGGGGATATTATTTTCATATTGGATCGTGACTTGAGTCTTACCATCAGGACGTAGATAAGGTAGTTCGCCATTTTTTCGGACATTTGCTAATTGTCGAGCAAATCTATGTGCCAGAGAAATTGGCATTGGCATTAATTCAGGAGTTTCACTACAGGCAAACCCAAACATTAAGCCTTGATCACCTGCTCCGATCGCCTCTATGGCAGAATCAGAATCCTCACCTTCTCGCTTTTCCATCGCCTCATCAACCCCTTGGGCAATGTCTGGAGACTGCTCATCAAGGGCGACTAAAACGGCACAACTATTAGCAGAAAAGCCATTTTCCGAGTCTGTGTAGCCAATTTCGGCAATTTTCTTGCGAGCCAGATCCGAAATATTGACATACGCTTCTGTAGTAACTTCCCCAGTAATTAATACTAAGCCAGTACTGACAACTACTTCCGCAGCTACGCGAGATTTAGGGTCATTGGTTAATAAAGCATCGAGAATGCTATCTGAAATTTGATCACAGATTTTGTCAGGGTGACCTTCTGTAACCGATTCAGATGTAAATAAATAACGACCAGCCAGATGTTTTCCTCCAACAGAACTATTATTGTTGATGATTGTAGGGTAAATACCTTTTATGATATTTCCCACAGTAGATAGGGATTACTCAATCTCAAACCACAAATCCATACACAGCGATTTGCAATAAATTTTGAGTAATTGATAATGTAGCACTCAAATTTAGATTTCTGAAAGATAATTCCGCCCAAGTTTAGAAGGGAATGTCATCTTCCTTAGGCATGACTGATGCGGCAGGAGGAACAAATTTAGGGGGAGTGGAAGCAATGCGGCTGGGTTCAGTAGTTTTATTTTGCTCAAAACCTGCTTTATCAAGGGGGTGGATTCGTTGGGCAGTTAGCTCAGTTACTTTTTCTTTGTAGCCATTTCGTTCTAATAGGTTAATTCGGAGACGACCTTCAATGATTAGGCGATCGCCCTTTTGATATTTCTTTTCCATAATGTCCCGAGCTAAGTTATTCCAACCTGTAACTTTTAGTCGAGAAGGCGCATCTTCGGCATTTTTACCAAGAAACTGCACTAAGAAACTAGAAATTTCATTTTGATTGTCAGGGGTAGACCGAAGTTCTGGCTCTGTAAATACTTCAGCCATCAGAATAAAGGTATTCATAAGTTAAACTTGCTCTTTATTTACTCTTGGGAATTTACTCTTGGGAACTGGTTTAATCCTACATTTAATCAGTACAGTTTGAGCTGAGAATTTTGGCACTAATTATAAATAGTTAAAAATTTAATGACAGAGCATTATTACCCTGCCATGACTTCAATAATTAAATCAACACTGAGTTAATTGTGAGATGCTCGTTTGTATGCCTCGTCTAAAACTTCACTCAAAGTAGGATGGGCATGGACATTACGAGATAGGTTTTGTACCGATGCTCTTTGGGCGATCGCGGCTGAAGCTTCATGGATTAAATCCGAAGCGTGAATCCCAATAATATGTGCGCCTAGCAGTTCACCGTTATCTTTACGGTAGATAATTTTGGCAAAACCATCGGTTTCCATCTCCGCTAGTGCCTTGGCATTACCTTTGTAGTAGGAACGGACTGTGGCAATTTCAAATCCTTCAGCTTCAGCTTGGGCTTTTGCTTGGGGTTCAGTTAAACCGACAAAGCTAATTTCGGGATGGGTAAAGGCAGCAGCGGGAATACTTAAATAATCAACCTTAGCAGAGCGATCGCAAATATTTTCTACAGCGACAACCCCTTGGGCAGCAGCAGCATGGGCTAACATCATTTTGCCTGTGGCATCACCGATCGCCCACAAATGTGGGATTTTGGTTGCCATAGTGTCATCTACTTCGATAAATCCTCGGCGATCGCTTTCTATGCCGACAGATTCTAAGCCTAGGTTTTTAGTGGCGGGGATTCTGCCAGTGGCGACTAAGCAGGCATCTACCTCTAAAACTTCACCAGTATCTAGCTCAATCACCACAGGAGAACCAGGGGTTACTTTTTTGGCACGCACACCCACTTTAGTTTCAATATCACGGGGCTTAATTAAAATTCGTTCAGCTAACTTAGCAATGTCTGGATCAAAGCCGGGCATTAATACATCCAAAGCCTCGATCATCGTGACCTCAGAGCCAAGGGCGGTATAAATATCGGAAAATTCTAGTCCAATGTAGCCACTACCAATAATGGCAATCCAACTGGGGAGCCAGTCTAGCTTTACGCCTTCATCACTGGTAAATACAGTTTTGCCATCTAGTTCAATGCCGGGTGGAACGAAGGGTACGGAACCTGTGGACAGAATAATATCTTTGGCTGTGATAATTTTGCCATCGACATCAACTTTCTGCACGCCAGCCAGTTTTCCCCAGCCTTGGATAATATCTACACCTAGCTTTTTGAGGCTATTGGTTAAATCACCTTTTTGCTTATTGACCATGTTGCCCGCATGGGTGGCGATCGCACCTCGGTCAAACTGAATATCGCCGATATCTATGCCCAAAAGTTTTAAATGCTCTTTAGCCCTAAGTTCCCGCACCCGTCCCGATGCTGCCAGCAGTGCCTTTGAAGGAATACAACCCCGATTTACACAGGTTCCGCCCATATCTGCGGTTTCAATAATCGCTGTTTTTAAGCCATTTGCCACAGCATGAAGGGCTGCTCCATGTCCACCTACCCCTGCACCAATAATCACGAGGTCGTAATCAAACTGTTCTGACACGCTATTTATCCTTTTCTTAAAGTTTGAAGACTATTCTAGCTCTTTATCTGCCCAGCTCTTTATGTGATATAGAGGTGACATCTCCCGACGCTGATTGCAAGCAATAGAGCGCGGGCTTCTAAGAATCACTTCTTAGCATTTCTGGTTTTTCCCTTGCGGGATTTCGGCACTTGGCTAGAAGTTTCCTTCCCCGCTAG
>Ga0105046_10009641_pt1 | contig 15085 bp, 8 predicted proteins | sample MAT03_FD_78385 | JGI IMG/M metagenome (GOLD analysis project Ga0105046, IMG submission 78385) | Freshwater microbial communities from Lake Fryxell liftoff mats and glacier meltwater in Antarctica - MAT-03 (megahit assembly) | ecosystem: Environmental > Aquatic > Freshwater > Ice > Liftoff...
CGGGGCATCCGCATCCGATCCGTGTTGGACCCGGCCCGGCGCAGGCGGTCTCGACGGAGGGCCCGCTGCTTGGCGTCTTTGCTGATGCCGAGTTTGACGAGGCCTCGGTCACGCTGGGTGACGACGATGCGCTGATTCTTTACACCGATGGGCTCGAGGCTGCGTTTCCGCAAGAGGGGCCCAAGCGGCGGCAGCGGCCAGACCCCACGGGCGAGTTTGCGGCGGCACTTATTGGCGCGAGCACAAGCCCGCAGGCGTGCGTCGAGCGGCTCGAGGCGCTGCTCGAAGCGCAGGCCGGGTCGCTGCACCAGGCCGATGACGTGACGGCCCTGTGCATCACGCCCGCGCGGTCCGAGGTCGGCGCGCAGCGGCTGGTGGCGTAGAAGAGATCTTGTGAGTTAGAGGCCCGCCGCGACGAGCGGATCCTCGATGGGTGCGCGACGAAGGTCCGTTGATACAACGCCGTCCTTGAGCCGGATCACGCGCTTGCAGCGGTCCGCGACGGACTCATCGTGCGTCACCATCAGGATCGTCATCCCCTCGGCATTGAAGCGGTCGAACATCTCAAGGATGGCGTTGCCCGTGGTTGAGTCAAGGTTGCCCGTGGGCTCGTCGGCCATGAGGACGACGGGCCTGGTGACGAGCGCTCTGGCGATCGCGACGCGCTGCTGCTGTCCGCCGGAGAGTTCGCGCGGGCGATGGCCCAGACGATCGCCCAGGCCGACCAGCCCGAGCATGGCGGTGGCGCGTGCGATGCGGTCGCGCTTGGGAACGCTCTGATAGAAGAGTGGCTGGCTGACGTTCTCCTCGATCGTGAGCTCGGGGATGAGGTTAAAGGCCTGGAAGACAAAGCCGATCTTGCGGCCGCGGTATCCGGAGAGCTCTTCGTCGGGCATCTTTGCGACGTTGCGTGCATCGAGGAGGTACTCGCCGGCGGTGGGGCGGTCGAGGCAGCCGAGCACGTTCATGAGCGTGCTCTTGCCCGAGCCGCTAGCGCCCATGATGGCGACGTAGTCACCCAGCTCGATCGTGGCCTCGACGCCGCTGAGGGCCTCGACCATGATGGAGCCGTCGGGCTTGAAGTAGGTCTTGCGGACGCCGCGAAGTTCGATGACGGGGTGGGGCATGGTGTGTGCGTACTAGGCCGAGTTGCGAGGAGCGTGTGGCGTTGAGGATCATCCGCCGCGGTCTGCGTCCTCGATCTGCAGTCCCGCGAGGGCGGTCATGGGGTCTGGAGCGAAGCGGAAGACCTTGTCGAGGCCGGTGACGAGGAAGACGCTCCAGACCTGGTCGGACAGGCTGCAGATCTTGAGCGTCTTGCCCTGCTCTGCCAGGACCTTGCGTACTCGCAGGAGCTGGGCGAGGTTCGAGCTGTTGACGTAGGTCACCTGGGCGAAGTTGAGCACCACGTGCGGCACTTTCTTCGAGCCCTTGATGCGGTCGATGAGCGATGTGATCTCTTCGGAGAGCGCGGGCTCGTCGGAGAGTTCGCTGATCACGATGCCCTTGTCCCATTCACGCGCCATGGTCTGTCTCCGCGCCGGGCTGAGTTCCGGTGTGTGCTTCTGGTGTGGTGTCGCCCGTGCTTGGGCCCGGCTCCGCGGCGGGCAGCGTACCAGCGCTGGCGGGATCAAGGCTGGGGACGCGGGCGGCGGCGACGACGCGGTCGCCCTCGTTCAGCGATGCGACGCGAACACCTTGCGACGAGCGGCCGCACTCGCGGATCTCGATCGCGGGCATGCGCACGAGCTGGCCACCCTTGGTGATGACCACGACGTCGTCGTTGGTATGGACGCCAAGGGCCGCGACGCTGCGCCCGCCCTTGTCGGTGATCTTGATGTCGGCGCGGCCCTTGCCGCCGCGGCTCTGGCTGTAGGCGGGTGCGCCCTCGGGCTGCACGCGGTACTCGTCAATTGGGGTGCGCTTGCCCAGCCCCTTCTCGGTGATGGTGAGGAGGCAGAGGCCGGGGTCCTTGGTGACGATCCTGTCGTTACCCTGGTCGATCATCGGAACGACGACGGCACCGATCACAAGGTCCCCCTCTTCGAGCTCGATGCCCTTGACGCCCGCGGCGGAGCGGCCCATCTCGCGTGCGTCCCGCTCGGAGAAGCGGATGGACATGCCGCCAGCGGTCGCGAGGAGAACATCATCGACGCCGCTGGTAAGGCAGACGTCAAGGAGCGAGTCGCCCTCCTTGAGCCCGACGGCGATGAGGCCCGAGCGACCCACGTTTGCGTAGGCCTTGAGCGGCGTGCGCTTCACGATGCCCTCGCGGCTGACGAACGTCAGGAAGTTGCTCCCCTGCTCGAAGTTCTTGATCGCGAGGTAGGCGCAGGTGCGCTCGCCCTGCTTCATCTCGATGAGGTTGATGATGGCGCGTCCGAGGCTCGTGCGCGACATCTCCGGGATCTCGTAGACCTTCATCTTGAAGACACGGCCGGTGTTGGTGAAGCACATGAGGTCGTCGTGCGTGCTGGCGACGAAGACGTGCTCGATGAAGTCCTCGTCGCGCGACTCGCTGGCCCTGATGCCCTTGCCGCCGCGGCCCTGCTGGCGATACGTCTCGAGCGGGACTCGCTTGATGTACCCCTGATGGCTGATCGTGACCGCGACATCGGTGACGGGGATGAGGTCGGCGATCGAGACATCCGCGCCGGCGTCCTCGATCGCGGTCTTGCGCGGGCGTGCGAAGCGCAGTCGCATCTCCTCAAGGTCCGCGCGCAGCATCGAGAGGACCCGGCGCGGCTGAGCGAGGATTGACTCGTAGTCGGCGACTTGCTCGGCAACCCGGCGATACTCGGCGATGAGCTTGTCGATCTCAAGGCCGACGAGCTGGATCAGGCGCATGCCGCCGATGGTCTCGGCCTGCACGCGTGTGAGGATCGAGCCGCCGAGCGATTCGGCATCCGCGATGCGCCGCCGGAACGCTTCGGGCAGTTCCATGAACTGCGGCGTGGTTGAGGGAAGCCGGAAGCGCCGAGCCATGAGGCGATTGATCGCCTCCTCGCGCGTGGCGCTTGCGCGGATCTCGCGGATGACCTCGTCGATGTCGCAGACGGCGTGGATCATGCCCTCAAGAACGTGCCCGCGCTTCTTGGCCTCGCGCAGCAGGTACGAGGTGCGTCGACGGATCACCTCGCCCCGGTGATCGAGATAGCACTCGACCATCTCGATCAGCGAGAGCGTCCGTGGCTGGCGATTGACCAGCGACAGATTGATGATCGAGAAGGTCTGCTGCAGCGGCGTGAACTCAAAGAGCTGCTTCTCAACCACGCGCGGGTCCGCGCCCTTCTTGAGGTCGAGCACGATGCGGGTCGGCATGTCGCGCCCGCTCTCGTTGCGGACGTCGGAGACTTCCGTTACCTTCTCTTCCTTCACTGCGTCGACGATCCACTCAACCAGGCCGTTCTGGCTGAGCATGTACGGGATCTCGTCGATGACCAGCGACTGGCGTTCCTTCGAGAGTTCCTCTGTGTGGGTCGTGCCGCGGAGCATGACCTTGCCACGCCCGGTCATGAAGGCCTCCATGATGCCGCGCTTGCCGTGGACCACGCCGCCGGTCGGAAAATCAGGCCCCTTGATGCCCACGCGGATGATCTTGCCTTCTGCATCGACAACATCGCGCATGAGCTCATCGATGCCCGGCGTTTCGCGGTCTTCGAGGCGAGCTTCGATGACGCGGATGATTGTGTCGAAGACCTCGGTTGGATTCTGCGGCGGAAGGCTGGTGGCCATGCCGACGGCGATGCCCACGCCGCCGTTGATGAGCAGGTTGGGAAACTTGGCTGGCAGGACCATCGGCTCGTAGCGCGTGTCGTCGTAGTTGGGCTGGAAGTCGACGGTGTCGCTCTCGACATCCTGCAGCATGTCCGCGGCGGCGGGGGCCATGCGTGCCTCGGTGTACCTCATCGCGGCTGGCGGATCGCCCTCGATCGACCCGAAGTTGCCCTGCGGATCGATCATCGGCGTGCGGATGCGCCAGAGCTGGGCCATGCCCACGAGCGTCGCATAAAGCGCGCCGTCGCCGTGCGGGTGGTAGTTACCCATCGTCTCGCCGACGATCTTTGCGCACTTGCTGTGCTTGCGGCCCGGGCGCAGGTTGAGGTCGTTCATCGCCCACAGGATGCGGCGCTGGCTCGGCTTGAGACCATCACGGACGTCGGGCAGAGCCCGGTCCATGATCGTGCTCATCGCGTACGTGAGATAGCTGTCCTTTAGCTCGCGCTGGATGTCCTGCTCGACGACGCGTCCCGTCTGCGCTGGCTCGGGCGCTGCGGCAGCGCCCGAAGACTCGTCGGCACTGCGGAGGATGAGCTTGGAGGAGCAGATCAAGGCGGGCAGTCCTGGCATGAAACCTCCGCAAACAATCGATGAGGCGGGGCGGGCGTTCGAGAGACCAGCGCGTGTGGATCGTGCGAACGCCGGGAGCCTCTGATACTGGCAAAGTCCTGCCAGGCGCGGCGTCGGCGAACGAGCCATCACTTTAGCGCGCGCATCAGTCGGAAGTGGCCCGGAGATTCGCCGCAGGACGCGGACCCAAGCCCCGCAGCGAGAGGGCAACGACCGAGTTGACGCTCACCGGATCGCCGTCGTCAACGACGCCAAGGAGCAGCGTGCGGCCGTCTCGCAGCCGCGGACCCTGACAGAGCCCTTCCATATTCTGCACTGACCCTTCCCAAAGGAGCCGCTTTGAGGCCGGGGTGTACGCCGCGGCGACGAGCGTGGGAAGTGACGCCACGTTGGTCGAGCCTTGGAGGTTCACTTCATACAGCTTGCTGCGGAAGAGGCCAGAGGTCAGCGAGAGAGACCGCTCGAGCGCGAGCAGGCGACCATCGTCCAGGAGCACCAGTTCTGAGAGGCCGCTGCTGCCGCCGGGGATCATCGGGCCGGGCAAGCGATCAACGACGTGCGCGTGCTGCGGCCCCGGCACGGCGCCCAGCGGCGTGACATGCCATCGCAGCAGTCGAACGACCGTGCCTCCAGAGGGCGTTGCCGTGGGACCATCGCTCGTGAGCGCCTCTTCGTTGGCCGACCACGCGGTGCTGGTGCGCGGGTCGGTGGTGAGGGACTCAAAGCCGCGGTTTGGGCGGCGATTCTGGAAGGGTGCTGGCGCGGCTGCGGTCCAGGTGATCTGCCCCGTCGCTGTGTTGAGCTGCGCGATCGAGGGCGCGCCCTCTTCCGCGAGGAGCACGTGGCCCGCGCGTGGGCCGGGTGCGATCCCCTCCCAGTCGCGCGACTGATCAAAGCGGATCGCGCCGAGCACTTCCACCGACTCGATGGCGTCGGCCGCGGCGTTCAGCCGAACGCGCAGCCGAACGACCGCGTTGGAGTTGTCGAGGATCGCGAGATAGTCGTCCTGCACATCGATCGCGCCGCCTGAGTGCCCGAGCCACGCAACGCCCGAGAGTCCGGCGATGGTGACACTCTGACCGTGCTGATCGAGGGTCGTGGCAGCCGCGATCGGCGCGGTGTCCAAGAACTGGACGGAGAGGGGTGCGGGCTGGGCGCACGCGATTGGCCCTAGCAACGCGATCGCCATGACGAGCAGTGGCGGTCGGAGCCAGCAGAAGCCGAGATGTGCAGTCTGTGCCACGCTCGTAGCCTCTCATTCTGTTCGCCCATGTCAAGCCTAATCAAGCCTAATCAAGCCTAATCAAGCCCGATCAAGCCTGAACGTGCCCAATGATGAGCGCGCGGTCGCCGCGTCACTTCGCGCGGGCGTCGGAGGTCGCGAAGTATTCGAGGATGGTCTTGGTCAGTGGACCGTCTCCCAGTGCCCCCTCGGACATGAGTCGGATCAGCGGCACGCCGAGGTCTCGCGCGGCCTCGGTCACTTTGGCCTCGTCGGGATGGCTCATCCAACGCGTGGAAAGGACCAGGTCAGGCTGCGCCGCCTTCACTCTTCCATCCAGTCCCGCGTTGGACTTGGTCTTTTCGACCTCGACCCAGATCACGTCCTCAATTGACATGAGCGTGCGGAGCGCATCGCGTTTAAGCGGCTTGAACTCGCCCCCCGCGATGACGACGCGCCGGATCGATCGTGATCGGAGCTCTTCACGCAGCCGCGCGACATCGGCGTCGGCCTCCTCGGGCTGGTTTGCGGCAGAAATGTCTTCGCGCCGCCCCTCGATGCTCTCGATCAGCATCGCGAGGTTCGGGAGCGATCGCGCGGACGTTGGCAGGTGCGGCAGCGCGTTGCGGATGAAATCGATGATCGGCGACGCGAGCAGATTCTCCTTCACGCCAGCGAGGCGCGTGAGATTCTCCTCGATGAGGCGTGCCTCGATCTCGCGTTCGGCGTCGTCCTTCTTCGAGAGGTTGCGGCACTTGTCACGCAGCTTGTCGCGCGCTTTGCGGGCCTCGCGCTCGGCGTCAAGACGCGTCTTCCATCCGGCTTCAATCTCGCGAAGCCGCGCTAGAACTTCTGGCCCATCAGAGGCTGGGGCAAGGTGATCGAGCCGGAAGTAGTCGCGGATGAAAGTCTGGCAGTGCTCGGGCGCAACGGCCGCTCGCATCCATGTGAAGAAGATCACCTGGTCCGAGTCGTTGCGCTGCCGATCATGCTCGGTGCTCGCCATTCGCGCGAACGAACGCACGCACGACTGCGCGTGCGCCATCGCCTGGAACGTTTCGCCAAGGTCGTTGCCCGCAAAGAGCTGCGTGCGCTCGCGAAGGAGCGTGCCCAGATCGCAGGCGACCGCGAGGGCTTCCATCGCGTCGGCCTCGGCCGTGCCGACGGGCGTCGACATCGCAAACGGAAGCTCGTCCGCCGCGCTCGGAGGCTCCTCGCCCGCGAGCTCGATCCATCGCGCCCGAAGTCCCTCGCGAGCGATCGCGCTCGGCTCGCGCAGCGCCGCGGCCTTCAGGCGCGCTCGCGCCGCGATCGGCCCGAGTGGCGTGAGATTTGAGATCCATGCGAGGTCGGGCTCATGAGTGCTGGGGTGCGACGGGTGTGCTGCCGCCGCGCTTTCGGAGCCCGTCAGCGGCGTTACGGATCGCACCACGCCCCCCTGCGTCTCGACGGTCATGCGCGCATCACCGAGCTTGATCTCGTGCAAGAGGCGCGGGCCCGAGACCGCCGCAGGGCGAGCTACTGCGGGTGTGTGGAATGGTGCTGGGCTCGACACTTGACCAGCGGACCCGACTGCGCCGTGCGAGGGTTGCTGCGGCGAAACCGCCGGCGCTGCTATGGATGGACCTGCCAACGAATCGGTTGCAGATATGGGTGGCGATGACGGCGACGCAACGAAGGCTGCCGCAAGTTCAGCCACGGCCTTCCGCAGCTCCGGATCGCTCTGGACGAGTGCGGTGCTGGCGCGAATGAAGTGCAGCAGCGCATCACGAAAATCCCCCCGCTGAAACGAATCGGGTGTGTCGGGCATCGTTCATCATCCTCGCGCATTAAGCGTACGAATCGCTAGGAACATAGGGATCTCTCGTCGTGCGCGATTCTCCGCCTGCGCCCGCGTCCCGGGCTGGCTCTGGCGCAGGCTCGGCCACTCTTCCAGCGCGTCGATCAGCAAGCCCGCTTCCGCCAGCGCACGAACATACGTCTGGAGCGGCCGGTGGTAGGTGAGCGTCGTCACGGCCTCGCCGCCGCGTGCCGTCGTGCCGGGGTTCATCACGATCTCGCTCACGCCCGGGGAGAGATAGCCATCAACGCGCCGAAACTGGACGCCATTGGCCGCGCGAGCGGCGGTCTCAGAAGGTGCCGACCATCCCCAGCTTGTCTGGCCGGGAGCGCGGAACGCGGGATGCAGCATCACGGCAACGAACGGCGCGCCATGCTTGAGCTGCGCCGCAATGCCATCAAGGACCGGCCCCAGCGGCTCGATGTTCATCAGCGCCATGACGCAAATGGCTGCGTCAAACTCCCCCGGCAGCCGGAGCGAGCCGAGGTTTCTAGCGTCTCCCACGACAAAGTGAGGTTCGGCGATGCCGTGCGGCGGTGACTTTGAAAGGCGGCGTGCCGAGTCGATCAGGCTCGGAGACGAATCAACGCCGACAACCTGAGCGCCCAGCTTCGCCGCGGCGCGGCAGAGCACGCCCTGACCACACGCAACATCGAGGATCCGCATCCCCTCGGGCTGGCCCAGAAGCCGCAGCGTCCCCGGCAGGATGATGTTCTCGTGGTGATCGCTGCCGCGGTCCTCGATGAGCTCGTCGTACCAAGCCGCGACGTGCTCCCATGAGGAGGCGGAGGTCTGCGAGCCAGCCTGCGACGAAGCTGCGGTCTTGCTCGCCAGTTCCGCCGCCCTACGAACCGGCTTCTCTCGCACGGATGCCTTCAACACGGGCGCCGGGAGCGAGACCACAGCGTGCGTCGATGCGTCGTCGGCGCTGCGCTCGGGCTGTGATCTTGACTCCTTCGCGGCCTTGGCGTCGCGCTGGTGCGAGGCGGCGGACTCTTCTTCGCCCGCGAGGCCGAAGAAGCCGCCGGGCGTGGTGCTCCGGAATCGCAGCGATTTGCCCGTGTTCGCGTGCGTGAATCCAAGCTCGAAGGCGTGGAGGCAGAGGCGGCCGATCGGGTCGGTCTTCCCGCCGTAGCGCCGGTCGCCGACGATCGGAAAGCCCATTTCAGCGAGATGAACGCGGATCTGGTGCTTACGCCCGGTCTCGAGCCGGACCTGCAGCAGCGTGCGCCCGTGGCCAGCCTGCTGCACCTTCCAGTGCGTGACGGCGAGCTTTGCCGCGCCGCCGAGTTCTTCTTCCTCGCCCGCAACGCCGCGGCGTGGACCACGCTGTGCCGCAGAGGGCTTCGCGACGCTCTTCACAAGGCCCCGGTCATCCTCGAACAGGAACGACTGGATGGTCCCCATCGGCGGCTGCTTGATCTTCGCCGGCTTGGCCTGCTCGCCCGCAGGCGTGGGCGCTTCTTCCTGAACCTCGGCCATCTGGCCTTCGACGACGGCCGAGTACAGGCGATGCACACGCTTGGCGCGGAACTCTTCCTTGAGCCAGTGGAACGCACGCTCGGTCTTCGCGAAGACGAGAAGGCCCGAGGCTTCCTTATCAAGGCGATGGATGACCCAGACGCGCGTGCCGCGGCGTTTCATCTGGTCGCGCACGTGGCGCTTCACCTCGGTGAAGACGCAATCGACTTCCTGATCCGGCGGGCTGACGGTCGGAAAGCCGTGCGGCTTGTCCACGACCATCACCTCGGAATCCTCATGGACGATGCGGATCCCACCCGGCAGAAAGCGCTCGCGCCCCGCCATCTCTGTGAGGGCAACGTCCGAACGGGCATCGGCGCGGGAGGCCGCTGTCGTTGGATTGCGACGCAGCGACGATCGCGGGGCTGCGAGATCGGCCTTTGCGGTGCCGGGCGACGAGGCAGCTCGTGGCTCGCGTGACTCGCGACTGACGCGAGTTTCGCGGGTCTCGTTGGCGGCGCGGGGTGCTCTTGGTGATGCGCCCCGAGCGGGTCCGGAGGATGTTGGGCGCTTGCGGGGTTTCCCGCCGTCGTTGCGAGGGTTCATGTGACATCATGGTACGTCCGCGCCGAGCAGGCACACGGCAGGTGAATCGGTCAGGGTGTTCGGGTCGCGCGGGCATCCCGCCAGGTCCGAGCTGCGGCGTCGATGAGCCATGACGCAAAGTCGGACTTGGACATCGCCCCCGGCGAAATCGATGCGCCGTCCGCCCAGAGGAGCGTGGCGTTGATGTCGGCGTTCTCCATCGTTTCGAGCGGGTTGGCGACGATCACGTCCACGCCCTTGCGGATCAGCTTTGCCCTTGCGGATTCGATCAGTCCGTCCGCGGGCTCGAGCGCAAAGCCCACCAGCAGCTGCGTCGCGACGCGCGAAGCGGCGATCCCCGCGAGCAGATCCGGCGTGGGCTCAAGCTGGAGCGTGAGGCCCGCGGCGGTTCGACGGATCTTGGTGAGGGCTGTGCCGGGCGTTGCTGCGGCGGGGCGAAAATCCGCGACTGCTGCGGCCATGATGATGATGTCTGACGCGTGCGCGTGAGTCCTCAGCAGCAACTGAAGGTCCGCGCAGGAAGTGAATCCCTCGACACGCGCGGCGGGCTCGGAAGGCTGCGAGCAACACGGTCCCAGAAGGAGCGTTGTGACCAAGCCGCGGCGAGCGCACTCATCGGCGAGCGCACAGCCAAGCCTTCCCGACGATCGGTTGCCGATGAACCGGATCGCATCGATGGCTTCGTGCGTAGGGCCGGCGGTGATGAGCACGCGAGGCCGCGGGCTCGATGGATCCGCGCGTTGAGACGGGGTGGACATTCGCAGTGCCTCGGAAGGTGCGATGAGAGGGGCGCAATTGAGGGTACCGGGCGGACCTTGGGCTGGTAGAGGTGCGTGATTGGGCGAGTCACTGGGCGAGGAACTGGACGCGCAAGTGGACGGATGGTCGGGCGGTGGTGCGGGCGAGCGGCGGACTGAGAAAGGTGGGATGCCGGGACGAGGTTCAGGATTCGCCGCCGCGGATCGGATCGTCGCGCACGTTGCCCGATGCCAAAGGTACCATACCCTGTGTCGGCGGAGCCGCCGGGATAAGAGATTGGCGGCGTCGGTGATCGTTGTGAAGTTGTGAGGTCTTGGCGTCGAGCCCTCATCGCGTCAAGTTCTGTTCCGTTTGATCCTTTACCAGAGTGAAGACCAGCATGGCACGTTCCCGCAAGAGACTCGGTGAAATTCTGGTTGGTTGGGGCGCGGTCACGCAGGAGCAGGCCGACAAGGCCGCGACGATCGCCAAGTCCGCCGGCAAGCGCATGGGCGAGGTGCTGGTGGAGCTGGGTCACACGAAGGAAGAGCAGATTGCCAAGGCGCTGGCGAACCAGTTCGGCATGGAGTACGTGGACCTCTCGGCCAACGGCATCGCCGAGAAGGTCGACCTCAAGCTCATCCCCGACGACCTGATCAAGAAGCACCAGATCCTGCCCATCAGCAAGACGGGCAATCGGCTGACGATCATCATCCACAACCCGATGGACCTTGAGCTGTACGACATGCTCCGATTCCGGCTGTCGGTGGAGCTGGATCAGAAGCTGGCTTCGCGCGGGCAGATCAAGAAGTTCCTCGAGGCTTCCGCCTCGGGAACGGCGCGGAAGTTCGGCGCGGGCGAGTCGCTGGTGACCGAGTCGATCGACAAGTCGGTGGACAAGTCGGTGGACAAGAGCGTCGACAAGTCGATGGACAAGTCTATCGACATCGACGAGACGGACGCGCCGATCGTCAAGCTCTGCAACCGCCTCATCGCCGAGGCCGTGCGGATGCGTTCGAGCGATATCCACATCGAGCCGATGGCGGATCGCGTGCGCCTGCGCTACCGCATCGACGGTGTGTGCATGGAGCGTGACAACCTGCCCAAGCGCATGCAGAACGCGCTGATCAGCCGAATGAAGCTGATGGCGGGAATGAACATCGCCGAGAAGCGCGTGCCGCAGGACGGGCGCATCAAGCTGCCGGTCGACGACGTGTCGATCGACTTCCGCGTGTCGGCGTGCCCCGCGTACCACGGCGAGTCGGTGGTGCTGCGTATTCTGCGGCCCGACAGCGTGCGAATCGGCCTTGTAAATCTCGGCTTCGAGCCCGACAACCTCGCGGTCTTCAACAAGATCATCCGGCGCCCCAACGGTATCTTCCTCGTGACGGGTCCCACCGGCTCGGGCAAGACGACGACGCTCTACTCGGCGCTTGACGTGCTGAACCGGCCCGACAAGAAGATCATCACCGCCGAGGACCCGGTGGAGTACAACTTCGAGGGCATCAACCAGTGCCAGGTGCGCGAGCACATCGGCCTGGGGTTCACGGCGATTCTGCGTTCGATGCTGCGTCAGGCGCCCAACATCATCCTGGTGGGTGAGATCCGCGACAAGGAAGTGGCCGAGATCGCGATCCAGGCCGCGCTGACGGGCCACCTTGTCTTCTCGACGCTGCACACCAACGACGCGCCGAGCGCGATCACTCGCCTGATCGACATCGGCGTGAAGCCGTTCCTGGTCGCGAGCTCGATCCAGGCGGTGATGGCGCAGCGCCTGATCCGCATGAACTGCAAGGAGTGCATCGCGCTCCGGGATCCATCGACGGTTGATCCCAAGCTCATGCGGCTCGTTGGAATCACTCCGGAAGAGGCCGCGGGACGGATGAAGAAGGGCAAGGGCTGCGGCAACTGCTCGAACACGGGGTACCGCGGCCGCCGCGCCATCTTCGAGATGATGGTGATGAACACGGCGCTGCGTGAACTTGCGTTCAACCTCGCGCCGATCTCTGACCTGCGCCGAGCCGCGCTGCTCGGGGGAATGCGCCCGCTGGTGCAGGACGGAAAGATCAAGATCCTGAACGGCCAGACCACGCCCGAAGAGATCGCCTCCACGACTCAGGTCGATATCGACAACCTGCCGGACATCGAGGAAGAGGCCGCGGCGTAGCACGCGGGCTCGGACGCGAACTGAACTTCCCTCGAATCGCTACATGCGCGTCTGGCGCCGCGTTCGTTGGTAGTCGTTCTACTTGTTCGCGGCGAGCTTGGCGCGAAGGGCTCGCAGTTCGCTCGTGAGTTCCGGCGAGCGTGAGTCGGTGATCAGTTCGTCGAAGAGTTCGAGCGCTCGGGCATCGCCCAGGTCCGCGAGGGTTCGCCACGCGGCGCGGCGGGTGCGCACGTCGCGATCTCTCGCCTGTGCAGACATCGCTTCGAAGGCGGCCTCGCGATCCTGCGACGCGACTCGTGCGAGGGCGTCGATTGCGATGGGCCTCGTTCGGCTGATGGTGCCGGGGCGCGTGAAGGGAACGATGAGAGCCGCGGCGCGCGCGCCGGCGAGGTCGGCGGTCGCGACGATGGCGGCCTGCCGAATCTGATCGTGCTGGGACTCCTGCGTGAGAGCTCGAGACACTGTGCGCGACTGATCCACGAGGCCCAGCGTGCCGATGCCACGGACCGAGGCGGCGCGGACCCGGACACTCTCATCGGTCTCCGCGAGGGAGGCGAGCCGCTCGCCGATCGACGCCAGCACCTGCGGGTTTGACTTGTTCTCCTCGCGCTGCGCGATGCTGACGAGCGCCTCGGCGATCGCGAGGCGGACCGCCCAGCGATCGATGGGGGTAGAGACGAGCGCGCGGACGTCTGCGGAGTTGCCGCGGGCCGCGAGTGCGCGAACGGCCTCGACGCGGAGCGTGTTCGGCTGGGTCGTGTTGCTCGCGAGGCGGCGGAGGACCTCGCTTGCCACGGGGCCGCTCATGGTGCCGAGTGTCCGCGCGGCTTGCACGCGGGCAAAGAGCGTTGGCGCATCGGCAAGCTGCGCGAGCGCGTCCGACTCATCCTGCGTGATCATGAACTGCGCGAGAACGCTGCGGCCGTGATCGATCGCGACGAACCGCGGCTTCTGGCTCAGAGCGAACGACTTGGTCGCGGAGCGGCCACGAACCTCGATGGACTCGATGACGCTTGCGCCGGCGACATCGGTGGCGATGAAGAGGGGCAGCACAAACTCGAAGGCGGGATTGTCGCCATCGAGTGCCTGGGTCTGCTCGACCGTAGCGGTCAGCGTGGATGTGGCGTCGTCCCAGGCGGTCGCGATGTTCAGGCGCGGGATTCCGGGTCGAGTCGTCCACTGCGAGAAGAACTGCTCGAGCGACTCGCCGCTGCGTGCTTCAAGCACCTTGCGGAAGTCGGGCGTCTCGACGGTGGCGTTCTTGTGAAGGTCGATGTACTCGGCGAGGGAAGCAAAGAAGACCTGATCGCCGAGCTTGGTGCGCAGCATGTGGAGCGTGCTCGAACCTTTGGAGTAGGGATTGGCCGCGCGGCGGAAGGTGTCCCAGGGGCTTGTGTAGACCTTGCTGGCCATGCCGACGCTCGCGGGCGCCGTGCCCGAGTCGGCGCCGACGACAGAGTCGAACTGCCTGAGCACCTCGGTCTCGTATCCCTCGCGACCGTCGCGATGCTCGAACCAGATCGCCTGCATGTACGTCGCGAAGCCCTCGTTGAGCCAGATGTGCTCCCAGGAGCTGGTGGTGATGAGGTTGCCGAACCACTGGTGCGCAAGCTCGTGCGCGATGAGGCTGTCGAGGTCGTTGTCTTCGAGGTCGTCCTTGGCGATGAGCGCGGTGTCGTACATTGTCGTGGCGCTGGTGTTCTCCATGCCGCCAGCGAGGAAATTATGCACGACGAGCTGGGCGTAGCGGTCCCATGGGTAGGGCTCGCTCAGGCGCTGCTCAAAGAGCCGGACCATCTGTGCCGTGCGGCCATAGGTTCCAGCGACGTCGGCGGCGCGCCCGCGTGGGACATACACGGGCATCGGGAGCGCGGCGTTGTCGGTGACGTCCACGATGTCGAACTTTCCAACCACGAGCGTCACGAGGTACGGGACGTGGCTCTTGTTCTGCAACCAGTGGAAGGTCTCAAAGGGCCGCAGATCGGGAATGCCGCCCGGCGCCGGGGCGGGCATCTCGCGGATCACCTTGGTCTGCTCAACAAGGCGTCCGTTGCTGCTGACGATGAAGCTCGACGGGACCGTTACGACAAGCTCGGTCGTGAGGCGGTCGTTGGGGAAGTCATGAATGGGGAACCAGTAGCGGTTGCTCTCGGGCTGACCCTGCGTGTGGAGCTGCGCCGGGCGGCCCGGCCACTCGGGAGTTTCGGGTGTCCAGTGCAGTCCCATCTGCGGCTCTGTGACTTCGAACGAGGTGGTGAGGGTGAGCTCTTCGCCGGGCTCGAGCGCGGTATCGAGCGTGACGCGGAGCTTCTGGCCATCGTGCGCGAAGGACGCGCTGCCTCTGGAGGCGACGACGCTGATGATGTTCATGGCGACGGCGTTGAGCGTGATTTCCGAGACCGGCTTGGCGAGGGCGCGCAGCGAGAGGTTCTGCTTTGCGGCGAATCGCGGTACGTTCATGTCCTCGATCGTGATGCCCAGGCGCATGTGCAGGAAGTCGGCCACTGGACTCGGCGGAAAGTTGCGCAGGTCGCGCCCGGTAGCCTCATCAAAGCCCGCGACCGGCGCGGCGATGAGGATTGCTTGCAGCTTGTGCTCCAGGCACCCTTCGTGTCCATCGTCCAGCATCGAGAAGGCGAGTCCGCACGAGGCCATGATCGCCAACGCGAAACTCGCGACATGCGCGACATGCACGGCATGC
>Ga0105046_10009643_pt1 | contig 15081 bp, 14 predicted proteins | sample MAT03_FD_78385 | JGI IMG/M metagenome (GOLD analysis project Ga0105046, IMG submission 78385) | Freshwater microbial communities from Lake Fryxell liftoff mats and glacier meltwater in Antarctica - MAT-03 (megahit assembly) | ecosystem: Environmental > Aquatic > Freshwater > Ice > Liftoff...
ATCGCTTAGGCCCGGGGGTTTTTCTTTGCCCTGGGTGTACCATATTCTATCTTTACTTCAAAAGTGAGCATTGAGATATGAGAAAAGTAAACGGCAGCAGTACTTACGGCGAATGCTTCAATTATGAAGAGTATGACCAACAGGTTGCGTTCTGAGCGCGGAATGGATCTAATTCAGCTGCTAATCTCTGTAGTCATCATCGGCCTCTTGCTAGCGATTGGCGTACTTATGATTCTTAGCAAAACAGAAGATGCGCGTCAGAACTCAGCTGACGCTTCAGTTGTCCAGGGAGTAACTGCTGTTATGGCAATTCAAGCTCAAGCTGGGCAGCCGAATGAATGGGCTGCCAATATAGAAACCGAAGCTAGCCGTATGTCGACCTCAAAACACGTAACTGTATCTGAGGCCAGTGTTAATCCTCTCACTAGCCCAATAATAGTTCAGTACACTCTTTCTGGCTATCAGCGCTACGCAGAAATCACTCCTGCTGGCGGCTTGTCATACAGCAGTGGAGTCGCGCCGTAGAAACTCTCTTAGTCGGGCCAGTAGCGAAAACCCGGGAACTGCTTCAACCCGGTCGTAACCTCAACTTATGAAAGACTTCCCCTGGGATGATGAAGACAGTGAGCTGGAGCCCGTTTCCAAAGCCAGAGCTAACCAGCAAGATGAAGATGACCAACAAGATACGGCTGAGAGTGATGTTGTAGAGCAGCCGCGCCGGGCCTCACGCAAAGAAAAAGCTGATGATATCATCTGGGTCGGCAATCCCTGTTGGAAAGCAATGATCGGCTACCACATGAAGAGCTTTGCTGTCTTTCTTATTGTCGCTGCGGCTGGCTATGGCCTCAGCGTTGCTGGCCTACTCGCTCTGCCGCTAGTCATCCTGCTCGGCCTGCTTACACTAGCTGGCGCTTTGGCTATTGGTTATTTCATGCGTCGTATGACAATCTACACTATTACTAGATCACGAGTAATGAAAAAGAGTGGGATCATCAACACGCGCAAGGAACAGGCGCGGATTGAGATGATCACTAACATCCTGATTGACCGCAACCTGAGTCAGAGACTGATGGGCATCGGTGATCTGGATATCGACACAGCTAACGACACCACTGGCACTATGATCTGGTGGGGGCTGCGTGACCCGTACGACATCGAAGAAATAATTGACAACTTGCGTGACGCCCGCGACGATTGAGCCTTGCCAGATAGCGGGCAAAGCGCCTATGCCGGGTCTACCTTCAGAAGATGAAGGTGCTCAAGGAAAATGCTGTGCTAGTTGTCTTAGCTGTCTTGGCTCTATCTGTCGTAGTCGGCGCTCTGCTGATCAACACTGGGTCTGAAAAGATCGGGCCTGCTTCAGATGCTCCGCAGGGTGGAGTGACAATAGCTAAACCGACCGGGGTAAAGAACGGAGTCTACTACGGGGAAGATCTAGTCTTTCCAGTGGGCCGCTCCAAAGTTACTACCGGCGCCTCAGGCCTTATCTTTTCTGGTCCGATCAGAGGGTCATTGCTGCTGACTGAACCAGATACTTCGCCCTCGTCAATCAAGGTCGGCTTTGGCGGACAGAAGATCACTAACGGACTAATCAAGAAGGAAAAGGGGGCGACGCTAGGCTATCTGTTTGTTGGGTCAACGGTCGGCTACCTGGCTGTTAGCGGTCAAGGAAGTAGCGCCTGGAGTAAGCGCCTGATTTCTGGAGCTCGGGCGCGGTAGCAGTGTTTGTTCCTCGGGCTACTCTAGTTCGATCACGGGGCGAGCTAAGGTCAATAGCTGGGGCTAATGCCGCTGAGGTGCTAGAGCTGCGCGCTTTAGAAGCCCAGGGCGATTTACTCTGCCCTGTTTGCGGGCAAGGAGTCCATTTGACCATTGCCAGTAAAGAGGGGCTAACCCTAGACCATGACGAAGAGCATGAGCCAGAAGACGCTGAGCGCTTTCGCAATAAGGCACGCCTGACATTGGCTCTTAAGGTCCTTTTTCCGAGCGCGGTTATTGAGGCCAATGCCTACCTCGACGAAGTAGAACGATTCGCTGATGCAGTCGTGGTCAAGCCCGATGGCGGTATCTTGGCTATGCACTACATATCAACTGATTACAGCCGCCAGCAGCTTGCTGATTTGCGAGAGAGCTATCAGGCTGCGGCTATTCAGCCGCTGTTTCTACTGGATTGGCGCCGACTACAGATCAAGGCAATCCGGCGTAATCTGGCGGCCGCTGACATTCGTAGTACGGAGTTAAGTTTCTTGAGTAGCGGACTACCACTACTCTATTTTGACGCTGGCAGGCAACAGGTAGCTAAGATCATTGTTCCTTTGGCTCTCTCTCCGCTATTGGCAGACACTTCTCTGCGCTCATTCGGCCGCATTCACTGTGGGGTACGCCGCCATAGCTTGTCAGCGCTGCGGGTAATACGGGGCGATTGGCATCTTGATACAAGCTACAACTTGCCTTTGCCAGATCCCCCGCCACTGCCAGCACGACTAGCGCGCAAGCTAAAGCAACTGAGAGATACTGGCACGAGTCTCTGAATAGCACTAGTATCTAATCATGGGCAAAACAGTACAGGGAAGAACGGTTTTAGCTGGGAGTGGACTGGCATATCTACGTGCTGGCCGCAAACCAACATCTCCGCTCCAGATTGCAGAAGATAAGGTGGCAGCGGCAGTAACTGATACGCAGCTACTAGATTTGATCAAGAGCGAAAGAGATCCAATACCTGATTTTCTGGTCCGAATTATGGAGTGGTCTTTGGCCGATGCTGGCGGGGAAACGGGTAATATCCGCGCCCTGCTAACTGATATCCTGGCCCGGCCAGTAAATCGTCGGCAGCGACTTAACACCATTCTTAGCCGTGCCCGAATAGAGAGCGCGACCCAACGCCTGCTAGAACTCAGTCAAGAGGAGCAGGAGAACACTAACCAAGGTGCCTTATTGCGCTCATACACGGCGCAGGCCAAAGCTATTGGCTTAGAAGCGCTAGCCAGCGATAGTAGCAGCTGGAGCGATCAACATCAACAGGCCACAGATTTAAGAGCTGCTTTGGAGCGCTCAAATATTGGCACCCAGGCTGAATGTAAGTCACTATGTGAACTTGTCACCTGTATTAGAGAGTCTTTGCAGGCAGCTGATAATGACTCCGACACATTGCATATTGCTGCTGCTTACTCTATCAGCAGGGGTAAAAATTCTGGATTGGATAAGGTTTTCCACGATGAGGTTGAGCTACTTGTCAAAGCGCTGGAACTTGAAGCCTGCTATTGAACTGATCTCTCGGTCTTGCAGCTACGGCCGGGATGGACTACAAGCCCCACTCATTACCGTGTGCTTCTTCAGCAGTAGTCAAGACCTCGACTACCACTTCCGGGGCTACTCCAGCGCTTTCCAGCGCCAGCTTAACTGAAGCCAGCAGGTCGTTGATTTCTTCATCCGAAGCCGGGGTAATCGCCTCCTTCTGCTCAGCAAAATCATCTTCGTCGGCAGCTAGCGCGGCCCGGTAAGCGTGATACTGGGCCGCATACGCTTGACGGTCACTTACACTGTAATGCTCGTCTATCCAGTCGTAGCTAACCGTAAGCGAAGATCCTCGGTCAAGCTGATTGAGATTTGCCTGTATCCGTGAGTTAGTTCCCGCTGCGCCCATTCTGAGAATCAGATGCTGGAGATTGACTTTTACCGGGATATCTTGAAAAGAACCCGAGCTGGCACTGGCAGAAACTTGAACACACGGCGTCTCATTTACTTCGGGCAGCGGGCCGCAGTCGGCGCCGGTCTTCTTGGCGTATTCCAGCAGCTGCTGCTTGAATACTTCGCTGTCAAGGATCGTGAAAAGTTCGTAGTCTTCATGATGTGAGGCGCCGTTATCGAAGCGCTGATAGACGTTGAGCTCACCGACGATCTGCTGCAAGTAGTCTGGGTGATCAAGCTGCATGTCCAAGCTGCAGATACTGTGGCTTTCTGAGCCACCGAGGAACTGCCAGTGAATGCTGTCTTTGTCCATACTTAGAGCATAGCCCGAATGGTCTTGCTTCTCTGCCGCGAAATAGTGAATGCCTGCGCCGGTTAACAGCTACCATGAGTACATGGTCGGCAAGACGATAGACGATAAGCGCGAGCCTTGCCCGCGTTGTCATGGCCTGGGCTCACTACTGTTTCTCGCCGGTACAGTCGTCAAGCAGCCTCACGTCTGTAATCGCTGCAACGGCAGTGGTTTGCGTCTGCCGTAAACTCTTACGCGAACTGGGCCAGCGTCGAGTTACGCTCCGCTGTCAGCCTTCTGCTGCTCTGCCATTTGTTCCATCTCGTCCAGCGTCTGCGGAAAAGCAGTAATGCCAGTGGCGTAGATGGCGTCGGCGACCGCATCCTCTTCATAGTAGTGGTTGACCTCGGCGAAGTCAATGCCCAGTACGCGCAGAACATCACAGGCAAGAATCTGCTCATGCTGATAGGCCAGCCTGCCGTCGATGTACAGTCCTTCGTATTCGCCATCAAGGTAATGAATCTCAACTTTGCTCATGCCAAGACCATAGCCTGGAAGACGGTCCTTTTCTGCTGCTAGAACAACTCGCCCGATATCGCCGGGTCATTGATTCTGTTAATCAAAGTCGAGTTTCTGCGCTTCAGCTCAACCTTATCAAGAGCCATATGGAGAGCCTTTGTCTCACCAACCATTATGCATAGTTTCTCGCTGCGGGTGATGGCTACGTATTCCAGATTGCGCGATAGCATCCGGTAATGAGAGGAAGATACTGGGCAGACAACGCAGGGCCATTGTGATCCCTGCGAGCGGTGGATGGTCATCGCCCAGGCGAGCTGGAAGCTGTCCATATCCGAGATCGCCAGCCAGAACTCGCGCTCGCCATCATCAAAGGAAAGGAGTGCTTCTTTCTCGTTGTCGCGGTAGTCCTTGACGATGCCGATCTCGCCATTCATCACCGCCTTGTCTTCGTCAGGATGGTACATGTTTTTCGTCTGAACGACACGCGAACCAACGGCAATCGAAGTGCGGTAGAGCTTATCGCCGAGCTTAAACGGAGCTTTGTTGATGATTGCTTCCTTGTACTGACCATCATTACCATTGACCAGGCGTTCGATCTCAGCGTTGAGCAAATGTAGCCCTACTTGGCCGCCGCGCATCGGCGCCAGGACCATGATGTCATTAGTCGGGTCAAAGCCAAAAGCGCGCGGAATGCGGTTGACGGCCATATCGACGGTCATGCGCAGCGTGCTAGCGGCATCTTTACGCGGAACCCAAAAGAAGTCGTTGAGCATCTCCATCCCCAATGCCTTTTCGGCTTCTTCCTTAACCAGGTAGGGCATCTTCCCCTGATTTAGACGGCGCGAGTTCTGGATGATCATCGACTTCGCCGCCTGGCGGAAAATCTTGGTTAGGTGAGTTTCTGGCACTGACTTGCTTGCGATGAGATCGTCAAAAGCCTTGCCCGCTCCAACTGGTGGTAGCTGATCGGGATCGCCAACCATTAGCACGTGCATTCCTGACGGAATAGCGCGCAGCAAACTGTCAAAGAGGTCGAGATGAAGCATGGACGACTCATCGACAATCAGTAGGTCACCGCGCAGTGGGTTGCTTTCATCATGTTCGAATTGACCATTAGCTGGAGAGACTTTGAGCAGTCTATGAATAGTCTGCGCCGGGTGACCAGTCAGCTCGCGCATCCTCCGAGCCGCCTTACCAGTCGGGGCGCAGAGCAGCACCTCCTTGGCCTCGTCTTCAGCGGCCTGCAGTAGAATGTTGGTACAGGCGGTCTTACCAACACCGGGGCCACCGGTCAGTAGACAGAGGCGATGAGTAGAAATCATCTCAATCATTGACCATTGTTCATCAGTCGGCAGGCGCAGCTGCTCAATCTCCTCGGGAGTGGCATCAACCGCCGCCTGCGGCCGTTTCGGATGGGTAAGCAAGTTGTGTCGGCCGCCGATCATCTCGCGCACCCGGGCCGCTACACGGCGTTCAATCTCCCACCACTTACGCAGGTAAATACGCTGCCGGACGTGCTCATCTGACTCAACTACGATCTTCTTCTTGCTGCTCAGTGAGCTGGCCGCTTCAACGATCTCCGGCGGAGCGACAGTGGCCGCCATTTCTGGCAGGCTAAGTGCCTTGCGCGAGGCGTCAAGCAACTGCTCCAGAGTCAAGAAGACATTGCCTTCACTTTCAGCCTCGCCAAGGACGTAGAGAACTGCTGCCTCAATCCGGGCCGGATCGTTTACTTCTACACCCATTGATTGCGCGATGTCATCCGCGATCAGGAAGCCGATGCCCTTGATCTCGGTAATCTGATATGGAGTCTCGGTCAGAACCTCAATAACCTTGTCGCCGTATTTTCTGTACAGCAGATCGGCGCGGCCAACGGCAATGCCGTGGCTGAAGAGAAAGGTCTCGACTTGACGGACCGACTTAGCTGTGTCCCAGGCATTGATTGCTTCTTCAACCTGCTTTTCAGGTAGCTTGCGGCCGCTGACCGTTCTAACTTCACGCAAGCGGCTAGCATCCTCGTCAAGGATGCGGTAAACGTTATCGCATCCGAAATGAGCGACGATGGCCTTGGCAAAGGCCGGGCCGACCCCATGAATTCTTGTTTCCAGCCATGTTGCGATACCAACTTCATCCTGCGGTAGCGCTGAAGAGAAGTCATAGATGCGAAAGCTCCAGCCATATTTAGGATGGCTGCTCCATTTACCCTTACAGTTGAGCATCTCGCCGCCGCTAACACGGGCCAGCGGCCCCTGGATGGTGATAGCCTGATCTCGGGCTTTGTCCGCTGCCTCTTGTAACTTGCGCACCCGATCAGCTGCGGCGCCAGAAGCCGTCAGGCGCCGGGCCTCAGAAGTATAAGCAGCAGCGATATCCTTCTTGCTGCGGACTGCGCTCCAGATCGCAAACGATTGGTCGTCATTTATGAAGCGGGGCGCTGATCCTTGAGCGGTACAACAAAGGACTTTTGCTTCGGGATCTGGCGGCGCCGTATCTGACTGATTCATTGGTGAAAGAGAGTACACTTCACCACTATAGGGGCGCGATGAAGATGGCCCGGACCTTCTGGCAAGTGAAGTCGTCTATTTCATAAGCACAAAATCGAGCAGATGATCTTCTCGGGGCTAATATCAGTACATGGGAAAGACACTAAACGTAGCTAAGAATAGCGGCGCTGGAACTGGACGCGCTGCTGGCGCGAACTACTTGATCGGTGCTGATGATGAACTAGCAGTCGGCGAAGCGCTACAGCAGGTTGAAGCAGTTCGCTACGACCCGGCAAATAAGCGCTACATTATCACCACTATTGAGGGGCAGATCACAGTGACAATGGATCCTCCTGGCGCTTACAATCCTGATGAGCTTGACGCCGCTGCTGTTCGGGCCGCTTACATCTCGGCCTTTTCCTACAGCGCTTCTTTTGAGCCGATATCAGCTCCGGACCACGTTCTGGAGATGGGTGATCTATACGCATCAGTACAGGACATGGAGCCGGGGACGAAAGCTCATACCGCTGCTATTGACCGTCTTGTTGCTCTTTCCCAGGAACACCTGCAGGGCGATGAACATCTAGCCAGCCTCGATGTTTGTAATGAGCGTCCGGAAGAGGCTGACCGACTACCGACTGCTACCTCATCTAAGCGCTTGGAAGCTAAGCGCCGCGCCGAGCGCTTGGGCGCTGCGATGTCCAGCATGATGAAGAAGGTTGATCTTGCAGGAACTGACATCACCCCAATGGAGGCGCTGTTCAACGGAGTAAAGAATGAAGAGGATCTGCTTGTGCTTCAAGATCAGTTCGCTGAGCGTCGTGAGGCTGCCATCGCCCTATTCGGCGAACACGGCGAAGCAATGATCCCGAAGTCACGTCTTAATTTCGAAAATGAGGACACTGGGGAGGTCGATGAAGATGGTAACCCTATTACCAGGATTGTTTCAACTGGAGACATCCACGCTGACCAGCATTTTCAGGACTGTATGGAGCTCTTCGAATCGCAAGTCATTCAGGGTGCTAAGCGCGGAATTATTGCTTCTGGCCCTCCGAGCACCGGCAAGGACACTTTCATCTACGAAATGGCTGCTATGCGTAGGATGGCTGTCGTTGAAAAGAACATGGGCCCCGGATCTGACATTAACGACCTATTCGGAGGTGAAGGAATCGGGCCAGAAGTCGTCTATGATGACAAGGGTGAATTTGTCGGAACCGGCTTCAGCTCGAAGCGCATCCCGGGCCGACTCATAACGGCATCTGACTATCCTGTCGCCTTTTTGCTCACCGAAGTAGAGGGAGTAGAAGAGGTATTTGTTCGAGTCAATACTCTCGTTGGTGGTGAAGTCGGTGATCCGAGCAAGCGTAAAGCTTCAGCTGGTTCGATTAGCAACGACATAGAAACTACTCCCCATGAAGATTTCCTGCTTTGTTTTTCATATAATCCAGGTTTTCGCGATATTCAGATGCCGTCCTCACTCAAAAAGCGCTGTTTAGATCTACGCTTTGAGTATATGACTGCTGAAGATGAAGCGGAAGTTGTCGCCGCTAACGTGCGTAAGATATTTGCTTTCGGTGGCGATGATCTTCCAGACGAGATCAAAGATGTCAAGGCAGCTGACGTCATGCCAGTAGTCAACCTTGCCCGTTCAATCCGCGATAAACATCACATGGATCCACAGACCTGGAAGGACATGCCCGACATGCGCAGCGCTGCACACATGTACCACGACCTGGTGCGCGCGGGCAAGAACAAGCATCCTAACCCGGTACGAATGATGGCTAAGACTTTGGAGAGCATGCTTCCTGGGTCACTGCAAATGACTATCTCTACGATGAACACCGAGCTTAACGATACGCTTGCTGATCATGAAGAAGCGCTCAACGCTATTGGCCAACTGGGGTATCAGTACCGAGATAAGGGGTAAAAGGGGCAATCATGGGTAAGACCAAGACCTCCCCCAACTGCCTGCCTGGCGCAGCAAGTCGCGGAATCTTCACTGAAAAGGTCGAAGGAATTACGCTGGTTCGTCCTGATGATCCGGGCTACATTGGTTCTGCTGCTCATATCTCTCGCCTGGGTGGTTACGCTCGTAGCCGTACTAAGCGCCATGATGTAACGGTCAAGCTTAGCGGCGCTTGCATGCGGTGTAAGCACAGTCTTGATGACCACCCTGATGGTGGTGGCTGTCAGAGCGATGGTTGCCAGGAGTGTAAGAGCTACATCCCCGGCGGCCGCTCATATACAGACATGAAAGGTAATCTTACTGTCTGGTCTGATACGCCTCCGGACGGCTCTATTGGCGAGCGCGAAGTATGTATTCTCGGCGCCCTCCGGCACGAGATTTGTCATGAGCTATACACTGATCCAGTTGCCTTTGAACAGTTCACTGCCAAGCTTGGCAAGATGCAGGCGGCAGGCAACAGCTACACATCTAGCCAGAGAATGAAGTTGTGGAATATCCTTGAAGACGGTATGATTGAGCAGCGCGAGCGCAATGAACAGCCGGGCGCTTACCGGATCATCGCCGCCCGCAACAAGATCGCGCCTAAGATGGGCCATGTTCTTGCCACTGAAGAAGAACGCATTTTCAAGCTCTGGCCTGGCCACACCCCTACTGATGATGATGGTAACTTACTGCCGACTGAAGAACGAAATGGCCAGCAGGTGGTAGTCGTTCCCGCTGGAACTAAGATTGGCACTTGGAGCGAGAACCCAATCAACCCATCGATGCAAATGGAATCAGCGCTGATGGCTTCGGCACTACCAGAATACGAGCCTGGCGACTTGCATCCTGAAGTAAGAGCTTGCCTGGATGAATGTCAGCCACACATTGACGCCGCAGTAACCGGCAACAGTAGTGACTGTATTCTCCGCTCAGAGAAGGTGTTCGACATTCTCGTTGATCACGGTTTCCAAATCAGCGAGGAAGAGGAGCAAGATATTCGCCAGATGCAGGCACAGATGGGCAACCAGCCGACTGATGCCCCGGAGAGCTCCGGAGCCGAGGGCGAAGCAGCGCCGCCACAGAACGGCGATCCCGGACAAGAGGAAGGAGAGGGCGGCTCTCCCGGTGAAGGAGACGACGGTTCTAGCGGAGACAGTGGTAGCGATGATGGTGGCGGATCCGATAGCGGGATGACTGATGAGATTACCGACGACAAGGGCGGTGGCGGTGGAAGCAGCTCTAAGCCTGATCCAAAACAGGCTCCGCAGTCTGGCGGCGGCGGAGGTAGCGGCGGCGAGGATAGCTCTGCTGGAGAAGAAGGTGACGAGCAGTCTGGCGGAGGCGACGGCTCCGGTTCCGATGAAGACGGTGAAGGAGAGGCTGGTGATGGGGGCGATGATTCCGGCGATAGCGGTGGTTCCGACAGCGCTGCAGGTGGCGGCAGTCGAACTAACAATCCGCTCAGCAAGGAAAAAATGGAGGCCAACGAAAAAGAAGGCAAGGGCTCAGTTACGCAGGAGGAAGCCGAGAAAATGAAGAAAGACGCCGAACGCCAACTGGAATCAGAACGGGCAGAAAAAATTTCTTCGGACAATCAGGCCGCTACTAACGGCCGCATCGAATCAAACCAATACAAGTTTTCTGATAACAGTAGCGCTGTGCCACAAGCCGAGGCTATTGCTAAAGCGCTACAACGACCAACACCGCTAGAAGAAGAAAAAGGTGACTTTTTCCGTCAGGGCGATCGCATCGCTCGTGAGGTGGAGGCACTACGATCGGCTACTGTAGCAACCAAGACTCGTCGTATGTCTGGTCGGATAGACATGCGCCAGATCAGTCGCGGGCTGGCTGGGGATCCTCGGATCCACACCCGTAAGGGGCGCAAGTTTGAAATGGAGCTGGAAATCGACATCTCACTAGATCGCTCCGGATCAATCACTGATGAAGTAGCCAGTCAGCAGTATAGAGCGGCGATGGCTATTGCCCATGCCTGTGAGAAAGCAGATATCCCGTTGACTATTTCTGGTTGGCATGGTAGCGACGGCCACTGCGAGCATATCGCGCTGAAAGAGAAGCACTCCGACGACAAGCGTGGAATCGCTGCGCTATTTAGCTTCGGCGGCAGCGGCACGCCAATGGCCGAAGCGATTCAGTTTTCGCGCCGCCGTCTGGCCAACTCCAAGGCAAGCAACAAGATCAATATTCTCTGCACCGACGGCCTAGCTAGTACGGCCGAGGGGCGCAAGCGCGCCAAGGAGGAGCTCAAAGCCGCCCAGCGAGACGGTATTGACTTGATTGCCCTCGGTTATCAGCTTGATGAGGAGGTTATGAAGGAACAGTTTGGCAGCACCAGCTGGAAGAGCATCAAATCTTTTGATGAGACTTATGATGTCGTAGCGGCAATTATTCGTGAAGCGGCTCAACGCGCTTCCGCCGGTCAGAACTAGGGCTTATCACCGTGCGTGAAGCTACTCTGGCGCCGTGGCTCTATCTTACAGAAAGTCGGAGAAAAACGGCCTGAGTTTTGACGGCAGCAAACTGATTGTTGCTGCTAATGGGAAAAAAGTTGCTTCGGCTCCGTTCACTGGCGATTTTGGGCAGGCCTTGCGTAGTTTCGAGGCCTTGCGCTTCTTCCCCAAGCTGGATTTTACTTTATCCGGCGAAGAAGTCGAATACAGGGTTGCTGTCTCTTGTGATGCCCCGGTCGGCGGGATGGCTATGGGCAAGCTCAAGGTCAACGACGTAACTGGATCCTGGTCAGCAGGACGACGTGGTAATACTGTTTTTCTGCTCAATGTCCCGGGCCGCGAATTTGTTCAAGATCAGCCAGGAATGGGCTGGGAAATAACTCTGCCACGGATGGTTCTGGATCTTGACCCGGTTGTTGTGCAACGCGTTGGCCTGATGATTGAGGAGTTGATTTACCGCCTGGCTCAGGGCACTATTGACGCTCCGGCATTTAAGCGCAAAGTCAATAACGTCTTCAGTGCCACTAACCAGACATGGGCGGCGCCGCTACCGCTGCTCAAGGGGCGAACCTAGGAAACAGATGAGTGGCGTCGGCGTAAACCAGCAATGGGAACTGCAAAAGCAGCTCTTCCGCAGTGGCGGCCTCGGGCAGCGTCCTGTTCTGCTACAGCAACTTTCACTCAATGGCTCAATGCTTCTAGAGCGCAATCATGACCAACGCTGGCTGGAATGCTTGTGTCGCGTAATGGGCCAGGAGCAAACTACTTGGTCACATCTCTCGCGCTTGCTTATCCGGGCCAACGGCGGCGATGCGCGCCGGGCGCTGTGGCGAGCATCAGCACTGTGGTGGCAGGAAGAAGTAGACGCACTGCCGCACCTTCTTGAGTTGTCGTGGCGTCTCGGTCAGCCGAGTAACAGCCAGCAGTTCATGATTGCCATGGAAAAGAAAGCACTACAGATCCGCGCGCTCCGCTGGTGTGAGACTGGAGAAGGTCGGCGCCCGATATCAGTACTTGACCTTGAGCAGCATATGACCCTAGCAGATGAAACCACTACCGAGTCTAGCGACAGATAGCGCCCTGACTGCTGTGCTCTTTTTACGATGGCAATGATGAGTGAAGAAACTGTTGCTGAAGAAGTTGAGGTAAGCGCTCTTGATTTGCCTTCGGGCGAGGCCGAGCTGGTAGAGATCAAGGATATCCCACTAGCTGATATCTCTGAGCTGGAGAATATTCGCCAGTCCTATCAGGGCATTGAAGGATTGGCTGATACCATGCACCTGAATGGTCAGCTTCAGCCCTGTTGGGTGCGCCCAGCAGCTCCTGGCGCCGAGCAGCCGTATGAGCTGATTTTCGGTCATCGGCGCAAGCGAGCGGCCGAGCTGCTGCATGAAAAAGGTATTGACGGCTGGGACTCGATTCGTTGCGAGGTACGGAAAGTAGCTGACGGGGAAGAACTAGCTCAGGTAATCATCGAAAACTTTCAGCGCGAGCAGCCTTCTCCAGTAGCGGAAGCGCGAGCCATGCAGAGCCTGAAAGACACTCTTGGTCTAAACAACATTGAAGTGGCGGGGCGAATGGGTTGTGACCCATCACAAGTCTCGCATCGCATCAGTCTGCTAAAGCTTGCACCGCCGCCGGTGCAAGTTGCCCCGCAGATCGCGGCTCCGCAGGCTGCGGAGCTAGAAGATGATGAAGGGGCGGACGAAAACATCGGGCAGCTAATGGCTGAAGCCCCGAATGCGGACGGTGAAGGTGAAGATTTGCTCCTGACACCGGAGATTGTCAAACCTAAGGTCGACATTCTTGAGCTAGTTGACAAAGGCGACATCTCGCCCTCTGTAGCTGAAGTCATTGTTGGGGTTGAAGATCGCGACGATCAGGAAAAGCTGGCTAAGCTGGCTGTTCAGAATGGCTGGAACGTTAAGAAGGCCTCCAGCTGGGCTAAGTCAGTCAAAGAAAACATCGCGGATGATGGGCCCGAGGCCATGGGTGCTATCGAGTTGGTGCAGATGGAGGACGTTGTAGCTCTACCGCGCTTACGTCCGCGTGAAGATCTCAGTCAGTCTGAACTCAACCAGGTCATTCTCTACTCACAACTGCGCAACTACATGGACCGCGAAGTCCTTGATTATCTGGAGACTACTTTTGGCATTGCCTACGAGGGATTGTGGGAGTATGTATCGGGCCTTCCTGAAAGCGAAGTTACTGATCTAACAAAGCGTATGGCTCTACGCTACATAGGAGCCGCTCACCGTTTTTCCACGCTTGAGCCCGAACTGAAGGATGTCTTGGGCAGCATAGAGGTTGTGCCTTCGATGGCCGACGACCTGGCCCTCCCTGAGGTAGAGACGGTTCTCGACTTTGATGAAGATCTGTTTGCTCTGCCTGAGGCCTCTGATGAGTAAGAGCCCGATTCTGCCCGATCCTCTGCCAGCTCTTGACGACCCCCGCTATGAAGGCCCCGGACCCTACTCTATCTCGGGCCTGCGTGATGTTTGTGGTACGGTTACCGCTCCCGACTGCCCGTACTACCAACGGCGTGAACTGATGAAAGCACAGGGCTGCTGGCTGAAGACATGCGCTAATAGTGAACTCGAAGTCTGGATCAACCAGGTCGGCGGCTTCGATCCCCACTCCAAGATCATTCAGCCGCCATTGGCAGAATCGCCGATGTCTGGTGTCATCCCAAGAATGATTGCCCGAGGGGAAAAATTGCCCTACCCGCTCTCGCCCGGCACCTACATTGTTGACTACCCGTCTTTGAACTCTAACGCCTCCAAGCTGCCGGAGCGTAGCTGGGTGCCGGACCTTAAAGAGCGCTTCCCTGATGATTCAAAGCTGCTGCTGAGCTTCTTCGGCAGTCGATCACTAACTGTTGGCCTCTGGGTTTTGACCGGTTTCTGGCGCGCAGAGTTTCTGTCACAGTTTGATGGCGTGCTGCTACCTGACTTCTCAAACTTTGCGGACGACTCCTGGCCACAGTCGCTGATCGGTGAAAGAATGATGCAAGTCTTCGGCGAAGAAGGATCAGCTGCGGGTACTACCATTATCCCGACTATTGCCTGGGCTTCTGAAGCTTCATTACGACGCCAAGTTGAGCTCTGGGTCAGTCAATACCCGTACATCAATACGATTCATCTCGACTGCTATGGGGCTGACGTTGATCGAGTCAAGTGGATCTGGCGTTGGCTATATGCGATCGAAAAGTATTGCCAGCCACATCAGCATATCCGCTGGCTGGTTTCGGGAATCACTACTGGCTGGGGTATCCGTGAGCTAAACGAGATGTTCCCCAATAACAACTACAATGTAATCATGCCGCTATCACCCTATGTCAACGCTATGGTGGGGTCAACCGATCGCGAATATCAGGGACAAGCTTTCAGAAAGAAGATTCAGACCATCGAAGACTTCTACTTCGGTCGGGTAGTTTCCGAGAAGATGGAACGGCCCGATTCTTGGCCGCAGTTCAAGGACTGTCTGAAGTAAACAAATCAGGAATCTCTGCCCGGGACCGTTTACCATTAGGGAGCAATGGGAAAGACACTAAATGAAGCTTGCCAGACTCCTAATCGTGGTGATGTCTCCCCAGGTGAAATTGCTGGAGCCGATATTCAGTTCACTGAGAAAGCCAAAATAAGTGATTATGTCGCCGACGTTCAAGCCTTGCGCGCCGCCGGA
>Ga0105046_10009649_pt1 | contig 15073 bp, 13 predicted proteins | sample MAT03_FD_78385 | JGI IMG/M metagenome (GOLD analysis project Ga0105046, IMG submission 78385) | Freshwater microbial communities from Lake Fryxell liftoff mats and glacier meltwater in Antarctica - MAT-03 (megahit assembly) | ecosystem: Environmental > Aquatic > Freshwater > Ice > Liftoff...
CCTCCGCTTGACCTATGGCTTCTGAGATAGACGAGAAGGATTTTATTCGAGAGCCGAAAGAGCCTTCTCGCTTTCCTTTCTTGTTTTGGTTGATCGCTTTTCCCTGTTTTTTCGCGCTTGTCTGGGGAGGCATCTCGTGGATGTCGAATTGGCGTCATCAAGCGCTTCATGCGGGTGCTTTTTTGCAGGTGACCAACCGCGATTTTTCTCTTTTCCTCTGGCAAAACCCCTCCTATATGCGTGCTTCGGCGAAATCGAAGATGGGGTATTTGCCCGACTTTCAATATATGAATAAAATCACTGTGGAGCCTGAGAAAGCGGATCAATTTGTCCAAGCACCACCCGATGTGCTCTACACATATCATGTTTGGGATGCTCTTTTGAAAAAGGAATTCACACCGCGCAAAATTTTAGTCGACGAGTTTCGCGATTTTCTTTCCTATGCCGAAGAGTGGAAACCGACCTATTGGCCAAACGCTCCCCAATCTTATGTGGAATTTTATGAGAAAACATGGCCGATATTACACACAGTAGTCGATCCTGATCTTATTCCGCTAGATGTGCAACGGGCTTTTGTGGGATGGAAAAACTACTTTCTTGAAGGGCCCGCCATTAATGCGCTGCAACCGAAAAAAAGTGTGGTTCAAGCTTTTCTGACCCTTCATCCTAACTATGAACGGCCCCTTTGGCGCAATCTAGTGGACAAGGAGACGCCCAATTATCTCAAGAGTCTCCACATAGGAGATGACGAACAGGTGCTTCCAGCAGGCGAAATAACGGCTTTTTTAAGAGTTGGTATTTACAACTGGCTTCATCCTTAAAAGGACGAGCAGTTGTGCGATGTGTGGGTCACTTTCTTAAAATGTGCTTTTTCCATTCGTTGGGCAAGACAAAGCCCGCTTCATAAATGGGGCCTCCTTTTCCGATGGGAAGACGGTCGTTAAAGAAGGCTTCATAGATTTCAAGACCTTGAGCGGCATTTTCGATGTTGTAAAAGCAGTTACTCAGCCATTCGGATCCTTGGATGGTCCCGATTTGTAAATTGATTTTGAAACGAGAAGTCACCTTGGCTTTCCAGTAGTTCGCATCGCCAAACATCAAAATCGGGTTGGCCGGTGTAGAGCCCACTTTGCGTCGGATCTCTTCGAGGGTATATTCAAAATCCGTTCCGTAGCCCCCCATCAAAAAGATAGGGAAATCCAGATTGAATTCCGCTTGCCTTTCGACGAGCTTGTCGAGGCGGTAGGTCATTTTGGCTTCCACATATGGATTTTGTTTCTGCTCGTTGACAACACCCCCTGTTTTAGGACGGAAATCCACAATATTGGCGCAGGAGAGAATCCCTAACTCTTTGGCCACTTTGTTCCCCACTTCCATCGCGCCAGGCCCGCCTCCTGTGAGAAACGAAAGAGGGGTGTCGGGTTGTAGGAGGGGATGATTCACGTGAGAGCGGAGAGCGAGTACCCCACGCATGAGGTTTTTGAGCTCATCCTCAAAAATCCCTTGCAAGAGGTTAGAACCATAAATGCCGAAAACGGTGGATTTTAAGAAACGATCGACATCGTTGAGAGGGACAAAAAGTCCAGAATCGTGACCTGTTTTTTGTGCAAACATCAACAGTTTGTCACTTTTTTCATCGGCCCATACCACAGGAATAGCAAATTTTTCTAAGTCATGGAGAAGAGCGCGATCTTCAGAAGAGAAAAATTCGCCGTAATGTTGGGAGGGGATTTCAAAATAGATCCCGCGGAGACAGCGTAAGACCAGATCGCCGAGTAACATTCTTTTCATTAAAGGAGAGGGAAAATAACGGCTTAAAAGGACACCTTGGCTCGTAATCGATCCATCTTCAATCCCTTTGAGAAAGGGGTAAGAGGGTTGATGCTCGATGTACCGTTCAATCAAAGCCGCTTGCCGCGCTCCTTGCGAAAGGCCGGGGAATTCATGTTGTCTCCCAACTCGCTTAACCCATTGATCGGGTTGTAAATCATGCAGTTGGGTACCTTTGACTACAAAAACGGCCGCTTTTTCATCTTTAGGTTGAGGAGCTGTTTTAAAGGCATTAAAAATGGTTTTAGGATTTTCTAGGCTGGCTTGAAGCTGGTCGCGATCAGCAAAGAAAACATGCTCCCGGTACGGTTCCAGCGTGTAAAATTCGAGCGCCACATCCGTGATTTCTCGTTCACTGTCTCCATAAAATTCGTAAATGTCACCCGACGCATAGGTATCAGGTTGTAAAATATTGGCGGAGGTGTGGTGATAACCTTTCGAAAGAAGAGAATCAACAACCCGCCCAAACACGGTCCGGATGTGCAAAGGCAACGTTTTGACTAATAAAATCTCTCCTTTTTGGGCGACGCGAGGTTGCTCGGGATTCCAAAGCTGGTGGAGCTTGAGCGTATCGCGTAAAGGAACACGCTCCACAAGGGCTTTAGCGAGGGTGGGAAGAAAACCGAGGATCGAGCGGTCGTAGGTCACGCACCCTTCACGTAAAGAGAGGTAAGCAATGGTGCGTCCCTCCACTTTTTCTAAGATGAGATCGTCGCTTCCTTGAAGTCCCCCTAAGGAGAGAAGGGGCCTTCCTTTTCGATCCGATCGCCCAAACATGCGAGACAAATAATCGGGATCGCGCACACGTCGCCGTTCATCAGCGGCAAAAAGTTTACCGATGTAGGCCCCAGGCGCCAGAAGATGCAACATCGTACGGGCAATTTCGCCATAGGCGTGGAGGTGCACCTTCACTTCGGCAAATAAACGCGTTTCGTCGAACATGATTTCAGTGCCCATGCCATTGACACCTAGCTGTGCAAGGGAACTTTTGATGTTGAAATACACTTTTTCAAGAGGAATTTGATAACCTACAAAGGCGAGGGAAATCCCTTCGATACGGACAACTGCCTCGGCTTGGTCTTCGCCAATCATGGTAATCGAGACAATTTTACCATCAGGGGTGATCAGATCGAAATGAATAGAGTTCAAAAAGCTGTCTAACATTGGATTTGCCAGCATGGAGCATCGGTGAAAAAAGCACAACGTACGAATAAAATACGTGTATTTTTGAGTTTTATCCCCAATTTTTGTGGATTATCTGTTGGTAAAAAGACGTTATATACCTAGATTAAGGCGCTTACAGTGATTTTGATAAGTATATCTTGTTAAGAATAAATGAGTTGTAAATTACCAAAACAGATGTGGATCGAAGTGATTGTTTCTGGGGATGTTGATAACATCAACTTGGGGAAAAAAGGGATGACCTGAGATAATCGTGAATCTTATGACGAATCGAGAGCGTACAGTCGGAACTCATGATGGTTCATTCCATGCGGATGAAGTCACGGCGTGTGCCCTATTGCTATTATTTGGATGTGTCGATCGCGATAAGATTATACGGACACGCGATTTGGCCAAGCTTGCCACTTGCGAGTATGTATGTGATGTAGGAGGAATTTACGATCCGGCCCAAAAGCGGTTTGATCATCATCAAGTCGACTACCAAGGCTCATTTAGCAGCGCCGGCATGGTGCTTTCCTATTTGCACGATCAACAGGTGTTGACGGTAGCGGCCTACGATTTTTTCAACCAAACCTTGATCCTAGGTGTGGATGCCCATGACAATGGACATGATCTCCAAATCAAGGGCGTGACCACTTATTCCATGATCATCGCTAATTTCACACCTCTTTTCCAAGATGCAAGCGCTGAAGAACAAAATCATGCTTTTGAAGAGGCTTTGAATTTTGCCAATAGTCATCTAAACCGTCTTTGGGATCGCTATCAATATACTTTTTCATGTCGCGAAATTGTGAAAGAGGCGATGGCGCAAGAGAGCTCTTGTTTGATGTTTGACAAAGCTATTCCCTGGATGGATAGTTTTTTTGAATTGGGTGGATTAGCACATCCTGCCCATTATATGATCATGCCAAGTGGAACGCATTGGAAGCTCCGCGGGATCCCCCCCAGCCTCGACGACCGGATGCGGGTCCGTTCTCCTCTTCCTGAAAAATGGGCAGGATTGATGGGAGATGATCTCAAAAAAGCAACTGGTATTTCAGGAGCCATTTTCTGTCACAAGGGCCGTTTTATTTCAGTCTGGGAAACGCGAGAAGATGCTTTAAAAGCATGGGAGTTAGCCACACATGAGTAGTGTTTTTGAACGGATTATTGCAGGTGCACTCCCGGCTGAAAAAGTCTTTGAAAATGAACGGATTTTAGCGATCCAAGATATTCATCCCGATGCGCCTGTGCATGTGTTAATCCTGCCTAAAAAGCATTTTAAGGATCTCAATGATGTGGGTCCTGAAGATCAAGCGTTGATGGGAGAGATTGTCTTGGTGGCGCAGCAATTAGCTGAAAAATTTGGAGTGGAAGAAGGATACCGATTGGTTAGTAACTGCGGTCCCATGGCGGGTCAAACCGTTTTCCATTTGCACTTCCACCTCTTGGGAGGTCGCTCCCTCGGTGCTCTTGGATGAAAGGGCTTTTGCTCATCGACATCCAGGAGAAATTAGTGTCTCACATGGAACGATCGGATGAGCTTCTCCACAAACTTGAGATTCTCAATAAAAGCTGGACCTGTTTCGGTTTTCCGATTTTAGCTTCTGTACAATACCCTCAAGGACTGGGTCCTATGGTGCCTTCAATCACGCATGAAGCCCTCTCTAAAACGACTTTTTCATGTTGGAAAGATCCAGACATACAAGCCGCTTTGAAAGCCATTCCTGTTCAAGAATGGGTTTTGGCAGGGATTGAAGCCCATGTTTGCGTGTTTCAGACGGCGATAGACATGAAGCAGGCGGGTTACCGTGTGATTGTTCTCTACGATGCGGTCTCGTCACGGACGAAGCGGGATAAACGGTGTGCCTGCGGTGAAATGGTGACTCAAGGGATACGTGTCACCTCGACCGAAACGCTCTTATTTGAAATTTTAGGAGACAGTTGTCATCCTCAATTTAAAACGATTAGTGCGTTGATCAAGTGATCTATTTATTTTTTTTAGCCACTCCTCTTGTCGATCCTGTGGCGACGATTCGCGCCCACATAGCCATTCAGGATTATGAAGGGGCTTGTCAGGAAGCGGAAAAAGCGGATAAAACCCGTCCCGTGCAAGAAGCTTATCTGGCCGCTTTAAGCAAAAACAACGATGAGAACAAACTCCTGGCGGTTTGGAAGCAATACCGTACTTCGAGGGAGCCTTCTCAAGAGGTGATCGAAGATGTGGCGTGGGGTGTTCTCAATCAAGGCATCACTTCCTCACAACCGATGATTCGTGCGATGGGGCTTGTGGGGGCTTCCTTAAGCCAAGATGTACGTGGGGTGCGACTTATTAAACGCGCCACAACCGATCCTTGTGTATTTGTCCGTGCCCTTGCGGCTGAATTTGCGGGGCATACACGCGATCTTTGTTTGCAGCAAGAGATGCTCCGGATGTTTATCATCGAACGGGATTGGCAGGTGCGTCAAGCTGTGATTGAAGCGATTGGCCATATGCGCATCCAGGGAGCGGCTCCTCATCTGCGTCAACGATTAACCGAAACAGATGTCACACCTGAAGAGCGTCTCGTGTTAATCGAGGCCATTGTGAATATCTTAGATAATGTGGAAGATGCCGAGTTGCAATATATGGCGTCCCACGAACGGGCCGGTTTCCGTCAGCTTGCTTGTTTGGCGATTGCGCATTTTAATCGTACAGATAAGCAAGATCTGTTGGAGAAATTGGTGCAAGATCCCCGTGCAGAAGTGCGTCAGTTGGCTTATATGGCTTATGGAAGACTCCGTTTACCAGTCCCCAAACGAGAAGAAAGAGAGGCGACCACCGCCCTTTTTGCAGCTTGGGCGATCATGTTGGAACAGCCTTTAGAGGGGCAAAAACGGCTTCGTCCTTTTTTACAACACGCTAATGAAGAGATACGAGAAATGGCGCTTGCGGCTCTTGTCAGAGCCGGAAAATATGCGTTTCCTCTCGCTGAAGAATTGTTTTTCTCCACACGAGATCCTTACGTGCAGATCAACTTAGGACTTCTGATGATGGGACAACGGCAGCACACCGAGAGAGCATCCCATCTAGTCTTCTCAGCACTCATGAATACATCCGAAAGGATCATGTGGAAGCAAGATAAGATCTTCCGTTATTTAACCAAAAGTGATTTGAAACATCGCGAAGGCGTTCCGCACTACCCCGATGCGGTGGATCAAATGACGCGTTTAGAAATTTTAGGACAACTGGCTATCGTCCGACAACCGGGTGTACAAGAAGCGCTCACTCAATTTCTCAGAGAAAAAACGTGGGGAATTTCCGGAATTGCGTCTCTCATTCTCCTCACCGAAGGGGATGATTCTGTTCTCGAAGCGATTGCTCCGCTCATTTCCCATCCTGATTCCAAAGTGCAATTGCAAGCGGCGATTGTTATGGCCGCATGGGGGCAAGAAGAGAAAGCGTTGCCTATGCTGACCCAAGCCTATGCGACCGCTTCACGTCAACGTAAAGAACAAATTCTGGAAGCACTGGGTTCGATCGGCGCCAAAGAAAGCCTTCCCTTCCTCATGGATCGTCTGGATGAATCCTACCAAACGCTCCGCCTTATCGCCGCTGCGGGTATTCTCCAAACCCTCTATAAATAAAGGGGTACGTAACTAGGTTGAGAATACGTGCTTGTTGTATAAGCGAAATATGAAAGGGTGGTTGATTTACGATTTTCGGCGAAGGAATAGTCTGGCGCATCTATTTTTAGGAATTCCTTCCGGAGAATTAGTGACACGCCGGTTTTTTTATTGGAAACCTGAAAAGGGAGAGCCTGTCAAATTAGTGCATGCGATTGAAAATCCGTTGAAGCATCTTCCAGGAAAAACGTTGACCTATACCACTTGGCAGGAGCTCAGGCAACAGCTGCAGCAGATGTTGCGCGGTGTGAAACAAGTGGCGATGGAATATTCGTCCGAGGCGGCGATTCCCGAATTAGGCGTGGTCGATGCAGGGACTATTGAATTGATCCGCAGTTTGGGTATCGAAGTGGTGTCATCGGCGCCTTTGATTCAACAGGCGAGTGTGCTGACCCAACAGCAGATGATGACCCATCGAGAAGCGGCTGCGGCTCTCGATCAGATTGCGGAGATCACCTTTCAGACTATTCGGACTGGAATGACCGATGTAGAGGTCCAACGTTTCATGCTTGAACAGATCCAAAAAGCGGGATGTTGGACAGAAGATCCCCCTATTTGTGCGATTAATCAAGACAGCGCGAATCCCCATTTTTCACCCGATCCGGCCCACCCCATCACGATTCAACAAGGTGATTGGGTTTTACTGGATTTATGGTGCAAACGAGAGACCCCGCATGCGATTTATGGAGATATTACAAGAGTAGGAGTTTTGGGCACCCCAACCGAAAGACAGCAACACGTTTTTGAGTGTGTGCGGGCCGCACAACAAGCGGCCACAGATAAAATCGGGGAGGGGCTCCCTTTGCAAGGGTGGGAAGCGGATCAAGCGGCACGTCAAGTGATTGAAAAAGGGGGATTTAGCTCCTATTTCATTCATCGATTAGGACATAACATTCACGAAAAAGATCATGGTCCCGGCGCCCATCTCGACAATTATGAAACCCACGATACAAGGACCTTACTCCCTATGACGTGCTTCTCTGTCGAACCGGGAATTTATCTCCCGGGAGAATTCGGGGTGCGTCTCGAATATGATATTTTACTACATGCTGATCGCTCCCTTGAAATAACAGGTGGGATCCAAAATAGTATTACTTCGATTTTGTAATGTCTTCTTAGTCGGGTTTCCTATACACTCTTTGTCATGTCTCAAACGAATGCCCCTAGTTGGGGAACGGCTATTTCAGCGGCCTTTTTAGTTGCCGGTACATGTATTGGGGGAGGAATGTTAATTCTTCCCTTGGCTACGGGCTTAAGTGGATTTCTCCCTTCCATTGTTTCGATGGTGGTGTGTTGGGCGATGATGACCGCGACGGCTCTTCTCCTGATGGAAGTGAACCTTTCGATGTCGGAAGGAGCTCACGTCATTTCCATGAGTGGAAAGATGTTAGGATGGCCTGGCAAAGTGGTGGCTTGGATCCTCTACCTTTTTATCAGCTACGCCTCTTTGGTCGGATATACTGCAGGAGGAGGCGGACAAGTCGCCCACTTGTTGGAAAAGATTTTTTCAACCGATGTGTCGCGTGATTTTGGATGTCTCGTGTTTGTCTTGGCATTTGGGTCCGTTATTTATTTGGGCAATAAAATTGTCGGACGGGTCAATACCGTCCTCTTTTTGGCCATGATTGGAGCGTATATTGCCGTGGTAGGGATGGGCATTGACGAAGTCAAAAGTGAAAACTTTTTTCACACCGAATGGTCTTCGGCATGGATGGCTCTCCCGATCTTACTCACCTCTTTCAGCTTTCAAACGATGGTACCCAGCTTAAGTCTTTACCTCAATAAACAAAGTCAAAATTTACGTTTTGCGATTATTGGGGGAACCACCATTTCCCTGCTAGTCTATTTGATTTGGCAGTGGCTTATTTTAGGTATTGTGCCTTTACATGGAGACAGTGGACTTTTATATGCGCTCCGACAAGGAGAAGCCCCCACACAGTTTGTCAGTGAACATGTGGTGGGATCTTATATTGCGCCTGCCGCTGAATTCTTTGCATTTTTTGCATTGGTGACTTCCTTTTTGGGAATCGCTCTTGGGTTGTTCGACTTTTTATCCGACGGATTGAAAATTCAAGAGCAAGGCGTGGGGCAAATTGCGCTAGCGATTTTGGTTGTTGTCCCCACCCTTTTCTTTGCGACCCATTTCGAGCGTGCCTTTCTGATTGCCTTTGAAACGACAGGTGGATTTGGGGACGCCATTTTGAATGGGATGATGCCCGTGATGATGGCCTGGGTGGCCCGTTATCGGTTTGGGCATGCTGCAAAAGCGCAAATTCCTGGGGGAAAACCGGTACTCATCGCCATTTTCTTGTTCTATACCGGGATTTTGGTACTGGAAATTTTGATGACGACCCGTCTACTTCCCTCAATTTTTAACCAATGAGAGTTTAGATGGAATGGAAAAAAGCCTTTCAAGCGTTTTGGTCAGTTCTTCTCGGGAAAGTCTCCGCGCGTCAATTTGAGGGAAAGGATCCCTCCCACTTACGCCTTCTCGCTTTGTTGCAATCCCAGGCGCGGTTACTCGATTTCTTACAAGAAGATCTCTCAAGTTATAACGATGCTGAAATTGGAGCTGCCGTTCGCAAGATTCATGCCGATGCCTCCAAGGTGTTGGAAGAACATGTGACATTGCGTCCTTTAATCACCGAAGCGGAAGGAGCGGCTATTCAAATCCCTCCCGGTTTTGATCCTCGCCACTATAAAGTCGTAGGCAAAGTAAAAGGAAATCCTCCCTATACAGGAACGGTCATTCACCGTGGCTGGAAAGCCCACAAAGAGTCGCTTCCACGCTCCGTACAAGAAGACGCTAAAGGCATTGTGGCACCTGCAGAAATTGAGGTGAAATGAGTCGTATCATTGGGATCGACCTTGGCACAACCAATACGACACTTTCGACACGTGATCAAACATTTTCGATTCCTCAACGGGTTGATACAGGACTTGAAGGGGAATCGACACAACTGCCCTCTTTTCTCTATTTTCCTCTTCCTGAAGAAGGAGCGAGACCTTTCGTGGGTCAATGGGCCAAGCAACGTGCTTCCGAAACTCCCGATCGTGTGATCACATCGGCGAAATCGTGGCTCTGCCATGGAGCGATTGATCGACGTGCCCCCCTCCTCCCGCTGAATGGCGAGCAAAAAATGAGTCCCGTGGCGGCTTCAGCGGCTTTTCTTAAACAATTGGCCCCTTTGATTCAAAAAGGGGATCAGGTCCTTCTCACTGTGCCCGCTTCTTTTGATCCTAGTGCACGGGATCTCACATTAGAAGCAGCAACAGAGGCGGGTTTGACCGATGTGATCTTGCTAGAAGAGCCCCAAGCGGCTTTTTATGCATGGCTCCATACGCAAGGAGATCAGTGGCGTCACTATTTAAAAGTGGGTGAAACCGTTTTGGTGATTGACTGTGGAGGAGGTACCACCGACTTGAGTTTGATTAAAGTCGTGGATGAAGCTGGAGAATTGTCCCTTCGACGCATCAAAGTAGGCCCACATTTGTTATTGGGGGGCGATAACATGGATATGGCGTTTGCTTATCGTTTGGCAGAGCGATTGGGAACACTGGATGAACGGCAATTCGAGCTTTTAATTGCCGCCTGTCGTCAAGCTAAAGAACGCCTATTTGAAGAAGGACAAGAAACACTTTCAATTGTGATTCCTGGAAGAGGGAGTCGCTTGATTGGAGGGGCGCTCAAAACGACATTGACTCGTGAAGAGGGACTCGAATGGATTTTGGAAGGTTTTTTTCCGCTCGTAACTTCTGATGAAAAATGTGTGACAGCCGCACGCGGATTACAGCAATGGGGACTTCCCTTTGCGGAAGAGGTACGCGTCACAGCGCATTTAGCCGCCTTTTTAGCTGGAGAGGCAGCACCCGATGCCATTTTATTTAATGGAGGCACGCTCAAACCGGAAAAGCTACGTGCGCGTCTTCTGGAACAGATCCAACTCTTTACGCAACGTCCTGTACGAGAGCTTCCCGGAGCAGATCTCGATTATGCCGTCAGCCGAGGGGCTGCCTATTACGGGCATGTACGGCAAGGAGAAGGCATCCGCATTCGAGGTGGGATTAACCGCAGTTATTTTGTGGGTGTGGAAGAGGCCCGGCCCGCAGTACCTGGTTTCTCACCCCCTTTGAAAGCTTTTTGTGTCGCTCCTTTCGGCATGGAAGAAGGGACTGAACAGCCTCTCACCTTAGAGCGATTCGCACTCGCTGTAGGAGCCCCTTCTGTTTTTCGTTTCTTTTGCAGTACAAAAGAGGCATATCCCTTTGGACATCTTGTCAAAGATTGGAAACAACAACTTATAGAATTACATCCAGTAGAAGCGCAGCTCGAAAAACAAGAAGGGGATGGAGCAACCATTCCTGTACGGCTCCAAAGCCGTGTCACAGAGCTCGGTATACTGGAATTATGGGCAATAGCAGATGACAGACGAAAATGGAAACTTGAGTTCGACCTCCGAAAGCCCTCCTGAATCAGGATTTGCTGACATGGGTCTTGCCCCCGATATTTTGCGGGCACTTGAGAAAATGGGTTATACGAAGCCTTCCGGCATTCAAACGGAAGCGATTCCGCTTATTTTAGCGGGACGCGATGTGATGGGACTTGCACAAACCGGCTCAGGTAAAACAGCTGCATGTGCCATTCCTATTTGCCACATGGTCGATCCTTCTCTCAAAACTATCCAAGGGTTGATTATCGTGCCTACAAGGGAATTGGCGATGCAATATTCGGCCGAAGTTCAAAAGATTGGAAAAGTGCGGCATGTGCAAGCCTTTCCAGTGTGTGGTGGAGAAAGCGCAGAGATTCAGCTTTCCAAAATCAAACACGGCGTTCAAATTGTCGTGGCCACACCGGGCCGACTCATCGATTTTATCTATTCTCGATCGATCGATTTGACACATGTGAAAGTTCTAGTATTGGATGAGGCTGATGAAATGCTCAACATGGGCTTTCAAGAGGATGTCGAGTTTATTACCCAATGTTTGAACCATGCACATCAAACATTGCTTTTCTCGGCCACCATGCCCGAAACGATTCGCAAAATTGCCAACGAAGCGATGCGTGATCCCGTTGAAGTGCGGATGACTCCTAAGGACATCAGCCCTAGCAACATTGAACACCGTTTTATTTTTTGCACGCACCAAGAACGAGAAAATCAGCTGGTCAAGTTATTGGAAACGTTGCCAATCAACCAGGCAATTGTTTTTTGTAAGTCCCGTATCCAATGTGAACAATTAAATCGCGCTCTACAAAGGCATGTGGGGCATGTCGATTTACTCCATGCCGGTTTGAGTCAAGAATTACGCTCGCTTATCACCAATAAATACCGGAATGGCAAAATCAAAGTGTTGGTCGCCACGGATGTCGCCGCCCGAGGTCTTGACTTTTCTCACGTTACGCACGTGTTCATCTATGAGCTGACTCCCGATCCTGATGCCTATGTCCACCGGTCGGGTCGTACCGGGCGCTTTGATAAAGAAGGACAAGTGATCAGTTTTGTCACCCCCCGTGAGCTTTCTCTTCTACATCGTATTACCACGCACATCAGGCAAGAGCCCGTATGGATTGGGGATCCTCCTCCCCCTGGAGTGCATAAAAGAGTTCCTCCTCCCAAACTTTTCTACAATAAGCGTAAGAGAAAATAGTCTAAAAATTAACTTTGTATTCGATTGATTCTCTTTGTTGAAATAATCCTATTTTGTATACTTAGAAAAATTTAATTTCCCTGGAGTAAAAAATGGTTTGTACAATGTCTAGAGCTATTCAATGTAAAGGTGTAGCCGCAGGATTAACACTCACCACCCTTCCTCTCGCGGTTTTGATTTTTTTCCCTCCTGCTGCAGGCGTTCTTTTTTCCTCCATGGCTTTAATTGCCGCTCATAAGCTCGCCTGCCTTGCTGTGATCACATTTACCCTTTCCGTTTCCTTGTTCATTACGATCAGCTCCAATCGTCTTGCTCACCATGAAATGCGACTTCTACGCGCACATGCAAGAACCCTTGAGCAAAACATACCGAACCATCTCAATCCTGAAGAAGCACCCCAGAAACAAGCGGAGCTAGACGCACCTAGATGGGAACTTGCAGAATCGCAATCCGCACAAAGATTTCTTCTTAAAGTGGGGGGGGTGCCGGCTCCAAATCATGAAGTGCCACATCTAAGCTTGCAACTCCAAGCCACCGAACTACAAAACGCTCAAGCGCGTGTAACTCAGCTAGAGGAACAACTCGCTTTGCTTACGCAGCAACAAGAACAGACTACCACAGCCGGTATAGGTGAAGCCACTAGCGCCTTAGCAAAAACCCAGATCGAAATAGAAGGGCTGAAGAAGGCTGTCCAACAAATGGAGACTGCCAAAGGGGATGCACAAGCGACTGCGGGTAGGTATTTAAAAGAGCGTGATGCCTTACGAGGCCAAATTGCGGATTTAGAATCCAAAAGAAAGTGCCTTACTTCTGAATTAGAGGTTGAAAATCAACGTATAAGGGACCTCACAGGGAAGCATGGGGAGGCACTTAACAAAATAGGCGGACAGGAAAAGCAAATCGAGAAGACTGGTCTGGAGCTGTTGGGTGAAACTAAACGCGCCGATGAGGCAAATACGCAACGAAGCGAAAGAGTGAGCTACTTTGAAGCTGAGATTACCAGATTAAGAGAGAATATTCAACAAATTGAAGAGGAAAGAGATCTTGCAAAAGCCCATGCGGGTGGCATTTTACAGACACTTGACGAATCGCAGAAAGCCATTAAAGAATTAGAACGTGAAAAACAGATAATAGATCTTGAGCTAAAGTCGGCACGTCAAGGTTGGGCCGAACTGACAGGAAAATTAACCGCTGCCGAGGCCCAGATAGAAGAAAGGGCGGTTACGATTGCACATATGGAGTCTGAAGCCGTCACAGAAGCGAAGACGTTAGTCCAACAGCAGCGTGAGTATGATCAAAAAATCCAAAATCTCACAGAAAGTCTCGAAGTCGCAAGAAAAGCTGAGAATACGCTTCAAGCATGCGTTCGTGCTTATGAAGCAACGAAAACCGCAGACAATGCTTTAGCAGATGTGCGGGTAGCACAAAAAGATTTTGAAATAGCTTCACTCCAGGAACGGATCACACAAATTAATAAAGAGCTTTTGGATAAACGTGCATTACTTGCAGAATCTATAGAAAAGTCGCGTTTTGCTGGCGAGAATCATGTAGATTACGAACGAAGATTAGAGTGTGCTCGTGTTCAGAATGGAGAACTCCGAGCAGAATTTGACGCATTAAAATCCGTATTAGACCAGGTGAAAGCAGGGGGATTTGTGATTTATGAACAATATCACATTACGGCTAGTAAATTCTATGGTGCGGAAGTGAGTGGTTTGATTTATTAAAGAAAATACTTTGAAGCTGAAAAGAAAGTAGAAGTATTAAAAAAACAATTAAAGAAAAGGAGTTCGAAGCTTCACAGTAAGGCAGCTGATGCGGGTTCAAGTTTCTAAAAGCCTTTCTGGTTCTACCCAAAGTATGAGCGCCAGTACATCTGCCGCAAATATTGATGATGAATCTCTGAGATAAACTCGATTGCCCCCTTTTGTTGAGGCGAGTTCATCCAGTAAAGCGCATAGTTCACGCACGGGGTCTATTAGATTTGAAGACAGCTAATTGTAGCCTAAATTTTAGGCAGAGCAAGAAAGAAAACCCTTCTTCTGCTTTTATTTTTTAACGTGTTAATTTTTTAGGATAATACTATGAGTATTTGTAACTCTTCTCGTTTGGTTCAGTTCGCTGGCGCAGGCACAGGAATAGCGCTGATAGGTAGCGTTCTGGCAACTGTGATTTTTATTCCTCCTGTTGCTGGAGTCGTGCTGTCAGCAACCGCTTTTGTAGCTGCGAATAAGCTGGCTACTCTTGCAGCATCTCTTTTCGCAGCCCTTCTTTTTGTAGGGGGTGCCCACATTTTTGCTCAACGTACTCTTCTTATACTCAATACACAAAGAACCCTTCAAGAAAATATATTACAAATAGGGCTACAACAAGACACTCTACATATCCAAGAATTGCAACGAAAAAGTGCACAAGTACGTCAACTTCAAACTGATTTGGCAGATGCTAGAGCGGCCCTTTACGCGTCATCTTTAATCATTGTCGCTAGCCCTAATCCAAGCCTAGCTGAACTTGAGGAACAATTGGAAAAAAAGACTGCTCAAATTGAGACGTTGGAAGATGACTTTAAAGCAAAGATCGCTGAATTAACAGAAGAGAAAAAGGCATTAGCAGAAGCAAGTACCCGTTTTGCGCAACTCGAGCAACAATTGGAAAAAAAGGCTGCTCAAATTGAGACGTTGGAAAATGACTTTAAAGCAAAGGTCGCTGAATTAACAGAAGAGAAAAAGGCATTAGCAGCAGCAAGTACCCGTTTTGCGCAACTCGAGCA
>Ga0105046_10009652_pt1 | contig 15070 bp, 8 predicted proteins | sample MAT03_FD_78385 | JGI IMG/M metagenome (GOLD analysis project Ga0105046, IMG submission 78385) | Freshwater microbial communities from Lake Fryxell liftoff mats and glacier meltwater in Antarctica - MAT-03 (megahit assembly) | ecosystem: Environmental > Aquatic > Freshwater > Ice > Liftoff...
AAGAGCGCCCCCGACAGGATCATTTCGAGCGACGAGATGATCGACCTGTGGGCCGGGCTGTGCGCCAAGTACCCGATCGTGTCGATCGAGGACGGCCTGAGCGAGGACGACTGGGCGGGGTGGAAGAAGCTGACGGCGAAGCTCGGCGGCAAGGTGCAGATGGTGGGCGACGACCTGTTCGTGACGAACACGACGCGCCTGGCCCGCGGCATCGCCGAGGGGTGCGGCAACAGCATCCTGGTGAAGGTGAACCAGATCGGCACGCTGACCGAGACGCTGGAGAGCGTGGAGCTGGCGAAGCGGAACAAGTTCACGGCGATCCTGAGCCACCGCAGCGGCGAGACGGAGGACGTGACGATCGCCGACCTGGCGGTGGCGACGAACTGCGGCCAGATCAAGACCGGCAGTGCCAGCCGGACGGACCGGATCGCCAAGTACAACCAACTGCTGCGGATCGAGGAGCAGCTCGGCGGCGCGGCCGTGTACGGGGCCGAACTGCGGAAGTGACACAGGAGCGGATGGCCGCAAAAAGGCACAAAAAGCACAAAAAGTAAGAAATGCCGCGACATACCCTCGGTTTTACATTTTGTGCTTTTTGTGCCTTTTTGCGGCCATCCGTCTTCAGCTGGTGATTCCTCATGCCCGTCTTCCTCTCCGACCCGTCGTCCGCGGCATACCTCCTACTTGCGGCGCTGGTCATCGTCGCCGGCGCCGTCGCGGCCCGGTGGCAGGACCGCAAGCGCGTCGCCGCCTTCGTCGTCGCCCTGCTGCTGCTCGGCGGGCTGATACTCCTCGACCGCCTCTACAACAGCCCGCGCGAGGAGGCCGTCGCGGCGTCGGCCGCGCTCGTGAACGCGGTCACGCAGCGGAATACCGAGGCGTTCCTCAGCCACGTCTCTGAGTCGTTCGACATGAAGGGGCTCAAGAAGGCCGACCTCCGCCGTGCCATCGAGCTCGCCCGTCAATTCGACGCGCGCGTCGTGGCGTGGAACTTCGACCGCAACCGCGTGGTGTACCACGACGGCCCGCCGCCGGCCGTGGACGTGGTGTTCGACGCCAAGGCCGAGGGGCCGGGCGGCACGGTGGCCAAGCACGTCAAGGCGACGTTCGTGCGCGACCCGGACGGCAAGTACCGGATGCGGTCGTTCGCCACGTACAACGTCGTGCAGAAGCAGGTCGAGGAACCGATCCCCGGCCTGGGCAAGTGACGCCGAGAACCCGACCGTGCTCGTCCTCACCCGCCGCGCCTCCTCGCCGATCCCGCTCGAAGTCGAAGGGATCATCCCCGAGAAACTGGCGGGGCTGTCGCTTCTCGAAATCGCGCGACTCCCGGTCTATCACGGCAACCGCAGCGAACCGCTCGGCGAGTGGTTCGACGTGAGCGGCGACGCGGCCGACGGCGTGGTCCGCTTCGCCGGAGACACCGCGACCGTGAAGCACGTCGGCGCCGGCATGACGAGGGGCCGCGTCGAGGTCGAGGGCGGCGTCGGGATGCACGCCGGGGCGGGGATGCGCGGCGGCACGCTGACCGTCCGCGGCGACGCCGGCGACTGGCTCGGCGCCGAGATGACGGGCGGAACGATCGCCGTGTTCGGGAGCGCCGGCAGTCAGGTGGGGGCGGCGTACCGCGGGTCGCGGCGCGGCATGACCGGCGGCGAGATCCACGTCCGCGGGTCGGCCGGCGACGAGGTCGGGCTGCTGATGCGCCGCGGGCTGATCGCCGTCGGCGGGGCGTGCGGGGAGTTCGTCGGGGCGTCGATGATCGCGGGGAGCGTGTTCGTGTTCGGGCCGCTCGGCGGGCGGGCCGGGGCGGGGATGAAGCGCGGCACCGTCTTCGCCGGCGGCGGCGTCGCGGACCTGCCGCCGAGCTTCCGCGAAGCGTGCGGCTACGCCCCGACGTTCCTGCCGCTCTACGTCCGACACGTCGCGCGGGCCGGCGTCATTCCCGTCGGTCGAGCGGCGGTGCGGGTGCGGTGCTGGCGCGGCGACCTGCTCCACGGCGGCACCGGCGAGGTGCTCGTCGGTGACGTGGGGTCGGGGGAACCGCGGTCGGCGTTCGTCCTTCGCGATTACCGCCCGGACGACGCGCCTGCGCTGCTGGACGTGTTCCGAGCCGCGATCCGCCGCACCGCGGCCAGGGACTACACCGCCGAGCAGATTCGCGCCTGGTCCGACGCTGACACCACGACCTGGGCGCCGCGCTTCGAGGGGCGGTTCGTCCGCGTCGCGGAGGTGAGCGGCGAGCCGGTCGGCTTCGCGGAACTGGACGCGAACGGGCACATCGACCGCGTGTTCGTGTCGCCGGACCACGGGAGCCGCGGCGTCGGCCGGGCGCTGCTGACGGAGTTACTCGCCGAGGCGGAGCGCCGCGGGCTGGCGCGGCTGTGGAGCGAGGTGAGCCTGACGGCACGGCCGTTGTTCGAGGTGGTCGGGTTCCGCGTCGTCGCCCCGCAGGTGGTGACGTGTCGGGGCGTGGAGTTCGTCAACTACCGGATGGAACGCACGAACTGAAAGCCCGGGGACGGCCGTCCCCGGGCTTCGCTCACGGCGACCCAGCCCGCAGCCACCCCTCGGGCACCACGAACGGGCCGCCGCGCCGCAGCCCGACGGAGCGGAGGAGTTCCGTCGGCGGCGCCCCAGCGCCGACCAGTACTGCGATGCCGCCGCCGGCGAAGCCCGCGGCCACCGCGTTCCCGCGCACCGACCCGCCGACCGACCCGTCCGCGAACAAGTCCGGCTTCGCCAGCAGCGCCACGCCCGACCCCGCCCCGCGCAAGTGCGGAAGCCCCGCGGCGGCGACCGTCACCGCGGAGCGGGCGTCCGCCGGCATGCCCACGCCGCCGGCCGGCGGCGCGAACGAGGCGAACACCGGCCGCCCCGCCGTGCCGACGAACTCGGCCAGGACGCGCGGGTTCACCTGCACGTGCCGCCGCAGCGCCGGCAGCCGCGCGTCGTACAACTCCGCCCCTTCCATCAACACGGCGTAGCGGCCGTCCTCGGGCACGGCGAACTCCACGACCTGCCCGTAGATGCCGTAGGTCGGCTCGGCCACGAGCCGGTACGGGCCGCCGACCGGGCGGGCCACCTCTTTCAACTCGTCGCTCGCCCGCACCGCCCCGGCCGGGTCGAGTTGCTGGAACACGCGGATGGTCAGCGGGAACACGGCCGCGGTCCCGCCGTACCCGGCCGCGTCGTGCGTCTCGCGCCACTGCACCGTCAGCCGCACCTTCGTGCCGGCCTTCAGCGTCGGCGACTCGGTGCCGTCGGCGGTGCGGCTCGCCAGGAAGTTCAGCTCGCGCGTCCACTCGCCCTTAGGCACCGGCACCCCCGGCGGGGCGAACTCGGCCTTCGTGTTGCCGTCGGCGTCCACGAACGGGCCGCCCCACACCGACCCGACGGCCGGGCTCGCGGCCTGCACCCACACCGGCCGCGGGCTTTGCCGCGGCCGCGTCGCCGACCGGCTCACCGGCTCAACCGTCGCGTCGCCGGCGTAGCCGGTGTCCACGTAGCGGCTCAGGGCGCTCAGCCCGTCCATCGGGAACCCGGCGTCCCACGCCAGCGTGTTCACCACCACCGTCGCCCCCGACAGCGCCTCCATCGACCGCTGCAGCGCCGTCGCCCGCGCCACCGCCCGGCTCGCCGCCGACTCCTCGACGATCACGTCGTTCAGCGCCTTGGTGGCGGCCGTGCGGCGGGCCTCGGCGCCGGCGTCCTCCGAGTTGTTGCGCATCGCCACCTGGTACTCCACCACCGCCTCCGTGTTCCGCTTCTTCAGCTCCTCGGTGCGGACGCTCAGCTCGACGATCCGCGACTGCATGGCGTCCGAGAACGTCGCATCGCCGCGGGCGAACCGCGCCACCGTCACCACCTGGAACAGCGACGCCGGGTCCACCCGAACGAGCACCAGGTCGGCCTTCGGCGCGGCCAGCCGGGCGGCGCGGGCGGCGGCCGTGCCCACGCTCTCGGTCGCGTCCGCGGCCGGCGCCGGCTGCAACTCGGGCGACAACTCGGCGGTCAGGTCGAGGAGCGTCACCGGCGGGCCGGCGGCGTCGAGCGTGTGGCCGCCGCCGGGGGCCGCCTTCAGGCCGGGGAACTCGGTGGCGATCACGACCACCTTCGTCCCCTGCCCGGCGAAGCCGTTCTTGTGGAAGGCGTCCAGCTTCGCCGCTCCCAGCGCCGCGGCGGGGGCGGTCGCGGCCGGGGCGCCGGCGACGGCGGGGGCGGCCGTCTCCGTCGCGGGGCGCGGCAGCCGTATGTACACGACGCCCGGTTCGGCCGCGAACCGCTCCGCGTCCGAGCCGACGACGAAGCGGAGCGTCAGGACGTGGCCGACCGCCCCTTCGACGGTCGCGGCCACCAGCTCGGGCCGCTTCGTGATCGGGCTCGGCAGCACCCGGCTGTACGCGGACTGCATCTTCGCGCGGAGCCGGTCGAGGTCGCCGGTGTCGAACACGCGGTCGGTCACCACCTCGACGCGGAGCGGCTGCGCGGCCGCGGCCGCGTCGTCGAGCACGGCGCGGAGGGACGGCGTGAACGCGGCCCGGTTCGGCGCCAGCGCCGGCGGCGCGAACGGCGCCGGGTCGGCGACGCTCAACACCTGCACGATGCGAACCGGGTTCACGTCGCGCAGCGGCACCGGCAGGTCGGCCGGCGCGGCGTCGGGGGCGAACCAGCCGCTTGGTTCGTTCCGCAGGTCCTTCACGAGCCGGAACAGGTTCCCCGCGGGGAGGTCGCCGCGGACGATCGTGTAGCCCTGCGGGTCGTAGCCGACCAGTTCGTTGAAGCCGAGTTGGCGTAGGTGCGCGACCGCCTGCCCGTGGAACCTCTGCTGCTCGGCCGGGGTGAAGCCGACGGCCAGCTTCAGCCGCACCGCCACACGCCCGTCGGGTCCGGGAACCGCGAAGTCGGCCGGGCGGAACAGGATGGTCCTGATGCGCGGGTCGGTTTGCAGCTTCTCCAGCCCGGCTGCCGGCATCGTGCCGCGCATCCGCTCCGCGGCCGGGTCGAACTCGTCGAGCTGGAAGTCGGGCTCGCCGGTGGTGTCGCGGGTGAAGCCGGCGTCCTTGAGCGTCCGCTGCATCACGGCGAACTGGCGGACGCGCTCGGTGCGGTCGGGCGTGATGCGGTAGCGGAACTCGACGGCCAGCTTCTCCGGCACGGCCGGGTACACGACCTGCGCCGCGGCAGAGGAAGGAAGGGCGGCGAGGAGGAGGGCCGGGAGCCACCGGGCCGGGCGGACGGGGATCATGGTGCGGCCTCGCTGCGGGCGGTCCATCGTTCATCCTGACGCGGCGGGTGCGCCTTGCCAACCCGATACGGGGAAATATGCCTCCCCCGCCGCCCGGCCCGCCGGCCGTCCCGGCGCGACGGGCGGTATTCACCCCCCGACCGGGCCGACGGCGACGACAGACGGAGACGCGATGGCTGGCGCGAACCTGACGGCCGTGGTGACCGGGGCGTCCAGTGGGATCGGCCGTGCGCTGGCGGTCGCGCTGGCCCGGCAAGGCTGGCGGGTCGGGGCGGTCGCCCGCCGCGCCGACCTGTTGGAGCAACTGGCGAGCGAAGTTCGCGCCGCCGGCGGCGTCATCGAGACGGCCGTCGCCGACGTGGCCGACCGCGCGGGGTTGGCGGCCGCGGTTCAGGGGCTGGAACAGGCGCTCGGGCCGGTCGAGCTGCTGATCGCCAACGCGGGGATGGGCGGCGACACGGGCGCGGTTCAGATGAACGTGCCGCAGGTCGAGGCGATCATGCGCGTGAACTTCCTCGGCGTCGTGTACGCCATCGAGGCCGTGCTGCCCGGCATGATCGCGCGCGGCCGCGGCCACCTGGTCGGGATTTCGAGCGTCGCGGCGTTCAAGGGGCTGCCCGGTGCCGCGGCGTACTGCGCCAGCAAGGCGGCGGTGAACGCCTACCTGGAAGGGCTGCGGATCGAGCTGCGCAAGCACGGCGTCGCGGTCACGGCCGTGTGCCCGGGGTTCGTCCGCACGCCGATGGTGGCGAAGAACCCGCCGATGCCGTTCCTGATGGAGCCCGACGCGGCCGCGGCGCGGATCCTTCGGGCGCTTCCGCGGAAGCCGAAGGTGTTCGCGTTCCCGTGGCGGATGAAGCTCCTCATGCGGCTGGCGCGGTGGGCGCCGGACCGGTTTATCGCCCGCAAGGTGAAGATGAAACTCCAATAAGCGGGCGAGCGGGCTGTTCCTGAGCGCACTTGATGGGCGTAGGCACAGCCCGCTCACGCGGGCCGCTCGCCCGGCCTTGCACGCCCGTGTACCATGCCCCCATGCTGCGCGAACTCGCCGTTCAGAACCTGGCCCTCATCGAGGACGTCCGCGTCGAGCTGCGGCCGGGCTTCTGCGCCTGGACCGGCGAGACCGGCGCCGGCAAGTCGCTCCTCCTCGGCGCCCTCGGCCTGTTGCTGGGCGACCGCGGCTCCGCCGACCTCATCCGCACCGGCGCCGACGAACTCCGCGTCACCGGCCGGTTCGAGCTGTCCCGCCCCGAGCAGCGCGCCCTCGCCGCCGAGGTGCTGCAAGCCCCGCTCGACGAGGACGACCTGATTCTCACCCGCCGGCTGTCGCGCTCCGGCCGCAGCTCGGCGCTCGTCAACGACGTGCCCGTCGCCGTCGCCACGCTGCGGCGGATCGGCGAAATGCTCGTGGACGTTCACGGCCAGCGCGAGAGTTATTCGCTCCTGCAACCGGCCTACCAGCTCGACCTGCTCGACGCCTTCGGCCGGCTCGCCGAGCCGCGCCGCCGCTACGCCGCCGCCGCCGAGCGCGTCCGCGACCTGCGCCGCCAGTACCGCACGCTCAGCGAAGCCCGCCAGACCCGCCAGCGCGAACTCAGCCTCGTCCGCTTCGAGCGCGAAGATTTGGACGCCGCGAAGCTTCAGCCCGGCGAACTGCCGGCGCTCGGCAAGGAGCGCGAAACGCTCGTCCACGCCCAGAGCCTCGCCCAGTTCACCGGCACCGTCGCCGCCCGGCTGGCCGACGACGACGGGGCCGTCGTCGATGTCGTGGCCCGGCTGGTGAAGGAGGCGAACCGCTGGGCCGCGCTCGACCCCAAGCTCGCGGAAGTGGCCCGGCGGCTGGAGGCGCTCAAGCCCGAGGTCGAAGACCTGGCCGAGACCGCCCGCGACCTGTCGGAGCGGTTCGAGGCCGACCCCGACCGGCTCGAAGTAGTCGAAGGACGCATCGGCTTCCTGAAGAAGCTGCAAGCCCGCTACGGCAAGACGCCCGACGAACTCGTCGGCTACCGCGCCACGCTCGACGCCCGCGAGTCGGAGTTGCAGAAGCAGGAAGACGACCTCGCCGGCATCGACGAGACGCTCAAGACCGCGTTCGCCGAGCTGAAGGACGCGGCCGCGGTCCTCAGCAAGGGCCGGGCGAAGGTCGCCAAGCGGCTCGTCGCCGACGCCCAGAAGCACCTCGCCGACCTGGGGATGCCGTACGCCAAGCTCGACGCCACACTCGAACCCGTTCCGCTCGACGAAGACCCGCTCGCCGGCGAGGTTCCCGCCGCGGGCGCCGACCACCTCGACCTGATGCTCTGCGCCAACCCCGGCGAGCCGGCGCGGCCGCTGCGCAAGGTCGCCAGCGGCGGCGAACTCTCCCGCACCATGCTGGCGCTCAAGACCGTCCTCGCCGCCCACGACCCGGTCCGCACGCTCGTCGTGTTCGACGAGATCGACGCCAACGTCGGCGGCCGCCTCGGCGACGTGCTCGGCCAGAAGCTCGCCAGCCTCGGCGAGACGCACCAGGTGCTCTGCGTCACCCACCTGCCGCAGGTCGCCAGCTACGCCCGCCACCAGTGGACCATCCGCAAGAGCAGCACCGGCAAGAAGACCGCCACCACCATCAGCGAGCTCACCGGGGCCGACGCCCGCGTCGAGGAACTGGCGCTGATGCTGCGCGGCGAATCGCGCTCCGAGACGACGCGGAAGGAAGCCGCCGAAATGCTCCGCGCGGCCGAACGCCTCCGCGCCGGCTGACATTTTGGTCGAAATACTTGTTTCCGCCGCGCCCCCCACCGGGTCGCGGAAACATGTCACGCGGCTTGAGCATCCGCCGCAACCCGGAACCGTGGCAGGCCTTCCACCCGAATTTCACGCACGGCGTCGATCGCCCGACGGAACGGGTAGCCACCCAGCAGGCGGTTCAGTCGCTCCGTCGTCTTTCCGACGCCGACGTAAGTGCGCCACCGGCTCAGGCGGCCGAGCGGCAGTCGCGGCTGGTCGGCGTCGAACTCCCAGGGGTGGAAGTACAGCATCGCCACATTCGACGACGCACCCGCCGCCTGACGCAACCCGGCCCGCATCACCGCCGGCGGGAACAGGCGGAAGTAGCCGCCTCCCGCAACCGGAAGGTTCATCCCTAGAACACGATACGTCAACAGCGGCAGTTCCAACAACGCGCGCTCACGGCCGACGGCGACGAACGGCGTCCGCGGGGCGTCGGGGATGCCGTAGCGGTCGTGGCGGACGGGGAAGATCGAACTGTCGTACTCGAAGCCGCATTCGGCTAGCACGTCAACGGCCCACGCCGTCTCGCGCACGATGCTGAACGTCGGCGCCCGGAAGCCGTAGACGCGCTCGCCGGTTACCTGTTCGAGGGTGTCCTTGCTGCGCAACAGGTCGTCGCGGAATGACTTCGGGTCGAAACGGTGGACGCGGCGGTGGTCCCAGCTGTGCGAGCCGACCTCGTGCCCCGCGGCGTGGATCGCCCGCACGAGCTCCGGGTGCGACACGGCGATTTCCCCGACGATGTAGAACGTCGCCTTCACGGCCGCGGCGGCGAGTAGGTCGAGAAGGCGGCGCGTGGTGGCGTCCATGCGGGCGGCGTATTCGCGCTGCCGTTCGGGCGGCACGGTCAGCCCCGCGGCCGCCTCGATGCGGTGGTGCTCCTCAACGTCGAAACTCACGACGTAGGACGTGGCGGGGGAAAGGGTTAGAGGCGGTTCAGCGGTTGTCATGGAGCGGTATCGTCTTTCCAAAGCCCGGGGACGGCCGTCCCCGGGCTTTCGGGGTCCAGTGTAGTTCAGGAGTAGTTGCCACGCTGCCCCACGCTGTAAACCCCCGGCAACACCCCTTCGCGCCGCCCGCTTCCGAGTGGATGCAAACCCGCCACTTCGCTCCCCCGTCCGCCCCCGCGTCGTCGCCGGAACTGGATTTCTCCTCAGCCCTTACAACCGATCCGGCCGATACACTCCGAGCCCCCGTCGTGCGGACGGGGGTCTGGGTGGGAAAACCCGGATTCGCGGGTGAATTGGGTTGACAGGTAGGGGTCTATTCCGCTTTCCTAGACCTTAGCCCGCGGACGCCCGCACCGCCCGCACCAGCCGGCCCCCTCGCCGGCAGAGTCCTCCGGGACTTGGAACGCGGCCGGGACACGCCAGACCGGGTCGGTCTGGCCGTGATTCCGTGCGGGGGGTATACCCGGACGTTCGAGAACCGACCCAGGAGTCCCGTCATCATGATTCTTCGCAAGCTCCGGTGGCTGGCAGCCGTCGCGCTCGCCCTCGCCGCCCCGGCCGTGTCGCACGCCGGCATTCAGATTCTCGTCCAGGAGAGCGGCGGGCCGCAGATGATCTTCACCGGCAGCGTCAGCAACTACTCCACCGCCAACTTCACCGACATCAACATCAACCCGAACCAGAATTCGGGCGCGATCAGCTCGCTGACGACCGGCGTGGTGGCGACCCCGGTGACCAACTTCAACCCGAACGCGACGCTGACGATCATCGTCACGGCGGACGGGTTCACCATCCCGCCGGCGAACATCAACGGCCCGGCTACGGTCGAGAACAACGCGGCCGCGTCGTCCGGCATCGGCGGCGGGTCGAACGTGCTGTCGAACACGACGCAGCTGCTCAACGAGCCGCTGAGCCCCGGCACCGGCCAGACGGCGGCCCAGGCCGCCGGCACCGCCCTCGGCTCGGCCACGGCCACGGCCACCGACACCCGGCCGGGCGGCGGCGTGTCGCCGACGACGACCTCGAACATCAGCGGCATGCCCAACGCGTTCGCCATCCAGCAGACGATCACGCTGCGGGCCGAAGTGACCGGGCCGAACGGGATCGACACCGGTTCGACGCTCGGCGGCTCGGCCAGCTCGTTGGTGCGCACGTCGCCGGCCCCGGTGCCGGCCCCGCCAGCGATCCTGCTGGCCCTGGCCGCGATCCCGGCGCTGGGCCTGCGGCGGGTGCTCGCGAAGAAGGCGTAACTCGAACGCGGTGATCCACGCGGAGCCCGGGGGAAACCCCGGGCTCCGTTCGTTTCTGTTCCGCCGCTCGCGGCGATGCACGCGCTGCATCGCCGCGAGCGGCGAAGCCCCAAGCCCCCTCCCCACCCCGCCCCCGGTGTGCTACGGTAAGGCGGGGGCCGTGCGGCCCTCCCGTTCGTTCCAACCGGACCCGAGGGGCTGCCCGTGCGTCGTGTCCTCAGCGTGAAGCGGCTCGCCATCCTCCTCGGCGTCGTCGCCGCCCTCGCCGCCACCGCCGTCGGCGTCCACGCCGTCCAGAGCGAGCGGCAGGCGACCGTCCTGAAGACCCGCGCCGAGCGGGCCGAGGCCGCCGCCGACGGCGACCCCGACAAGCTCGCCGAGGCCGCCGACTTCTACAAGCGCTACCTCAAGTACCGGAAGACGGACGAGGCGGCGTTCACCAGCTACGCCAACCTCATGGCCGGCCGGGCGAAGGCCGACCCGAAGCTGACCGAGCCCGCCGCCCAGGCGATCGAGGAGTACCTCCGCCAGTTCCCCGAACACCCCGACGACCGCCGGGCGCTCGTCGACCTGTACCTGAAGCTCGGCAAGACCGGCAACGCCCTCCAGCACATCGAGATGCTCCTGCGCTCGCCCGCCGGCGCCGACGACCCGGACCTCCTCGACAAGGCGGCGACCTGCGAGCTCGCCGACGGCGACTTCGCCCGCGCCGTCGACCGCCTCCACCTGGCCGTGGACACCGCCCCGAAGCCGCACCGGGCCAAGCCCGAGGTCGTGGCCCGGCTGCTCGGCCTGCTCAACGGCAACAAGACCTTCGCCGACCCCCGCCGCCCCCCGGACCGGTACATCGAGATCCTCCTCCTCGACGAGCCGTACAAGTCGGACGTGACGGCCCGGGTGCTGGCCGCCCGCTTCCTGCTCCTGAAGGGGAACGTCCGCGAGGCCCGCAAGCACGCCGAGCTGGCGCTGACCATGCCGAAGGGCGGCACCAGCGCCGAGGCCCGCATGGCGATGGCCGAGATGGAGATCGCCGAGATCCGCGCCGGGAGCCCCGACGCCATCGCCGGGCAGCTCAAGAAGGCCGAGGACCACCTGTGGGTCGCCGTCAAGGGCGAGCCGAAGAACGTCGCCGCCGGCATCATGCTGTCGCGGGTGCTCGCCGACCAGGGGCAGCGCGGCAAGGCCATCGACGTGCTCCGCACCGCCGCCGAGGCGCTCGGCGAGACCAACGACCAGTACCTCATGGTGGTGGACCGGCTGCTCGACCTCGGCGAGCTGGAGCAGTCGGGAAAGCTGACCGAGAAGCTCGCGTTCCGCGAGGCCGACCGCGACCGGTTCGTCAAGTACCTCCGCGCCCGGACGCTGGTGATCAAGGGCGACTACCCCGCGGCCCGGCCGCTGCTGGAGGAGGTGACGCCGGAGCTGGCCCGCCTCCCCGTGTACCAGATGAAGGCGCACACCGCCCTCGGCCAGTGCTACGAGGCGCTGTCCAACCCCGACCGGGCGCTGGGGTCGTTCGCCGAGGCGATGAAGCTCGACCCGTCGTTCCTGCCGGCGATCGTCGGCCAGGCGGAGGCGCTGTTGCGGCTCGGCCGCGTCCGCGACGCCCTGCCGCAGTTCCGCACCATCGTCACCGGGTACAAGCTGGAAGTCTTCCGCCCGCAACTGGTGCGGCTGGAGCTCCGCGCGGCGATGGCGCAGCCGCCGGCCGGGCGGAACTGGGGCGACTTCGACAAGGCCGCCGGCCCGCCGCCGCGCAGCCCGCAGACGGACCTCCTCGTCGCCGAGGCGCTGCTGGTGCGGAACGAGCGCGGCAAGGCCGCCGACCTGCTCAACGGCGTGCTCGGGAAGGACGCCAAGAACGCGGCCGCGTGGGTGGCCCTGGCCCGCGCCCGCGGCCTCGACGGGGCCGACGCCCTCACCAAGACGCTCGCCGAGGCCGAGCGGGCCGTCGGCGACGTGGTCGAGCTGCGGCTGGCGAAGGGCGTCGGCGCCCTCCTCCGCGGCCGCCGGCCGACGCCCGAGGAGCTGCGGCACACCCTCGTCGGCATGGACAAGTTCAGCCCGGCGGACCAGAACCGCCTGCTGCGCGGCATCGGCGAGTCGGCCACCCGGTTCGCGTCGGCCGCCCCCGACGCCGAGGCCCGGCCGCTCCGCGAGTTCGCCGTCGAGTGCTTCGAGAAGGCGACCGCCGCCGAGAAGACCGACGTGCTGTCGCTGGCCGTGCTCATCGACCTGGGGCTGGCGCTGAACAAGCCGGACGTGGTGCAGCGGGCGCTCGACGGGCTGGCGGCGGCCGAGGGCGCGAACGGCCCCGTCGGCACGCTCGGCCGCGTCATCATCGAGCTGCCGAAGGTCCGCGAGATCGCCGAACCCGGCGCCCGCGCGGTGGCGGCGCAGCGGCTCCGCGCCCAGGCCGTCGCCGCCCGCACCGCCCGCCCCGGCTGGGGCCGCGTGTACGTCGTCCTCGCCCGCATCGACGAGATGGAGGGGCTGACCGACTCCGCGCTGGCGAACTTCCAGGCCGCGATCGAGCGCGGCGAGCGCGACGAGTACGTGGTCCGCCGCACGGTCGAGCTGCTCCGCGACAAGAAGCTCGACGACCAGGCCGCGGCACAGCTGAACGCCCTGGCCGCGGAGATGCCGCTGCCGGAGGACCTGGAGCGCTTCCGCACCGTGCAGAACCTCATCGCGCGGGACGTGGCCGGGACGGAGCGCTCGACCATCGACCGGATCGCCCCGGCCGACCACACCGACTGGCGGGTGCTGCTGCTGCGCGGGCAGCTGCTGGCCGCGACCGGGCAGGACGACGACGCGGTGAAGGCGTTCCGCGACGCCGTGAACTACGGGTTCGCGGTGCCCGACGCCTGGGGGGCGCTGGTGGCCCAGCAGGTGCGGATCGGCCGGCCCGACGACGCGAAGAAGTCGATCGCCGGGGCCGAGGAGATGCTGCGGAAGTCGCCGCCGCCGGACGCCGGCAAGCGGGCCGAGATGATCGACATGCTGGCGATATGTCACGAGCTGGTCGGCGACGCGGCGACGGCCGAGAAGCGGTTCGCCGAGGCCGTGACCGTCGCACCGCAGGAGCTCAACCCGGTCCGCCAGCAGGTGCTGTTCCTCCAGCGGTCGGGGAAGGCGGCGGAGGCCGAGGCGATGATGCGCCGGCTCGACGCCGGCCCCGCCGGCGACGCGGCCCGCTGGTCGCGGCGGCACCTGGCGCTGACGCTGGTCGGCGGTCACGACAACTACGCCCGCCGCGGCGAGGCGCTGGCGCTGATCGAGAAGAACCTGCTGACCGCGACCGCCGACGACGAGGACCGCAAGACGAAGGCGATGGTGCAGACGGTGGACCCGCGGACGCGGGTCGAGGGGATGAAGACGCTGAACGAGTTCGCCCGCTGGGGGAATCTGACGCCGGACGAGTTCGTCCACCTCGGCAAGCTGTACTTCGAGCAGGGGCAGGTGGTGCAGTCGGTCGATTACTTCGAGAAGGCGACGCGCGCCCGGGCCGGGGTAAGCCCCGACCACCTGGCGATTCTGGCCCGGGTGTACGGCGGCACCAACAACCTCGCCCGCGCCCGGGAGGCGGTGACCCGGCTGAAGGCGATCGCCCCGCGGTCGTGGACGGCGGCCCGCGCCGAGGCGGCTCAGCTGGTCCGCGAGGCGACCGCCGCCGAGAAGGCCGGTAACCCCGACGCCGCGGCGAAGGCCCGTGCCGCGGCCAAGGCGCGGGTGCTGGAGTTCCCCGGCGCTACCGACCGCGACTTCGTGCTCCAGCGGAGCGGGCCGCTGCTGGAGGAGCTCGGCTTCCACGCCGAGCTGGAGACGCTGCTGACGAGGCTGCACCGGGAGGCGGCCGACTCGCCGGTCGGGCACGCCCCGCTGGTGCAATTCTGGGTGAACCGGAAGCGGACCGGCGAGGCGCTGCGGCTGGCGAAGGAGTACGCGGACAAGGCGCCGCCGGCGCTGACGGCGGAGCTGATGACCGCGGCGGTGAAGGCGAAGTCGCCGGGGGCGGCGGCCGAGGCGGAGGTCGCGGACTGGCTGGACGCCCGGCTGGCGAAGACGACCGACCCGCGCGAGCAGCTGGTGATGCTGGCGTCGCGGGCGCAGCTGCTGGACGCGCGGGGGCGGTACGACGACGCCATTGCGGCGTACGAGACGGTGGTGGCGCGGGCGCAGGCGCTGCCGCCGGCGGAGCAGCGGCGGTACCCGGTGGACGCGTACCGGAACAACCTGGCGATGCTGCTGTCGCTGCACCGCCCGCGCGAGGCCGACCGGGCGGTGGCGCTGATGACGGACGTGATCACGGCGCGCGGCCCGCTGCCGAACTACCTGGACACGCGGGCGGTGGCGTACCTGGTGAAGGGCGGCCGGACGACGGAGGCGGTGGACGACTTGAACCTGGCGCTGGTGCAGCAGCAGTCGTCGGTGCTGCAGTTCCACCTGGGTTGGGCGCTCGACCAGGACGCGGCGACGCGGGCGCGCCGCGAGGCGCCGCTGGCCGAGGCGCGGCGGCTGGGGCTGACGCCCGACGACCTGCACCCGCTGGAGGCTCGCAAGTACGCGGAGCTGTACCTGCCGCGGTAGCGCGGGCGGCTTGCCGAACGGGGCCGCCGCCGCTAATAATCAACGGTCGGTCCGGGCGAGTGCCAGCGACGTGGCCCTGTCGTCTAGAGGCCTAGGACACGACCCTTTCAAGGTTGAGACCGGAGTTCGAATCTCCGCAGGGTCACTGAGTCTGTTGGTCGTGAGAGGACTGGAGCGGACAGGATCGGCCCGGACGCTTGCCCCGCAAGCACTTCGGACGATCTTGTCCGCTCCAGTCGTTTTCCGTCCGCCCCGGTCTG
>Ga0105046_10009653_pt1 | contig 15069 bp, 11 predicted proteins | sample MAT03_FD_78385 | JGI IMG/M metagenome (GOLD analysis project Ga0105046, IMG submission 78385) | Freshwater microbial communities from Lake Fryxell liftoff mats and glacier meltwater in Antarctica - MAT-03 (megahit assembly) | ecosystem: Environmental > Aquatic > Freshwater > Ice > Liftoff...
CCTTGGTGCCGGGCTTGGCGCCGCTGCCGTGGCAAATTCCGCAATCGTCCCAACTTGGAATGCGGATCTGCGCGTCCTTGCCAGCGGCCGCTTCTTCCAGCGTGACTTCCATTGCGTAGCTGAGGTCACTGCCACGGTACACCTGCCGTCCACCCGCTCCGGGGCGGCCGCCGCGCTGCTGACCAAACATGTCGCCGAAAATATCACCGAAGGCTTCGGCAAAACCACCATAACCCTCACCGCCGGGGCCACGCATATTGGGGTCCACACCGGCGTGGCCATGCTGGTCGTAAGCCGCGCGCTTGGCCGGTTCAGACAGCATCTCGTAGGCTTCTTTGGCCTCCTTGAACCTGGCTTCGGATGCGGTAGCGTCCGTCCCCTGATTGCGGTCAGGGTGGTGCTTCATCGCCAGCTTGCGATAGGCCTTCTTGATGTCTTCGTCGGTGCCGTTCTTGGGCACACCCAAAACATCGTAGTAATCACGTTTGGCCATGGATCCTCACAAAACTTCCTGAGTTGTCCAGGGTCTTCTAAGCGAAGCCGCCGCGAGGGCCACCAAGGTTTGCCTTGGGGCTCCTGCGCGGCGCAATCCGGACGAGGTGGCTCAGCCACCGGTCTGGATTTCCTGGGGGGTAGCCTGTGCCTGCCGCCGAAAGTTCGGCGGTCGGCAACATCACTTCTTGACTTCCTTGAAGTCGGCGTCGACGACGTTGTCATCGGCCGGAGCCTTGGACTTGGGTGCTTCGCTGGCGCCGGCTGCTTCCGGGCCAGCAGATGCCCCTGCTGCTGCCGCTGCAGCCTGCGCATCGGCATACATCTTCTCGCCCAGTTTCTGGCTGACCTTCATCAGCACCTCGGTCTTGGCTTCGATGGCGGCCTTGTCGTCGCCTTTGAGCGCTTCTTCAACGTCTTTCAGCGCGCTCTCGATCTTGGCTTTCTCGTCGGCATCCAGCTTTTCACCGTGCTCGGCCACGCTCTTGCGCACCGAGTGCAACGTCGCGTCAGCCTGGTTGCGGGCCTGTACCAGTTCGACCTTCTTGGCGTCTTCGCCGGCATTCAACTCGGCATCCTTGACCATTTTCTGAATCTCTTCTTCAGACAGGCCGGAGTTGGCCTTGATGGTGATCTTGTTTTCTTTGCCGGTGCCCTTGTCCTTGGCGTTGACGTGCAGGATGCCGTTGGCGTCGATGTCAAAGGTGACCTCGATCTGCGGCAGCCCACGCGGCGACGGCGGAATGCCCTCGAGGTTGAACTCGCCCAGGCTCTTGTTGCCGCTGGCCAGTTCACGCTCGCCCTGGAAGACCTTGATCGTCACCGCCGGCTGGTTGTCATCGGCCGTGCTGAAGGTCTGCGCAAACTTGGTCGGGATCGTGGTGTTTTTCTTGATCATCTTGGTCATCACGCCACCCAGCGTCTCGATGCCCAGGCTCAGCGGGGTGACGTCCAGCAGCAGCACGTCCTTGCGGTCGCCGCTCAACACCTGGCCCTGAATCGCGGCACCCACGGCGACGGCTTCGTCAGGGTTGACGTCCCGGCGCGGCTCTTTGCCGAAGAACTCTTTGACCTTTTCTTGCACCTTGGGCATGCGCGACATACCGCCGACCAGGATCACGTCGTCGATCTCCGACAGCTTGACGCCGGCATCTTTGACGGCGATCTTGCAAGGCTCCATCGTGCGTGCGATCAACTCATCAACCAGGCTTTCGAGCTTGGCGCGCGTGAGCTTGATGTTCAGGTGCTTGGGGCCGGAAGCATCGGCTGTGATGTAGGGCAGGTTGACGTCGGTCTGGGTGCTGTTGGACAGCTCGATCTTGGCCTTTTCCGCCGCCTCCTTCAGCCGCTGGAGCGCCAGCACGTCCTTGGTCAGATCGACGCCTTGATCTTTCTTGAACTCGGTGACGATGTAGTCGATGATGCGCTGGTCGAAGTCTTCGCCGCCCAGGAAAGTGTCGCCGTTGGTCGACAGCACTTCAAACTGCTTTTCGCCGTCGACATCGGCAATCTCGATGATGCTGATGTCAAAAGTGCCGCCGCCCAGATCGAAGACCGCGATCTTGCGGTCACCTTTGCCGTGTTTGTCCAGGCCAAAGGCCAATGCAGCTGCAGTGGGCTCGTTGATGATGCGCTTGACGTCCAGGCCGGCAATGCGGCCGGCATCTTTGGTGGCTTGACGCTGGCTGTCGTTGAAGTACGCCGGCACGGTGATCACGGCTTCGGTCACTTCTTCGCCCAGATAGTCCTCGGCGGTCTTCTTCATCTTGCGCAGCACTTCGGCACTGATCTGCGGTGGCGCAATCTTCTTGCCGCGCACTTCGACCCAGGCGTCGCCGTTATCGGCGGCTGCGATCTTGTAGGGCATCAGGTCGATGTCCTTTTGCACTTCCTTTTCAGCAAACTTGCGGCCGATCAGGCGCTTCACAGCGTACAGTGTGTTGCGCGGGTTGGTGACCGACTGGCGCTTGGCCGAGGCGCCGACCAGAATCTCGCCGTCTTCCTGATAGGCAATGATCGAAGGCGTGGTGCGTGCACCCTCGCTGTTCTCGATCACCTTGGTGGTGTTGCCTTCCATGATCGCGACGCACGAGTTGGTCGTGCCCAGATCGATGCCGATGATCTTGCCCATGTTGCTGGCTCCTGTGAAATTGGTTCGGATATGTATGAATTGCGGCCCGGTGGCTGGCTTTCAAGGGGCTGTTCGGGATCTGGCGCATTTTCGGACGCTCAAAAGCCTGCAAAAGTCCATCAAAGCCTCCGTCAGAGACTCAATCAGAAACTCAATCAGAAACTCATTTGGGGGCTGAAACAGTGACCAGGGCGGGCCGCAGCACGCGATCGCTGATCAGGTAGCCCTTTTGCAGCACTGCCACGACGCTGTTGGCTTCTTGCCCGCTGGGCACCACGCTGATGGCTTGGTGATGGTGGGGGTCAAAGCGCGTACCGACCGGCGGAGAGATCTCCAGCACCTTGTTACGTTCCAGCGCCTGGTTGAGCTGACGCAGGGTGGCATGCACGCCTTCGTACAGTTGCTCAGGCGTTGCTTGGTCAATGGCAATGGCAGCTTCCAGACTGTCCTTCACCGGCAGCAGGCTGTCGGCAAAACCCTCGATCGCGAACTTTCGGGCCTTGCTCGCTTCTTCGTCGCCACGGCGACGGGCGTTTTCAGCCTCTGCCTTGGCGCGCAGAAAAGACTCGGACATTTCTGCGTATTTGTCCTGCCAGCTTTGCAGCTGCTCGTGCAACGAGAGTGCGGACGGCTGGCCGGGCGTTACATCTGCCGAACCTGGGTGGGCTGAGCTGGCGGCGTGCTGTCCTGCATCTTGCGCAGCGCCTGGTTCATCAGGGCCCGCACCAGGATTGTTCAAGGGGTCGGCATTTGAATTCATGGCGCGCAAAGGTGGGGGGTTCTTGGAGGGGAGAAAGACTGCTCAGGATGCGAGTGGTCTGCCTGGCGAGCTTCGGACAAGCGGCCCGGAGGCAACGGCTGAGCGCAAGTCTTTCAGCTCAGCATCCCTCACCTCAGCACAGCAGCTACATGGGGCCAGCCCGCAGGCTTTCAAGGACATTGTCTCAGCCGGTCACAGGACCGCCGGCGGCTGTGGACTGCTCAAGCTGCCCAAGCGCTGCACGGGCGCATCGGTGCGCGCTTGTTCAGGGCTTGCGCAGATCGTCTGCGCTCGCGCTCCAGCGCTGCCAGTCGGCCAATTGGCGGCGCTCGCGTTTGGTCGGCCTGCCCTGTTCGATCGAACTGGCCGGCTCTGCCGCCAGCCGGCGCTGCTCGGCTGCTCTTTGCCGCGTCAGCAGGCTCTCGCTGGTTTCTTCATACAGGGCCTGTGCCTGGGGCGCGGGGCCGCGCACTTTGCTCAAAGCCAGCACCCTGACCGTACGAGGTGTTTGCGCCAGCACGACTGTGACCACGTCGCCTGCCTTGAGCTCGCGTGAAGCCTTGGCGACCTGACCATTGACGCTGACCCGGTTGCGGCTGATGTCTTGCACGGCCAGTGCCCGGGTCTTGTAAAAGCGCGCTGCCCACAGCCATTTGTCGACCCGCACAGGGCCTGTGTCTTCGCTCACCAATGTCCTTTCATGCTCGTCGTCCTTTCATGCTCGTCTTTTTCATGCCCGCCCTTTTACGACAAAGGCAGACTGACGCGGGCGTCCAGCCCAACCACCCGCCCTTGTTGCTTTCGGTTGACCAGTTCCAGCCGCCCTCCCAGGGCTTGCACGATACCCTGGCAGATGGCCAGGCCCAGCCCAGAGCCCGCATGCGGGCCTTGGCTGGCGAAGGGCTCAAACAACCGTTGGGCGGCGTGCTCGGTCGCTGCTGTTTCAGTCGCTGCTGCTTCAGTCGCTGTGCGCTCTGGCCCGGCTTGCGTGTGGCTGGACCCTGCAACGGCGATGCCCGGGCCGCTGTCTGAAATGCACAGCAAGGCGACGTTGCCTTTCGCCGAGTCGTGCCTGTTCAGCCTGATTGTCAGCTGGCCTTGCCTTGGCGAGTGCCGGATCGCGTTGTGCAACAGGTTGCGCACCAACTCACGCAGCGCCCAGGCGTGGGCCCGCACGGGTGAGGGGCTGGTGTGAATCTCGAAATCCAGTTGGGCGTGGGCAATCAGGGCCGAAACGTCCAGCGCCACTTCACGCGTCACCCACGCCCAGTCTTCGATCGAAGGCGCAGCCGCGTCGTTGCGCAGTTGTTCCACGCGGGCCAGCGCCAGCAGTTGGGTGGCCATGGCGGTCGCGCCCTCGACCGTGCTGGCCATCTCTTGAAAAGCTTGCTGCGGCTCGACGTCACCCCGCTGGGCCGACTGCAATTGGGTTTTCAACACGGCCAGCGGTGTGCGCAACTGGTGCGAGGCATCGCGAACAAAGCGCTTTTGATGCGCCATCAAATGCGACAGGCGCGCCATCAAGCCGTTGGTGGCGGCCACCACAGGCAGCAACTCGCGCGGCATGTGCTGGATGGGCAGGGGGGAGAGGTCGTTTTCTGCACGCGCGCCCAGACTCTGGCTCAGGGCGCGCACCGGCTTCGTGGCCGCATGCACGACCCAGACCACGACTGCCGCAATCACCAGCACCAGGGCCGCGTGGTGCCAAAGGCTTTGCAGCAGCAGGCTGCGCGCCAACGTGCGCCGCACCTCCAGCGTTTCTGCCACCTGGATCGTGGCCACACCGTGCCCGGCTGTGCCTGCCACCGGCTGCAACAGCACGGCCATGCGCACGGCTTCGGATTGATACACCTCGTCATAGAAATGCACCAGCGCCGCGTAGGCATTGGGCGTGCTGCCCGCTGGCCGCGGCGGGGGCAGATCCTGGAAGCCCGAGACCATCTCGCCGGCAAAGCCGCTGATGCGGTAGAAGATGCGGCTGCGGTTGTCGGCTTCGAAGGCTTCCAGCGCGCTGTAGGGCAATTCGGCCTGTAACGAAGGACCGGGCCCATCGGCGCTGCCGGCCCGAACGCTGAGCTGCTCGCCCAGCGACTTGGCCGATGCCAACAGGGTGCGGTCGTAAGCGGTGTCTGCAGCCTGCAGCGCCTGCTGGTACAGGCTGAAACTGTTGATCAGCACAAAGCCCAGCACGGGCACCAGGATGCCCAGCAGCAATGTCTGCCGCAGCGAAGCACGTCTGGTGTCGCGCAGCTCCGCAGGGGAGTGGATGCCGACAGCCTCCGAGGGGTTGCCGGGCCTGGGTGCGGCGTGCGCGGCTGTGCGTGCGACTGACTCGGTGCCGTTCATGCGCTGGACTTCAAGAGATAACCCAGGCCACGCAAGGTCAGCAGTTGGGCCTGTGTGCCATGCAGCTTCTTGCGCAGCCTGTAGACCACCACCTCGATGGCATCGGCCTGCACCTGTGACTCGCCGCTGAAAACCACGTCGCTCAGGCGCTCTTTGGCCACCGCGTGCCCCGGGCGAGCCAGCAGGGCGCGCAACAGCGCCGCTTCCCTGGCCGTCAGTTCCATGACCTGGCCGTGCAGGTACACCGCGCCGCTGCTGGCGTCGGCTTGCAGACCGCAGAAGGCAGCAGGCAGGGGCGGCGCAAAACTGTTGTTGAAAGTGTTGGCCGCCCCCGAGAACTGCGCTGCTGCCAGGTTGCCGTCCACCAACTCGCGTTGCACGGCCGATCGGCGCCCCAGCGCTCGCACGCGGGCTTCCAGTTCGTCCAGATCAAAAGGTTTGGGCAAATAATCGTCAGCGCCCGTGTTCAGGCCCAGGATGCGGTCGCCCACGGTGCTGCGCGCGGTCAGTATCAACACAGGGGTGGCCAGGCCTGCGGCTCTGGCGTGGCTCAGCACACTCAAACCGTCCATGCCTGGCAGGCTCAAGTCCAGCAGCACAACCTCAGGCACAGAGGCGCGCCAGCGGTCCAGGGCGCGCAGGCCGTCACCACACACCACCACCTGCATGCCTCTGCGCTGCAGGCTGCGCTGCAAGGTGGTCTGCATCGTGAGGTTGTCTTCAATGAGCAGCAGCTTCATCAGCCTGTGCATTATCGGTACGCTGCGCTCAAGGAGACGGGCCATTTTTGCCTACCTGGGGCTTCCCCGGGGTCGGATGACAGCCCGTTGACAGCCGTTGGCGCCACCATAGAGTTGCAAAAATTTTTAGTCATAGGAGACAAAACATGCGTCGTGACACTTTCCTGAAGAGCCTGGCCGCCATGGCCGCTGCCGGCGCACTGCCGCTGCCGGCCTGGGCCAATGAAAACCTGAAGATGATGGTGCCTGCCAATCCGGGCGGTGGTTGGGACACCACGGGCCGTGCCCTGGGCAAGGCGCTGCAAGAAGCCGGTGTGGCAAGCTCCGTGACCTACGAGAACAAAGGCGGCGCTGCAGGCGCCATTGGCCTGGCGCAGTTCGTCAACGCCAGCAAAGGCGATGGTCGCGCGATGATGGTCATGGGGGCTGTGATGCTGGGTGGCATCATCACCGGCAAGCCGCCGGTCAGCGTCACGCAGGCCACACCGCTGGCGCGATTGACCAGCGAGTACAACGTCTTTGTGGTGCCAGAAGCCTCGCCCTTCAAATCCATGAAGGATGTGGTGGAACAGCTCAAGAAAGACATCGGCAGCGTCAAGTGGGGCGGCGGATCGCGGGGCTCGACCGAGCACATTGCTGCAGCGATGCTGGCGCGCGATCTGGGCCTTGACGCATCCAAGGTCAACTATGTGCCCTTCCGGGGCGGTGGTGAGGCCACGGCAGCCATCCTGGGCAACAACGTGTCGGTGGGCGGCAGCGGCTACAGCGAGTTTCAGCAGTACATCGAGAGCGGCAAGATGCGCGCCATCGCCATCACGGCGCCAGCACGGCTCAAGGGCGTCAACGTGCCGACGATGACTGAGCTGGGCTACAAGGTCGAGATCGGCAACTGGCGGGGTGTGTACGGCCCGCCTGGCATCACGGCCGATCAGCGCAAGGCGCTGATCGACAAGATCGTCAAGGCCACCAAGACCAAGTCCTGGATTGACGACCTGGAGAAGAACAAGTGGACGCCTGCGTTGTTGACGGGCCAGCCCTTTGAAGAGTTTGTCGAGCGTGAGTTCGCTTCGCTGCGGGCCACGATGGTCAAGTCAGGAATGATCTGATGCTGGCTTGACGGGCGGGAAAGCGCATGGACTCAGCCTCTGCCGCCCCGCCTGTTGATCGCGCTGCAACCTGGCCACAAACCCTCATCGGGTCGGCGGCCCTGTTGCTCGGTGCTGGCTTGGCCTGGGGTGCCACCGGCATCTCTTCAGAGGCGGGCTACGCCGGTGTAGGCCCCAACTTTCTGCCTTGGGTGGTCTCGGTGGTGCTGATGCTGTGCGGCGCCTGGCTGATCCTGGAGGCGCGCACAGGCGGCTGGCGGCAATTGGAGCCGCCCAGTGGCGCGGTGGCAGGCGACTGGGGTGCGTTGGCCTGGGTGGCTGGAGGCGTCGCGCTCAACGCGGCGCTGTTGACGCGCGTGGGCTTCATCCTCAGCTGTACTTTGTGCTTCATGCTGGCAGTAAGGGGCCTGCGTGGCTCTGAAGGCAAAACACACGGTGGCGCCAAGGGTCTGGTGCTGGACTTTGTCACCGGCTTTCTGATTGCTGCACCGGCTTTCTGGCTGTTCACCCAGGTCCTGGGCATCAACCTGCCTGGTCTGACCGATACGGGGTGGCTGTAGTGGACATCTGGAACCAGCTGCTGCAGGGTTTTGCCACTGCCGGCACGCCCATCAACCTGATGTGGGCCTTCATCGGTTGTGCCATCGGCACTGCCGTTGGCGTGCTGCCGGGCTTGGGGCCAGCAGTCACGGTGGCGATGTTGCTGCCGATCACCGCCCAGGTCGAGCCCACCGCCAGCATGATCTTTTTTGCCGGCATCTATTACGGCGCCATGTACGGCGGCAGCACCACCTCGATCCTGCTCAACACCCCCGGTGAAACCGGCACCATGGTGACGGCGCTGGAAGGCTTCAAGATGGCCAAGAACGGCCGCGCCGGCGCTGCACTGGCGACCTCGGCCATCGGTTCGTTCGTGGCCGGCACCATCGCCACCGTGCTCGTGACGCTGTTTGCGCCCTACATGGCCGAGTTCGCGGTCAAGCTGGGTCCGCCCGAGTACTTCATGCTGATGCTGCTGGCCTTCACCACCGTCAGCGCGGTGCTCGGCAAGAGCATGCTCAGAGGCATGACGGCGCTCTTCATCGGTTTGGCCATTGGCCTGGTGGGGCTGGACCAGATCACGGCGCAGGTGCGGTACACCGGCGGCGTGCCGGAGTTTCTGGACGGCATCGAGGTGGTGCTGGTCGCTGTGGGCCTGTTTGCCGTGGGCGAGTGCATGTACACGGCTCTGTACGAAGGCAAGTCGAAAAAAGAGCTCAACCGCATGGGCTCGGTGCACATGAACAAACTGGAATGGAAGCGCTCCTGGCCGGCCTGGTTGCGCGGCACTGCGATCGGCTTTCCTTTTGGCACCATCCCGGCGGGTGGCTCTGAGATACCCACCTTCCTGAGTTATGGCGTTGAGCGCAAACTCAGCAAGTTCAAGTCAGAGTTCGGCACCACGGGCGCCATCGAAGGGGTAGCAGGGCCCGAGGCCGCCAACAACTCTGCCGTGACGGCCACGCTGGTGCCGCTGTTGACGCTGGGCATCCCGACTTCGGTCACGGCCGCGATCTTGCTCAGTGCTTTGCAGAACTATGGCATCAACGCCGGGCCGCAACTCTTCCAGACCAGCTCAGGCCTGGTCTGGGCGCTGATCGCCAGTCTGTACATCGGCAACGTGATGCTGCTGGTGCTGAACCTGCCGTTGGTGGGCCTGTGGGTCAAGCTGCTGATGATCCCGCGCCCGCAGTTGTATGCAGGCATCCTGATCTTTGCCACCATTGGCGTTTACGGCATGCGCCAGAGCTCGTTTGACCTGTTCCTGATGCTGGGCATCGGTCTGGTCGGTGTCGTGATGCGGCGCTTTGACTTCCCCACCGCGCCGGTCATCGTCGGCATGATCCTGGGCCCGATGGCGGAGGCGCAAATGCGCAACGCGTTGAGCATCGGCGAAGGCAAATGGAGCGTCTTCATCGAGCGCCCGATGTCGGCCTCGTTGTTGGCCGTGGTGCTGGCCATTCTGATAGTGCCGCAGGTCTGGGGCTTGGCCAAACGCTGGGCTGCCAGGGCCGGGTGAAGCCATCGACGGCGATTGCAATGCGACCTGGGCCTACGCCGGAATCTGCGTGCCGATGAGGAGACCTTGGGCCGACCCGAGACGCCTGATCCGGCTGGAGGCCGGACGCGCTGTCTCAGTCAATGGCCCCGAGCGCCAGGGCCTTTTGCCTTTGCGCTTGACGCTCCTGATCAGACGGCTTCTCGCCTGTCGGCCAACCCTGCAGGTGGCGCTGGATCAAGCCGCACAGCGCGTCGATCCACAGCGGTGAATCGTTCAGGCAGGGCACATAACTGAAGTGTTGGCCGCCGGCTGACAGAAAGGCTTCGCGCGCTTCCTGGGCGATTTCTTCCAAGGTTTCCAGGCAGTCGGCGACAAAGCCCGGGCACATCACGTCCACCTTGCCAACGCCCTGGCGCGCCAGTTCGATCAAGGTGGGTTCGGTGTAGGGCTCCAGCCACTTGGCTTTGCCAAAGCGGCTTTGAAAGGTGACCTTGATCGCCTCTGGCGCGATTTGCAGTCGTTCAGCCAGCAGCCGCGCGGTCTTGCAGCACTGGCAGTGGTAGGGGTCGCCGAGCAGCAAGGACCGCTCGGGTACGCCGTGAAAGCTCAACACCAGCAGGTCGCCTCTGCCATGAACCAGCCAATGCAGACGCAAGCGCTCGGCCAAGGCTTCGATGTAGGCCGGGTCGTCGTGGTACTCGCTGATAAAACGCAAAGAAGGCAACCGCCGTGCCTGCGCAGTCCACTGCGACAGCTTGTCGTGGATGCTGGCGGTGGTGGCAGCTGCATATTGTGGGTACAGCGGCAACACCAACAGCCGAGTGGCACCTTCTGCGCGCAAGCGGTCCAGCACGCTGGGCAGCGACGGGTTGCCATAGCGCATCGCGTAGTGCACCGGCACCTGCAGCCCCGCCGCTTGCAGCTGCTTGCCGACGGCCTGTGACTGCCTGGCCGTCCAGACCGCCAGCGGCGAACCTTCAGGCATCCAGACGCTGGCGTACTTGGCCGCCGAGCGAGCAGGCCGCGTCCGCAGGATGACACCGTGCAGGATCGGCCACCACACCAGGCGCGGTATCTCGACCACCCGGGGGTCGCTGAGAAACTCGCGCAAGTAGCGCCGCAGGGCCGCCGGCGTGGGCTCGTCCGGCGTGCCCAGATTGACCAGCACCACGGCAGTCTTGTCGGCCTGACCGTGGCTGTAGGGGGGCTCACTGCGCATGTCTGCAACTGCCTCCGGCGGCCCAGGGGCCCAGCATGGAATTCTTCCTTGGCCCGGACCGGCGCCCGGAGCCACGGAACTCAGCGCAATTCAAGGGGCACCTGCGGCTGTGTGTCTGCAAAGCGCAGCACGTCAAAGCTGACGCAAGGCGAAGTGGGGTCGGTCGGGGTGCCGCCCAGGCCAATGGTGCCGCTGCCGTGGAGCGTGCAACTGCCTCGACGCAGGCTGACGATCTCGCCGTCGTTGAAGCGCACGTAGGTGCCGTTGTAGCTGAGGTCATTGAGTTGAAAGCTGCCGCTGTACCAGTCGACGCGCGCATGTGAGCGCGAAACTCTGGAGTCATCGACGCAAAAAGTGGCCTGGGTGCTGCGGCCCAACACCACCGGCAATTGCTGGCTGGCAAAGACCCGGTGCAGGCCACCCCAGATCAGGCGCAGACCGTCAGGCTCACTGACGCTTGCAACATCACCGAACTGGGTCACGGCCACGTCAGAGCTGCCACGGCGGCCGCCCATCACGTGCACTTCCACCGGTTCGACGCGACCACGCAGCGCGATCTTGTCCAGACTGCGAAAGCGTGCCTGTGCTTCGGGCCGCAGCCTTTGCAGCACGTCGGAGGTGATCAGGGTTTCGTTGTCACCCGCATGGTCCAGCAAGCGGGCGGCGACGTTGACGGCATCGCCAAAACAGTCACCCGACATCTCGACCACTTCACCGCGGGCCAGCGCCACCTGCAGTTTGAGCCCACGCAGACCCGCCGAAGCGCCGTGTTCACTGCCGCGCGAGACCATGCCCTCCAGCAACTCGTGCATCTGGGCAGCCGCACGTATCGCATGGGGCGCCTCGTCGAACACCGCCATCAGCCCGTCACCCAAGGTCTTGATGACTTCGCCCTGATGGCGCGTCACGCATTGGCCCACGGCATTGACGCAGTGGGTGACCACGGTGGTCGCCTCGGCGTTGCCCAAGGTCTCGAACAGCGAAATGCTGCCGCGAAGGTCGGCAAACAGCACGGTGCGGTCAGAGATTCGGGTCATCGCTGACGATTGTAGAAGGCTGCACCGCCGTGGCCAGTGTCGGGCGCCGGTCTGCAACCCGCGCCGGGCGTGGCTACAGCCGGCCCGGCACAGGAAGCATCGGCCTCAGAGGTTTTCGAGGTAGGTGCGCAGCTTGTCCGAGCGGCTGGGGTGCTTGAGCTTGCGGATGGCTTTGGCTTCGATCTGGCGGATGCGCTCGCGTGTAACATCAAACTGCTTGCCCACTTCTTCCAGGGTGTGATCGGTACTCATCTCGATGCCGAAGCGCATGCGCAGCACTTTGGCTTCGCGCGGTGTCAGGCTGTCCAGGATGTCCTTGACGACGTCGCGCAGACCGGCTTGCATCGCTGCTTCGATCGGCGCGGTGTTGTTGGTGTCCTCGATGAAATCACCCAGGTGGCTGTCGTCATCGTCGCCAATCGGTGTTTCCATGCTGATCGGCTCTTTGGCGATCTTCATGATCTTGCGGATCTTGTCCTCGGGGATCTCCATCTTCTCGGCCAGCGTCGGCGCGTCGGGCTCGTAGCCAAACTCCTGCAAGTGCTGGCGGCTGATGCGATTCATCTTGTTGATGGTTTCGATCATGTGCACCGGGATGCGGATCGTGCGCGCCTGGTCGGCGATCGAGCGTGTGATGGCCTGCCGGATCCACCAGGTGGCATAGGTCGAAAACTTGTAGCCACGCCGGTATTCGAACTTGTCTACCGCTTTCATCAAGCCGATGTTGCCTTCCTGGATCAGATCCAGAAACTGCAGGCCGCGGTTGGTGTACTTCTTGGCAATCGAGATCACCAGCCGCAGGTTGGCCTCGATCATTTCCTTCTTGGCGTCGCGGCTGCTCTTTTCGCCCTCGTTCATGCGCTTGTTGATCAGCTTCAGGTCTTCCAGCGGCACCACGGCCCGGTCTTGCAGATCTGCCAGTTTTTGCTGCAGCTCTTGCACCGCAGGCAGGTTGCGCTCAAGCACTTCGCTGTAATCCTTGCCCGCAGCCACTTCGTTTTCGGCCCACCGCTGGTTCATCACGTTGGGCGGGAAAGTGCGGATGAAATGCTCTTGTGGCATGCCGCACTTGTCGACCACGATCTTGCGGATCTCGCGCTCGTAGCGGCGCACATCGTCGACCTGGCTGCGCAGGATGTGGCACAGCTTTTCGATCGTCTTGACGGTGAAGCGGATCGTCATCAGCTCGCTGCTGATGGCGTCTTGTGCCTTCTCATAGCCACCGCGTTTGTAGCCGTCTTTGACGAAACTCTTGTGCAGGCGGTCGAAGTGCCCGTTCAGCGATGCAAACTTCTCCAGTGCCTGGCGCTTGAGTTCTTCGAGCTTCTTGGTCAGCGCCTTGCTGCCGCCGTTGCCGTCGTCGTCGTCGTCTTCGTCAAACTCGTCGTAGTCCTCTTCGGCGACGTAGTCGTCGGCTTCATCGTCAGAGATGAAGCCGTCCACCACCTCTGAGATCTGCATCGTGCCGGCGGCGATTTTCTCGGCCATCGTCAGCACTTCGGCGATCGTCGTCGGGCTGGCGCTGATGGCCAGCATCATCGCCTGCAAGCCACCTTCGATGCGTTTGGCGATCTCGATCTCGCCTTCGCGGGTCAGCAACTCCACGGTGCCCATTTCGCGCATGTACATGCGCACCGGGTCCGTCGTACGGCCGAATTCACTGTCCACGGTGGACAACGCGGCTTCTGCTGCTTCTTCGGCTTCTTCTTCGGTGGCGGTGGTGGTGCCGCCACCCGCGACCAGCAAGGTTGCTGCATCCGGGGCTTGCTCGTAGACCGCGATGCCCATGTCGTTGAGCATCGAGATGATCGCCTCCAGGATCTCCTCGTTGATCAGCTTCTCAGGCAAGTGGTCGTTGATTTCCTGATGGGTCAGGAAACCGCGCGTCTTGCCCATCTTGATCAGCGTCTTCAGCTCCTGGCGCCGCTTGGTTGCCTCTTCTTCGGTCAGCGTGGTTTCTTCCAGGCCAAATTCACGCATCAGCGCGCGCTCTTTGGCGCGGCTGACTTTCATGCGCAGCGGCTTGACCTTGACTTCCTTCTCTTCGGTGCCGGTCTCGGTCTCGGTCTCGGTCTCGGCCTCGGTCTCGGTCTCGACTTCGACCTCGGGTTCACCTTCCAGGTCGGATTCGATGTCGCTGAGATCTGCTTCGTCTTCGATCAACGCGCCCTTCGCGTTCTTGTCGCCATTGGGCTCTGCCTTTGCTGGGCTCTTGGCAGGTAGGGGCGCAGCAGCCGCAGCTTTGCCTTTGGCCTTGCTTGGCTTGCCGGCCTTTGCAACTGTGGCAGCTGGCTTGGCCGCCGCTTGGGCGGTAGCTGGGGTGCTTGTCTTTGTGGACGCCGCTTTGGTGGCGGCTTCGGGCTTGGCCCTTGCGTCAGCCTTCGCTTTGCCCGTAGCCTTGCCTGCAGTTTTGGCGCCGCCCGCTGCAGCCGAATTCGGTTTGGCAGCGACCGCAGATTTTGCTGCCTTGTCAGCGTGCAGTGCCTTGGCGACTTCCTTGGTAGGAGCGGCTTTGCGGGCCTTGCCATCCGGCTTGCCGGAGGCTACTTTGGCGGGTTGGGCTGCAGGGGTTCTTTTGGCGGTCATGCAAATCCTTGGGTGGAGCAGGTCAAAAAGAGACCGAAGTAATCGCCATTGGAGGCGCTGGTTTGACAAGTGGGGTCGAATTGGGTCGTTTCAAACCTAGCTGGGCTGTGTCAGCCTGGCATGGACAAGGGGCTTGGTTTCAAGGCGTTGCTCAAGAAGCTTCGATGCGCGGTCCGTGCCTGGCTGGCCTCGGTCGCTGTGTGGGTGGGTGTGTGTGGGCGGCTGAAGCTGAGGCGGCAACTGCACATCGACCGCTTCGCTGCAATCAAGCTGATCGCAGGCAGGGCCTGAAGCGATGTAGAAAATCATCTTGCTGGTTGTCGTCTGAGCCGGCACCTGAGCGGTCACTTGAGCGGTCACCTGAGCGGTCACCTAAGCGGTCACCTGAACCATCTCCGGCAGCCCGCCCTGATCAGGCTGCTGCTGCGCTGATGCCTGTGCCCTTGACACCAGATGCTTTCCCAGCTTACTCAGCTCCCACGCTCGACAGCTCGCAGCGGATCGGCAGCTTTTCGGCCGTCTGTTCGGCCGTCTCTTCGCGGCACTTTCAGCGGCAATTTCAGCAGCACCTTCAGCAGCACTTTCAGCAGCACTTTGCCGTCTGTTCGCAG
>Ga0105046_10009654_pt1 | contig 15068 bp, 9 predicted proteins | sample MAT03_FD_78385 | JGI IMG/M metagenome (GOLD analysis project Ga0105046, IMG submission 78385) | Freshwater microbial communities from Lake Fryxell liftoff mats and glacier meltwater in Antarctica - MAT-03 (megahit assembly) | ecosystem: Environmental > Aquatic > Freshwater > Ice > Liftoff...
GCGGCGCGTTCTGCTCGCGTCAAGTCACTCATCAGATCCAAGCGACGATCAAGGTCAGCCAAGGTCAAGGTGTCATCCGATGTGCCGAACGGGACCACCAGCAGGTCGAGTTTGAGAACCGTGGTCAGGCCGTTTTCGGCGTCGTCTTCCAGGTCGGTGCATTTCAGCACGCGGTACCAGGTGCCTGGGATCGGCTTGTAGCCGAACAACTGCGACTCGGCGCCGGCGCCACCGACGTCGCCATTGATCTCGCTGGACTTGGCGAAGCCGTCGCCGACGTAGGACCTGGGCTGCAACGGCACGCCACCTTCGCCGGCATCAATGCGGATCTCATCAATCAGGCACGACGCGGCCAACGAAGCCCGGGTGGTGTCCTCCGCCAATTTGCGCATGCGCATGCCACCCAGGAACAAGGCGAACACCGACACGAAACCGATGAGAAAGACGATGGTCGCCACCAGCAGTTCCGTCAGGGTGAAGCCGCGTCTGGACATGGGCACCTTTGTAGGGGGGCGGCCTGGTGATTGCCAGGGGGCGCGCGCCACCGCAGCTGGTACTGGCCGCTTCACGCGGGCGTTGTGTCGGCCAGGGGTTGAAGGGGGGCGTCTGCCCCCCTTTGGAAAAAAGTCATTTGATGAATCGCGGGGAAAATAGTGGCAGCAGGCTGCCCCCGTGATTCATCAAACCTGGCAGACTGCTGTTTCAGCAGTCTGCCAGAGCCTGGATCACTGCGCGGTGCTGAGCGACAGTATCGCTGCCGATGACCCGGCATTCGATCAGGTGCAGTTCCCAGCTGCCCGCTGCGGCATCGAGGGCAGCACGCAGGCCGGCTTCATCCTGCACCGCGGTGTAGGCCAGGCCGAACTGCGCGGCGATGCCGGCGAAGTCATGACCGTGCGGCGTGCGTACCAGTTCGCGGTATTGCGGCATGCGTGCCACGGCGAGGAAATCAAAGATCCCGCCACCGTCATTGTTCATCACCACGATCGCGCCCCGGCGCCAGGGCTGGGGCGACAACGCCAACGCCGGCAGGTCGTGCAGGCAGGCGAGATCGCCGATCAGCAACAGGCCTGGGGCACGCAGGGCCTCCAGCTCGCCGAGGAAAGTCCCGATGGTGCCGTCGATGCCATTCACGCCGCGGTTGCTGAATACCGGGCGACGTTCCGCCGCCGGCAGCAGGTGGAGGTTGCCGTGGCGCACCGCCATGCTGGAAGCGAGGTGGACGAAGGCGAAGCCGGGATGGTTCACCGCGCGATGGGCGGCAAGAACTTCGCCCCAGGGCTCGTGGCGCATCATTTCGCTCAGGCGCTGACGTGCGGCGGTCTCGGCCGCGCGCCAGCGTGAGCACCAGGACACATCGCCTGGAGCGCAGCGGCTGGCGAGATCGTCAAGGTGTGCATCGATGCGGCCACGCAGCGCAATCCAAGCATGCGCGAGGAAGTCGAGGTTGCGCCCATCCTCGCACACGATCCATGGACAGTCATGCCGACCGAGCCACTCGTAGAGCGAACGCGCCAGCGGTGCCGGACCGATCTGGATGATGAACTCGGCGCGCTCCTGTCCCAGCGGCCCATTCATCAACGCGTCGGCAGTGCATACCAAATTGGCGGTGCCGGGCTGACGTAGCGCGCTGGGGGCATCGGCGATCAACGGGAAGCCGGTGCGCTCCGCCAGCCGCGCGATCGCGGGCGACACGCCCAGGGTGCTGCCACCGCTGCAACCAGCGACGATCACGCCTTTGAGTCCTGGGCGGATCCATGCCGCATCAAGGATCGGCTCACGGTGTGTCCACGGCCGATGCAGGACGGTGAAGGCCTCGCCATCCGCGCGACCGCTCAGCGCATCCGCCGGCAGTTCGGGCGTGGTCCAGGTGGGATCCGGCAGGGGAGCCAAGGGATCGCGCAGCGGCACATTCAAATGCGCCGGACCGTCATCGTGTTGTCCCAGGCGGCTGACTTGCGAACGCAGGGCGCGCAGCGTGACGGCGGTGGCGGTGGGTTCACCGAGCGACAACGAGGCGCGCATGAACTCAGCGAAGATGCCGCGCTGTTCCATCGCCTGCGGCGCACCGCAGTCGATGAATTCCCACGGACGGTCGGCGCTGATGACGATGAGTGGGATTTCTGCGGCATCGGCTTCGACCATCGCCGGCAGCAGGTTGGCCAGCGCGCTGCCGGAGGTCACGCAGATCGCCACGCGTTCGTCGGTGGCACGTGCCAGTCCCAGGGCGATGAAGCCCGCGCTACGTTCATCGATGTGGCTCAGGCAGGCCTCGCCGAACTGCGTGTGCAGCGCCAGCAACAGCGGACTGTTGCGGCTCCCAGGGCAGAGCACGGCATGTTTCACACCGGCGCGTTTGAGTTCCTCCGCGATCGCGCGGCACCACAGGGCATTAAGGTTGGGATCAGGCACGGGCAGAAGTGTCAGAGCGGAAATGCTGATGGCCAGCGCGTGACTTTCCCCAGGTGGCGTGGGCGCGCCCACGCCACCTGGGGAAAGCCTGCTCACCCCGCGGTCTGGTGCTCGCTGCTGACGATCAGCCCACGGAAATCCGTCAGGTTGAAATACCAGGCAGTCGCGCCGTTGGGCACCGTCGCGCTGACGCGGCGTTTGCCGGGATCGTGCTGCGCCGCTTGCGTCTCCCACGTGCGGTCGGGCCAGCGTCCGGCGTCGCGGGTGAACAGCAGGTCGGCACGGACAGAGAACGGCGAATCGTAGTCCGCCCACACCCCACGCCCTTCCTGTCCCTGGCTGGTGATAGTGGCGAGCCCGATGCCATCTTTCAGCCAACGCTCGGCGAAGACCGGCAGCTCCGCGGCGTTTTCACCCGCGCCACCGTGGCCATGCGGCATGCGCAGTTTCAGGCACAGCGTCCGTGGTCCCATGGCCTGGCGGTACGATTTCTGCCACGATGACGGGAAGTAGGCGAAGTCATTGGTGCCGTTGAGCCACAACATCGGCGCGCGGGCGTTACCCAGGTGTGTGCCGGGATCGAAGTGGTCGCGCCAGGAGCCGGTCTTTTCCTGCCCGAGTTTTTTGAACTGGTCGTTCCAGGTGCTGTCCTCGGTGATGAAACCACAGCCATACACCGGCATGGCGCAGGCCAGACGCGGATCGACACCGGCGGCAAGGCAGGTGAGGAATCCGCCCCACGACACCCCGGTGATGCCGATGCGTTTGGCATCGACCCGTGGACGCGATGTCAGGTGCGACACCGCGCGCACCACCGCCGCCACGGCGTGGTAACACCACTGATCGGTCAGCGGTTCATCCGTCTGGTCGAATCCACCCCACCCACGTGGGCCGGCGTGATCGTGTTGTTTGCGGTCACCCGCGCCCCAGCGCGTGTCGCCGATCGCACCACAGGTGTCCATCGCGATGGCGATATAACCGCGGCTGGTCCACATCCGCACCCATTCGGCGAAGGCGGTGCCGCCGCCGCCATGCACCAGCACCATCGTCGGCAGTTTGGCGCCAGCTGACGCCGGCGGCTCGCCGTACCACGCGAACACCCGCGTCGCCTTTCCGCGATACGGCTCGCTGGCATAGAAGAGCGCCTCGACGCCACGTTCGCTGATCCCCGCGGCGGGGAAGATCTCAGGTGGAGTGTTGAGCTGATCGAGATTCCACATGCGTCACGATCCTTGGCGAGTGGATCCTGACCGTCTCAGCGCGAGGCGCCGGTCAAGGGATCACGGCGACCAGGCCATCTGCTGGTTCAGCAGGTTCAGCAATCGATGGCTGCGGCAGCTGCGGCATGGGTTTGGGCGGTACCAAGGCTTCCAGCAATTGACGCAGACGCAGGTTGTCTTGCTGCATGCTGCGCAGTTCCACTTCGAGCGACTGAATGCGTTGCTCCAGCAGAATGTTGGTGTGCGGTGCTGCTTCGAGGGTGTAGACCACCACCTGGGCTGCCGGCGTTTTGCTCTTCGCTTCTGACAAAGCCTGTCGTGCCTGTCGCAGATTGGCGAGCAGCTCCTGACGTCGTTCGGTCTGACGCGCGAGGGCATCCTGCTGACGGGTCAGCTGTTCGCGCACGGTTTTGATCTCACTGCGGATCTTGGTCAGGTTGTAGCTCGCGTTGTTCTCATAACCCATCCCGGTGCCGGGATCCGCCTGGGCAATCTTCTGGGCCTTGGCGTAGAATTTGAGCCATTCCTGAAAGTACGCATTGGCCTTGGTCACCGCGTCATGTGTTTCGATCATCTTGCGATCGAGGTCGGTGAGTTGGCGCTCGAGGTTGGCGATGGCCAGTTCCTGCGATTCCACGGAGGGCAATGCGGTCGGCAGTGGAACCGTGGCCACGGAGGGATCACGTGCCTTCGGTTCCTTCCCGGCAACGACCACCGGTGTGCGTTTGACCACGTCATCGGGAGTCACCCGCAGGCGAGGACTGCCGGCGCCGTCGAGCCACAGGATGCCCTGCGCTTCATCATAATGTCCGGTGAGCTGCCGCCCGTCGCGCAGCACCACGCGTTCGTGCGGTAGCCCTGACGGCATGCCATCGGCTGCGGATAACAGCGCACTGGTCAGCAACAGCAGGGCGGGCAGCAGGTGACGATGGCGCATGGTGGGCTCCTTGGCCTGTCCATTCCATGGCAGGCGTCAGGCAGCATGCGGAGCAGCGCGTGCGCTGTCCATGGCTAGCCCAGTGAACTGTCTGTTCGCCAGGTCACACCGTCCGTAGTCCGGTGTTCACCGTTGCGACAACAGGAAAGCCAGCAGCAGCTGGAGGTTTTCCGGCGGCACGCTGACGGCAAAGATGTCCGGCATAAGCGAAGTTGACGAGTCGCTGCGGTTTACGATCTGGTTTTTCGCAACGGCGGTCTCTTTGCCGGTCATGTCGGCGACGATCACGGTCTCGCCTTCTTTACGTCAGACCATGCCGAGGACGACGCTGCAATGCGGGTGCGGTAGTGGTGGTTTTCGCGTCGCGCGCCAATTCAGCCGGGGGACACCATCCGGATTGCGGCAGGTCGGTGGTCAGCACGGCAGGTTCGAAACGTCCGATGGCAAACCACGCGTGCCCGCCGGCATTGTCACCGTCGACCTATTCCAAGACCATCTGACGGTTGGTGAAGTCGCCAAGACACGCGATCCGCTGAGCGGTGTCATCACCTGGTGGTGTGGCTTCCTGGAGCAGTGCTCCGCTGGTGGAATCACGCAGCCGCAGGTGTTGCCAGTCGGAGGGTTTCGGTCGTCAGGACCTCGTCCCAGAACTGCTGCTGCCGAGGTGTCAGCTGCTGATCGACGACGGCAGGCGCCGCGTCGAGACCGAACGTCGGCATGACGGAAGTCAGGGCCAAGAGGGGCCAAGAGGGGCCAAGAGGGGCCAAGAGCAGGCAGCGGCGGATCCTGATCGCGTGCTCGCGTATCTTTCCCGCATAGGTCTGGATCAGCGATGCTTGAACACCGGCGCACTAACTCGATGCCACTGATCCACCGCCGGTTTGTCGATGCGCGTGACCTGCCCATCGCCCCAACGGACCTCAATCCAGTCGACCGTCGCAGTCGCACCCAGGCCAGTGTGGTAGGCCGGTGGATGCTGGCAGATGAACGAGTCACCGTTCACCACCACGCCCATGCGTTTCACGCCGCCAGCGCTCACGGTGATTTGTGCGGTCGGCAACGGCGCGCCGCCGGCAGATTCCTCCAGCCGCAGACCAACCCAGTGGTTCTTGGTCGGCCACTGGTTGCGGTAGACGTGCAGGAAGCGTTTTGAGCTGAGGTTGTTGCGCTCCTCGACCACCAGGTCGGGTAAACCATCATTGTCGAGGTCGCTGGCGACCACCGCACGCGCATCGTATTCGAAAGCGACGTTCATCAGATGAGCGATGTTGAGGAACCGTCGGCTGCCGTCAGGAGCGGTCTCGTTGATGAACAGCACGTTGTGTTCGAAACCGTTCCACGAGACCTTGCGGAAATCGGTGTCACGTTTGAAAAACAGGTTGAGCCCAGGATTGGGCGTCGATGAGCCGGTGTAGATGTCATGGCGCCAGAAGCTGGTGCAGTAGTCCTGGCAGCTCTCGGCGCTGACGAAGCCATTGGTGACGTAAAGATCGGGATCACCGTCAAGGTCGACATCCGGCGTGACGCCACCCCACGACCAGCCGGTGCGGTTGATCTGTTCCTGCCACGGCGCCTTCTTGAATGGCTTGCCCTTGCCCTGGCCAAGGAACATGCGGTTGCCGTAGCCCATCAGCGGACGTTTGGTCTGGTGTTCGGGGAAGGTGTCGAGGCCGGCCTTCATGGCGGTCAGTCGGCGCGCGGTCGTCGAGCTCATGCCGATGAGGTACATGTCGAGATGGCCATCACCATCCCAGTCGGCGAACGTGTGGCCCATGCCGAAGTTGTGGTGGTCGTCAATCCATTCGCTGGTGACGTCCTTGAAGCCGCCTTTGCCAGTGTTCATGAACAGATCGTGGCCGGCGAAGTCGCAGGTCAGCACCAGATCGGGCAAGGTGTCTTCGTTGAGATCGACGAACGACGCGACCGAGACCCGGCGGTGACGCTTAGCTTCTAGCCCCGATCCAACGGTGATGTCGGTGAAGCGGCCTTTGCCGTCGTTCTGCAGCAGGTAGAGCGGGTAGCCGTCATTGGCGTCGTAATAGGGGGTGGGAAACTGTCCGTCGCGGTACGGTTCGAGGTACTGCGACAACAACGCATCCAGGTCGCCGTCGCCATCGATGTCAGCGGCGGTGAGCGATTGGCCGACATCAATCGCCGGCAGGTTGGCGACTTCTGCCGAGGGCGAGAATTTTCCGCCTGGGAGTCCCTGCAGCATTTTAAGCCGGTGGCGATCGACGACCAGCATGTCGATAGTTCCGTCGCTATTGAAGTCGCCGAGCACAGCGGTTTCGACTTCAAGTTTTTCCGGGCACAGCGGCTCGGCATCGAACTTCATGCCCCCACGGTTGCGGAAGATCTGGTTGTCCGACGGGATGACGATCTCTGGCAGACCGTCGCGATCGAGATCGTAGACCAGCGTCGGGTGCAGGAAGTCGTAAGGACCGGCCATGTTCACCGCGTCGCTGCCGGTCTTGGTGACCTCGACGAATGCCGGTTCGCCGGTGCGCTCGACCACCGACACATCCACGACCGTCACCTCGTCCGGCTCAGGAAGTGGTCGAGAATCCGTGAACACGAACGCGGGCTTGGTGGTCGTAGTGGCCTCGGGCTGGACCGAGCGGCCATTGCCGAAGGGTGGCGGGCGCAGGGTGGATTCCGCCGATGGTTTTTCATCACTGGCTGGGGGCGTTGGTTCCTTCACGGTGGGCTCACGCCAACTCACCTTGAGCTGTCCCTTGATCACGATGCGGCGCTGATCGGTGGTGTTGATCGCGTGGATGATGAAGTTGATGAGCGAGTACGCTTGTCCGTCTGGCAAGTAATCGAACAGCGGTTGGTGCCATTCACTTTCCACCACCTGGAATCCAGCGGCTTGCCACGTCACCAACGCAGCCTTCCATCCGGCGGCATCGAGCGTCGGGTGTTCCGGCTTGCTCGCCCATTTGGTCAGCGTGACGCCCCAGTCGTGGGTTTCGTTGCTGGTCGGAACGCCCAGGCGCAGTTTATTGAACGACAGGGTGCTCAGCCAATCGAAGGCATGTTTCTTCGCCCGCGCCAGATCCCAGTGACGGTAGAACCAGCCTTCGTGGCGTTGGGCTTCCATCTCTTTGGCGAAGACGGTCTGATCGAGTTTAGCCCGCCGAGCAACTTCCAGGTCGGCACCTTGTTCCTTCGGCAGGACGTACGACGGCAGCGGCGCGGACGCGCGTTGGACCGAGCGGACCATGACGGTGCCGACGAGGACCCCGACGACGATGAAGCCGCCGATGACCAGACCAGTGACGAAGATACGAGTGCCCATGCCCATGATGTTTGCCCCAGTTCGACGATGCGAACGGGATGATGGATCCGGGGCCTGGCAACAACTGCAAGGACTTCACCCCGGATGGACGTGATTCTGGATCATCCGGACACCGACCTGGCCGTCTGCATGACGGCCGTTGGATCGGTACCGTCAGGTGATTCCGCGCGGGGGTTCAGGCGCTCGCCGCCTTCGCCGCCTTCGCCGCCTTGCCCTGCCAGCAATCGCTGGAGGTCAGGTGCGGAGCACCGCTGGCCTTCACCTGCAGGAACAACTGCATGCGGTAGGCGACCATGGTGCTCAGCACCATTCCCACCAGCGCGTCGCCGAGCGACATCTTGGTGCCGTTCCAGTGTTTGGCGGTCTTGCGCTTCAACGCGCCGTCATTGAGTTTGGCCAGCAGCTTGGTGATGCCCTTGATCTGCTTGTCCATCGCCTTGGGGAAGTCGGCGGGCTGCAGGTCCTTGGCGCCGGCCTCGTGACCTTCCCACTTGTCCCATCCCTGCGTCAGGGCGAACTCGACCGAGGCGTAGGGCATGAAGGTGAGGAAGCGTAGCAGTTCGAGCGTCGAGCGCTGTGGCGGCGTCATGCGCCAGTCGGCCTGCCCCGCGGGGATCTGCGCGACGAGGTGTTTGAGAATCTTGGCTTCAAGGGCGATGCTTTTGAGGAACGAGGCTTTGGTGAACATGGGGGGCTCCTGGGGTGGCGGGATGTAGGTCAATGCTGGAAAGCTAAGGCGAATGAATTGAACCGCCACGACGCGACGACGCCACGGGAAGGCGGAAAACCGATGACCTGTCCAGCTCTGGCCTCGGTTTCGCTCCGTGGCGTCGTCGCGTCGTGGCGGTTTAATCGGATTTTAGGTGGGCGGGGCCTTCGCTTTCCAGCAACGGATGTTGGTGCGGGGAATGGGTCCGGAGGTCCGGAAGTCCTGTGGCACTCCAGTCCCAACTGGTTTCGTCTGGAGCAGCTCGCCGATCTTTGACGACAAAACTTCCGGACTGCTCAGGTCAAGAATCGTCAGGTGCCAGCCAGTTCCCGGCATGCCGCGCTCCGCATCCGCAGCCATGATCGGCACGCATGCCGTGTCCCAGTCCGTCCCGGTGATTTTCCCGATGCGACACAGCGAGGACGCGGAGTTGACTTACCGCTGCCAAGAGCTTTGAAATGCCAACCCGATCCTACCGTATCACTGGTCTGACCACTGGAGAACCCATGCCCAGCTTCCTGCACTCCACCACCCGTCTCTTGCCGCTCGCCGTGTGCGCTGCGCTGGCCCTTGGCACCGCCCAAGCCCAGGACTCGCTCGACTTCCCAGGAAAGGAAGGTCCCGGCAAAGGCAAGAAGATCGCGCTGATCGCCGGTGACGACGAGTACCGCAGCGAAGAAGGCCTGCCGATGCTGGCCAAGATCCTCAGCCAGCGGCTTGGCTTCGATTGCACGGTGTCGTTCTCGGCCTCCGCCGATGGCGTGAGCAAACCCGCGGACCACAGCCTGCTGTCGAACAGCGGCGCGGTCGAACGCGCTGATGCGATCATCATGCTGCTGCGCTTTCGCTCGTGGAATCCCGAAGCGATGCAGAAGTTCGAGACCGCGTACCTGCGCGGCGTACCGATCATCGCGCTGCGCACCTCGACCCACGCCTTCGACTTCGGCGACAAGAACCACCCGTACCACAAGTGGACGTGGAATGGCAATGTCGAGGGCTGGAAGGGTGGCTTCGGCAAGCAGGTGCTGGGTGAAACCTGGGTCGCGCATCACGGTGACCACGCCAAGGAAGGGTGCCGCGGCATTATCGAGGACGCCAACAAGGATCATGCAATCCTGCGCGGCGTGACCGATGTCTTCGCCGATAGCGATGTCTACACCGCAAATCCATCTGCCGATTACACCGTGCTGATGCGTGGCCAGGTGACCGACTCGCTCAAGCCCGACAGCAAGCCAGTGGCGGGCAAGAAGAACGATCCGATGCAGCCGATCGTGTGGGTGCGCGAGCGCAAAAACGAAAGCGGCAACATCAACCGCATCGTCACCACCACCATGGGCGCGGCCACCGATCTGCAGAGCGAAGGCCTGCGCCGTTTGATCGTCAATTCAGTGTTCTGGGGCTTGAAGATGGACGTACCGGCGAAGGCCGACGTCACCTACGTCGATCCCTACAACCCGAGCTTCTACGGCTTCAAAACCGAGCGGAAGAATTTCAAGGTTGAGGAAATGAACCTCGGCAAGCCGCTACCGCCGCCACCAGCGCCAGGCGGTGCGCAGAACGACAAGAAGGATGACAAGCCGCAGGGCATGAACGAAGCGCCCAAGTACCCGCAGCCGGTAAAGGCCGCTGCTCCGGCAGAGGCCGTGTCGCTGCCGTACAAACCTATGGATGGCGAGAACATCATCCTGATCGGCAACTCGCTGGGCGAACGTGATCTCAACTTCGGTCACCTCGAAACGCTGCTCCAGCAGCGTTTCCCTGTGTCGAAGCTGACTTTCCGCAACATGTGCAATCCGGCGGATACCGCCGGATTCCGTCCGCATTCGGCGCGCAAGTCGCAGTGGGCGTTCCCAGGCGCAGAGAAGTTCAATCCCGGTCTGACGAAACATTTCGGCATCGGCCACTATCCCTACCCGGATGAGTGGCTGACGGAGTTCAAGGCCGACACCATCGTCGCGTTCTTTGGCTACAACGAGTCGTTCGGCGGCATGGCCAACCTCGACAACTTCAAGGCCGAACTCGCCGCCTTCGTCGATCATAGCAATTCATTGATGTACAACGGCAAGCGCCCCGCTCGCCTGGTACTGGCCACGCCGATCGCCTTTGAGGACCGCAGCGACGCCTACGACCTTCCCACCGGCAGCGCTGAGAACCTACGTCTCGCTGCCTATGCAAAGGCCGTCCTAGAGGTCGCCAAGAGCAAGAACGTCGGTGCCATCGATCTGTTCACGCCGACGGCGGCATGGTTCGCTGCTAAGGCTGCTAAGGGCAGCAAACTCACCATCAATGGCTGCCACCTGTCGGATGCCGGCTACGCCAAGCTCGCGCCGCTCGTCATCGACGGATTGTTCGGCACCGGTGCGGTGCAGTCGAAGGCGCCCGCCGCCGTGCTGCGGGGTGCGGTGCAGGATAAGGATTACTTCTGGACCAACGACTATCGCATGCTCAACGGCGTGCACGTCTGGGGCCAGCGCTGGAAACCCTTCGGCAACTTCAACTACCCGGAAGAGATCGAGAAAATGCGGCAGATGACCCGCATCCGCGACGAGCGCATCTGGCAGATCGCCAGCGGCAGCGCCGTTGCGGCAGCCAAGCCGGTGACGCCAGTGGTGACTGGACCTCAGCCAAAGAATCCCGTCTCGCTGCCGCCGGTGGCCGACGACAAGACCCGCCCGCTGACGCCGGTGGCGACCAACTTCAACCGCCCGATCGAATTCCTCGATGGTAACGCGGCGATCGCCAAGATGACGGTGAAAGAAGGCTTCAAGGTCGAACTATTCGCCAGCGAGAAAGAGTTCCCGGATCTGCAGAAGCCAGTGCAGATGTCGTTCGACAATAAGGGCCGCCTGTGGGTCGCGGTGACGCCAGCGTATCCGCACTACAAGCCGGGCTCGGACCTGCCCAACGACAAGTTGCTGATCCTCGAAGACACCAACGGTGACGGCAAGGCCGACAAACAGACGGTGTTTGCCGACAAGCTGAACCTGCCGATCGGTTTCGAACTTGCGCCGGAGGGGGTCTATCTCTCGCAGGAACCGCACCTCTGCCTGCTGATCGATGACAACAAAGACGACAAGGCCGATCGCATGGAAATCCTACTGACCGGCTTTGACACCCACGACACGCACCACGCGATCCATGCCTACACCGCAGATGGTTCCGGTTCGTTCTACTTGTCCGAAGGACGCTTCCTGCACTCGCAGGTCGAGACGCCCTACGGTCCGGAGCGCATGAGCGACGGTGGCGTGTGGCGCTTCAATCCGCGCAACTGGCGCCTCGATCGCTACAGCCAGTGCGACTACAGCAATCCCTGGGGCGTGTCGTTCGACGAATGGGGCCAGTGCTACATCAACGATGCGTCGTCGGGCCAGAACTGGTGGGCACTCGCGGTGTCGACCAAGTTGCCGCACGGTCTTGAAGTGCCGAAAGTCGGCGAGTTCGCACCTAAACGTTCGCGTCCGACTTCTGGCGCCGAATGGGTATCATCGCGCCACTTCCCGGATGAGTGGCAGGGCTACTTCATGCAGAACAACTGCATCGGGTTCCTCGGCACCACGGCCTACAAAATCGAGGACGACGGTGCCGGCTTCAGCGGCAAGAACGTCGGTGATCTGGTGTCCTCAAGCGATCCCAACTTCCGCCCGGTGGATTTGGAGTTCGCCCCGGATGGCTCGCTGTTTTTCGTTGACTGGTACAATCCACTGATCGGCCACATGCAGCACAACATCCGCGATCCGAACCGCGACACCACGCACGGTCGCATCTACCGCATCACCTATCCGTCACGTCCTTTAGTGACGCCGGCGAAAATCGCTGGCGCCAGCATCCCGGAACTGCTCGACAACTTGAAAGCGCCGGAATACCGCACGCGTTACCGCACGCGCCGCGAACTCGCTGGCCATTCGGCGGACAAGGTCCTGCCCGCGGTGAAGAAATGGGTCGCCGCTCTCGACCGCAACGATGCGTCCTATGATCGTCACGTGCTCGAAGGCATGTGGGCGACCTGGCGTCAGGGCCGCATCGATCACGACTTGCTGATGCAGTGTTTGTCGAGCAAGGCGCCCCAGGCGCGTGCCGCGGCGGTCGAAGTCCTGCGCAATGATTTCCGCAAGGTGAAGGACGCCACCGCCTTGTTGCTGACTGCCGCGAGCGATCCACATCCACGCGTGCGCCTGTCGGCGATCGTGGCTGCGTCATGGATGGACAACGAGGACGGCGCACGCATCGCGCTGGAAGCCCTCCGCCTCCCAATGGACAAGTGGATGACCCCGGCCACCGATCAGGTGCTGAAGACCACCCTCGCGGACGAGGTCAAAGCGCTGAGCGATGCGGGCAAACTGGTCGATAATCCCAAGGCGATCGAGTATGTCGCTGGCCGCCTGAAACTCGGCCAGGCGCCGCCCAGCGAGGAGGACAAGAAGTACGGCCCCACGCGCAAACTCGACGACGCCCAGCAGAAGGTCTACGAACAGGGCAAGGCGATCTATAGCCGCGACGCTCACTGCATCACCTGTCACCAGGCCAATGGCCTGGGCCTGCCGAACATCTACCCGCCGCTCACCAGCAAGGAGTGGATCGCCGGCGACGACGTACGCCTGATCAAGATCGCGCTCAAAGGCCTGTGGGGTCCGCTCGAAGTTGACGGCAAACGCTTCGACCCCTCCAAGGGCGTGCCGCCGATGATGGGTTTCGGCCCGCTACTGAACGATCAGGAAATGGCCGCGGTGCTGACCTACGTGCGCCAGTCCTTCGGCAACGATTTCGACCCGATCACTCCGGACGCCGTCGGTAAGGTGCGCAAGGCCACTGAAAACCGCTCGAACTTCTGGATGGTCGACGAACTGATGAAGGACCATCCGATCCCCGGATGGGAGAAGTGGAAAGACGCGAAGTAGGAGCGCGAAAAAGATCCACCCGCGGAGAAACTCCGCGGGTGGATCGTGAGTCGCGACAACCGGAACAGTTTACTGTTTCGCTGCCTTCACCGGACTGATGCCCAGGATGCGGTGGAGCTGTTCCTTGTCCGGCTTGGTGCCGGCGAAGTCGTCGAACGCCTTCGCCGCCTGCTTGAGCAGGTGCTTGCAAAACCGCCAACCGGAACGGCTGAGGGTTGGGGGCGGTTTTCGCTGATGAAGAGACGAGACTTAACCGGAGAGTTCAACGGACGGCGGGGAACTATCTGCTCAAAGGTTGTGTGTCTACAATTGGTCGTTGACCTGCGCGAAGAATGCGACAATCCCATGCCGACGATTGCCGTCCACGGCCTGCCTCCCGCGACCCCCGATTCCAGTTCACCGCCGTCGACTGAGGCGTAGGATCCCCGCCATGCCACTCGCCATCGCCATCGACCAGGACCGCCTCGCCGCGCTGTGCCGACGCTACCACGTCGCCAAGTTGGAGCTGTTCGGTTCCCGCGCCAAGGGCACGGCACGACCGGACAGCGATGTGGATCTGTTGGTGACGTTTGAGCCTGGGAAGACGCCTGGGTTGGCCTTCGTTGCGTTGGCCGAGGAACTGGAAGTCGTCTTCGAGCACAAGGTGGACCTGCTCACGCGTGAGTGCGTCGAGAAGGATTTCAACCCGTACCGCCGCGATGGCATTCTGACGACCACCGAACCGCTCTATGCCGCTTGAGCTGTGAGACCGCACGCGCCTGACGGACATGCTGCACCCTGCGGTCCTCGCCCGGCGGATCGTCGGTGAGCGGACTTTGGCAGCCTTCGAGGCCAACGACATGGTCAAACTGGCGACAGTGCGCTGCGTCGAGGTGATCGGTGAGGCCGGGCACAAGGTGTCGACAGGAGTGCAGCAGGCGATGCCCGGCATCCCGTGGCATCTGATGTGGGGCATGCGCAACCGCCTGATCCACGACTACGGCAACACCGACTTCGGCATCGTCTTCAAGGTGGTGTGCGAGGAACTCCCTGGGCTGCTCACGACCATCGAGGCGTTCCTCGCGGCACAGGGTCCCGCACCAGATGGCGGTGCGAGTGGTTCTGGAAACAAACCCACATAGCGTCCCGCCCATGTCAGCGGTCCTCGCCATCCTGCGCATCCCTGCTGTGTTCGGCCTGTTGCTCGCGTTGCTGGTGAGCACCGGCTGCGGACAGGCTACCGCGCGGTCATCGGCAACGAATCACACCTCGGCCGTCGCACAGATTGCTGCCGAGCAACAAGCCGAAGTTGTCACCGAGCCGGCGCACGCCGAGACTGATGCTGAAAAATCGGCCACTGCTCCGCAACCGCTCCTGTTCGCTGATGACCGGCCCGAGCCGTACCAGCCGCGTGGTCCGCCTGGGCTGACGTTCCTGCCGATGTTCCCGGCTCCGCTGATCCTGCCGTTCGACGTGCGTATGCCGAGCGAGGTCGGCATCGTTGTCGACCACGTGGTGCGTGGTCAGCATGTCGTGGCCTGGGCGGCGGTGAGTCCGGTTGGTTGGCGAGTGGGTGCGGTTCGAACTGTGGGGTTCCGTTACTACAATCCGGTCA
>Ga0105046_10009657_pt1 | contig 15065 bp, 13 predicted proteins | sample MAT03_FD_78385 | JGI IMG/M metagenome (GOLD analysis project Ga0105046, IMG submission 78385) | Freshwater microbial communities from Lake Fryxell liftoff mats and glacier meltwater in Antarctica - MAT-03 (megahit assembly) | ecosystem: Environmental > Aquatic > Freshwater > Ice > Liftoff...
AGCCCGAGCACGCGCACCTTTCTTATCACGCGCAGCCTGAAGCTCTTGATGTCCCACACGGCTGCACTCACAAGAATTGCGGCGATCGAGCTTTCGCCGATCCTCGCGGGACTACTCTCCACCTTCGACGACCGGATTCAGGTTGCGAGCGTGGAGCCGAGTAAGATCGCCGCAGTGCGAGCTCGAATTCAACCCCATGTCACCACGATAGCGCCCGATCTTCCGCGGCTTGCCGCGAGCGTCGCCCAAACACTCGGGGATCGGGCCAACCAACTCGGCCTACTCACCCATCAGTGGGCTAATCGCTCAGCACTGCTGGCGTACGGAGATCTCAACGCCGCCCTGCAGGCGATCGCGCTCAGCTCAGGCCAGCACGCATTCGGGGAGCTGGATCGCGAAGCGCGCGTGCGATTCCTCATGCGCCACAACGAGGCCCGCGAGCTCGTCGTCTTCAGCCTCTCAGATGATTACACGCTGGCGCGCTCTCGGCTCTAGCGTTTTCAACGCGGCTCCTCTTCAGCGCGGCTCTACCCGTGCGCCCTGAAAGCTCGCACCCGAATCGTGCGATATCAATAGCGGATAAGGTGCACTCGCTTGCTGAAAACCCGAATACAACAACACCTTGGAACCCAGTGCCAACAGATGACTCGGTAGCTCGGGGTAGGTCCCGGCACCCCATTCTCCGGCATCAAAAGCCACCGAGAAGGGTGTCCAGGTCAGCCCATTATCGCGGGTTGAAGCCACACGGACGACCGTTCCCATAGTAGCAGCAACCACCGTCGTGCCGTCGAGGCGAACCATGTCGAGGGGATATTGACCGACCTTCAACTCAGCGCCAAGTGTGGGAAGATTCATCTCGCGACAACGCTGTTGGTAGGGACAGAGCCCGATTCGGCTCTCGCCAGCAACGCGCATGAGAAGCACCAGTCCGAGGTCGTCACAACTCGTGGCAATCAGCTCGCCTGTGGCAGGCACAGCCTCTGTCTCATGCACGAGCAGCTGACCACGGAACGTACGAACCGAGATCGCGCGCGACGTTGGCTCAATGCCAACCTGTGCAGAAAATGGCCCCGATGGACCCCCGCAGCGCTCAACATGTGCTGCACGCGAACGAGGTACCTCGCGCCACGCGTAACCATCGCTCGACGAATAGGTTGTGAATCGGGTGCCGGTTGCCAATGTGACCTGAGCTTGCTGGCCCTCCACGAGTGTCGCGCGTTGCCAACTCGTTCGATCTGGCAGTCCGCGACCCCAGGCGGGCTTCACGGGATCGCGCGGATGAACAGCCGTCGGAGGAGTGAGCGAAGGTTTGATTAGCCTCCCCGGTTCACCCCGCAGAAGTGGCCAAGCTCGCCGGTAAAGCCCGGTAGCAACCGCCACGCTGAGGTCGAGGTCTTCGAGAGAAAAGGCCGTGGCCGTCCCGCTTTCCCACTCGCGAAAGGCCGAAGCAGGGGCAGAAAGTGCGCTCACCAGGCGCGGAGAGCCGCCCAGAACCGCTGCGAGCTTGGCACACCGGGCAAAAGGAAGAGCCGTAGCTCCGGAAGACACCAGCCTGCGGCGAAGCACGCGACGGAATTCGCTGTCCGATTCGAGAAATAGCCCAGCGCCAGTTGGGCCCGCCATGCAGAGCCCGTAGTCCGCAGCGGCCGGACCAATCGAGTACATTCGCCAGGCTGCTGTCGCGCGCGGCACCAGCAACAACGCAAATGCCCCGGTCAAAATCAAAAATAGCACCCAGCGCAGGCGAAATGGAGCGTTGCCTGCAATGGGCGCCTGCCTGGCGACGAGGGTTGTCACCTCGCCAGGTTAGCTCTGTGGCGCTAACTCGGCCAAATACGCAGCAGCGCGTATTACATTCGCTCGTCGGGACGAACGCGCTTCCTACGACGACGAGCGGCTTCGCTCATCTTCTTGCGCTTTTTCACCGAGGGCTTCATGTAGTGCCGGCGGCGCTTCAGCTCGCGCAGAATGCCCTCAGCCGCCATGCGACGCTTAAGGTGCTTGATGGCACGTTCGATGCCCTTGTCGCCAACGGCGACTTCAAGGGGCTTGCACTGGACGGTCTCGTTCGGGTTCGCCAAGGGGCGGCTGATATGACATTCTGGCCCCCCCATTGCAACCCCCAAAACGGGCTAGTTAAGGGGCCACGCGGAAAGATATTGCCCATGAGCGAACAGCTGAGCCTGACCCCCACCGGCGTCAAAGCCCCCCACGGCGCACGGGAACTCGAAATTTCCTGGGCCGATGGCCACAAGAACCTCTATCCACACGCTATTTTGCGTGGATTTTGCCCGTGCGCTGCCTGTCAGGGGCACTCGGGTGAAATCACGTATCAAACGGGGGGGGATCTGGAGCTCCGCTCCCTCGAACCGGTGGGCAACTACGCCCTCGGCCTCACTTGGGGGGACACTCACAGCTCGGGGATCTACAGTTTTCGCTACCTACGCAAGCTTGGGACGCTCCTTGAGGAGCATGGAGCCGAAGGATTGGTGGCGATGGGCCGGCTCGGGCGCGTGTAGCGCCCATGGCACGAATCGCTATCGTTACCTCCTCGTTTCCTGAGGGCCCAGGTGACGCTTCGGGGCATTTCGTGCTGTCGGAAGTGAACCTGCTATGCGAAGCGGGCCATGATGTGGTGGTGCTCGCTCCGGGCGCCGCACCGAAACACTTGCCCGCTAACGCCTTTAAAACACACTGGCTCGGACCTCTCGAGGCCTTTGGCTGGCCAGGGCTTCCCACACGCCTGCGAGAGCATCCTAGCCGTGCCCTCAGTGTCGCCCAGTTCGCGTGGCGGGTTAGAAAGGCGCTTCAAGCTCTCGGCCCGTTGGATCGGATCATCGCCCACTGGCTATTTCCTTCGGGCGCTCTCCTGCTTTTCGCACCACGGACCGAATGGGAGATTGTCGCGCATGGTTCCGACATCGAGCTGCTACACCGACTGCCGAGTTGGCTTTCAGGACCCTTTTTGAACACGCTAAAAAAACGAGGCTGCAAGCTTCGGTTCGTGAGCAAAGCCCAACATGCCAAAACAGCGGCTCGCTTTGGCAACACGCTTCCCGAAAGCTACGTGCGCCCCTGCACCCTCGACGTCTCGGCCCTCGCTCGAACGGCTACCGAAGAGGCACTAGCACTCGGACAAAATCGGCCGATCATTGCCATCGTTTCGCGGCTGGTGCCGGAGAAGCGCGTGGCCACCGCGCTTCGTGCAGCCACGCTGATCCCGAACGCACAGGTGGTGGTGGCCGGAGATGGGCCACTTCGAGAAAGTCTGGAGGCTGCCTTCCCTGAAGCGCATTTCGTGGGGCGGCTCCCGCGTCCACTGGCGTTAGGCTTGATCGCTGCGGCAGATGTCCTGGTTCATGCTTCGGAGCTTGAAGGCGCGTCGTCGGTGGTACGGGAAGCCCGCGCTTTAGGTACGCCGGTTGTCGCAGCCAATTCAGGAGATCTTTTGGCGATGAGCCAACACGACAAGGGATTGTTCGTGCTTTCCAGTCGGGAAGCTCGCGGCGCTTAGCCGTCGCGATGAAAACACGGCAAAAACGGCGCTATTCGTGCCGAACTCGTGGCAAGAGTTCCGCGAAGTTACACGGGCGACTGCGGCTATCCAGCTGAGGCAATAGTATCTTCTCGAGCGCCAGACGCACCGCTCCGGTGGAACCCGGAAGCGCAAAGAGCAGTGTTGTTCCGCACAGACCACCAAACGCACGGGATTGCAACGTAGCTGGCCCGATATCTGCGTAGCTGAGAAAGCGAAACAGTTCTCCGAAACCTTCGATGGTTTTTGTCACCAACGGGGAGAGCGCCTCGGGCGTTACGTCGCGCGCGGTAATGCCCGTCCCCCCGGTCGTGATGATGACTTCAACGCTGGCGTCCGCAATCCAAGCTTTTGCCTGGTGCTGCAGGAGTGCCACGTCGTCTTTGACGATGGCTCGGCCGCGGATTTCATGTCCGGCTCTGAGCAGCATTTCTACGAGTGTCGCGCCGCTCTTATCCGTTTCGAGTGTTCTCGTGTCGCTCACGGTCAGTACGGCAATTCCTAGAGGGTGAAAGGCTGCTTCAGGCATGCCCCTACTGTAACCGGATCGCTCAGGCTAGAGTGAGCCGCTTGCACACTTGGCTTCAGCTTTGCCCAAAACTTCTGCGGCGCCTGAGCACGCGTTCGACGCTCGTGCTGGTCGCGGCAACGCTGCGCTGCAATCTTCACGAGCCAGCCCTGCACTCGCGGGCCGATCAAAGCCAAAGTTCACGGCTCATCCATTCGCCCTCCCCGACGCGGTCCGTCCCTTCGGCACCGTCTGTGGCTTCAGTGCCGGTCATCGACGCGCCTCATCTCACTGGGGGCACCGGTTCGGTTCGCGGTGAGTTTGGATTAGTCACCTCCGTCGAAGAAACTGCCACGCGGGCGGGCGTCGCCATCTTGGAAGCAGGCGGCAACGCCATTGATGCTGCTATCACCACCGCCTTCGTACTGGCTGTCACGCACCCAAGTGCTGGCAATCTCGGAGGCGGCGGATTTCTGCTCGTACGCCCCGCACACGGCTCCACACTGGCCATCGATTTTCGCGAAACCGCACCGCAGGCGCTGACCCAACAGAAGTTTGATAAAATGATCGCGCAGGGTGCTGAAGGTGCCGCCGCCGTAGGTATCCCAGGAACCGTGGCCGGGCTTTGGCTCGCCCATCAGAAGCTTGGCAAGACGCCCTGGCGCGAACTACTCGCTCCGGCAATTGAGCTTGCAGAAGCAGGCCATCGTGTGGGAGCGCGTGAAGCGCTAACCATTCAGTGGAACTGGGCAAAGCTTCGAAAAACCCGCGAAACCCGCGAAGCGTTTGGCACCCCCAAAGGCCTCCCTCTTCCCACGGGCAGCCTCGTGAAACACCCCAACTTAGCCCGTTCCCTACGCTTGATCGCTGGGCGAGGCCGCGCTGGCTTCTACGCGGGGCCGATTGCAGAAGCCCTCACCCACCTCGGACCCGAAGGGCTGATCACGCAAGGCGACCTCGAGCGCTACGAAGCCAAACTACGCGCACCCCTAATGCTCAACTATCGAGGCTGGCAGATTGAAACCATGCCTCCGCCCTCGGCCGGAGGAGTTAGCCTGGTGATATTACTGAGAATCTTGGCTCAGCAAGGCAGCGAACAGTTCGCGCGAAATTCCGTTGAAGGCCTGCATCTGTTTGCGGAAGCATCACAACGAGCTCAAGCTGAACGCAGGTTTTCCGTCACAGATCCGGATCGCTTGCCGCTCTCGGAAACGGAAGCCACCCGTCAGCATTGGCTCACAGGTCCCCTACCCTTCGCCGATCATCCGATCTTGGCTAACTCTAAAACTCCCTCCCCAACGCTGCATCCGTTGTATGCGCAGGCGCTGAAGGAGCTGGAGCACACCACTCAGCTCTCGGTCTCGGATGCTGAAGGCATGCTCGTGAGCCTGACAACGACGCTTTCAGCCGGATTTGGGGCAAAAATCTGCGCACCCGGGACTGGGATCGTGCTCAACAATTCTGTCGCTGCCTTCGGCACCGGAGGGGTCAACACCATCGCACCTGGTTTTCGTAGCGTGAGCTCAATGGCCCCCACACTCGCCACGCATCCGAGCGGTACCACACTCGTACTTGGCTCACCGGGTGGCGACACCATTCCCACTACCATCGGGCAGCTCCTCACCGATCTGGTCGATCATCGAAGCACACTAGCCGACGCCGTTCGCGCAACTCGGGTCCACCATGGCTTCGTGCCAGACACCCTCCACTATGAACGCGATCGTCCGCTTCCAGCCAACGTGATTTCGGGCCTCAAGCAGAAAGGCCACCGCGTCAAAGCGCGCAGCAGCTTTGGTGACGCCAACAATCTGCTCATTGTTCAGGGTATCGGATACGCCATCGCCGATGAACGCGAAGGTGGGCTTGCCCTCGCCGCAACCCAACGAGCTAATTGAGGACGAGTCGGTAACGCACCTGTTCCAGCGCTGGGCCACCCGCCATGGCTTCAGAGCGCGTCGCTCCGTCGGTTGCGAATCCAATCGCTTCATAAAAAGCACGGGCGCCATGATTCGAACGCAGCACCCAAAGGCTGACCACAGCGCCCAAGCGCGCACTCGCCGCACGCAGTGCTTCCTGCATCAGCTTGAGGCCGTAGCCGTGATTCCACCACGAAGGATCGACGTAAATAGCCGTCACTTCCAGCTCTGTTTCGCTGGCATCCGAATCGCGAGACGGTCGCATATGACAGAACCCAACCAGGACGCCCTCTCGTTCAGCCACCAGCGTGTCTCCCTCGCTTGAGCCCAAGATCCGTCGCCAAATCTCGACGCGCTCCGCGTGGTCGAGTGCATCCAAGAATTCGTCTGAAACCTGACCCCGATACGCAGCTTGCCAGGAAGCGATCTGGACGCAGGCAATTGAAGCCGCGTCTTCCACTGCGGCGCGACGAACTTTCAAAGGCATCAGGAGCTTGCGACCAACCAGCAATCATTCCAGAGGGGCAGGAGCCGGCTCAGGTTTCGCTGACTCTTTGACACCAAGCGCTGCAGGGGCTGTGCCCGAAGCAGAAGGACTCGCTAGCAACGCCAACACTAACTTGGGTTCGCTCCCATCGACGCGGATCTTCCGCCGGCGGAAACCGTCTTTGACCAACATCACAGCAAGCGAAGCACCTGCCGGCACATCCAGTGTTGCCGGTGTGAAGCCCCGATCGAGCCACTTGGTCCCATCAATCACGTAGACCCTGGCGGAACTCGGAACGGACTCAATGAGAACGGCCTTTTGGAGGGCTCCAAGCGTGTTTTCCTGAGCCGGAGCCTGAACCGAGGGGGCCGCACGAGGCGCAGCTTCGGGGACTCCGCTCGCGACAGATGGCGCAGTCTCCGGAACGCTGCTCGCGACGCTCGGGTTCAAATGTTCGGATGCGACGGCGGTGGGCGCGGGCAAGGAACTCGGCGCCGTGGGCGTCGTCGGTTCCTGTGCTCTCACTTGTTCATTCCGTTGTGGGATCGCGGGATTGGGAGGCGACGGCCTCAGAAAGACAAACGCCAAAATAACCACCAGTGCTAGCGACGCTAAAGGAATGATCATGCGCGAAGAGGGTGCTGGCTTCGGCGCAACCGGCTCACGAGCAGGCAGTGGAATCGAACTCGCCGCCACAGGCTTCTCTGCAACAGGCACAGGCTCAGCTTCCTTCAACACCGCGACTGCGGCTGCAGGCTCTCTGGCTTCCTTGGGTACCAAAGGCGCTTTGGGCACATTCGGTAGCGGGCTGGCCGGAGGCGGTGTGCTCACAACGGGAGCTTCTGGCCATTCGGAGTCAATCGCCTCCGTGTCGAGAGCTTGATTTCGCTCCGGGATCCAGGATGGCGTGGGAGGTTTGGGCTCCTTACCACTGGCGTGGCTGGTGCGGGCGGACTCGGAAGAGCGTTGTGAGTCGGACATGGGTTGGTTGGGGGTCCCTTGAACAGCGCCCATTTGGGCCGCGCGGAGACTACCCAGGTGGCCGACAATGTCGAGGGCGGCTCATTTCGCGCCACAGCAGCTTGCAAACCGTTGCACACCGAGCAGGCTAGGCTTCCGTTCGCAGCACCACTTTCCGATATCGACACATGATTCATAGGCATTTCGGGCGGTTTTTTGTCATGGCTTGTTTGCTAGGTGCGAGAGCGCTACCCAGTGCCGGCCCATGGACGAACTTTCGCGCGTCATCTCGCGTCGCCGCACCTTCGCAATCATTGCGCACCCCGACGCCGGAAAAACGACGCTCACGGAAAAGCTCCTCTTGTTCGGAGGCGCGATCCAGCTGGCAGGCGCTGTCCGCGCACGCGGTGAACAACGACGCACCCATTCGGACTGGATGAAGGTGGAGCGTGAACGCGGCATCTCGGTCACGGCCTCGGCCATGACGTTCGAATACGACGAGCGCACCTTCAATCTGCTCGACACCCCCGGCCACCAAGACTTCAGCGAAGACACCTATCGCACGCTCACCGCCGTCGACTCAGCTGTGATGGTGTTGGATGTGGCTAAAGGCATTGAGGGGCAAACTCGCAAGCTGTTCGAAGTGTGTCGCATGCGCGATGTGCCCGTGATCACCTTCGTGAATAAACTCGACCGCGAGGGCATGGAGCCGTTTGAGCTACTGGACGAAGTGGAGCAATCGCTGGCGCTCGACGCCACACCCGCAAGTTGGCCGATCGGGATGGGGCACCGCTTCCTTGGTTGTTATGACCTCGTGCGTGACGAATTGGTCCCGATGCCGAAGGGTGGCATGACTCGCCTACCGGTGGGTATTCCCTGCAAAGGGCTGAGCGATCCAAAGCTTGAGCAGCTACTGCCCCCTGAAGCGCTGCAGAAGCTCCGCGAAGAGGTCGAAATGGCGCGCGCTTTGTGTAAACCCTTTGATCGGCAAGCCTATCTTGAAGGTCACTTAACGCCCGTCTACTTCGGCAGCGCCTTGAACAACTTCGGCGTGCGTGAACTCTTAAGTGGCCTATGCGAGCATGCGCCACCACCGACCACGCGCCCCGCCGTCGAAAGAGTTGTGCATGCCACGGAAACAGCGGTAACCGGCGTTGTTTTTAAGATCCAAGCCAACATGGATCCGAAACACCGTGACCGCATCGCCTTCGTCCGGCTCTGCTCCGGCCACTTCACGCGCGGCATGAAGCTGAATCACGTGCAGAGCAACACCGTGCTCAAAGTGCACAATGCGGTTCTCTTCTTGGCGCAAGAGCGCGGGTTGGCCGAGGAAGCCTACGCCGGCGACATCATCGGGATCCCGAACCACGGGAAATTGCGCGTTGGCGATACCCTGACCGAGGGTGAGAAGCTGCACTTCACTGGGATCCCCAGCTTTGCACCCGAGCTCCTGCAAACGGTCCGCCCCGCCGATCCTATGCGCGCTAAGCACCTTCAGCGTGCGCTTGAGCAACTCGCTGAAGAAGGTGCTGCGAGTGTGTTCAAGACTCGCATCGGCTCGAACTGGATTGTCGGCGTCGTCGGCTCACTACAATTCGATGTTTTGGCAGATAGAATTCGCACCGAATACGACATCGCCGTGCATTTCGAAAGCACCTCGCTCTTCACCGCCCGCTGGGTAGAAGGCGACGAAGCCTTGGTTTTACGCAAATTTGCCGAAGATAATCAGGGTGCTGTGGCCGACGACCACACGGGCGCACTCGTGTTCTTGGCGCGCAACAGCTGGCACCTCGAGACCACCATCAAAGAAAATCCCAAGCTTCGGTTCGTGAAGACCAAGGAACAAACGCACTAGTCTGGCTCATCCGGCTCTTGGCGGAAATATCGAGGTGATGTCGATCTCAACGACTTCGAACGGAGGTAGCGCAGCGCTCCCGGTATCTCCGACCACTTGTTCGACGACGTAGCCTTCGGGGACGAGTCGAAGCACCGTGAGCGTCCGATTCAAGAGAGCAACCAACCAGTACCAAGGGATCCCAGTTCGCTGGTAGAGGGCACGCTTCTCCCCCTGATCGTGAAGAGCCGTCCGTGGAGACAGGCCGTCGCAAACCCAATCCGGTAGATGACGCACAGGACGCTCAGCTGGAAACTCCGGAATGCGCTCCTTTCGCCATCCAGAAATGCCGGGACGACAAATGTCGTGCGATCCGAATTCGACGTCTACATCCTGAATCAACCACCAGCCACCTGGTCCACCCCGACCACGCTGGAACGGGCCCGCAACTCCGCATAGATTTCGCCCAGTGTGCTTTGGTGTGCTGACGTCAGTGACGGCTGGAGCGAGATCTCTCCTCAGATGATCTCCGCCCGATCTGCGCTGGGCAAAGCAAGCAAGTCGGCATAGGTCGCCAGTCGTCTCGCAGGTTCGGGCACGCCCCATTGTGTCACGACGGGGAGTCTTCGCCAGAGCACCGCCTGAACAGCCGTGGTTGTTCCTGCAAACCCTGCAGGTGCAACCGCTTCAACGGACTCGTTCGTCCCTAGCGGCAACCAATACGTTGCGTGCCGAGAGCAATGTCGTCGTACCAAAGTATGGCGGGGTCGCCGCTGTACTTCTCGTATCCGATCCCGACTGAGGCGTAGCTCGGCGCCCAGTCCGTGAGGTTCCGGAAGCCGTCTTTCATGTTGGGATTCCAGTTGGTCACGTGCAGCGGCAGAATCTCAGTGTCGTTTACCCACACTCGCGCTTCACTGTGCTGACCATCGAAGTGAACTTCCAGGCAATACCAGGTATTAGGTGCGAACTGGAGACCTGGAGTACCATCGTCGTAGTCACGACCACTCGAGAGTTGCTCCGGATCGCCGGGCATCAGATTCACCTCGAGCATCTTGTAGTGATAGCCAACCCGCAGCTCGTGTTCGTCCATGGCATTCTTCCCAGCCTCTACGTAGGTCGAATGGCCACTGCCCATGGCTGTTGACGAGCGCACGAATACCCTCAAATAGAGGCGATTATCGAAAGTGGGCAGACCGTGCACGGGTCGTAAGAAGGCGCGGTAGCCGTTGCCAAGAACCTTCACCGAATTGCGTCCCGAGTGTGCCTCGCCGGAATCGACAAGCACACTTTCGCTGTTGATCAGATCGACTTTCCAACGTTCTGTATTGGGAAGTGTTCCGCTGACGCTACTTTCAAAATCGTCACACAAAAAGACACCGGGAGCACCGCATGGAAAGCTTCTAACCGCGGAAGAGGAACCACCCCTACCGCCTGCGCTCACGGCGCCTGCATCTCGGCCTCCAGCTCCCCCCGATCCCGCGGGAGCATTCTGTCCGCCAGCTCCCGCAATACCCACGGTCGAGGGCAGCCCTGAACCAACACTCGAAGCGGTTGGCGACGGCGACGAGCCCGCCGTACCAAGCTCGTTGAGTGCTGCATTCCCGCCAGCCTTTCCGCACGCAGTCGCAAACAACAGAACGAGCCCTAGGGTGTGAAAATGACGAAAGGTCGCTCGGAATTTCATTCGCCTACCTGCGACAGGTATGCGACGCGAGGCCGAAACCCACAAGAGGATCGCGTGGATCATGGCAGAGTGATCGATCAGATCACCTTGGTGAAGGTTGGATGATCGGACAGAATTCGGTGACTGCTTCCTGTTAGTGAGCGCTCTTAGTCCAAACCGACCGGCGATAACATGTGGCTCCGAAATCAACTCTCGTACCTACAACGTGCCCCCGCATCTGCCTCCATCTGCCTGAGCGTCTTCGCCGGAGCGTGCAGCGCAGGGGGTGGCGGTGGTTTGCAAACCCCAACGGCAATGCCAACCACGTCGACCTCCGTGGGCGCCGCAGGCAACAGTTCAGCCCTCGCAAAGGGTGTGCCTATCTTCTCCTTGCCGAGCGACTGCAGCGTTTCCAAAGTGGGAGCCGCACCGCTGACTCGGCTGACAACACTTGAATACCAGAACAGCGTGACTGATCTGCTAGCTGAAACCGCGCCAAGCTCAGCGTTGCAGATCGCCGACACAAAAGTTGGCGCTTTTTACCAGAATTCCGAACTGACGCTCAGCGAAACTGGCGCGGCCCAATACCTGAGTGCCGCAGAAATGCTGGCCAAGATGGTCACTCAGAATTGGACCCAGAAATCAGGCTGCTCAGCACTCGACGACATGGCATGCGCGGAGGGCTACCTTGTCAAGCTCGCGCGCATGGCCTTTCGCGGCAGCATGCTGGATACTGACCAACAACGGATTCACAACCTACTGGTCAATTCGTCTGCGCTTTCAATTGAGGCAAAGCTAGAAGTAGCTGTCTCCGCTATCTTATTATCGCCCAAGTTTCTATTCACGCTTGCGTCTACGACAGAACTCGGGGCTGCGAACACCGCGAACACCTCCGCGCTACTTTCTCCAACGGAGCTTGCTGGCCGCGTGAGCTTGGCATTCTGGAAGTCAACGCCAGATGCCACCTTACTCGACGCCTTTGCAAACGCTGCGACACCCGCTGCGCGTGAAGCGTTGACGCGAAGCATGTTGGAAGATCCGCGCGCGACTCGCATGTTCAAAGATTTCGTCGGCCAGTGGTTAGGGCTTGAGAATCTCGCAGGGCTTCGGAAGTCGCCTGTACTCTTTCCGGAATTCGCACTGATTCAGCGCAATTTGCTCCAAGAAACGCAGCTCTTTTACAGCGCGCTGCTGACTGAGTCAGGCGATCTTACGGCTCTGCTGACAGCCCCGTTTAGTTTCGCCAATCAACCTCTGGCTTCGCTTTACGGCATCCCGAGCGCTCAGACAGACCCTAGCTTGTTCGTAAGAGTGGAGCTTCCAGAAACACGCTTCGGAATTCTCACCCACGCGAGCTTCCTCAGCCAGCACGCGCACCCGGAGAAGACGTCACCGGTCAAGCGCGGGCTCATGCTGCGTGAGCGCTTCCTCTGTGATCCTGTTAACCCGCCTCCGCCTGGAGTGCAGACTCAAGTCGACGTGGGCGCCGGCCAATCCCCGAGTGCTGCATTCATGGAGCATAGTAAGAACCCCGCGTGCGCCAGCTGTCATCAGTTCCTGGATGGGCTCGGACAAGGTTTCGGTCAGTACGATGCGATCGGGCGTTACGTGGTGACGGAGCCCGCCGTGGGCGAAATTGCAGCACCCGTATTGGCCAGTAATCCTGACATTTCTGGCCCTTTTGTGGGTTTGCGCGAGCTCACATCCAAGTTGGCTGCCAGTCGTCATGTGTCGCAATGCTACGCGTTGGAAGTACTGCGATACCTCATGCGTCACTCCGAGCAAGCGGAAGATGCATGCGCCCTGCAGAGCGTGTACGCCGGGTTTGAGAAGAGTGGTGGTTCGCTGAAAGAGTTGTTGGTGGCTGCGGCCAGCAGCGATCTTTTCTTGCGCCGGAGTGTGGCTGTGGAGGCGTTGCCATGAAGTTCCTCCGTTTTGGGGCCGGCACACTGAGTCGACGGCGGTTTTTGGCGGGCTTGGGGGCCTCGGCGTTAGCTGTGCCCTTCCTGCGAGGGTTGCCAAGCGCGCTCGCAGCAACAACAGAACCAATCCTGGTCCTCCTGTTCACCCCGAATGGAGTTGTACGCCATCTGTTTGGAGCCGATCCGGCACCAACTGGCATGGCGCTGCGTTCGTGGTGCATGCCGCTTCAGCCGTACCAAGATCAGGTGACGGTGATCAATGGCCTTGAAAACAAGGCTGCAGGGAGCGGCACGCATGGCCCGGGCATGAAGACACTCTGGACGGGCGTGGCGGCCAGTGGTGATGAGGGCTTCGCTAGCGCTCAATCCATTGACCAACGCATTGCGGATGAGCTGAAGCCGAATACGAGATTTCGCACCCTGGAGTTTCGTGCCCGATCACCCCAAGACTACATGGGAGCGAGCGGGCTCAATCGCATGATCTATTCGGCTACCGGCGCCCCGCTTGATCCGCGTGAAGATCCGCAAACAGCTGTGGACGAGATATTCTTGGGTTTGGGCGCCAATCTTGCTCCAGGCATGGTCAGCGAGCGAACCAAGCAGCGCCAGGCTCTGTTCACCCAATTACACGAAGAGCTGAATGAGCTCACCCCGCGTTTGATCGCCGAGGATCGCCGTCAGCTCGAAGCGTTGCGCGAAGCTTGGAACAGCATCGGCAAACAGACGGAAACTCTTTCACTGCCAACCGCCGCGTGTGCGAGGCCGCAAGTGCGCGGAGTCACTGACTACGCAATGTTGGTCAAGACACAGCTGGACATCCTGGCCATGGCATTGGCTTGTGGCTTGACACGGATCGCCAGTTTTCAATTCTCTCAGGCGCGCAGCCCCTGGGTTCCCGATTTTCTCGGTGTTCCAGTCGATTTTCACGACGGAATTTCGCACCAAGTACCGCAGGCTCAGGGGCTCGGCCCCGGCGGGTATGCCATGCCTGATCCGGATCATCCCACGCCCGAACAGCTCGCAAATTTTCAAGTCCCCATTGAGCGCGCAACCACCGTGAACGTGTGGCTGGCCTCGCAAATTGCCTATCTCGCCGCTCAGCTACAGGCTAGCGTCGGCGCCAACGCAGAGCCACTCTTGAAGAGCAGTCTCTTGTGCTGGGGCAACGAGCTCGACAACGGCAACAGCCACAACCACAGCAACATGCCCTTGGTGCTCATCGGCGGCGCCGCCGGGCGTATCAAAACGGGTCAGTTAGTGAGCTATCCAGTTCTTTCACCCAACGCACAAGCCGGCACAGGCGCGCGCAGCCACAATGATTTGCTCACCACCGTGGGCCAGGTAATGGGCGCCAATATTCAGAGCTTCGGCGATGCCGCGCTCAACCGTGGGGCGCTCTCGGAGATTTTGGTTTAGCCCGAATCGAAATCTCGATTCCTTCGGCAGGGTTGGCGTTCACCGCAACCGAGTTACTGGGACTTGGCTACCCAACTGCAAGTATCTTCACGAGTTGATCTTCGTTCATTTAAGATCGCCAAAAGTCCCGTTTGCATCGAACGTTTTCATGGTGTACCACTAACGTGTACATGTCTACCAAGCCGTATCCCGTTGTCGAAGCGCGACGCCAGTTGCCCCGACTCATGGATCTTGCGAGATCCGGAAAGGGTCCGATCTATCTCGGACGGCGTGGTCGGGCCGAAGTGGCACTCGTCTCAGTGGCAGATTCACGGAGTCCAAAGGTTCGAAGGCCGCTTCAAGGTCTTGTCGAATTCCACGTTAGCGCAGCGCTCAAGGCCGACGAGAGTGCCGTGGCTCGAGAATTCAACGAATCCCTAACCCGCATCGAAGCCATGGTGCTCGGCCCAACGAGAGGTGTCCGTACGGTCAGAACCAAGAAGAAGAAGGCAAAGTCGGGGGCGTGAATCTCGTTGCCGATACCCACGCACTTCTTTGGTATCTTGGTGCCCCCAAGAAGCTCAGTGTCAAAGCCAAACGCGCATTTAACGGGGCAGAATCGGGCCGGCAAACGCTGTTTGTTTCAGTGATCTCCCTCTCGCATCGCTCGTGGATCCATTCGATCGCGTGATCGTCGGGACTGCACTACGCCTGGGATTGCCACTGATCACCAAAGATGAACGGATCACCAACTCGAAGGCCGTTGAAGTGTACTGGTGAACTTGGTGTTATTCTGTGAGGGCCTCTCAGTCACCGTGCCCCCCCGGCGAAGCTTGGCAAAG
>Ga0105046_10009660_pt1 | contig 15061 bp, 9 predicted proteins | sample MAT03_FD_78385 | JGI IMG/M metagenome (GOLD analysis project Ga0105046, IMG submission 78385) | Freshwater microbial communities from Lake Fryxell liftoff mats and glacier meltwater in Antarctica - MAT-03 (megahit assembly) | ecosystem: Environmental > Aquatic > Freshwater > Ice > Liftoff...
AACCATCGAGGAAATCGTCATGCACAACATCATCGACACGGCCGTCGCAGCCGGCAACTTCAAGACCCTGGCCGCCGCGTTGACCGCCGCTGGCCTGGTGGACACGCTGGCCGGCACCGGGCCGTTCACGGTGTTCGCCCCCACCGACGAGGCTTTCGCCAAGCTTCCTGAGGGCACTGTGGAAAAGTTGCTCAAGGATGTGCCCAAGCTCAAGGCCATCCTCACTTACCACGTGGTCAGTGGCAAGGTGATGGCCGCCGATGTGATGAAGCTCGACGGCAAGTCCGCCAAGACCGTCAACGGCGCCGAGTTGAACATCGCCACGCAAGGGGGTGTGAAGCTCAACAGCAACGTGCACGTCACCAAGACCGACATCGAGTGCAGTAACGGCGTGATCCACGTTGTCGATGCCGTGCTGATGCCGCCGGCATGACACGGTCTGTCCCGCCAACCGCTCCGGTGCCGATGGCAGTGGGGCGCGTCGGCGGTGCAAAGCAGGAAGCCGCGTGAAGAAGCACCTCCTTTCCGCTTACACGATGACCGTGGCGGGACCGCTTTCCCGTCAAGCCGTAAGCCGGGCACTGGCTGACTGACATGGTGATGCCTGCGCTGCAAGCCTTGCTGTGGTTGATGGTGCTGGCGTTCGCCGCGTGGCTGGTGAGCCTGCGCAAGAACGACGTCAGCATCGTCGACAGCTTCTGGCCGCTGTTGATCCTGACGGGGGCCGTGACCTACGTCCTGGCTTCGCCGCAAATCGGCCCACGCGCGCCCGTCGCGGTCACACTCGTGGCGCTGTGGGCAGTGCGATTGGCGGCCCACATCACCTGGCGCCACTGGCGCCAGCCTGAGGACCGCCGCTACCAGGCCATCCGCGCGCGCAACGAGCCCCACTTCCGGTGGAAGAGCCTGGTGCTGGTGTTCGCCCTGCAGGCCACGCTGGCCTGGGTCGTTTCCTGGTCTGTGCTTGCCGCGGTGGTCAACACGCGGCCGTGGCACTGGCTTGACACCGTGGGGGCATGCCTCGTCGTGGCCGGCGCCTCGTTCGAGGCCGTGGCCGACTGGCAACTGGCCCGCTTTAAGGCCGCACCCGCCCATCGCGGGCAGGTCATGGACCGGGGCCTCTGGCGCTACTCCCGCCACCCCAATTATTTCGGTGAGTTCTGTGTCTGGTGGGGGTTCTATCTGGTTGCGCTGTCGGTGCAGGGGTGGTGGAGCATCGCCTCGCCTGTGCTGATGACAATTCTGCTGCTCAGGGTTTCGGGCGTGGCGTTGCTGGAGAAAGACATCGCCGAACGACGCCCGGGGTATCGCGAGTACATCGCCCGCACCAATGCCTTCTTCCCGGGTCCGCGAAGGCAGGCAAGCCAAGCCAAGCAGAGCTGAGCACAGGGTTGCCTTTCGACCGAGAGGGAAGACCAACGCCCTGGGCTCCGGCGCGGCCACCAGCGTCCTGAAGGCAGCGGACCGCAGTGACGCGGACGCCACGGCGCCGTGACCGCGAAGGCCTCCTCAGCCTCGCCGAAACACTGAGCGGGGCTGCTACTGCGCGCCCCGATAGTCCGTCGTCAGCGCCGAGCCGGCGTTCACCCGGTAGGTTGGGCGAGCTGATCGAGGGCGCGATGCAGCACGCACCGCAGCCGGCGCGGCACGCCCTCAGTCGGCGGTGTGCAGGGCGTCGGCGCGGGCCGACAGTTCGGCGTACACCGCGTCGGTGTCGGGGCGCCGGCCGTGCCAGAGCGCGAAGCTTTCGGCGGCCTGTTCCACCAGCATGCCCAGGCCGTCGAGGCGGTGCGTGCAGCCGGCGGCACCGGCCCAGGCCAGGAACGAAATGGCGGCCTCGCCGTAGCTCAGGTCCACCGCCAGGCTGCGCGGTGCGGCCAGCGAGAACGGCAGCAACAGGCCGCCGCCGTGCCCGGCCGACGTGGCGTTGACGATCAGGTCGAACCCGCCCAGCGAAGGCAGGTCGGTGACATAGCGCGTGTGCACGCGGCCCGGTTCGCCCAGGGCGTCTGAAAGCGCATCGGCCTTGCCGGGGCTGCGGTTGACGATCCACAGCGAGGCCACGCCCGCATCCAGCAGCGCCGGCGCCACGCCGCGCGCGGCGCCGCCGGCGCCCAGCAGCAGCACGCGGCGGCCGCGCAGGTCCAGGCGGTGGCGCTGCGCCAGGTCGTGCACCAGGCCGACGCCGTCGGTGTTGTCGCCGTGCCACGCGTCGCCGGCGCGGCGCATCGTGTTCACCGCCCCCGCGCGCCCGGCGCGGTCGCTGAGCTGGCTGCACAGCGCCACCGCGCGCTCCTTGTGCGGCAGGGTGACGTTGGCGCCCATGCCGCCGATGGCCGCGAAGCTGTGGATGGCGGCGGCGAAATCCTCGGGCGCCGCATCGATGGCCGCGTACTCCATGTCCACGCCTTCCTGGCGCGCGAACGCGGCGTGGATGCGCGGCGAAAGCGAGTGCGCCACCGGGTGCCCGAACACGGCGTAATGGGCTGTCATGTCAGTCGTCCTTGAGCCAGCGCGCGGCATCGAGCGCGAAATAGGTGAGCACGCCGTCGGCACCGGCGCGCTTGATCGATGTGAGGGCTTCGAGCGCGCAGGCGCGCTCGTCCAGCCAGCCGTTGATCGCGGCGGCCTTGAGCATCGCGTACTCGCCGCTGACCTGGTAGACGAAGGTCGGCGCGCCATAGTGGTCCTTCACCCGGCGCACGATGTCCAGGTAGGGCAGGCCCGGCTTGATCATCACCATGTCGGCGCCTTCGTCCAGGTCATGGCCCACTTCGCGCAGGGCCTCGTTGCTGTTCGCCGGGTCCATCTGGTAGGTGGTCTTGTTGCCCTTGCCCAGCGCGCCGGCGCTGCCGACGGCGTCGCGGAACGGGCCGTAGAAGGCCGAGGCGTACTTGGCGCTGTAGGCCAGGATGCGCGTGTGCACGTGGCCCGATGCTTCCAGCGCCTCGCGGATGGCGCCGATGCGGCCGTCCATCATGTCGCTGGGCGCCACCACGTCGGCGCCGGCGTCGGCGTGCGACAGGGCCTGCTGCACCAAGGCGTCCACGGTTTGATCGTTCACCACGTAGCCGCCATCGTCCACCAGGCCGTCCTGGCCGTGGGTGGTGTAGGGGTCGAGCGCCACGTCGGTGATCACGCCCAGCTCGGGGAAGCGCTGCTTGAGCGCGCGGATGGCGCGCTGGGCCAGGCCGTTCTCGTCCCAGGCCGCGGCGGCGTCGAGCGACTTGGCCTCGGGCGCGGTGACCGGGAACAGCACGATGGCCGGGATCTTCAGCGCCACCGCCTGTTCGGCCGTGCGCAGCAGTTCGTCGATGGACAGGCGATCGACGCCCGGCATGGACGCCACCGGCGTGCGGCCCGTGAGTTCGTGCACGAACACCGGCAGGATCAGGTCGTCGGCGCTGAGCCGGTGTTCGCGCATCAGCCGGCGCGAGAAGTCGTCGCGGCGCATGCGGCGGGGGCGGGTGTAGGGGAAAGCCATGCCAGTGTGCTCGTGCGTTTGCCTGCGTGAATGATACGCCCGCCGTCGCACGGCTAAGATGCCCCATGGATTCCCGGCCCAAGCTTCCCCGCTCCGCCAAGCTTTGCCTGGCCGTGATCGCCGCGCTGGCGGGCGCGTGCTGGCTGGCGCTGCTGCTGCCGGGCCACGACCCGCACCGGCCCGACTGGAACGCGCTGTCGGCCGCACCCTCGCTGGCCAACGGGCACTGGTTCGGCACCGACGCCATCGGCCGCGACATCCTGGCGCGCACGCTGGCCGGGGGCCGGCTGTCGCTGACCGTGGGCGCCCTGGCCACGGGGGTGGCGCTGGTCATCGGCCTGGCCTACGGCGCCATCGCGGGCTACGCCGGGGGCCGGGTGGAGCGGGCCATGGTGCGCCTGCTGGACGTGCTGTCGGCCCTGCCTTTCCTGCTGATCGTGATCCTGCTGCTGAGCCTGTTCGGACGCTCGCTGTGGCTGCTGCTGGCGGCCATCGGCGGCTACGTGTGGATAGACCTGGCGCGCGTGGTGCGCTCTGAAGCGGCGCGGCTGCGCGAGGCGCCGTTCGTGCTGGCGGCGCGCGCGGCCGGCGCGCGCTTCGACCAGGTGCTTCGCTGGCACCTGCTGCCCAACCTTTTGCCGCTGGCGCTGGTGTACCTGGGCCTGATCCTGCCCCAAGCCATCCTGGTGGAGAGTTTCCTTGGCTTTCTGGGCCTGGGCCTGGACGAGCCGTCCGCCAGCTGGGGCACGCTGCTGCAGGAAGGCAGCCAGGAGCTCGACATCGCGCCGTGGTCGCTGCTGTTCCCCGCCGGCTTCCTGGTGGCGACGCTGGCGGCGTTCCAGTTCCTGGGTGATGGGCTGCGCGACTGGCTGGACGTGCGCGGAGCGTCGGCATGACGCCACGCCTGGCGCTGGAGGGCCTCCAGGTGCGCACCGCCACGCGCACGCTGCTCGGCCCGCTGGACCTGGACCTGCGCGCGGGCGAATGCCTGGGCCTGGTGGGCGAAAGCGGCAGCGGCAAGAGCCTTACCGTACTTTCGCTGCTGGGCCTGCTGCCGCCGGGGCTCACGGCCACCGGCGCGCTGCGGCTCGACGCAAGCACCATCGCCTTGGACTCGAAGGCGCACCGCGCCCTGCGTGGTCGCGCCGTCGCCTGGATGCCGCAGGACCCGCAGGCCAGCCTGCATCCGCTGCGCAGCGTGGGCGCGCAGCTGTGCGAAACCCTGCGCGCACTGCGCGGCCTCGACGCCACCGGGGCGCGGCGCGAAGCCATATCGCTGTTCGAACGCCTGCAGCTGCCCGCGCCCACGGCGCTGCTCGACCGCCACCCGCACCAGCTCTCCGGCGGCCAGCGCCAGCGCGTGCTGCTGGCGCTGGCGCTGGCCGGTGCGCCCCGGGTGCTGCTGGCCGACGAACCCACTTCGGCGCTCGACCCGCGCCTGGCGCGCGAAACCCTGGACCTGCTCGACCGCCTCCGCCGCGAGCTCGGACTGTCGGTGCTGCTGGTCAGCCACGACCTGCCGCTGGTGGCCGCCTACGCCCAGCGCGTGGCCATCCTGCGCCGCGGTGAACTGGTCGAACGCGGCGACGCTGCCGCGGTGTTCGCCAACCCGCAGCACCACTACACGCGCGAACTGCTCGCCGCCGAGCAGCTGCCGCCGCCCGCCGCCGCCGCGCCCGGGCCACTGCTGCTCGACATCACCGCGCTCAGCGTGCGCTACCCGCGCGCCCCGGCGCCGGCGCTCAGCGAGGCCAGCCTGCAGCTGCACCGCGGTGAATGCCTGGCCCTGGTGGGCGAAAGCGGCAGCGGCAAGAGCACGCTGGGCCGCGCGGTGCTGCGGCTGGCGCGTAGCGGCACCACGGGCCGCATCCTTCTGGACGGCGAAGACCTGCTGGCCGCGGGCACCGGCCGCCTGCGCGCGCTGCGCCGGCGCATCGGGGTGGTGTTCCAGGACCCGTACGCGTCGCTCGACCCGCGCCTGCGCGTGCTCGACCTGATCAGCGAGCCGCTGCGCATCCACGGCCTCGGCGACGCCGCCTCGCGCCGGACCAAGGCGCTGGCGCTGCTCACCGACGTCGGCCTGGACCCGGCGCTGGCCCGGCACTGGCCACACCAGCTGTCGGGCGGCCAACGCCAGCGCGTTGCCATCGCCCGCGCCCTGGCCACCGACCCGGACCTGCTGGTGTGCGACGAAGCGGTGTCGGCCTTGGACGCTCACCACCGCGCCGGAGTGCTGGCGCTGCTGGAGCGGCTCAAGCGCCGGCGCGGGCTGGCGCTGCTGTTCATCACCCACGATTTCGGGGCGGCGCGGGCCTTGGCCGAGCGCACGGCCGTGATTGCCGACGGCCGCATCGTGGCCTCCGGCCCCACCCTGGACGTCTTGGCAGGCGCGGCACGGACTGGCTGATACACTCGAATCGGCCCCGGGGGAACGGGGCGAACGGGATTCCATGCCGCAACGTCCGCTGTCGCCCAACCAGGTCGCACCCGATCCGCCCGTGCTGTCGCGTGGCGAAGACCCGGCCGCGCTCGCCGCCGAGATCCGGCGCCTGCGGGTGGACGTCGAGCGACTGGGCCGGGCCGAGCGGCTGCAGCGCGCGCTGTTCGCCATCAGCGACCTGGCCAGCTCCAATGAAGACACGCCGGTGGTGCTGCACGGCCTGCACGAAATCGTCGGCCGGCTGATGTACGCCGAAAACTTCTACATCGTGCGCTACTCGCCCGACAACGAATCGATGCGCTTCATCTACTTCGCCGACAGCATGGACCCCGCCTGCCCGGACCCGCTGGAGGAAATCCCCGCCGCCACCATGGGCAACAGCCTCACCCTGGCCCTGATCCGCCACGGCCGGCCGATGCTGGGGCCGTCCAGCCAGGTGCGGCGCGCCCTGGGCGTGATGCGCGACGACACCCTGGGCCCCGAGAGCGAAGACTGGCTGGGCGTGCCGATGGTGGACGAAGGCGTGGTGCGCGGCGCCGTGGTGGTGCAGAGCTACGACCCCACCGCCCGCTACAGCGACGACGACTGCGTGCTGCTGGCCTATGTGGCCCAGCACATCCTCACCGCGCTGGCCCGGCGCGACGCCCAGGAAGAGCTGGAGCGGCGCGTCGACGAGCGCACCCGCGAACTGCGCGAACAGGTGACCGAGCGCGAGCGCAGCGAGCGGCTGCAGGCGGCGCTGTTCCGCATCGCCGAACAGGCGGGCCGCAGCGAGAGCATCGAGGTGTTCTACGCCCAAGTGCACGGCATCGTCAGCGCGCTGCTCGACGCCCGCAACTTCTTCATCGCCCTGCTCACCCCCGACCGCACCGAGCTGGACTTCCCGTATTCGGTGGACGAACGCGACCAGAAGCGCCCGCGCCGTCGCGTGGCCAAGGGCCTCACCGAGTTCGTGCTCGCATCGGGCCAGCCGCTGCTGGCCGACCGCGACGCCATCCACGACCTCGTCTCGGAGGGCAAGGTGCAATCGTTCGGCACGCCTTCGGTGTGCTGGCTGGGCGTGCCGCTGCACTTGGCAGGCAAGGCTTCGGGCGTCATCGCCGTGCAAAGCTACACGCCCGACTACCTCTTCACGCGGCGCGACCAGGAGCTGCTGAGCTTCGTGTCCTTCCACATCGCGCAGGCGCTCGAGCGCCGGCAGGCGAATGAATCGCTGCGCCAGGCCTACGCCGAACTGGAGCAGCGCGTGGCCTCGCGCACCAGCGAGCTGGCCGACGCCAACCGCGAGCTGCTCGACCAGATTTCCGTGCGTGAGCGCATGGAGCACAAGCTCAAGCACGAAGCGCTGCACGACACCCTCACCGGCCTGCCCAACCGCAGCCACCTGCTGGGCCGCATGGGCCTGGCGCTGTCGCGCTTCCGGCACGACCCCAAGCAGCTGTTCGCGGTGCTGTTCCTGGACCTGGACCGCTTCAAGGTGGTGAACGACTCCGTAGGTCACCTGGTGGGCGACGAGCTGCTGAAGGAAGCCGCGCGCCGCATCGGCCGCTGCGTGCGCGACCCGGACATGGTGGCGCGCCTGGGCGGCGACGAATTCGCGATCGTGCTCGACTTCATCCATGCCTCGCAGGACGCGGTGGCGGTGGCCGACCGCGTCATTGCGTCCCTGGCCGAGCCGATGCGCATCGCCGGCAAGGAGCTCTACACCTCGGCCAGCATCGGCATCGCCCTGGTGGACGCGCGCTACAGCAGCCCCGAAGAGCTGCTGCGCGACGCGGACGTGGCCATGTACCGCGCCAAGGCCACCGGCCGGCAGCGCTACGCCATCTTCGACGAGCAGCTGCACGACGCCGCGCTCAAGCTGCTCGAGCTCGAAGGCGACCTGCGCCGCGCGCTGCAGCGCCAGGAGTTCGAACCCTACTACCAGCCCATCATCAACCTCTCCGACGGCAGCCTGATGGGCTACGAGGCGCTGATGCGCTGGCACCATCCGGTGCGCGGCCTGTGCGTGCCCGGCGACTTCATCGCCATCGCCGAGGAAACCGGCAGTCTCGAACAGATGGACTGGCAGGTGTACGACCTGGTGTGCCGCGACGTCCGTCGACTGGGTGCAGGCAAGGCCTACACCAGCCTCAACGTCGCGCCGCGGCACCTGCGTTCGCCGGGCTTCGACGAGCGCCTGCTCGAACTCATGTCGCGCCACCAGGTCAAGCGCGACCAGCTGCGCCTGGAAGTCACCGAAGGCGCGCTGCTCGAACAGCCCGAGGTGGTGCAGGCCTGCCTGGGCCGCCTGCGCGACGCCGGCGTGGCGACGATGCTGGACGATTTCGGCACCGGCTATTCGTCGCTGTCCTACCTGCACCGCTTCCCGCTGCACGGCCTGAAGATCGACCGCAGCTTCGTGGCCGAACTGCGCAGCGGCGAAAGCGGCGGCAGCACGGCCATCGTGCGCGCCATCCGGCTGCTGGCCGATTCGCTGGGGCTGGAAGTGATCGCCGAGGGCATCGAAACCGAAGACCAGCGCTACCAGCTGCGCCTGCTCGGCCTGAGCCTGGGCCAGGGCTACCTGTTCTCGCGCCCGGCGTCGGTGGGCACGATGATGCGCCGCTACGGCGTTGAATCGCTCGACTGAGCCGGCAGCAGGCCCTCGGCCCGCAGCCAGGCGATGGTGTCGGCCAGCAGTTCAGGCAGCGGCGTGCTGCGGTAGCCCAGCTCGCGTTCGGCCTTGGACGAATCCACCGACAGGTGCTTGCAGGTGAACGTGGCCGCCACCGGCGTCAGGTCGGGCCGCTTGCGCGTGACGCGTGACACCAGGTCCAGCACACGGGCGTAGGCGCGCAGGGCCGCTGCTGGCATGGCCTTTGCCGGAGTGGGCTTGCCCAGCTGGCGGCCGGCTTGGGCGATCAGCGCCAGGAAGCTGGCGTGTTCGCCGCCCACCAGCCAGGTTTCGTCGCGCGCCGGCTGGCGCCAGGCGCGCACCTGCGCGCGGGCGATCTGCCGCACGTCCGCGAACGAACCCGATCCCGGCGGCGCACCCGGCAGCTTGCCGGCATCGATCAGGCGGATCAGGTTCGACCAGTTGTTGTAGTCGCCCGGCCCGAGGATGTGCGACGGCTGGAACACCAGGAACGGCAGGCCCGATTCGCGCACCAGCCGCTCGGACGCGTACTTGGTGCGCTCGTAGTTGATCCACGACTCGGCGCCGCGCTGCGGCACGTCCTCGCGCAGCGTGCCGGTCACCAGGTGCGAGTACGCCGACACGCTGGAGGTATGCACGAAGCACGTCACGCCCGCGGCGCGCGCGGCCGCCAGCAGACGGGCCGTGCCGCCGACGTTGGTTTCGGTCTGCGCGGCGTCGCCCGGGCCCCAGTTGTTGGTGTCGGCGGCGGTGTGGAAGACCGCTTCGGTGCCGGCGGCGGCCGCTCGCAGCGCCTCTGCGTCCCCCAGGTGCCCGCGTACCGGCACGGCACCCAGCGCCACCAGCGCCGCATCACCCGGGGCCGACCGGGACAGGCCGCGTACGGTGACGCCATCCGCCACAAGCTCGCGGACCAGGTGTCGGCCCAGGAAGCCGGTGGCGCCAGTGACAAGGACGGTGGGCATGGCGCGCTCGCAGGGGGCTGGGGTCAGGACAGGATGTACGCCGATACCCGGCCCGATGGCAATGCCCGCGGGGACAGCGGCGTCCCCGGCGCCCTGCCGACCACGCGCTGGAACCTGCCCGGTCCCGGCGCGAACGCCGCCGTCCTACGTGCGCTATCGAACCGAGATAAGGCTGCCAGCAGCGAATACTGGCTGACCAAACGACTTGAACGTACTCAACGCGGCCAGCCAGGCCGGGGCACTTGCCGATGAAACGCCTTGATCTGAAATACCTGGCCCATGCGGCATTCGCTTTGGCCGCCCTGATGCTCGCCGTGCTGGGCTGGGCGATGTACAGCGCCAACAACCTCTCGCATGACTCCAGCCGCCGGGTAACCCACACCCTGGAAGCGCTGCAGGCGATGGATACGGTCACCGATCAGCTGAAACAGTCCGAGATCGCCCATCGTGGCTATCTGTTGTCCGGTATCGAATCCCTAGTGCGCGAACGCGACTTGGCGCTCGCGAAGGCCGACCGAACCCTGCTGAACCTGCAGGCCCTCACGCTGGACAGCCCGGCGCAGCAAACCCGGCTGGCGGAACTCCAGGCGCTGTTTGCCAAGCGGACATTGTTGCTGGCTCAAAGCGAGCGGCAGCACCGTGCTTCCGGAATGGCGGCAGCCGGGACCTACGTGGCCGGCGGGAATAATGAGAATGCGGCGGCGCACGCCGCCATCATCGACCAGATGCGGCAGGAAGAACTGCGGCTGCTGCAGTTGCGCCGCGATGCGGTCAGAAGCAGCTACCAAAGCCCCTTGATCGCGCTGATCGTTGCGGTCCTGGTGTGTCTCCTGGCGCTGGGCTACTACGGATTCGTGGCGCAGGACAGGCGCCAGAAACAGAGTTCGCAGTATGCCCGCAGCCTGATCGAAGCCAGCCTGGACCCGCTGGTCACGATCAGCCCGGACGGGAAAATCACCGACGTGAACGACGCGGCCATGGCGGTCACAGGCGCAACGCGGGATGAGCTGGTGAGCAGCGATTTCTCGGTCTACTTCACCGAGCCGGACCTGGCGCGCGCCGGTTACCTGGAGGCGTATTCCAAGGGTTCCATCATCGACTACCCGCTGACCATACGGCACCGCAACGGCGAGTTGACCGACGTTCTGTACAACGCTTCCATTTACAGGGATGCCGATGGCAAGGTGCGAGGGGTGTTCGCTGCGGCCCGCGATGTCACCCAAAGCAAGCAGCTTGAGGCCTTGCTGCAGGCCAAGAACGACGAGCTGGAAAGCGCCACGCAGGTCGCCGAGCGCGCCAACCGCTCGAAGTCGGATTTCCTGTCGAACATGAGCCACGAGATCCGCACGCCCATGAACGCCATCATCGGCATGTCGCACCTGGCGCTGAAGACCGAGCTCACCCCGCGCCAGCGCGACTACCTGAAGAAGATCCAGGGTTCGGGCAAGCATCTGCTGGGCATCATCAGCGACATCCTCGATTTTTCGAAGATCGAGGCCAACAAGCTGGCCGTGGAACACATCGAGTTCGACCTGGAAAAGGTGCTGGACAACGTCGCCAACCTGATCATGGAAAAGAGCACGGCCAAAGGGCTTGAGCTGGTATTCGACGTGGGCCGCGACGTACCCATGGACCTGATCGGGGACCCGCTGCGCCTGGGCCAGGTGCTCATCAACTACGCCAACAATGCCGTCAAGTTCACCGAAGCCGGCGAGATCGACATCGTCATCCGGCTGGCCGAGGAGACCGCCACCGAGGCGGTGCTGCATTTTTCGGTACGCGACACCGGCATCGGCTTGAGCGCCGAGCAAGTGGCCCGGATGTTCCAGTCCTTCGAACAGGCGGACTCCTCGATCACCCGCAAGTACGGCGGCACCGGGCTGGGCCTGACCATTTCCAAGAAGCTGGCGGAACTGATGCACGGCGAAGTCGGCGTCATCAGCGATCTGGGCAAGGGCAGCACGTTCTGGTTCACCGCCAGGCTGGGCAAGAAGACCCCCGTCAAGCGCCACCTGTTGATGAGCCAAGACCTGCGGGGCAGGCGGGCCCTGGTGGTCGACGACAACGAGAACGCCCGGCTGGTGCTGGCCGGCATGCTGGCCGGCATGTCCTTTGTCGTCGAAGAAGCCAGCTCCGGCCAGGCCGGTATTGCCGCCGTGGTCGAGGCCCAAGCTGCAGGCAAGCTCTACGACATCGTGTTCCTGGATTGGCAGATGCCGGGCATGGACGGCATTGAGGCGGCCATCCAGATACGCGCCTTGCCGCTTGGATGCACGCCGCATCTGGTGCTGGTGACTGCCTTTGGCCGCGAGGAGGTCATGTTGAGAGCCACCGAGGCCAGAATCGAAGATGTGCTGATCAAACCGGTCAGCGCCTCCACCCTGTTTGACAGCGTGGCGCAAATCCTGGGTGATACGCCTCGACAGCCCCGCGAACTCGTCGACGCGCCATCGGCACTCACCGATTGCCTGCGCACGCTGCGTGGCGCGCGCATCCTGCTGGTTGAAGACAACGTCCTCAACCAGGAGGTCGCCCTGGAGATGTTGCGCGACAGCGGTTTCGTCGTTGATTTGGCCGAGAACGGCGAGGTCGCCGTGCGCAGGGTCCAGGAAGCCAGCTACGACATCGTGCTGATGGACATGCAGATGCCGGTGATGGACGGCGTCACCGCCACCCGGGAGATCCGCAAGCTTCCGGGGTTTTCCGCCCTGCCCATCGTCGCCATGACCGCCAACGCCATGGGTGGCGACCGGCAGCGCTGCCTGGACGCCGGCATGAACGACCACGTGGCAAAGCCTATCGAGCCGGACGACCTGTGGCAGGCGCTTCTGCAGTGGGTCAAGGCCCGGCATGAGGCCGGCAGCAGCCCGGCCGCCACGGATCCGCCGGCGCAAACCACGGGGCTGCCGGCCGCCATCACCCTGATTGCCGCGCTGGACACCCGAAACGGTCTGCGGCGGGTTCTGGGCAAGCAGTCGCTTTACCTGAAGATGCTCGGCCGTTTCGTCGCCGGCCAGCGGCAGGCCGTGCCGAACATCCGTGCGGCGCTGGACGAGGGCGACCTGGCCACGGCAGAGCGCATCGCCCACACCACCCGGGGGTCAGCGGGCAATATCGGCGCGACCGAGCTGGCCGCGCTCGCCACCGCCGTCGAGGCCGCCATCAAGGATAGCCAGCCGCTTGAGGCGGTGGATGCGCTGCTGGACGCATTGGCGGGTCCGCTCGAAGAGATGGTGCTTGCCCTGGCCGGCGCACTGCCGGCGGTGCCGGAAACCGCGCCCGTTGCGGCTGATTTAAGCGGTCTGCCGGAGGTGGTGGCGAAACTTGACGCGCTGCTGGTCTACGGGGATGCCGCTGCCATCACCTTGCTCGATGAGCAGGGCGAGCTGCTGCGCGCCGCCTTCCCGAACCATCACCACCGGATCAGCACGGCCATCCGGGCCATAGAGTTCGACGCGGCGCTGATCGCGCTGCGCGATGCTGGCAAAGCCGTCCCCATCTGAAGGAGCGTGCGATGGCAACGTTGGACACTGCACCCCGGGCCACCGTGCTGGTGATCGATGACACCGCGGACAACCTCACCCTGGCCAGCGGGCTGCTGGGCGGCCTTTACACGGTGCGGCTGGCCAGCAGCGGTGAAAAGGCGCTGGCAATGGCCGCCGGCGAGCCGCCCAACCTGATCCTGCTCGACATCATGATGCCGGGCATGGACGGCTATGAAGTCTGCCGGCGACTCAAGGCCGATCCGCGCACCCGCGATGTTCCGGTGATCTTCCTTACCGCCAAGGTTGAAACGGTGGACGAGGAGCAGGGTTTTGCGCTGGGTGCCGTGGACTACATCACCAAGCCCATCAGTCCCCCTATCGTGCTGGCGCGGGTCAAGACCCATATCGCCCTCAAGGCCTTGGCCGACGCCCTGCGGCACAAGAACGAATACCTCGAGCGCGAAGTCGAACAGCGCACCCTGGAGATCGTCGCCGTCCAGGACGTCACCATCCTGGCGCTGGCCTCGCTGGCGGAAACGCGCGATTCCGAAACGGGCAACCACATCCGCCGCACCCAGCACTACGTCCAGGCACTGGCCTTGAACCTGCAGAGCCACCCGCGCTTCAGTCACTTCCTGACCGACCGCAACATCACCACGCTGTTCAAATCGGCACCGCTGCACGACATCGGCAAGGTCGGCATTCCCGATCGCATCCTGCTCAAGCCGGGGCGCCTTGAGCCTTTCGAGTTCGAGATCATGAAGACCCACACCACGATAGGGCGTGATGCCATCGCCTTCGCCGAGCGCTCGCTGGGCACCCCCGTGGCCTTTCTCAGCATGGCCAAGGAGATCGCCCTGTCCCATCAGGAAAAATGGGACGGCAGTGGCTACCCGGAGGGGCTGGCCGGCGACGCCATACCGATCAGCGCCCGGCTCATGGCCTTGGCCGACGTCTACGACGCTCTGATCAGCCGCCGGGTCTACAAGGACGGGATGTCGCATGAGGCGGCGTTCGAGATCATCGTGGCCAGCAAGGGCTCGCATTTCGACCCGGATATGGTCGACAGCTTCGTCCTGATCCAGGAAGAGTTTCGAGCCATCGCGCTGCGGTTCAGCGACTCGGACCAGGACATCGCGCACATGGCCGATAACCTGAGACGCGCCGGACTGGACGCGGCTGCCGGCCATGCCTGATCCGCGGTACGTCAAAGCCACCGCCCTTCGCTGATGAGAGATACCGCCCGTTGGCATCAACCTCGCCGACTGTTGGCGCGCGATCAATATTGACCAGCCCTGCGCGAAAGTGACTGATCAGACCAGGAACAGGATCGCCTTGGATGGGTGCGGTCGCCATGGCTGCCTTCGGGATGCGACTATGCTCGATTCCTGGCGCGCATGACCGCCATTTGCTGGTCAATTGGCGGTGCGCGTCAACACGCCGGACGGGCATGACGTTGCTTGCTGGCGGCCGCCGGGACCGCGATGCGTCGGGTCGATCAATTCTCCGCCAACGGCTCCGTATGTACCGTTTCCTTCGGGTTCCAGTACCAGTAGAAGAAACCATTCTTCGTTTGCAAAAGAGTATCGGTAATCACGCTGTCCTTGCGGATGTTGCCCCAGCACGCCCGCGCGGAATTGCGGTTGTTGTGCAGATCGATGCATTCGGCTTCTGGCTGCGACGGCTTCGGCGGAATGTACAGTGCGCTCCCGCGTGGCACCCACAAATCCGCGAGGCGAATCTTGCTCAGCTTGGGCCAGTAGCGCCCCACTGAAGTGACCAAGGGCAGTTCGCGATCAACTGAAGCAAAGATGTGCGGGAAATCATGATGCTCAAGATCTGTGCACGCTACGCTCAGCAGTTGGTTGCCAGTGCCCTGGTATGGCGACCAATGCCCTGCGAAAACGCCGTACTCGTACTCGATCCGCGACAGTTTTTTCACCGGGCTTTCAAGGTGCACCGCCTGCCCCTTCTCGACAAGCGTGATGCCAAAAGCAGCGGCAACGTCGCGCGTCGCCCACATGGGGGCGTAGACCACTTGGTCCGCAA
>Ga0105046_10009662_pt1 | contig 15058 bp, 15 predicted proteins | sample MAT03_FD_78385 | JGI IMG/M metagenome (GOLD analysis project Ga0105046, IMG submission 78385) | Freshwater microbial communities from Lake Fryxell liftoff mats and glacier meltwater in Antarctica - MAT-03 (megahit assembly) | ecosystem: Environmental > Aquatic > Freshwater > Ice > Liftoff...
CGCCCGGATGCAGCGCCTGCGCAGCGGGCCGCTGGTGCAATCGGCCCCCAGGGTCGAGTTATGGCTCGACGGCGGCCACAACCCGGCCGGCGGTGCTGCGATCGCCGCGACCTTGGCACGGATGCCGAAACGCGAGACCCATCTGATTTGCGGCATGCTGAACACCAAGGATGTGCGGGGGTATATGCTGCCGCTTGCGGGTCAGGTTAGCCGCCTGCAGGCTGTCACAATCCCCAACGAAAAGAACACTCTACCCGCAGAAGTGACCCGCGACGCCGCCCTTTTCGCCGGGATCGAGGCCGTCACGGCGGACAGCGTGGCGGATGCATTGACTGCAATTGCCGTAACCAACCCCGAGGCCCGCGTTCTTATCTGCGGGTCGCTGTATCTGGCGGGCACCGTCTTGCGGGAAAACGGCTAGCGACCCGCAAAATCCGCGACTCTCATCATAACAATTCCCAGCCCCTGATCGCCGATGGAACGGCAAGCGAAGAGTAGGTGCCTTCTTGCCACCCCCTCCCCACAGAGCGACCACCACCAACTGCCCGGCCACTTTTCAATCCAATCGCCGCCCTTTTCCGCTTCGCAAATCGCTCCGTCTCAAGCTGCGCCTTCAAACTGCCTCAACACTGGCGTCACCCCCCGCCGGATGAGGCTTCACCTCACCGATCCTGCGCGCAAAGGCGGGGTGAACCCCACCCTGCGCTTTTTGCCACTCCTTCCTTTTCTACCACTCCTCCGCGCGATTGCGATGACAACACAACTCTCTGCACCTATCATCTCGCCGTCACAGCCGAGGATGCCGCATGACCGAAGACCACTACCCCCCGCGCTTGATTGCCATGTTGGAGTTCGTCTGGGGCGAGGGATTCCTGTCGCCCGGCGGGGCGGACGAGGTGGCGCGGGTGATCGGCTCCCATGATCTGCGCGGCGCACACGTGCTGGACATCGGCTGCGGCGCGGGGGGGATCGACATTGCGCTGATCCGCAACCATGGGGCGGCCTATGTCTGCGGTCTGGATGTCGAGGACCCGGTTCTGGCCCATGCCCGCGCGCTTGTGGGCCGCGCGGGGTTGGCGGATCGTATCGGACTTGTCAAAGTCGCCCCCGGCCCGTTGCCCTTCCCTCCCGGCACGTTCGATGTGGTGTTCTCCAAGGATTCCATCGTCCATATTCCTGACAAGCACGCTCTGATGTCGGAGGTATTTCGCGTCCTGAAACCGGGGGGGTGGTTTCTGGCGTCGGACTGGCTGATCACGACGGAAACCATCAGCCCGCTGATGGCCGAATATATCGCGGCCGAGGGGCTGGATTTCGGCATGGCCACCCCGGCGCGTTATCTGAATGCGATGGCGGCTGCGGGGTTTGTGGACGGGGCCACCACCTCGCGCAACGCCTGGTACCGCACCCGCGCGCGCGAAGAACTCGACCGCCTGAAGGGCGATGTCGGCATCGCCGCCGCGCGCATCGTGGGGCAGGATTTCGTCGATCACAACATCGCCATCTGGACCCGGATCATCCCGGTGCTGGACAGCGGCGAACATTCCCCCACCCACTTGGCTGCCCGCAAGCCGGACTGAGGCGGGCCTGCGCGCCCCCCCGCCGCGCGCTACGGGCAGTCACAGCTTGCGCACCACATCACCCAGACCCACCACGCCGTCCTGTTCGACCGAACAGAACAACCCCCGCAGGCGGAAAGGTTGGTGTCTCGCCGCACGAACCCATTCATAGGCCGCCTTGCCGCAGCGCACCTTCCATTTCACGCAGCCATCATTCGGCTCGTCACTGACGCACAGCACCGCCGTGCCAACCAGCAACAGCGTGCCGGCGGGCAGATTGGCATGGCTCATGTCAAGATCGGCCACGATGTTGTCGCCCGGATGGTTTCGCGGATCTCGGTTGCGCCAGACCAGATCAAGGACACGCGATGGCAGGATGCTGACCTGACTGCGCGGATCGGGGCTGCCGTCCTCAAGCACCAGCCAAGGGCGGGATGCCTCGAAATCGCCGACAACACCCATGGCGCGCGTCAGGGACAGGTGGTCGGGAAAGCTGCGCCGGTTCGGCTTGGGCCGGGCGCACAGCAGGCGCACCGGACCATCCGTCCGGGGGGCGGCCAAAACATCGGGCAGAGCGGCGGCAAGATCTTCGGCACTGACAAAATCGGTCGGCGTTATGGTCATGGCAGCGGTCCTTCCCCTGCAAAGTCGCGCGACAGGCGCTGGTGGCGGGCGTCGAAACTGGTGCATGGGCTTGGTCGGTCGGCCCAGACGGCAACACCGCGATAAAAGTCCCTGACGGCCAACTGAGCGGCCACCACCAATGCCGGCACAATCAAAACCCAGACCCAGCGCCGATGCGCCCAAAAATCGCCCGTTCCGCCGCCGCGCTCCAAGGCTCCAAGAGCACGGCCCCGACATCGACGTTTTCATTCGGCATCGGCAGGTCGATATCGACCGCCCGGTCCAATTCCTGTGCAGAGCGGTGGCCCGCGCAGGTGGCGGCAGCGCTGATCGCCGGGGCTTCGCAGCCGCCGACCCGGTTCAGAGGGAACGGCAACGCGGCATCCTCGTCTGCGCCGCGCAAGGCTTGGTACAGATCGTCCACCGGGGCACGCTGGCCCACGACAATCAGCCCTGTCGCGGCAAGCATTTGCTCGCGCCCCGAATGTTCGCAGGCCAGCATCATCGTCTGCCCGTCGAACCAGTCCAGCCCATGCGCGGTGATCAGCATGTTCTTCAGCCCCATCAGATGGCCCGGCACGCGCCAGCCCTCGCCAGTGTTCTCGGCCCGTGGCGACACCCGGTCGGCGGGGGTGACCAGCGTCACCTCCAGCCCTGCCTTACGCAGCCGTTCCGCAACTCGCCGCATATATAGTAGCTGTCGCTGTCAAACACCACAGTCGGACCAGTTCGCAGGGTGCCGTCCCTAATGTCTTCGGGGGGTGAAGAGCCGGGGTTCGTCCATCGCGACGGGGGCAAAGCGCTTGCCGCCAAAGACATCGCGGCGCCAGCGGGAGCTGGCGATAGCCGCGCGTAAAGACCGGTCAGCGTGTCCACCTGCATCACTGCTCCCTGCGCCCTCACGGCGATCCGGTCCGATAGCGCACATCCAGACGCGGGAAAATTGCATATTCCTCGAACACCATGTTGATCGGGCGATGATGCGGCGGCACATCCTCCATCGGTTGGCCGTCGATCACGATCTCGCCAGAAGCCACCCCCTAGAACCCCGCCAACATGATAGGGACATACAAGAATAAGGTGAATGACAGCGCGTAGACCGCCAGCGGGCGGTTTGGACGATCATGAGTTTTGCACGCTTTCATCACCCTTACGCGCCTAAAACCACACTGGTCATCGGACGGGGTTCCCTTGTCGATACCCCTCCTGCAAAGCCGCCCGCCACGCCATCGGCTGTTACCGGCCCGCCATCGGATCGGACCTTGTCAAACGCGCACCAGCTCGGTTGCAAAAATCCTGTGAGGAATTCATCTCGCGAATCCAGTGCGGTAGCTGAATGGCATGAGCAGACCTAGACGCCTCGTCTGCGAGACCAGGAACTGGCCGGCCTGCAATGAAGCGCTCAAGCGCCGTGGCTCACTGACGATCTGGTTCGATCCCGCCATGATCTGGGAAGCCGCGCCGACCGGCGAGCGCGGCCGACGGCCCGACGACAGGGGGGAAGAGGATCAGAAAACAGTCCGGGGGACTGTTTTCCCGACGAACGCGCAAGCGTGGCGGCAACGGGGCTAAGGCGGGCACCGTCGTCGCATATCTCAGGCCGGGAAAATCAGCGCCAAACCCACCCCGGCGGCGTCAGTCGAACGTGCCGGTCACCCGGCCAAACAGCATGAAAGCGCGGGCGGTACGGGTTTCCGACAGGTCTGACAGATCGGAGTCGCTGGCGTTTTTCTCGAACTCGGCGAAAACCTTGTCGAAAGTGCGCAGAAAGTGGTGGCCTGCGTCACGGAACACGACGTCCTCGCGCATCCGGCTGGCGGTCAGGGCCAGCGACGACCGATCCCGCACCCCGCCCAGCCCCGCAATGGTGCGTCCACGGTCGCCGGTCGCGAACTTGCGCCAAAGCTCGGGGCGGCTGCGGTCTGGGCGCAGGTCGTCCATATAGATGCCTTCCTGCGACAGCAAGGTCAGCACGTCCTGCGCCGCCCTGATCAGTTTGGCGACCGTGCGATCCTCGAGTGCCAGACGGAGGGCGCGAAAACCTTCTTTGTCATCAGGGCTTTCCGGGAATTGCAGCGCGCGTATGAAGTCGGCGACCGACAACGGGGGGCGCAGGTCTTCGGCGGGGGTGCCCAAGGCCAGCCCGGGCTGTTCGGCCCCCAGATCGGGCCGGGGTGCGGCCATCGCGGCCTTGCGGTTGGCGGAGGGCACGGTCAGCGAGGCATCGCGGCGCGAGGTGAAGGTGGCGATGGCGGTTTCGGTCTGTCTGGCCGACGCCGCGATTTCGTCGATCCGCTTTTCTACCGACGGTTTCAGCGCGGCCTGCGTCTGCTGATTGGCGAGATAGGCGTTGCGCATCGCGTCGACGGCGGCCTGCAACCGGGCCGCCTCGGCGCGCAGGCTGCGCACGGACCGCAGGGTGGTCAGCGCCGCCCAGATCAGCGCCAGCGGCAGAAATACCACCAGCAGCGTAAGCACCAGACCGAGCGAGCTTTCATCCTGCGGTCCGGTGATCACATAGGCCACCACGGCAGCGACCCAGACCAACGACAGTCCCCCCGCCACGATTTCCGTCGCCGAAACGCCTGTCTCCCCGTCGCTGCGGGCATAGAGCCCCAGATCCATCGGTTTGTCGTCTGGTTCGGGCATGGGCCTTTTCCGCAGGGACGTGTTAAACGAAGCGGATCGTCAGAACTTCATAGCTGCGCTGGCCGCCGGGGGTTTTGACCTCGACCGAATCGCCTTCGGATTTGCCGATCAGGGCGCGGGCCAGTGGCGAGCGGATGTTCAGCTTGCCGCCTTCGATGTCCGCCTCGGGTTCGCCGACGATCTGATAGGTTTTCTTCTCGTCGGTGTCCTCGTCGGCCAACGTCACCGTCGCCCCGAACTTGATCGAGCCGGACAGTTTGGTGGGGTCGATCACCTCGGCCAGCGACAACACCGCCTCAAGCTCCTTGATGCGGCCTTCGATGAAGGACTGTTTTTCGCGGGCGGCATGATATTCGGCGTTTTCCGACAGGTCGCCATGCTCGCGCGCCTCGGCAATCGCACGGATCACGGCGGGGCGTTCCTGCGATTTCAGGACCTTAAGCTCACTGTCCAGCGCGGTGAAACCGCCGCGCGTCATCGGTATCTTTTCCATCGGCCATTTCACGTAAATGAGAAGGCCACGATCCGGGAGGACCATGACCTTGTGCCACATATCTCTGTACCTGATCCGACGAGGGGACAGATTGCAAGAGGATAAGGCGCGAATAAGCGGCAGCTTGTCGCAGGAGAAGAAGAATGCTGGCGCTGCGCCTTGAAGGGATTTGATGTGGCGTCATGGTTGACCATATCAGCCACTTGGGGCAATCACGCAGACAGCCAGAACCGGGGGAAGCCATGCCACAGGATACCGTGCGCGACGCGATGGAATATGACGTGGTGATCGTGGGCGCGGGGCCTGCGGGTCTGTCAGCGGCGATCCGGTTGAAGCAGTTGGACCCTGCCCTGACGGTGGTGGTGCTGGAAAAAGGGTCCGAGGTCGGGGCGCACATCCTGTCGGGGGCCGTGCTGGACCCAGTGGGCTTGGACAAGCTGTTGCCGGACTGGAAGTCGATGGGCGCACCGGTCACGGTGCCGGTGGTCGAGGACAATTTCTATCTGCTGGGGCCTGCGGGGCAGATTCGCATTCCGAACTGGCCGATGCCGTCTTTGATGAACAACCACGGCAACTACATCGTCTCGATGGCCAATGTCTGCCGCTGGATGGCGGGTGTGGCCGAGGGTCTGGGGGTAGAGATTTTCCCCGGTTTCGCGGCTTCTGCACTGGTTTATGGTGACAGGAATCAGGTTGTAGGCGTAGTTGCCGGTGAGTTCGGCATCAACCCGGATGGCACCAAGGGTCCGTCCTACGAGCCGGGGATGGAGTTGCGCGGCAAGTATGTCTTCCTGTCGGAAGGCGTGCGCGGGTCATTGGCCAAGGAAGTGATGGCCAGATACGATCTGTCCAAAGGCAAATGCCCGCAGAAATTCGGGCTGGGGATGAAGGAAATCTGGGAGATCGACCCGGAAAAGCATCGCGCGGGCCGGGTTACGCACACGATGGGCTGGCCGCTGGGCCGTAACGCCGGGGGCGGGTCCTTCATCTATCATCTTGAGAACAATCAGGTCTATGTCGGGTTTGTCGTGCACCTCAACTATAAAAACCCGTATCTGAATCCCTATCAGGAATTCCAGCAATTCAAACATCATCCGATGGTCGCCGAGTTGTTGAAAGGCGGCAAGCGGGTGGCCTACGGTGCGCGCGCGATCAGTGAGGGCGGCTGGCAGTCGATCCCCAAGATGGTGGCGCCGGGGGTGGCGTTGCTGGGCTGCACCGCAGGGCTGGTCAACGTGCCGCGCATCAAGGGCAACCACAATGCGATGCTGTCGGGGATAGACGCCGCAGAAGCGGCGTTCGTGGCGCTGCATGGGGGTCGGTCGGGTGACGAGCTGACCGAATATGAAACGCTGGTGCGCGGCGGGCCGATTGCGGCGGACCTGAAAAAGGTCCGCAACGTCAAACCGTTGTGGTCGAAGTACGGGCTGATGGCCTCGCTGATGGGCGGCGGTCTGGACATGTGGACCAACAGCCTGTTCGGCGCGTCTTTCTTCGGCACGCTCAAGCACGGCAAGTCGGATGCGGCGGCGACCGGCAAGGCCCGCGATCACAAGCCGATCGATTATCCCAAACCCGATGGCGTGCTGTCTTTCGACCGGCTGACCAATGTCGCCTTTTCGGCAACAAACCATGACGAACATCAGCCCGCCCACCTGAAACTGATCGACCCGAGCATCCCGATCCGGGTCAACCTGCCGGAATATGCCGAACCCGCGCAACGCTATTGCCCGGCGGGGGTGTATGAGGTGGTGACAGAGGTGGGCCGCGACCCGCGGTTTGTGATCAACTTTCAGAACTGCGTCCATTGCAAGACCTGCGACATCAAGGACCCGTCGCAAAACATCAACTGGACCACGCCGCAGGGTGGGGGCGGACCGAACTATCCCAATATGTAGACCTTTCACGCGGAATTGCGCGTAAAATGGCAGATCACCGGCAATCGGCGGTTTCATTCGATTGCCCTGACAGGGGCGCCGCACTAGCCTCGGTATCTGGTTTGAAGGAGCGCTGCCGCATGCCCCGTTTGTTTCGTCTGATTGGCCCCATGGTTCTGGCCGTCGTGCTGGGAGCGCCGGTGACAGCACAGGATGGCGATCCGGGGGCCTATCTCGCGGCGCGGGTTGCGGGTGCGCAAAATGACTATCGCGCGGCGGCGGCGTGGTATGCCCGTGCGATGCTGGCCGATACGCGCAATGTGGCCCTGCTGGAAGGCGCAGTCATCGCCAACATCAACATCGGCGAGATCGACCTTGCCGCCGAGATTGCCAAGCGCCTCCGCGATCTGGGCGGGCGCAACCAGACGGCGACGCTGGCGTTGATGGCCAAAGCCGCGAAGGCCGGTGATTACGCGACCCTGCTGGCCGAAGGTGCCGACGGGCAGACGGTCGGCGCGCTGCTGGATGGGTTGGTCAAGGCCTGGGCCGAACTGGGTAATGGGCGGATGTCCGAAGCGCAGGCCGGCTTCGACGCCTTGGCCAAAACCAAGGGGCTGGAGCCGTTCGGTCTGTATCACAAGGCGCTGGCACTGGCATCGGTCGGTGACTTCGAAGGGGCCGATGAAATCATGTCCGGCCGGGCGGCGGGATCTTTTTCGGTCACGCGGCGCGGCATCATCGCCCATTTGCAGGTGCTGAGCCAGTTAGAGAACAACACCGAGGCGCTGGCAGTTCTGGACCGCAACTTTGCTCTGGGGCAGGACCCAGAGATCGACAATCTGCGGCTGCGCCTGAAAGCGGGCGAACCTGTGCCATTCGATGCGGTCCGAAATCCGGCCGATGGGCTGGCCGAGGTGTTCTACTCTCTGGCAACCGCGCTGAATGGCGAGGCAGAGGACGGTTATACCCTGATGTATGCCCGGATCTCGGCGCATCTGCGGCCCGATCACGTCGACGCCATTCTGCTGACGGCGGGTCTGCTGGAAGTGCAGGGCCAGTTCGACCTTGCGACCGAGGCTTATGCGCTGATCCCTCCGGAAAGTCCCGCCTCCTATATGGCAGAGATCGGGCGGGCGGATGCGACCTATTCGGCGGGGCGCAAGGAAGCCGCCATCGAGATTCTGCAAGCCTTGTCGCGCACGGATGGGACTATTCTGGCGGTGCAGGTCGCCTTGGGCGACGGATTGCGCCGCGAAGAACGCTATCAAGAGGCCGAGGCCGCCTATTCAGCCGCGCTTGCCCTGGTCCCCGAACCCACCGAACGGCATTGGACCCTGTTCTATAGCCGCGCGATTTGCCGCGAGCGTGGCCAAAACTGGGATGCCGCGGAAGCGGACTTCCGTGAGGCGCTGCGTCTGAACCCCGATCAGCCACAGGTGTTGAATTACCTCGGCTATTCGCTGGTGGATCGCGGAGAGAAACTGCCCGAGGCGTTGGCCCTGATCGAACGCGCCGTCGCGGCACAGCCCGAAGCGGGGTATATTCTGGACAGTCTGGCCTGGGCGCTATTCCGGCTGGGCCGCTTTGACGAGGCTTTGGCCCCGATGGAAAAGGCGTCGCTGCTGGAACCGGTCGATCCGGTGGTGACCGATCATCTGGGCGATGTGTACTGGCAGGTCGGGCGCAAGCTGGAGGCGCAGTTCCAATGGCGTCGGGCGCTGTCGTTCGATCCGGTCGAGGTCGAGGCCACCCGCATCCGGCGCAAGCTGGAGGTCGGGCTTGACGCAGTCTTGCTGGAGGAATCCACAAAGCCCAAGCCGGTGGTCGAGGCGCAACCCTGAATGGTGACAACGGTTCTGGCGCGGGCCAAGGTCAACCTTTGCCTGCATGTGACCGGGCGGCGAGGCGATGGCTATCATCTGCTGGACAGTCTGGTGGTGTTTGCCGATGTGGGTGACCGAATTTCGGTGGTGGCGGCGGATCGGCTGGAATTGACGATCACCGGGCCGATGGCGGGATCGCTGCCGGTTTCCGATGACAATCTGGTGTTGCGCGCGGCCCGGCTGTTCGAGCAGCGGCAAGGGGTTGCCATCACGCTGGACAAGGTGCTGCCCGTGGCGTCGGGCGTCGGCGGCGGTTCGGCAGATGCGGCGGCGACGTTGCGGGCCTTGTCAACACTGTGGGGCGCGGGGCTTCCGGCGGGGTCCAGAGTCCTGTCGCTGGGCGCGGATGTGCCGGTCTGTCTTGCCGGGATTCCGGCGCGGATGGAAGGAGTGGGGGAGGTGATCACCCCGGTGCAAGGGCTGCCTGCGGCGTGGCTGGTGCTGGTCAATCCGGGGGTTGGGGTGGCCACGCCGGATGTGTTCCGCGGCCTGTCGCGCCGCGACAATTCCCCCCTGCCCCGCATCTTGCCGCCGCTGCGCGGTCTGGCCGAACTGGCCGCGTTTCTGCAGATGCAGCGGAACGATCTGGAGGCTGCGGCCATGGCGCTGGCCCCGGTGGTGGCGCAGGTCAAATCCGCGCTGGCCGCACAGCCGGGCTGCCTTCTGGCGCGCATGACAGGGTCGGGGGCCACATGTTTCGGACTGTTCCCCGACCCTTTAAGTGCGTCGGCAGCGGCTCAGGCGGTGCGCAAGGCAGAGCGTGGATGGTGGGTCGCGGCGGCAGAGATGATGGTTTAGGGCCAGCTCATGCCTAAAACTTGCCCCCCCTTGACGGTCAACTGATCCGCTCCACCACAAAGTCAGCCAGAGCCTCCAGCATTTCGCGCAGCGGATGGGGCGGCAGCACCGTCAATGCCGCCCGCGCCTTTGCGGCATAGGCCAACGCGTCGGCGCGTGCCGCCTGCATCGACCCGTGCCGCGCCATGATGGCCATGGCTTGCGCCAGATCGCCGTCGCGCTGGTCGCCCTTTTCGATCACCCGGACCCAGAAGGCGCGCTCTTGGGGCGAGGCGGCGGCCACCGCCTTGATCACCGGCAAGGTCAGTTTACGTTCGCGGAAATCGTCCCCGGTGTTCTTGCCGATGTCGGTATCGGACCCGCCGTAATCCAGCAGGTCATCGACGATCTGGAACGCGACCCCCAGTGCATCGCCATAGACGAACAACGCGCGCACCTGATCTTCGGGCGCCCCTGCGATGACACCTCCCACCTCGGTTGCGGCCGAAAACAGGGCGGCGGTCTTGCCGCGCACGACTTGCAGATAGATCGCCTCGGTGGTGGCAAGGTCCTGAGACGCCGTCAGTTGCAGCACCTCGCCTTCGGCAATCGTGGCGCTGGCATTCGCCAGAATATCCATCACCCTTAGCGACCCGGTTTCGACCATCAACTGAAAGCTGCGGGAAAACAGGTAATCGCCGACCAGCACCGACGATTTGTTGTCCCACAGCAAGTTGGCGGTGGGGCGACCCCGGCGGCGGGCGGATTCGTCGACCACGTCGTCATGCAGCAGGGTCGCGGTATGGATGAACTCCACCGTTGCCGCCAGATGCACATGGAACGGACCCGAATATCCGCAAAGCCGAGCTGCGGCGAGTGTCAGCATCGGGCGCAGGCGCTTGCCGCCCGCCTCGATCAGGTGTGCCGTGACCTGCGGGATGCGCGGCGCGTGTTCCGACGCCATCCGGTCGCGGATCATCGCATTGACGGCGGCAAGGTCGGTGGCCAGGGCGTGGGACAGCCGGTCCAGCGGCTTTTGTGAGGCTTCGTCCAAACTCATGCTCGTCCCCGCTCGACTCGTCACGCCCGGATGCCTACATCTGAGCCTATGCAAGAATTGTTGCGCACCACCGACCCCACCCTGATCGCCTTTGCCCAAGCCATGCTTGCTGGCGAGGATATAGCCGTGTTCGACATGGACGTCCACATGAGCGTCCTTGACGGCAGCTTGGGCATCCTGCCGCGCCGGTTGATGGTACGGGACGAAGACCTGGACGCGGCGCTGCGGGTGCTGCGGGATTTCGACATTCCGACGGGGCGGTAGTGTTTGCCGACGATGACCTGTCGGATGATGCGTTTCTGGGCGGGCGGTTGCGGCTGTGGCAGCCTTTACGTGGCTACCGTGCAGCAACGGACCCGGTGTTTCTGGCGGCGGCCTGCGGGGCTGTGGCGGGGCAAACCGTATTGGACCTTGGTTGTGGCGCGGGGGCTGCGGCATTGTGTCTGGGGCTCCGCGTGCCCGGAGTTTTGTTGACTGGGCTGGAGGTACAGGCGGACTATGCCGATCTGGCCCGAAAGAACGCCAAGCGCATCGGGATCGGGATGGAAGTGGTGACGGGTGATCTGTCCGCGATGCCAGCCACCCTGCGGCGCGAATTTGATCATGTGATCGCCAACCCGCCCTACTATCCGCGCAGTGGCACGCCGTCGCCGCTGCCAGGGCGCGACGCAGCGATGCGGGCCGAGGTGCCATTGGCCGTCTGGGTCGAAGCTGCGACACGCAGACTGCACCCCGGTGGATGGCTGACGCTGATCTGCGGGGCGGACGGGCTTCCTGCGGTACTGGGCGCGCTGGCGCCGCGCATGGGGTCGCCGGTGGTGCTGCCGCTGGTCGCGCGCGAGACTCAGCCCGCACTGCGGGTGATCCTGCGGGCACGCAAAGGCGGGCGGGCGGCGTTCCGTCTGCTATGGCCGCTGGTGATCCATCAGGGGGCCGTCCATGACGGCGACCGCGATAGCTATACCGCGCTTGCAAGCGGCGTTCTGCGTGATGGACAGGCATTATCCGACCTGTTCAACCGAATTTGACCTAATCTTTGTGTCAGACTGATGAAGATCAAGTGACACGACTCACCCTTCATGGTTGAATGAAGTGATCGGCAACCATGAAGAGGAGATACGAATGACCATCGCTTCGCATCTGACCGAGCTTCGCAAGAAGCACGAGCAGCTCTCTGAAACCGTCGAAAAAGCCCAGCGCAGTCCGGGATCGGACACGATGAAGATCGCCGACCTGAAGAAACAGAAACTGAAGCTCAAGGAAGAGATTTCGCGCCTTTCGCAGGCGTAAGACCAAAGCTGGCGCGGGCGGCAAGCGCCGCTCCGCCGGTAATCAGGGCTGCGGCCAACAGCAGGGTCGGGGTCGCCTCTGCCCGCCCAGCCAAAACCAGTGCCAGCGTTGACAGCAGGGGGGCCGCATAAGATGCCACACCCAGCAGTTGAATGTCGCCCTTCTTCATCCCGATGTCCCAGGTAAAGAAGGCGAGTCCGACGGGGGCCACCCCAAGCGCCAGAACGGCAAGCCAGCCTGACGCTCCATTCGGCCAAGCCGTTGTTTCAAAAGCCAGATGTGCGGCCACGGAAAGTCCCGCAGTGGCGAGGCAATAGACGGTGACGGCCTCTGTCGGCACCGACCCCAGCCGGCGCGACGCGACCGAATACACGGCCCAGGTGATCGCGCAGACAAAGGCAAGGCCCAGACCGGGCAGCGCCGCACCCGTCACCGCTCCGCCGCCCTGCACCACGATCAACCCGGCTCCGGCAAAAGCCAGACCTGCACCGATCACATGGAGCCTGCCCAACCGCTCTCCCGGCAGCAACCCGGACAACAGCACGATGAACAGCGGCCACAGATAGGCAATCAGCCCGGTTTCTGCCAAAGGTGCCATGCGAAGGGCCGTGAAATACAAGGCGTGATAGCCGAACAACCCTATTGTGCCAAAGATATAGACCCGCCACGAAAGGTTGCGCAGAATCCCGAAACCGGAGCCTGCGGCCACCCAGACCAAACCGATCCCCCCGCCGATGCCAAAACACAGCGCGTTCAGCAGGAACGGCGGCACCGGAGCGGACCCCAGCGTGAACAGCGCCAACGTCGACCACATCAGGATGGCGGTCAGGCCGATCAAAGTCGCCCGATTTCGGGTCATTTGCGCCGTTTGCCCTCTGCGCCGCGCGTTACCGACTTGGCGCGGGTGGCGATCCGCGCCTCGTTTGCGGCCCTTGCCTCGGCAAAGCGGGGGGCGAAATCGGCATTCAGCACCGGGCGGTCGGCGGCGCGTTGATACATGCTGTGAAACGGGTTGGTGTTCATTTCGCTGATCAGCGGCCCGTCGACCGACAGCATGACGTCAAAGCCGAACAATCCATGAGTGGGAAACAGTCGGTGTGCGGTTTCGCAGACTGCCATCGCTTCAGGCACCATCGGCAACGTAACATCTGTCAGTGGCGCCCCAGTCGCCGGTGCCTCTTGTGTGGTGCGGGTGTTCATCTGATAGGTGTTCTGGACACGCAGCATTCGCCCGGTCGCAGGGTCCACATGGGCCAACGCATGGGAAGAGTAAGTATGGGCGTCGATCATCGCGCCCTTCGCAGGCAGTTTATGCAGACAATACAGAACCTTGGGTGCATCTTCGCCCCAAAGCGTTACGACGCGCAGCGTGCCGACCGCACGTCCGGTCAACGCCTCGACCTCCGGATGCTGGCGCACAAGTTCCTGAAACAGATAGCCTCGCCCGAAGTATTGCGCGATCTGGCTGGCCAGTGTTTCCACCGGCACCTGCCTCCCGTCGCCCAGCCGGATCAGGTCCGCTTCGGTGCGGGCTATAAAGCTTGTGGCCCCGATGGCCAGCGAGCCGTCGACCGGCTTGCCGAAGATCGGCAAGTCCACATCCCGCAGATATTGCACCAGTTCCGCTACACTCGACAGAGCCGGCAGTCCCGGAACCCCGCCGAGTTCAGAATAAAACGCCAGATTGCGCGGCGATCTGATCCCCGACCCGTTCAGGACATATCCGGTCAGCAGCTTGTTGGCCAGCATCTGCCACTGGCCGGTCGGCGGTGGCGAGAGGCTGACATTCAGACGCGAGGAGGCTTTTTGACCCAGAAAGAGCCGCCGATCTTGTGGCGTCAACGTGGCGCGGAACAGGGCGAGTTTGTAGTAGTCCTGCGCCTCGATCTTGCTAGGCCCCAAAGCCAGCGCTGTGATCTCGGCCAGTTGACGCCACATGCTTTTGCCCTGGGTCTTGGCCACCCAGCCCATCGACTGGCCCAGATCAAGGTCACGGGCAATCGAGGCGGTCTTGAAAACGGACATCCGGGCCTCTTTGATCAGAACCGAAAGCCAGAATAGGCTGATCGGCCCCGGTGAGGCAAGGCACGAGGACCGGTTGGATCAGACGACGAATTGCCCCCCGTTGGCGCTGATCGTCGATCCGGTGATAAAGCCTGCATCGTCGGAGGCAAGGAAGACCGCAATCCGGGCAATTTCTTCGGGTTCGCCCAAACGGCCTACCGGGATAAGCGGTATGATGCGGTCATTCAGCACTTTCTCATCAATCGCGCGGACCATTTCGGTGCCAATGTAGCCTGGGCAGATGGCATTCACGGTGATGCCTGCGCGCGCACCTTCCTGCGCCAAAGCCTTGGTGAAGCCCAGATCGCCTGCCTTGGCCGCCGAATAGTTGGCCTGCCCCGCCTGCCCCTTTTGCCCGTTGATCGACGAGATGTTGATCACGCGGCCGAACTTGGCATCGCGCATGCCCGTCCAGCAGGGATGGGTCATGTTGAACAGACCCGACAGGTTGGTGTCGATCACCTCTTTCCACATCGCGGGCGTCATCTTGTGGAACATCGCGTCGCGGGTGATCCCTGCATTATTGACCAGCACCGATACCGGGCCAAGATCGGCAGCCACCTGTGCAACCCCGGTCACGCAGGCGTCATAGTCGGCAACCGACCATTTGTAGGTCGGAATTCCGGTTTCTGCAGTAAACGCCTCCGCCGCCGCATCGTTGCCCGCGTAATTCGCGGCCACGGTATAGCCTGCCGCCTTCAGCGCAATCGAGATTGCCGCCCCAATGCCGCGCGATCCGCCCGTTACCAGTGCCACCCGTGCCCTGTGTTCCTCCCCAAGGC
>Ga0105046_10009663_pt1 | contig 15057 bp, 15 predicted proteins | sample MAT03_FD_78385 | JGI IMG/M metagenome (GOLD analysis project Ga0105046, IMG submission 78385) | Freshwater microbial communities from Lake Fryxell liftoff mats and glacier meltwater in Antarctica - MAT-03 (megahit assembly) | ecosystem: Environmental > Aquatic > Freshwater > Ice > Liftoff...
CAGCGTCAGCGAGGGCGACCGGAGTGGGCACGTGAAACAGCCAGTGCAGCTGAGGCGCACGAGCGATTCCGATCGAGTCGGGCCCGCGAAATACGGTCAACCTGCGCTCGCCCTCGCTGACGCTGCGGGTTAGTGAGCCGAGCCGACTGGCAACCTCGTCGTGGCTTCCAGCGGGAGCGGGACGGGAGGGAGATAGTGCACAGACGCAGAGACAAACCGCTTGAGTTCAACTGATTTGATCACACACTGGACAGACTCACCAAGTGGCGGGCCGTGAACGGTTACTGCTGGAACACTTCACGGCAAGTGCTTACGACAGTAGCACGACAAAAGACTTGTTAGAGATTTCAATTCAACAGATGCGGGTGGGGAGGGTCGAAGTCGTTGAGCGTGAGTGGAATCGCCTCAATGAGGAGTTCCACCCGTCCTACGAAAATCGCGGGAAGTACCGAGAGTTCGTCGAAGAGGCAACCGCGAGGATGAAGTAGCCTTGAGCCTATCGTTTCATCTCTGAGCTGACTTGGGGCTAGGGCTGGATGTCTGCCGAGGATGACAGGCTGGAAGCCTATCCCACGGAGGTCACGAGCGTTTCCAAGCCAAGGGGAGATACTTCGGCAAGTCCGACGCGATCATCCCCGGCGGACTCAGTTCTTCTGCGGCGAGGTCACCAGCAAGACCATGTAAGTGGCAACCCAGACACGCCGCATCAAAGGGGTCGGCCCCTTGAGCGATGAGAGCAGTAACGAGTCCCGTGAGCACGTCGCCGGTCCCGCCAGAGGCCATCCCCGGATTACCCGTTCGGTTGATGAAGATGCGTTGGCCATCGGTGACGACCGTGCCCGCTCCTTTCAGAACGAGAACCACTCGGTGCCGTTGAGCGAACTCCACAGCCAAAGATTCGCGGTTGGCTTGCACAGCTCCGGTGGTCAGGCCGGCGAGACGAGCAAACTCGCCGGGATGGGGAGTGAGCACGCGTACCGACCGAGCCGATGAAAGTAACTCCGGCCGGCCGACCAGCAAATTCAAGGCATCCGCATCGATCACACAGGGGACATCCACACTCCGTACGATCTGTGAGACGACCTCCCGCAGATCTTCCGATTGCCCCAGCCCCGGCCCAATGGCGACGGCGTCGGCATTCTGGCAGGCGGTCATGATCTCCGGAATCGACGGAACGGCCAATCGCCCCTGCGCGTCCTCAGACAGTGGAACCGTCAGATAGGAGGGCTCGATCGCCGCGACCGCACTCCAGGCCGATTTCGGACACGCCAAGTAGACCAAGCCAGCGCCACCGCGAAGTGCCCCTAGCCCCGCCAGCGAGATGGCCCCACTCATGCCAACGCTTCCGCCAACGATGACCACTCGACCGTAACTCCCCTTGTGGGAATCTACAGCTCGCGAGGGCAACTGGGGAATTTCGGAGATGCGTTTCAGGGTGGACATCTCGCAGAGTCTATATCAGGTCTGCCTAGGAAACTATCTGCGGAACCGTCCGTCAAACAACCGGAGCGAGAAGGCACGCGGCTGGAAATCCCGGAACTTGAGGATCGACTCTTCGCGTTGACGAGCCTCACGTAAAGCCGACATCGCGCGCTCTGCCCGAATCAGTGGGGCGTAGAACGCAAATGACAGAATCCGAGGCCCTTGGTCAGCAAGATCGGGGCGGTAGACGTGCAGCTGGCTCATCCTTGAGCTCCTGTGAGGAGAATTCCGTTTCATCCGAATCGGACGATGATTCCGATTGCGGCGAGCAGCCTACCGAGACTGGCGCGGGTGTCACAAGGATTTATCTGTACAGGTCGGCGATTTTGGCCGAAATGCAAAAGGGGAGGGGGGAAGTTGTCAGTTGTCAGTCAGTAAAGAGTAAGAACCCCTCTGGCCCCCTGGCCCCGTGGCTCTAGGCCCTAATCCAAGCTCCCCCCTCAATTGCAACTCGGGTCCGCCCCCAGCATGTTCAGTCCTCGGACGAGTTCTCGTCGGAATGCTTTTCGCCGGAGGGCCGAGCGAGGACGGCTGGCGTCAAGATCGATTTTCTCGGCCAGGGCCAGGCATTCATCGGCTGTACTCCAGCGTCCACGTTCCCGTTGCAAGTGGGCGATGTTCGAGAGCACTGCGGCACACGCAGTGAGGTCTTTTTGGCTCTGAGCGATCTCGAACGCAGCATAAAACCGCTCCATAGCAACGGTTTCACGCTCTTGGCGATAGGCGATCACGCCCGAATTCACCAGGGCAGCAGTCGCTTCTGAGGCATCCATTTGAGCGGCACGGAGCAGCTTCTCCGCAGCCACCGATTCGCGAGCCACCAGGTCCAGTGCGCGGCCTGCCAGGAGGAATGCAGGCAGAGGTTCCAGTGGATCGATGTCCAATTGAGCTCGAATCGCTTGCTGTTGAAAGCTGTCGGCAGCTGCGAGCTGGCCCATCCGGCGGTGGAGGGCGGCGAGATTGTGGCAGGCGAGTGCCCGAAATTCGGGCAGGCCGAGTCGCTTGGCCATCTCCCAAGCTTCCGTCAGGTGAGTCCGGGATGCGACTTCTCGTTCGCAATCGGCCAGGAATACGCCATACGCCATGTGAGCCAGAGGCGTCAGGTCAGCTGCGACGGCAGCCCGAAAAAAGGCCGAGGCATGGTCGGCTTGCCCCTCAGCCGCGAATTGTTCGGCTCTTCCCAAGAGCGCGACAACCACAGGCTTGGGGGTCAGCGATGATCGATGAGTTGCACCCACAACGAACTCCCGCACACAAAGGTGGGAAGACGGCGAGCGACTGAAGACAGCGAGTCTTTGAGAGACGGCCCTATACTACCCATTGTTCCGATTGTGTCAATTGTAGTGATTGTCCGATTTTGAAAAATCAGATTCGCTCACCATCATTGAAGCGGCTGTCTGCGTCAGATGGTGGCTACTTGTGCAAGGGTAAGTATCTGCAAGGGTAAACCGATCACGGAGCCTGGAAGGTGATTCTCCCGCTGTACTAAAGTGTATTTCCCCCGTCGTTTCCCGAGTTGATCGAGGTATGGCGAGATTCTGAAGACAGGACGAAAAGGATGCCGTTCAGGCATCTTGTCCGCTTCTTCGAGTTCCCGTCCCGCCGCTTCACGCTCAGAAAGTGTACCCGGCACTGAAATCTCCCTCGCCCTGACATCGAGTTCATCTCGAAGTCCGTTGATGTTTGATCAAAGTCGCGAAATCCGCGACGACTCACCACGGGGTCAGTTCTGTTGCTCCGGCTTCCCTCGCGTCTGACTGGTAGCAATACTGGAGCGGGGCTCTCCGTACTTCCTATGAGGCCCTCAGGAGGTCTCGGTGTTTCTGTTCGAACTGTTCCCAACTCTCTCTCCTTCGTCCTTCGTGCGGGTCTTCTGCGGCGCTGCCCTGTTGGCATTCCCATACTCGAACCGCGTGACGGCGGAAGTTCCGGCTGTCACAGCCCTTTTTCCATCCGGAGTGCAGGCCGGGCAGAGTGTGACCGTCAAGCTGCAAGGCTCGGTCGGCACTGCTCCGGTCGAGGTCTGGATCGATCGACCGGATCTCACGGTCGCGGTGACCGAAAAACCGGATGAGATCGTCATCACGACTCTGATGGATGCTCGTCCGGGAGTCGCCTGGTTACGCTGACAGAATGCCGAGGGCGCCAGCGATCTACGGCCCTTCCTCATTGGTAGCGGTCCGGAAATCGTCGAAATTGAACCGAACAACGCGACAAAGGTGGCTCAAGCCATCGCAACGCTTCCCGTAACGATCAACGGAGCACTCGACAAGCGGAGCGAGATTGATACGTTCTCCGTCGAACTCAAAGCGGGCCAGACGCTGGTCGCTTCCCTCGACGCCCACCGCTCACTCCCCTCTCCGATCGATGCGGTCCTGCAACTCGCCGACAGCCACGGCTTCATTGTCGACCAGAATGAAGACTCGTTCGGCTCCGATCCGGAACTCGTCTGGACCGCTCTGAGCGACGGGACGTGGTACATCAGGCTCTTCGCCTTTCCTGCGGCTCCCGATTCCAGCATCGAGTACACAGGCAGCCCGAATGCCATCTATCGGTTACATCTGACCACCGGTCCGGCCATCGATCACCTGCGACCACTCGTGAAACAACCCGGTGAATTCTCAGCGGGGGGGTGGAATCTGACCGGGGACAAGCTCTCGCTGATCGGCGAACCCGGTTCCCTGCGCCTCGCCCCACTTGCCAGCGGAGCCGTGGCATTCACCCCGTTTACGATCGACCAGTTGCCGGAACCGGTCGGGACAGCTGTCGTTGAAGAAACAGCCAGTGCGTCTCAATTGGTCACTCTTCACGCATCGATCACCGGGGTGATCGATGCGCCGGGTGATCTTGACGCGTATCGCTTTATGGGGATCAAAGGTCACGCCATTCGGTTTCGCACTCACACGCGAAGTCTCGGATCAGCGCTCGACCCTCTGGTTCGCTTTCGTAACTCAACGGGTCAGTTGGTGACTGAGCAGGACGACTCAGGCGAGTCACCCGATCCGAACTTCGACATCATCATTCCGGTCGACGACGAGTACACGGTCGAGATCACCGACCGGTTCGGATCTGGCAGTGATCTCCATTTCTACTCTCTCGTCATTGGCCCGGAGGTCGCCGACTTCGAATTGACACTGGCCGGCAACCGCTTCACGCTTGATCGCACAAAGCCGCTGGAAATCCCAGTCACGATCACCCGTCTCGTTGGGTTAAGTGTGCCGATCCAATTCACCATCGAGGGACTCCCTGCGGGCGTCACGCTGGAACCCATCGAGTCGAAACCGGAAGGCGACACCGCAAAAGCCGTCACCCTCAAGCTCACCGTCGCTCCCGGCACTGCAGCTGCGAAGGGTCCAATTCACATCATCGGGCAGACCACCGGTCCAGACCTCAAACACAACGCCAAGGGCCCGATCGACGGAATGAAGGTGACGACCGATTCTTTGTGGATCACTCTACCTGCCGGTGGGTGATGGCCGAGAATGTCACACCGTTTGCGGACAACCAGCTCTCCGCGATGTTGTATTCCGGTCATAGATTCCCACTGATTCCTCGAATTCCGATGATCCGCAAGTGGACGAATCTCGTTTCCCTTGGTGTGTCCGCTCTTAGAGGGAGAGAACGAAACATGTCCCCCATGTTGCAGACCGCGTTGGGAATCGGTTCATGCCTGATTCTTGGCTGGCTGATGTTCAGCAACACCTCAAGATCGGAGCCGTGCGTGGCCTCTCAAGATGATGTGATCGATCCGAGTAACTCGTATCAGATCGGCTTTCTGGTCGGGATGACTGGCGGCTCGGTGACCGATGCGTCAGTAGTGCGCTATGCCGTGGAACGCTTTGAGCAAATGCACGGGTACAAGGCCACTCTCCGCGACGCAGCCGTCGTGGTCGGGTTGATGCAGAGCGGGCGGGAGATTTAGAGCTGCCTCGGAATTCGTGTTCACGCCGAATCGCGAAGCATGGCGACTGCGGCGAACATCGAGCGTCTCCTCGTGGCGTGGAATGAGCTTGGAGAACATACTCCAGCTGACTCGCGACTGGGGACGACGTGATCTGGCAAAAGCGGCTGAACAGGAGCTTCACACGATCGGCCGCACCGGACCACACAGTTCGGGCTTCGCGTGAGGCACTCTGATTTCGCATATCCGAAGGCTGCCGGTTGGCCATCGCGAGAACGCGGGCGGATGCTGCGGATGATTGAATGGGAATGCGTCGATGCGAAAACGGTTCTATTGAGCGGCCATCCAGGCTCGAATCTCCGAGTTCACCAGACCGGGGGCTTCCAGAGGGGCCATGTGCCCAGCTCCAGGGATTTCTTTCCAGGTCGCATTCGGGATACGCTCTGCGATCTGACGCATCTCGTCGACGGTGGAGATCACATCGTCGCGTCCTACGATGACGAGCGTGGGCGATTGGATCTCACTCAACCGGTTGACGACATCTTCACGATTGGCCAGTGCGAGGGAGCCGCCAGCCACGGAACTGGGAGCGGTCGCTCGAATCACAGCCTGGATCGACTGCACCACTTCCGGCTGTTGCTCGATCGTCCGTGCGGCAAATAGGCGGACGGGCAACGCCAGCGCCACGAACTCGGGCCCTTCTCGCAAGACTCGATCGGCCAGGTCGTGCCGCAGCTTCTGAGCCTCGGGCGAATCGACTGCAGCTCGGCAGTCGCACAGGATGAGTTTGGAGAGTTTCTGCGGATGGCGCAGTGCGAACTGCAGGGCGATACTGCCGCCCATCGAGAGCCCACAGAGCGTGACCTTGTCGATCACCGCGAGCTGGTCGAGGAACTCTCTCAGCTGATCCGCGAAGCCGATGATCGACATCTCGTCGGGCGGTGCCGAACTTTGACCGAAGCCGGGGAGGTCGACCGCCAGCACGCGGTGAGTTTTTTGGAACTCGGCGATCTGGTGCCGCCACATCGTGCGATCGAGCGGAAATCCGTGGACGAAGACGAGGGGCGAACCCCGTCCCTCATCGAGATAAGAGACCGTGCAGTCCGACAATTCGATGAGTGGCATGGGGTACCTGGGGGCAGTGAGCGAAAGCGGTCAGGACGCCTCGCGGAACTTCAGCGAAGGCTTTTCGATTGTGACCAGAGTATTTGGTGGGACGCTCTTTGTCAGCGAGACGCTGGCTCCGATTACCGAATTTGCACCGACAATCGTATCTCCGCCCAACACTGTCGCGTTTGCGTAGATCACCACGCCGTCTTCAATCGTGGGGTGCCGCTTGGTCCCTCGTACGAGATTGCCATCGGCGTCCTTCTGGAAGCTGAGGGCTCCCAGGGTGACGCCTTGATAGACCTTGACACGGGTGCGAATCTCGCAGGTCTCGCCAATCACGACGCCGGTTCCATGATCGATAAAGAAGTAGGGACCGATCGTTGCCCCCGGATGAATATCGATCCCGGTGCGGCTGTGAGACCACTCCCCGATGATACGAGCCAGCAGCGGCACTTTTTGTAGATAGAGCTGGTGGGCCAGACGATGGACGGTGACCGCTTCGAAACCGGGGTAGCAGAAGATGATCTCGTCGATCCCCGAAGCAGCGGGATCACCGTCATAGGCCGCCTGGGCGTCGGTGGCGAGCACTCGCCTGAGCTTGGGCAGAGATTCGAGGAATTCGATGGCATGCTGTTGCCCCACGGCCTCGAAGTCAGGGGTGTGATCCTTGTCGCAGCAGATTCCCTCAGCATCGTGGGCATAGCGAAAGGCCCGAGCGAATTGCTCCGTCAAGCGGTCGTGGAGCCCATCGATCAGGTCCCCGATGAAGTAGGTGACATTTCCCATGTGCAGATTCTGCCGCCGCCGGTAACCGGGGAAGAGAACCTCTTTCAGGTCCTGAACGATGTCGATCATCACGTCGGCACTGGGTAGCGGACAGTGCCCCAAATGGTTGATCGTCGGAATCTCGTGGTAGCTTTCCACGATCCGGTCAGTGAGTTCCGAGAGTTGTTCTTTGCGGCGGAAGTCAGTCGCCATGTCAGATTCCGAGAGCATTGAGGGAGACGCGAGGTATTGGCCTAGGGACCGAGCTGCCTTTCGGGCTGGCACGTCCACACTATTCCGTACGACCCTATTCGTCAGAACAGTGGTGTTCCTCGGAGTCAAGTTCCCCCTCAGCCCAGTCACCGCCAGATCCGTGGCAGCCTTGTCATTCCAAATTACCCGACCGGAATTGTACGCCAAAGGAGTTCCCCATGACGAGGGGGCAAATCGTCCCGGAATCTCAATACTGATATGCGCAATGAAAAACCGGGGCCAAACCTTCCTGGTCGGCACCCCGGTGGATGACTCTGGTACGTCCATTGTCGGTCGCCGCCGATGAAGCGGCGGAAGCGATGGGTGGCGAGCGGATTCGAATCCGCTCGCCTGACGATGACTAGAAGTCGTCGTCGGCCACAGCTTCTAACTCATCCAACGAGTTGGAATCTTCCTGATCCGCAAACGCAGGATCGACCGGTCCATGGTCGTAGCAATCGGAATCGTGCCACAGGGGAACGCCAGCGGCGTACCGAGCAGCGAGAACACGCACTTTTTCTTCTGAGCCAGGCTTGGCTCCGGTGGGTGACAATGGGTCAATTCCAAGCGCTGCGAAATCTTCGAGTTCAAACTCGCCTTCCGCCTCGTCCAGACTCAACTCAGTGCCAATCGCCAGATCCAAATCCGGGTCGACGTCGAAATGAAATTCCATAGGTTCGTTCCCCTCTCTCAATGAGAACACTCTGTCCGCTCAACAACCGACCTTGGCGAAACAAGACCCCAAACGCATTTGCCATTCTGGCAACCAGCACAAACCGTCTACATCCTGGACAGCATCATGGGCTCTGAGATTCATCTCACAGACCATGAAAATGTGTGATCCCGTGGCGACACGATTGATGGAACTTACCGGTGTTGGAAGTGGCCATGGGTATCGCGAGGTGGGGAGTCAGGTGGGGTCTCATCCGAGCAGCACTGATTTTTCGGGCGAATGAACTCCCTGTCAACAAGAAAGTTTTGTCAGAAACGAAGATTGTGTGAACTCATGAGCGAAACCGGCGAAGTCGGCGTTTTCTGGGACGACTGCGAAGGCTGTTGCCCGAAGACTCGACCCAAACACCGCGAACAGATCGGAGAATCCTGAACTATTCGTCGTGTGGCACGATCATTGATGCGATTTTTGCCGGTCCAGGAGCGGCCCGACCGAGAGGGCGAAGCCAGTGCTTCGAGTACGAGGGCTGCGCCTCTCGTCCGTCATGCCGCTCTGTTGAGTGGCCTTTGAATCGCTGATTCCGCCGATCAAGAGAATCGTCGGGGACCCGGAATGCGAGTCGCGGAGCGACATCGCCTACCGGGTTTCGCGACCACCTCACACGGAGCGATTTGGCGCTCGCTGGACGCTCGTCTCGTCCATATCTTGATCGTCCATGTCCTGATCGTCGTCGTCCTGATCGTCGTCGTCGCGGTCCTTGTGCTTCTTATGCTTCTTGCGACGCTCGTGAGGTTTTTCGCTGTTCGGCGGTTGGGGGTCCCCGTCCTTGTCCAGCGTCTGCCCGCCTTCGACCACCCCCGACTCATCGAGTCGTTTCGGCTCGTGAGCTTTCGCCTTCTCGATCTCATCACTGAGTTGCTTCAGCGACTCTGCAACGGGACGCTGCGTGAAGCTCGACCCCGCGACGCAAGAGCCGCAGCCGGAAGCTCCCGCGAAGTGAAAGCTCTGGTCTAAACTGCGGAACGCCATCGCCGCATCTGTCAATTCCTCATTGACCGATTTCGCCACAGCGGACAATCCCACGGTGGCTCCGACAACACCCACGGTCCCCAACAGCACACTTTCCGCAGACAGCACGAAGCCGTGCTCGTCTCGAAGCAATTGCGTCAACAGATTCATCATCGATCCTTGTTCGGCGCAAGCGTCTGCAAACGCTCGCAGGTCGCAGAAGTGCGTGTGTGGCGACCCGGACAAGTTGTGAGGATTGTAAGGCTGGGTTGACTATTGTCAATATAGGTTGTTTACAAAATGTAAATAGATTTGTCGTCAAGGCGAAAACAGCTAAGGCGGGAGGATCTTCGCCCCCTCTTCTGTGATTTCATACTTCAGCTTCGCTGGAGTACACAGAGCCGTCAGCAACTCATCCGCACTCGCCTGTTTCAATTCGATCTGGAGTTCCGTTTCCAGGTCCACTCCCGCAGCTGACAGAGCCTCCTCGTCCCATTCCAGAGGAATACCTTGCTCCTTGAGTGACTTGAGCGCCGTCAGCCATGGGGTGTTCGCAATTCGGAGTGTAAACGTGCGATTTCGCCAATCTCGGCTGAGTGCCTTCGATTTAGGCTTCGGTTTGGTGCCCCCCTTGATCCATTGGTCGAGCGACTCCAGTTCCTCCACGCGACCGGTCGCTTGAAGAGTCTTCCCCAGGTCCTGCCAAGCCAATGCGGGGAAATGCAGTCTGGCGGCGTCGCGCTTCGCGCCCAGGATCGGGAACTCCCGCGAAACGGTGATTGGCAATCGCAGCGGAACCAGTGTCGCTTGTCCGCTCGACTCCCACTTCAGCTGAAGGCCATACTGCCAAACCACGACCGTCAGGGCCTCACCCGGTGTCATCCCCGCCACCTCTCCGCTGCCCCACAGGTCGTACGGGATCAACTCTGCCCCCGAAAGGTCGATCAAAGCCCGCTGAGCCAGTTGTGTCGCCAGCGCTCGGGGCTCGGCCAGTTCCTCCCAGTGCAGCTCCGTCGGTCGCCCGAGTGCTTGTTTTCGCTGAGCCGTCAGCCCGCACTTCTGTAGCTCGACCCGCTGGATCTCCGCGAGCGTTCGCAACTCACGAATCGACTCCTGCGGACCGACAATGACTGTGCTCCCCACGACTACGGCATCCGCGCTGATCGACTCCAGAAGCTGTGGCAAGAACTCCGACAGAGGAGCTGCGGTCGATGGGCAAGAGACACCCTGTTCCGGATCGAGGCGTCGATCGATGACCCAGGCGATCCGCCGCGAGGCACAGAGTTGTTCCAACGATAGACGCAACGATTTCTGTTCGAAATGAGCGGTCACGCCGCTGTTCCACGCCACTCGAAACTCCGCACCGCGCACATGACCGGGTGGCTGATCGGCGAACGCACACGGACCTCGATGCAACTCGAAAATCATCAATAGTAAAATGATACAGAGTGAGTTGCGGTTCTGTTGGATCACTCTCCACCTCCCGTTCCATCGCAAAGCCGATCAAGAAATGAAGCCCCAGGCAGACAGGAACGCCCTTCCGCTGCGATGATCAATCCAGCAGGCCATCTCCGCCCGCTTTTCACACTCATTACGGCGCCGGGATCTCCAGCCGACAACACCCCAGATTCAGATGCTCGCACTGCGGGTCACTCCCCTCGCGCTGCAGGATCTCGGCTGGCAGCTCATAGATGACCTGCTTCCCGTTTCGCGAGGTGACCACCAACCCGGCCCGGCGCAAGACACCCAAATGATGCGACGCATTCGCCAGTTCCAGCTCCAGCCGTTCCGCCAGCGCCGTCACACAACACGGCCCCGACCGCAAGGCCTGCACAAGACGCAGCCGGTCCTTGTCCCCCAACGCCTTAAGCAGCTGGGCACAATGGTCGGCAGAAAGTGGATCGCGTCGTGGCATCAGTCGTCCTTGCAGACTTAAGATATCGTTCCACCCGAACCAGCAGAAGTCGCCCCTCACTTCGTCCCCGAATTCGGCGGAATACTCCCGAGTTCATGAGAGCGACGAAGGCTCCCGCGTTGAGCAGCGTCGCGATCTGTTGCGTTCATTCCGATCACTGTTAGAGTGTTTTCCATACTGGTCGCCAAATCCAGCTGAGACCTGCCCCATGAGCAAAACCCACGAGCCGAGTCTGCGACGACAAATCATCGCTGAACTCCTCGGCACTTACATCCTCATCTTTTTCGGATGCGGAGCCGTCCACGCAGCTGTGCTGACCGGAGCCCAATCCGGACTGTGGCAAGTGGCGATCGTCTGGGGCGTGGCGATCATGCTCGCGATTTACACCATCGGCTCGGTCAGCGGAGCCCACATCAATCCGGCGATCACGCTGGCTCTGGCCGTCCATCGCGGGTTTCCATGGTCCAAGGTCGCCCACTACATCTCCAGCCAAATGGCGGGGGCGATGTTGGCTGCGGCATCGCTATATGTGCTCTTCGGGCCACATTTGGCGGCGCTGGAGAAGCTCAAGGGCGTCACGCGCGGCCAGCCCGGCAGTGAGATGACCGCCATGTGTTACGGCGAGTATTTCCCGGCTCCTGGCAGCCTGGGGAGTGGAACCGATCCCTACTCCCCGGAGAAGCACGCCGAGTTGAAGGCCAAGGGGAGCGAAGGACAGGCGTTCTTCGCGGAGTTGCTCGGCACGGCAATCCTCGCCTTCGTGGTTTTCGCAGTCACCGATGATCGCAATCCCGGGCGACCAACCAACGGCCAGGCTCCGATCTTCATCGGCCTGACCGTGGCGGTGCTGATCTCGGTCCTCGCTCCGCTCACGCAAGCCTGCTTCAACCCGGCTCGAGACTTCGGCCCGCGGCTGTTCGCGTACTTCGCGGGATGGGGTTCCGTGGCCATCCCCGGGCTGGCCGACACCGGCTGGCTGACTGTCTACATCGCCGCCCCGATCTGCGGAGCGATCGTCGGCGGAGCGGTCTACGACTTCGCCGTCAGGCCGAGGGCCGAGAAGTAGGACGGACCCGTGGCCAGTCCGTCTTGCTCTCTCGTACGATGGGCAATCCTGCCCGTCGCTGACTGCCAAGCAACTTCACCGAAGCTCAAGACACTCACGCGCCAGAGTGACTCCTCATCACTGGCGATCACACTACGGGGACGGGCAGGATTGCCCGTCCTGCTCCTCAAGCGCGGACGGGCCAAGAGCCCGTCCTACGACGTACGATCATGCACCGACTCCTCTCACTCGCGTTCCTCATTCTCCGGCTCTCGCCCCTCGCGAGCGCTGCTGACCCGGACCCCGCACAGCCTTACACCGCGACCCAGTCCGCGTCGGTCACTCATGACGCGGAACTACTGGTCACCGTCACCGCTCCGTACAAGACCAAGCTCCTCCGCGTCTGGATGCCGGTCCCGCCGAGTGACAACACCCAGACGCTCACTCATTCCGCGTTTGAGACTTTTCCAAACACGGTCAAATCACAGATCGCCACTGAGCCGGTCTTCGGCAACCGCTTCGCCTACTTTGAGTTCCCCAATCCGCAAGGAGCGATGGTCATTCGCCACAAGCTCCAGATCGAGGTCGCTGAACTGCGGTGGAACATCAAGCCCGAGAACGTCGAAGCGATCACCACTTGGCCGGAGAGCTTTACTCCCTACCTGCGCAACGAGAGCCAGGCTGTGGTGACCGACGCCCGCTTTGAGAAGCTGCTCGCCGAGATCCTCCCCCAGCGTCAAAACCCCATCGCCGATCTCGCAGCTGTCATGAGCTTCGCGGACCAGAACTTTAAGTACGACCATAGCCAAGCGTCACTGAAAGCGAGTTCGCTCCACGCCTTCGACCGGCGGGCCGGGCATTGCAGCGACTACCACGGGTTCTGTGCCGCGATGGGTCGACTGCTGCAACAGCCGACGCGGGTCACCTACGGCATCAACACGTTCCCCAAGTCGTCGCCGTCGCATTGTAAGCTGGAAGCGTTCCTCGCTCCGTACGGCTGGGTCAGCTTCGATGTTTCCGAGACGCAGAAGCTGGCAGCTGCGATTCGCGGAGATTCGAAGCTCACTGAGGGCGAGAAGGAAACTCGAGTGACCGCCGCCCATGCCCGCCTGACGAGTGGCTTTCGCGACAACACCTGGTTCAAGCAGACCCAGGGAACCGATTACGACCTCGTACCGCCAGCTGCGAATAAGGTCGCCGTCGTCCGCACGATCTACGCCGAAGCCGACGGTGTGGCTCTCCCCGACCCTGACCCGTCCGACCCGCAGCAGACGAAGTTCGCCTGGATGACTTCTCAACACTTCGAGTCGAAACCACCCGTCAAGTCCCCCTTCACCCACATCGAGTCCCTCAAGTAGGACGGGCTTTTGGCCCGTCCCGCTGCGATTCACGACAGAGTCACGTCTGCCGCTCACTCAACCCGCTTCATTCGGATTTCCACTCGCATCGCGCTCCGCTACGCAAGGCCTTCGCGTCGCGGCTAAACGGTGTTTTAACCCTTGAAGATGCCCCCCATGAACCCACGCTACATCATGATCGGCGGCTTCCTTGGAGCCGGCAAGACCACCACTGTCGGACGTTTGGCCCGGCACTATATGAACCAGGGGCTGCGGGTCGGCATCGTCACGAACGACCAGACGACCGACCTCGTCGATACGCATTCACTGCGTTCGCAGGGGTTCGAGGTCGGCGAGGTCGCGGGCTCCTGCTTCTGCTGCAACTTCAATGCACTGACCGAAACGGTCGAGGGACTCGGTGCGAACAAGCTCCCCGATGTCATCATTGCCGAGCCGGTCGGCAGTTGCACCGACCTCGTGGCGACAGTGATTCGCCCGCTGGTACAGATCTATGGCAAGCCGCTCGATGTCGCCCCGTACGGAGTGATTCTCAAACCGAGCCACGGGCTGAAGATCCTGCGCGGCGAGACAAAGGGCGGCTTCTCTCCCAAAGCCGAGTACATCTTCCGCAAGCAACTCGAAGAAGCCGACTTCATCATCATCAACCGTATCGATGAACTCTCTCCCGCCGAGGTCGACGAACTCGAATCACTCCTGCGAGCCGAGTTCCCCGAACAGCCGATCCTGCGTGTCTCCGCCAAGAGCGGCGAGGGATTCGCGGCCTTCACCGAGATGCTCGACCAACAAGGCCAATTCGGCCAGCGCGTGATGGATGTCGACTACGATGTCTATGCCGAGGGCGAGGCCGAACTCGGCTGGCTCAACAGCCAGGTGAGCGTCGAAGCGGCCACGGCCTTTGACCTCGACGCCCTGCTCCTCGATATCATTGGGCGACTCCACGAGCGATTCGTGGGGATCGGAGCGGAGGCAGCCCATCTGAAGACCATCGGTCTGTGCGATGGCAGCTATGCTGTCGCGAACCTGGTCAGCAACTCCACGGGTCCGGAACTCTCTCTGCCCTCGAAGACTATGACCAAAGCCGCCAACTTGGTCGTCAACGCCCGCGTCGCGACCGACCCCGCCGATCTCGAAGCCTTCGTCCGCGAAGAAGTCGCAGCCGCCTGCACTGCCATCGGTGCCGCCCACGAGGTCACCACCCTCCAAAGCTTCCGCCCCGGCCGTCCCGTGCCCACGCATCGAATCAACTAGTCGGTGTCGAGCGATCAGAGTGGCTTGAGCGTTGGTCCTTGCGATCTCAGAGCCCCTCCGGAAAGTCAGGCGATGTGAGTGAGGCGGTGTTCGTTTTCGTGGGACCGGCGGGTTTGTCGAGTGAGGCGGCGGAGCATGATGTGGGTCAGGCAGGGGTGGACATCGCTGCAGCTGCTGGTCACGGTGGTTGAGCGCAGCGACACCACCGGACAGGTCGCCCCCGCGTTCAACGCATCCTGGAAGGATGCCAGAAATCCCGCTCATCGACGCCGATCCTCTGGCACCCCTGCCGGGGTGCGG